>Ga0075434_100002330_pt1 | contig 16631 bp, 8 predicted proteins | sample RhiMethybrSRZTD3_FD_75298 | JGI IMG/M metagenome (GOLD analysis project Ga0075434, IMG submission 75298) | Populus rhizosphere microbial communities from Tennessee, USA - Rhizosphere MetaG P. TD hybrid SRZTD3 | ecosystem: Host-associated > Plants > Roots > Rhizosphere > Soil | place: USA... | reverse complement strand
CGCGTCCGAGCCGGTCGCACAGGTCCACGTCCTCGTACCACGCCGGCACGAAGCGCTCGTCGAATCCTCCCGCTCGCGCGAACGCGTCCCTACGCACGGCCAGGGCTGCCGCGGCCGCCTGCTCGACAGCGAACGGCTTTTCCCGATCCGCTTCCGCATATCGGGAGAACCGGCGTCCCGGATTGTTCGGCCAGAGGTGATCGACAAGGAGGAGCTCCCGGGCGTCGGAGGAGAGCGTGGGAAGACGGCGCAGCTGGAACGTTGCCTGATCTTCCATCGCCGGTGGCGCGAGGCGCATTGGACCCGGCGCAGGCGCGGCTCCTTCGACGTCGACGAGGCGCGGCGCCACCGCCACGATGCGCGGGTCTTCGTCGAAAGCCCGCGCGATGGCCGAGAAGGGCTCGTCCTCGACCCGGGTGTCGGGATTGAGAAACAACAGGGCGTCGCCGGGCGCCGCGGCCGCCGCCTGATTGGCCGCCGGACCAAACCCCCGGTTCGTGGGGTTGACGAGCAGATGCGCTCCCGGAAAGAGACGATCGAGCGTGGCTCTATCGAGAGACCCGCCGTTGTCGACGACCACGAGGGAGACCTTTACGCCCCCGGCCGGGATCTTCGAGGTCGCGCGGGCGAGCGACGCAATGGCGGCGGAAAGGTCCTCCGCGTCGTTCCACGAGACGTAGACCGCGGTGATTTCGCGGATCACCGCGGTCCCGCGTCGGTCCCGGGGAAGCGCGACAGTCGTCCCGGTACCGCCCGCTGCCGGATCGCCATCAGCGGCAGGCGCGGCCAGACGAGCAGCGGCAGAGCGATGCCTTTCCATCCGATCGTCCTCGCGTGCGCCAGGTCCGCCGTCAGTAGCGGGCCCAGGTGGCGCGCCAGGAGGCCCGGCGCGAAATTGCGAAAGAGCGTGCGCCAGCGGTTGCGCGCCGTCCAGAATGCGCGGCGGAACGGCGTGCGCCGGCCGGTGCGCGAGCCTTCATGACGCGCGATCGCGCGCGGATCGCACAGGAACCGCCATCCGTCGCGGGCGAGCCGCAACGACAGGTCCACGTCCTCGTAATACGCGAAGAACGAATCCTCGAACGCCGCGCCCTGCGGGCCGGCCCGTTCCAGAGCCTCCCGGCGATAGAGCGTCGCCGTCGCCGACACGCCCGAGACCTCGAAGGCCTCGCGCGGCGCCAGCGAGGCGTCCTTCCCCCCGAGGACGGGCACGGCCTCGCCGCGGCGGTTCCACTCGAGACCCGCGGTGTCGATCGTCCGGCCGTTGCCGGAGAAGACCAGGCCCTGCGCCGCGGCCAGCCGCTCGTCCAGAGCGAGCCGGGCGGCCAGGCGCGCCACGTAGTCGGGCTCCAGCACGGCGTCGTTGTTCAGCAGCAGCACGAAGGGGGATCGCGTGCGCGCGATGCCTTCGTTGGCCGCGCCGGCGAAGCCGAGGTTGCGCGAGAAGGCGATGACGCGGGCCGAGGGCGCCTCGCGCGAGAGGCGCTCCCTCTCCTCGCGACGCGATCCGTTGTCCACCACGACCGCCGTCAGCGCCACGCCGGTCTGCCTCTCCAGCGACGCGAGGGCGCGGAAGAGCGAGTCTCCGCCGTCGCGGTTGACGACCACGGAGTCCACGTCGGGTATGTGGGGCGACCCGCTCAAGCGGTTGACTCGATCGGCGTGCGCGATATGAAATCGCATTTTCATGCTACCACGCGAGTATTTGCGGGAAAACGCGGATCGCCTGCGCGCCGAGATGCCGGAACGCTTCGGCAAGGCGGGGCTCGAAACGTACGCGGCCGTCGAGGCCGAGCGTCGGGCGGCCGTCACGAGGCTCGAGGAAAAACGGCGCCGACGCAACGAGCTGACCGCCGGGCGCGGCAAGCCCTCGCCCGAGGCTCTCGCAGAGATGAAGGCGCTCAAGGACGAGATTCGCGAGCTGGAGCTGCGCACGGAAGAGGCGGACGGCACACTCGCAGGGGTCGAGAAGCGCGTGCCGAACGTGCCGCAGGACTCCGTGCCGCGCGGTCCCGACGAGACGGCCAACCGCGTCGAACGGACCTGGGGCGAGCCGCGGCGGTTCGACTTCGCGCCGCAGGCGCACTGGGACCTCGGGCCCGCGCTCGGCATTCTCGACTTCGAGCGCGCGGTGAAGATCGCGGGAGCCCGCTTCGCGGTCCTGGCCGGCGACGCCGCGCGTCTCTCCCGCGCCCTGATCCAGTTCTTCCTGGACGTGCACGTCGACGAGCAGGGATACCGCGAAGTCCTGCCGCCCTTTCTCGCCAATGCCGACTCGCTTTTCGGCACGGGGCAGCTTCCGACCCTCGAGGCCGACCTCTTCCAGACGCGCGAGGGCTACTACCTGATCCCGACCGCGGAGGTCCCCGTCACCAATCTGCATCGCGACGAGATCCTCGAGGCTTCGCAGCTTCCGCTCCGCTACACGGCGTACACGCCGTGCTTCCGGTCGGAAGCGGGCGCGGCGGGCCGCGACACGCGCGGCTTGATCCGCCTCCACCAGTTCGACAAGGTCGAGATCGTCCACTTCGTCAGGCCCGAAGACTCCAACGCTGCGCTCGAGCGGCTGACCGGCGACGCCGAAGATCTCCTGCGCCGTCTGAAGCTTCCCTACCGCGTCGTCTCGCTCGCGACCGGCGACCTCGGCTTCGCCTCCGCCAAGACTTACGACCTCGAGGTGTGGTTGCCCGGGATGAACACTTACAAGGAGATCTCGTCCTGCTCGAACTTCGAGGCCTTCCAGGCGCGCCGCGCGTCGATCCGATTCCGGCGCGCGCAGGGAGAGAAACCCGAGTTCGTGCACACGCTGAACGGGTCCGCTCTGCCCGTCGGACGAACCATGGTTGCCATCCTCGAGAACTACCAGCGCGCCGACGGTTCGGTCGAGATCCCCGAGGTCCTGCGCCCGTACATGGGCGGACGGACGGAGATTCGGCGCGTCGGATAGTGCCGCAGCAACACGTCTTCGCGGCGGTCCTGCGCGCGTCGCGGCGGCTGCCCCGATACCCGCGCCTGCGCGTACTGGACCTCTCCGCCGGCCGCGGCGAGATCGCCGCGGCGCTCACCTCCGACGGGTGCACGGTTCGGGGCACACACTTTCGCCAGGACGACTACAAGCGCACGCAACTGCCCGGCGCGATGCCCGTTGACAGCCTCACGCTCGATACCGGCGTCGACCTGACGCGGCCTCTCCCCTATGACAACGGGTCTTTCGATTGCGTCGTGCTTTGCGAGGTCGCCGAACACCTGCCGACCTACATGACCGCCGTTGCCGAGATTGGACGCATCCTCGCGCCCGGCGGCCACCTCATCCTGTCGACCCCGAACATCGCCCGCCTTCATTCCCGGGCGCGCTTCTTCTGGACCGGGACGCACAAGCTCATCCGGCGCCGTGTCGGGTGGGACCTTTCCTCCGACGATCTCTACGCGTACCACGTCAGCCCGGTCGACTTCCCCCTCCTCCACACGCTGCTCCACCAGGCCGGGCTTTCGATCACAGGAATCGACACGACCCGGTTCAAGGCGCGTCACGCCGCGTGGATGCTGCTCTACCCCTTCGTGTGGGTCGCGACACGCCTGGAAACCCGCCGCCATCGGAGCGGGCCGGAGCACGCCCGGGGAGAAGAAAACCTGTTTCGCTGGATGGTGTCGTTCCCGATGCTCTTCAGCGAACAGTTGCTCCTGACGGCGCGACGGGAGAAGTAGCGCCCGGCGGCACGAGCGCGCCGGCCGACACGATCATCTTCATCGCCTGCTCCGGGGACATCCCGAGGTACGTGACCTTCTCCTCCGGGACGACCAGCAGGAATCCGGTCGTGGGATTCACCGCGCTCGGGATGAAGACACTGCAGAGCTTCCGCCCAGTCTTCATCCCGGCTTCCCCGCTCTCCGTGGACGTGACGAAGCCGAGGCCCCAGGTGCCCGGCGATGGAAACTCGACGATAGCCACCCTCCCGAACGAGCCCACGCGCGTGGGCCCCAGCAGAAGCTCCGCGATCTGCCGCAGGGTCGCGTAGATCTTGTTGATCAGGGGAACGCGGTGCATCAGCCGGTCCCAGAACCCGAAGAGGCGCTTCCCGAAGAAGTTGGTGGCCACGAAGCCGAGGAAGAGCAACAGGACGTTCAGCAGCACGAACCCGAGACCCACGACCGAGATGCCGCGCGCGCGGAGCTCGTTGCCGAGAATGTCGTCGAAAAACTTGAAGAGCGTCCAGACGACCCAGAGCGTGAGCGCGGTCGGCGCGAGGACGAGGATTCCCGCGACGTAGTAGCGGCGCAGGCGCACGCCGAAGGTCGCCGGCATCGTGTCCATCCTAACCGAGCGGCGGACCCGTACAATGAGAGACAGATGCGCCCGAACATCCGCGTCGTTCTCATCGCGCTATTCGTGTCCGCGTCGCCGCTGGCGGCGGCGCCGGGCTGGTCCACGTCTGGTCCGCCCCTGCCGCTCGTCAACAGCGTCGCCGCGGCGCCGGACGCCGATTTCGTCGTTTACGCCACCGGGTCCCAGCTCGAGGCGAAGGAGAGCGCGATCTACGGGAGCGTGGACGGCGGGACCACCTGGACCCCGCTGGTCCAGGCGCCGCAGGGAGACTACTGGTCGGAGGTCTTCGTGGATCCGCGTGACACGGATCGCCTCTTCGCGGGCGCGCAGACGGCCAGCCAGACGACCACGATCTATCGCTCCACCGACCGGGGAGGGGTCTGGAACATCATTCTTACGATCTCGACCGTCTGCGGACCGTCTTTTGCCGCCGGATTCGGAGCCGACTCGCTGCTGGTCGCGTGCGGCACTCGCCTCTTCCACACGCCCGACGCGGGCCTGACGTGGGAAGAGAGAACAACGCCGTTCACCGAGACGACCAAGCTCACCCCCGGGCCCGCTTCGGCGCTCTACGCCTACGGCGCGTCGGGCATCTTCCGATCCAGCGACGAAGGTACGTCCTGGCAGGCCGCCGGCGGCGCTCCGAGCGCCTGTCCGGGGATTCTCTCTTTGCGCGTGGACCCGGCCAACGCTCTCCATTACGTCGCCGGCACCGGAGCGCTGGGAACGGGCGGGTTCCGCTGCGGCGGCGTCTTCACGAGCGATGATGCCGGCGCAACGTGGACGGCGAGCGATCTCTCCGGCGTCTACGTGACCGACGTGCGCCTCGACCCGAGCGACCCTCACGGAATGTTCGCCTGCGCGAGCTACATCGCCGGGATCCTCCCGAAGGGCGGAGCCTGGCGAAGCTCCGACGACGGGCGCACGTGGCGGAGCCTCCACCTTCCGGTCAACGGAGCCCTGCGCTTATCGGTTTCCGCGGAGGGAACCGCGGTCCACGCCGCGACGCCGACGGGCGCCTACGACCTCGCGTTGCGCAAGACCCGCGTGGTCGGGCCGCGGTAGGACATTCTTTCCTCACGAGGCTCAATCCACTAACATCAGCGCCCAGACCGCTCGCGGAGAGGTGGGTGAGTGGCTGAAACCAGCGGTTTGCTAAACCGCCATAGGGGCCTAAACCTCTATCACGGGTTCGAATCCCGTCCTCTCCGCCACTAATCTGACCGCCTCAGAGATCGAACGTGTCGGCGTAGACGACGCGCTCGCGAACGAAGTCGTAGGAGGTCGTCTCGAGATCGGCCTCCTCCGGCGAGCGGTCGCGAGGGAAGGTTTCGATCTCGGTCAGCAACAACCGGTGACCTCCGGCTTCGATGACCCCTTCAGGCAGCGGAAGAGAGCCCGTCCAGGTGACGTCGAATCCGATCGATGCGGCGTCGAGGGTGACCTCTGCGCCCACATTTTCCCAACCCATGTCGCCGGAGATTCCCGGAAGCCTCTTTTGGAGCGCGATCCGCATCGACGTGTTCGGCGATACATCGGGCAAGGGCTTGGCCGCGACATACGGGGGATGGATGGGGTGACCCACGATGTTGCGGCCGGAGAAGCCTCGAACGCGGAACGACGCCTCGCCGCGTCCGAGCCGTAGCTCCGCGGTCCGGTCGGGGGCGAGCTGGATGAAATCCGTCATGATCACGCGGGAGAGATGCGCGCCGGGCACCGAGTGGGGCTGATAGCGCGCGAGCCCGAGACGGACGAACGGATAGTACGAATCGCCCGAGTCGATCTCGATGTCGCAGTACCAGAGACTTCGTCCCCGGTCGTAGAAGACTTCGTGGCCGGCCACGACCACGACCGCCTCGGGAGCCACCTCTTCGAGCGTGAGGCCCGCCGCATACGAAACGTGGCGGGGGAAGGCGGCGACGGTCGGCGGCAGCTCGGGCAATTTCGACGCCCATACCGGGTCGCTGCCCCACTGGGTGATATAGGGACGGAGCATTCGACGAATCTCCTCAGCGGTCGGAGGAATCCGCAAGGTCAGGACGACGTCGGTAAGTCCGGCGCGAAAGGCGGGAGAGCGGCGCGAGGCTCGGAGTTGAGTTGTCGGGCTGAGTCGGCGGTCTGCGACTGAGGCGCTGGCCTCCGCACGGAGGGCCGGCGAAGGTTTGGGTCGCAGCGGTTCTTCGCTGACCGCCGGCCCGCGGCGGACCAGGCTCGCCGCGCTCATCTCGACCATCGACCGCCCGCGGCTCCAGCCGGGGGGCAGCCGGATGCCCGGCTCGAGGACGACGCCGAGCTGCTCTCCGTCGCCCGAGGAGAACCATGGTCTTCGCAGCCAGACGCGCAGGCCCCCGCCGCGGCGCACGTGGGTCCGAGCCGGCCCGTCGTCCTGGCGCTCCCAGCGGAAGGTCGGGAGAACGTAGAGCACCTGCGGCGCGGCCGGACGAGCCGAGCTCGGGATGTGGTGGACGAGCTGCGGCCGCTCGTTGCCGCCGGCGTCCCGTGCCTCCTCGACTCGCTGGATCCGGGTGGGATCGTCGGCGATGGGGCGCACGAGCAGATCGCGGAATCGAGTCGTCGCGACGCTGTGGTAGAGGATCCGCCGGTATTTCGTATCCCCGAACTCGTGCCGGCTGACTCTCGCGCCCTTGGTCGGTTGGGCCTGGTTTTCGTCCGGCGTGATGTCGAAACCGAACGCCCGAGCGGCATGCGGGACCGCGGTCTTGAACTTCGTCATCCGAGGCTCGTCGTCGGTCAGCAGGTCGACGTCTTCCGTCCATTCGCCGAAAACGTCGAGACGGCCGGTGCTCTTGGCGTGGTTGAGGATCGTGCCGTGGAATTCGGCGAAGGTGCGGCCGAGATCGCGATTCGAAGTCACCTTCGACATGTCCGGCACCGTGAGCGGCTGCTGCACGGCGTGCGTGAGCGTGAGCCAGCGGTACGGCGTGAAAATCCAATGCCGCCCCTCGACAGCCGCCTTCGCCAGAGCCTCCGTCCGCGCGGCCTCGGGCGCCCATTGCCAGATCGCGAAATCTTCGAGCCGATCTGCCGGGAAGACCGAAGAGAGACGGACGCGGATGACCTCTGCCTTGGGCAGCTTTGCTTCGAGCACGCCGTCTACGAATTGGAGACCAAGCGGTCCTTCCGACAGCCGAAGCCGGAACGGGGCGAGGATCGGCCAGTCGCCAGGAGAGAGGGCCTGCTCGTGGAAGACCTCGGCTCCGGCGATGTCGTAGCCCGTCAGCGAAACGCCGATCGCCAGCGGGTCCGGCAGATACGGCAGAACGACCTCGGCGTCGGGATAGAAGACATAGGCGTTCCGCGGCGTTCCGTCCGCGCGAGGGACCGCTGGGGTTGTCCCCGCTGGAAACGAAGAGATCGTCGACTGGGCAATCGTCTTCAGGCCGGTGGCCGGGTCGACGATCAATGGATCGAGGAACGTGCCCTCCTCGCGCAGGGCGAGCCGGAGGGCGGCGGTCGCCTGCGCCGGGCCGCCGCCGAACGCGGGTTCGAGCCGGCTGTCCTGCTCGGCCATCTGTTCCGAGCCCTTCGGCGGCGCGAGATGTCGCTGTGAATCTTCGGCGTACTTGTGCTCCACGCCGGCCGCCTGGAGCGCGGCCATGACGTCCGCGGACACGGCGTAGTCCGCCGCGGTGATGCCGAGGTTGGAGCGAATGACGAGATGCTCCAGCGACTCTCCTTCCGTGTCGAGGTGACGCCGCAGAACCGTCGGTGACGGGACCGGCTCGAATCGGACGTACGCCTGGCTTTCCGAAGCCAGAAACTGAGATTGGGGTTCCATGTCGTCTTTTCGAAAGGCGCGGCTGTTGCCGGCGAGGTCGACGGTTCGCGCCCGAAGCCGATACGTATGTCCGATCCTCAGCCGCGGGAGCGAGACGGGCCCGACGTGGATCTCCGAAACGATCGGGAGGACTTTTCCCTCTTCGGGTTTATGCCGGGCGAGAGGACTCGCGCCTCCGTTCTCGCCTTCGCCCGGCTCGACGATCCGTTTTCCCGGTCGTGGCGCGGAGAGGCTCCATCCATCCCAGGCGAAGACGGTCTCGTGAAGGTAGAGATCATCCGAGGCGTTGGGGTGATCCTGCCGCTCGCTCGAGGCGGCCGTCGACTTGATGTAGCCCTCGTCGCGGATCGGATCGAGCTGCCGCTTCGCGCCGCCGCCGGGCTCGTCCAGCGTGTGCACGGCGATTCGGTCGTGGAGCGAGAACCAGCTCTTGCCGCTCGGCGCATTCGCGTCGAAGACATCGATGCGGTAACCGCGCACCAGGTCCTCGGCGTCGAACACCACTGCGGTTCCGGCCTCGATCGCGTCGTTTTTTCCGCGTCGTTCCTTCAGGCTCTCCAGCAATGCATCGCCGCGCCGCTGGACCGCGAGGGCGAGACCGCCCGAACGCAGCGCGGGCGCTCCCGTTTCCTCCGGTGTCTCCGCGTTGCGGCGCTCCGGGTCGAGGAGGCGCCCCAGCGTATCGCCGAACCCGACGGCCTGGAGCGCGGCGCCGTCCACGTCGACCTGGAACAGATCCCAGAATTCCGGTGTCAGCCGCAGAAGCCCTCTCTCCATTCGGACCTTCTGCTGGGGCCTCGCGCCGAACCAATCGGCGTCGAGGTCGAACCGCGTTCCGGGACATCTGGGCGGGTTCTCCGGCAGATCGCCGTGCGGAGTGACGCGCACGATCCCGGTCGCCGGCAGGACGCCGACCGGATTCTGCAGGTCGACGATGAGATCGACGACGAGGCCGGCCATGCGCAACAACGTGGGATGGTCGGCGAGAAGCGAGACGATCTCGTGAAAGTCGAACTTGGGTACGTCCGGTGGAGGTTCCTTGTAGTCCGCCGGGAAGTCGGGTCGATTGCTGCCGGGGCGGCGATAGAAGCGGCAGGCCTGGAAGAGCGCGTTCTGGTGTTCCTGCTGTGCTCCACTGAGGCTTCCGTCGGCGACACTCTCCGTAACGACCCGACCGTCCGGCCGATCCTCTTTCTCATGGGCGCGTTGGAGCTCGTCCCAGAACGACTGCGCATCGGCCAGGTATCTCGTCAACTTTCCGAGCGGCGTAAACGCGGCGAGTGGGCCGGAGAGATCGTCGATCGACGGCAGATCGGGACCGCTCGCCGCCAGGTTCCCGTACGTCTGTTGGACGAACTGGAGTGCCGGGCGCACCGGAAAGACGTGGATGTAGCGCTTGGCGTGATCCTGGAAAACGTGAGGCTGGACGGGCGTATCTGCGGTGAAGAGGCGGCGCCAGAGATCCGGATCCGGAGGTCCGACAGGAAGTCCCTCGGCCGAGTGGCCGGAATCGAATTCGACTCGGAAACGCAGCGTGGACAGCCGATCCGGCCACTTCGCGAAGGCCGGAAACTCGCCGAGCTTCCGCCGGTCGGTGGTTCCGTCGTCGGTCGAGAGTCGCGGCGCCACGTGGACCGAAATCCGCAGCCGGCCGTCTTCGCCGAATTGCGCCGGAAGAGCCGTCCAGATCACCTTCTCGAGCAGCACGGCATCCTCACGCAGCAAACGCCGCGCAGTAGTCGTTCCAGTCCTGGGAGGTGGCGTCGGCCGCGACGTCGAACATCTCCGCCAGGATCGGATCGGCTCCCGCGCCGGCGAACTTCTTCGTGCACGAGATCGAAATCGTCGTGCTGAACAGCGCGACCTCGATCTCGATGCTGATCGTCGCAGTGCCCACACACTTGCCGCTGCCGCTCTCGTAGCGCATCTCGAGGTACAGCTCGATCGAGACCGAGACGATGCCGAGCGCCTCGACCTCCCCTCTCAGGCGGAAGTAGCCGGCGAGCGTGACGCCGCTCGGCTCGAACTTGAAATAGAGGCCGGCCATCGCCGACACGCTGCCCGAAGCGACCCCGAAGTTGACCGAGATCGCGGCTCCGAACTCGATCGCGCCCTCCGCGATCTGGAGGCCGTCGGCGTTGACGGTCACACCGAAGAAGAAGCCTCCGCCGAACATCATGACCGTCAGCCGGGACGGGTTCTCCCGCTCGCAGAACCGGAAGAAAGTGCTCATCGGCGGACCCACGAACGGGATCGTGAAGCCCGCGGCCAGGCTGAGGTTCTCCAGACTGAAGACTCCGATCGCGATGCTCGGCAGACCCATGCTGAAGCCGGCGGTGATGCCTTCCGAAGTGACCTTGACCTCGGGAGGGTCGGCGAACCCTTCGATCGGGATCAGGTTGCGAAGCGTTTCGACGAACGAGAGCGGGCCGGCAAACTCGAAATCGATGAACTTCACGTCGATCTCGGGCTTCTTACCGGCGCGCGACCGGAACTGCACGCGCTCGAAATGGAGGATCAGGACTTCTAAGTCGAGGTCGAACTGGTCGAGCGAGCACGTGACGGTGAATGCCTCGCCGACGGCTTCGACCGAGAGGATGAGATTCCGATTCGTACCGGCCTTCGGCTTGAACGGACCCCAGGAGGCGACGTTCGGCCGCCACTCGAAGCGGGCGGAGTGGGCCTGCGGAAGGTGGTCGCCGTCGGCGAACCGCTGCAGGAGCGACGGCTCCGCGAGAAGTGCGCCGATGGACTGCTCGAGCGAGGAAGCGGCTTCGGAGATGACCGCCCGCGGGCCGGCGTCCAGGGAGCTGCCGGCGAGGGCCGCGGGAAGGGTTGCGAGCTCTCCGTGCAGCGCCGACAGCTGACCGGCAACCGCGCCGGCGCTGCCGCCGTGGAAGAGGGCCGGGATCGAGCCGGAGGCCGGATCGACGAGCTGGTCGAGGAGGAACGCAGCGCTGCCGGTCTGGGCGACCGGATCGACCTGGATCTGCCGCCGAAGCCGCTCGAGATCCTTCACCAGTCGCTGGACCTGATCGAAAGATCCTCCGAGGAACTGGGGAAGCTCTCCGAGCTTGTCGAAGGTCGAGTCGCCGAGGATGTCCTTCAGCTTGAGGACGCCGAAGAGCTGGGCCGAAAGAATCGGCCCGAACCACTTCTCGGGGTTGAAGCTCCCGCCGGACGCGGTTTCGAGATCCCCCGAGACCGGGCCCGTGATCCGAGACAGCCCCGCCATGGACATGTCCGGGGCGACGAGACCTCCCGAGCGGTCCGCCCGGTCGCTGAACTTGACGCCGAAAGGTGCGGCCTCGGGGTCTGCGGCGAGGAAGACCTGGCCGGCGTTCTTGCCCGCGAATTCGTCACTCAGGTACGCCGGAGCGAAGACGACGCCGGCCGGGTCCGAGGTCTGCGCGATCTGCTGGATCGCGGGCACGTCGATCTGTGAGCGGCGCATGACCGGGACGTATCGCGGCTCGCGCTTGTTCATCTTGTCGTAGGTCTTTTCGATCGGCACCTCCCCCGCGAAGGTCAGCGTCCGTACCGCGAAGGTCGTGTCGTCGGGGGTTTGTGGTTTCGCAAACGCGAGGCGCTGCCCCTGAATGGGAGCGGTGGCAAGCAGCTGCGCGGAGCCCGGCCACATCCGGGTTGCGTAGTCGGTCGTCACGTCGTGCGGAATGATCGATTGCGCCCAGGGGTCGTCTCCCTTTGCCTGGTCGATGAAGATGAGTGGGATGGCGAGGTCGATCGACTGGCCAGCCGTGTCCGTCGCGACCGCGTGAAACTGGAAGGGCTGTCCTCCGACGAACGGCCAGAAGCAGTCCTGCCCAAGGCCCCCGACACCGCTGTCCTCCGGCCGGTCGAGCAGCGGCGATACCACCGTGGTGATCCGAATGGCGGTGAAGGGCAGCTTCAGGTCGAAGCGCTCGCCCGCGCGGGCTTCGTCGATGTCCTCGTAGACCAGCCCGCTTTCTCGGTAGGTTCGGAGGTGCTCGCGGACGATGATGAACATGCGCTGGCGCAGGTATGCCGGATTCCCGGACTTGTCGTCGTGGAACTGCCGCTCGGTGATCTTCACGAGCGAGGCGCGATGTCCCAGCGGGAAGAGACGCCCGGCGTAGACTACGCGAACGTAGTGGTCGCGGCCGAGCGTGGCGCGATGCCTCCACTCCTCCACGGAAAGCCCGCTCGGCTGGTCGTCCCAGACACCTCGCGAATCGAGCCAGCCGCCGAGAGACGTCAGCGCCAGGAAGTTCACGCTGACTGGCGGAGGCTCGTAGAAGCCGCGACCTCCGATGTCGGTCAGCCCGAAGTTCGACGAGAGATGAACCACGTTGTGCCGGTCGGCGCCGTCCAGGGACATCCGGAACGGGTGCATGGGATCGTGGTCCGGCACGCCGTCGACCTGGCCATCGACGGTGGCTGGCGGAGACAACGGATCCGTCGCCCAGACGGCGCGAACGGTGCGCAACGGGTGCTCTCCCTCGACGGGATCGTCGTTGGGAGGGTGAGTGCCGAGCCGCGTATGCCAGAGCTCCGTGTGGCCCGTCTCCTCCGAGGTCGCCGCCGCTTCCGAGTGAAACCACGCACCGTAACGGTTCGGCGAGAGGATCAGGCGGAAAGGCAGCTCCAGAGCCGTCTGTATCGCTGAGGGCTGGCGGGGCACGGGTCGGAACAACCCGGGCAGCAGTCCGACGTCCCAACCGGCCGTCGCGATGTCGGTGAACCGCTGGCTGGCCGATCCCGTCGTCTCCGTCAGCTGAAGGGCGTGTCCGATCGTACGGAGCGATCGGCGTGCCTGGGAAAGGGAGAGAGCGCTCTCTTCGACCATCGTTCCGATCTCGGACGGACCGACGATGAGCGCGTTCCCTCCGGTCGGGGCGGCCGCGGGCGAAAGCGCTGCGACAGTCGCTTTGGCGATGATGTCTCGCAGAGGGCTCCTCCAGCGCGACGGGTCGCGGGGAGGAAGGGCGTTCGCCGGAACGTTCAGCTCGAGTTCGCGAACGGCTTTGAGCAGGCCGTCCGCCGTCCACTCGATCGGCAGGCGCTCGTCGGGCACGATGAAGACGAGCCGCGACCAGCCCGCGATCAGGCAATCGATCGGCGGCGCGTCGGGCGGCTCGATGGAAGTGCTCGCGTCGGGGTCGCCCGGCGTGATCGGATAATCCGGGACCGTCGTGAAGTAGGCGACCTCGGCGAGATTCTGCGGGGGAAGCGTCAGGATCAGATAGGCCGGGCCTCGACCCTCGCGCACCAGCTGTGCCGGCCGATTTCCCTCCCCCGGCTCGATCCGGAGGTTGACCCGCTCGACGTCGAAGACGAGCAGATCTTCCGGACGGATGACCCAGTGATGACGGTCGGGGCCCCTGCGCCTGAAGAAGACTCCGGGCGCGTACGGGACGACGAAGCGCGTTCCGTTCACGGGCCGCCCCCGGGCAGCAGGCTCATCTGCTCGCAGTAGAGGTCGGCGATCACTCTCGGGATCGATTCGACGCGGTCGGGCTTCTCGGTGACGAGCCGAAAGATGCCGACTCCGTTCAGCTCCAGCCGGGTCAGCTCGTCGAGCGCAACGTTGAGAAGCGAGATCGACCCCGACTTTTCGAACGGCGCGGTGTTGTTGCCTTTCACCACGAAGTCTTCGTGCCAGTCCACCCAGGATTGGGCGTGCGCCGTCGAGATCGAGACGCGAAAATTCGGAAACTCGACCGAGCCCGCGATGAGCCCGACACCGCCGCCGGCGTCCGTGACCGTGTCGATCTTGCGGAGGATTGAAAAGGGTTCGATTCGCATCACGTGACTGCAGTCGAGCCCTGAAAGCTGGAGCTTGAAAAGGGACGTCATCCAGAGCTTCTGCACACTCGGCTTACCGAGCGGCACGGCCAGTGGCGTCAGAGGTTTCTCGTCGGGAAGGACCGCGGCCGCCGCGAACCGAAGCTCCATGAAGCCGGGCTGCTTCGAGGCGGCGTCGAGCGCGGGAAACGCCGTTTCCGCGATCAGCGCTCCCTGGAAGGGGCGCTCGACCTTGACGGAAAACTTGTAATCGCACTGAAGGATGGCTCCATCGCGGTGCGGCGGACTCTCGCGCCAGGATTCGGCGATCCAGTCGAACAGTTGGGGCGACATCACCGATCCGACGGACACGGAGAAGTCCTCGTACTTGGGTTTTCCGAGCTGCTTGCGGGCGAAGATTTCGCCGGCCTCCGTGTGCTCGACGACGTCGGCGACCGTGTCTCCGCCACTGGCTTCTCGGAGCAGGGTGATCTGGGGTTCGGGAGGCACCTCGAGACGCAGAGCGACGGCTCCGGCTTTCGGCTGGATGCGGCCGGCCAGGGATAATCCGTCAGGCATCCGCAGGCCCGGGCCGGAAGAGGGACTTCTTCATCCAACGCGGAACCCGGGAGATACTCATTCACAGGTTAATCGCGCGGCACGCGCAATCCGGGCTAGTCCACAGCACGGTCGGAGGACGAAAACTGCATTCGTGGTTACCGCTACGCTCAGAGAAGTGACCAGACGGCTGCCGCTCGTCGGCCTCGTCTGCTTCATCGCCGTTGGCGTGAGCTCCGCCGTCTCGGCGCAGCCCTCGGTCTCGCGCTCGATCACCCTGTCCGACGGCTGGATCTTCCAGCCCGACCCGCTCCGCGTGGGCGACGCGCAGAAGTGGCAGAGGCCGGACTTCGACCGCAGCGGCTGGCGGCCGGTCACGGTGCCGATGGCGTGGGACCACTACGACCCGGTGATGGACGCCGAACGGGACGGACGGCCGAGTCAGCGTCCGGGTCGACGTCGCGAATACTTCGGAGACGCCCTTGTCGGGGAGCGTGCGGCGGCGCCGTCTGGTGCTGGGCCGACTATCGCCACCGCAACGGTTTCACCAACGACTTCCCGACGTCTTATGGACCTGCCGGATCGTGACGTTCGACCGGCATCCGAAAAAGGCGTACGGCCCGCGGCGAGACCTCTGTAACCCGAGGAACACCCGCGACAGGCGCGCACTGACCGCCCGCGGTACCATCCGCGCCGGTGCGGAAGGTTCTCCTCGTCGTCGTTCTGCTGGCGCTCGCCGCCGCGGGCTGGTGGGTCTACAAGAACGCGTCGATCGAGCGGCTGCGCGCGGAGTACCGGCCGTGGATGGAGAGGCTCGGTCGGTGGCGCGACGCCAACGAGGCGGTCCGGCGAGCGCTTCGAAGCCGCGAGGCGACTGCCGCCGATCCGGAAGGCGTCGCGGCGCTTCGAGCGTGGGCCTGGGACGAGATCGAGCGGCTGGGCTACGTGGACTACCGCGTCGAGAAGCCGACGCACGATCTCGCCGCCGACAGGACCGAAGGGCGCGTCACGTTCACGGTCGGTGGCTTCCGTCCTGATGGCGCGCGCGTCGAGCGGGCGGCGTCGGCGATCGTGACCGTCGTGGGAACGCGTGGCTCAGTCCGGCTGGACCATCCCCTCTGGAATCGCTTCGAAGCCTCCCCGCGCTTCCATAACGTGACGGCGGAGGCCGGCCTGGGAGCTCCGCGGCACGATCCTCCGATCCCGAAGACCAACCGGCTGATCAACGACATCTGGCCGGGCTCGGGGGTCGCGGTCCTCGACTACGATCGCGACGGCAACGAAGACCTTTTCGTCGGCGACGGCGTGCGCTCGATCCTCTACAAGGGAGACGGCGCCGGCCACTTCACCGACGTCACGGAGAAGGCGGGGCTCGCGAAGTCGGCCACCGAGGGAATCCCCGCGACCGGCATCGCGGCCGGCGACATCGACGGCGACGGTTACCCCGATCTCTTCGTCACCAACGCCTTCGCGCCGGCGAGGTTCTTTCACAACCGCGGCGACGGCACCTTCGAGGAAATCACGGCGTCGTCGGGCATCTCGGTTCCCGGCAACGCCCGCTCGGCCGCGTTCGCCGACGTGGACGGCGACGGCGACCTCGACCTCTTCGTCGCCGTCACCGGCGACTACTACAGCCAGCTGCCGGATCCCGCGTTCGACGCCAACGACGGCCGCGAAAACTTCCTCTATCTCAATGACGGCCACGGTCACTTCACCGACGCGACGAAAACCTGGGGACTCGCCGGCATGACGCGATGGACGCTCTCGTGTCTCTTCCAGGACTACGACCAGGACGGCCACGAAGACATCCTCGCGACCAACGACTTCGGCTTGAAGAATCTGTACCGCAACGAGAACGGCCGGCGCTTCGTGGACGTCGCGAAGAAGACCGGCACGCAGCAGCGGGCGTATGGAATGTCCGCGGCGTGGGCGGACTTCGACGGGGACGGCCGTCCCGACATCTACTCGACCGGAACCGACACCCAGTGGTACTTCCTCCACGAGTACCCGTCGGTTCCCGTGACTTTCTGGGGGCGGCTCTTTCTCTCGACGGCGGTGCGCTGGTGCGAGGAGATGGCCTCCGGCAACGCGCTGCTTCTCCAGAAGGCCGACCACACGTTCGAGAACGCGACGGCGAAGTCGGGCGCGCAGCACGCCGGCTGGAACTGGAGCTCGATCGCCGCG
>Ga0075434_100002329_pt1 | contig 16635 bp, 16 predicted proteins | sample RhiMethybrSRZTD3_FD_75298 | JGI IMG/M metagenome (GOLD analysis project Ga0075434, IMG submission 75298) | Populus rhizosphere microbial communities from Tennessee, USA - Rhizosphere MetaG P. TD hybrid SRZTD3 | ecosystem: Host-associated > Plants > Roots > Rhizosphere > Soil | place: USA... | reverse complement strand
GTGTCGCCGAACCGCAGGTAAACATCGACCCGCTTGAGACTCTCCGGGTCGGGCTTGCCCGAGCCGCCGACCGTAACGATATGCGTGCCCGTCTCCAGCAGCGTTCCGTCGGTGACTTCGACGGCAGAATCGGTGAGCGCCGCGAGAATGTGCGCACCCTTGTAGACATCTTCGGGTCGGTTACAAACCTTCACTTCAATGTTGTATTTCGCCGCCATTTCGCGACCGAAGCGCTCACGATTTTCACGCGTCGGGCTGAACACCTGCAATTTCTCGATTTTGCGCACGTGCATGAATGCCGCCATGTGTGTGCGCGCCATACCCCCGGAGCCCAGCATGCCCACGACTTCCGCATCTTTATTCGCGAGGTACTTCACACCGATGCCGCCGTCGGCGCCGACTCGCATGTGCTGCAGGTAGCCGTCATTGATAAACGCCAGCAACTCGGCGTTTTCAATCGAAGTCAAAAGAATCAGACCACAGTAAACGCCGGGGCGCATGCAATACTTCTCCTGCGTAACGGCGCCGTTATACTCGGTTTCATAGATGATGTCGGACTTCATGCGGATGGCGAAATATCCCGCGGTCGATCCTCCCTCCATCGTGCCCCACTGATAGTTGCGCGCCGGATCGCTGGTGGGAATACGGATATCGATCCGCGGCCGGCAAACCGCCTCACCGGCAGCGAGCTGCAGATACGATTTTTCCAGCGCCGCCATGGTGTCCGCTACGGTCAGAACTTTCTCGACTTCCTGGTTATTGATGATCAACGTCACGGGGGACTTACCTCGTTTCGGTTTCTCTCGCTGGCTCAGACATCGCACATTTCCGTCGCGATTACACGTGCTCTGGTACAGCGAAAACCGAGCAGCCTCGGTCCCGAGATGATTCACTTGGGCTTGCCTCGACAATCGAATAAGCGATCCGATAGCGTCGGGCGAATTCGAAAAACGGTTCATCAAGGTTCAAAATGCACAGGAGGAAATTATGCCGAAACTTCGTCATCTAGGTATCCGCACCGAGGATACGGGAAAGCTAGCGCAATTTTATATGGACGTTTTTGAAATGCAGGTGATTCATAAGAGCAAAGAAGAAGGCGGAACTATATTCCTGTCCGACGGCTACTTCAATCTCGCGATCATCCCGAACAAAGATCAAAACGCAACCAACGGACTTTACCATTTCGGTTTTCAGGTCGAAGACGGCGAGGCAATCGTCGAGAGAATGAAAAAGATCAATCCCAACAAGCTCCCAAAGTCGCGGCCAAATGGTCGGCCTTACGCGGAAACGCGCGGGTCCGATCCGGACGGCAACTATTTCGATATCTCGGAGCATGGCTTTCTCGATGTGCAACCCGTGGGCGAGAAAAAGCCAAGCTAACCAAAAGCGATGAGATCTCACGTGACCAGAAACTCCGCCCGGCTCGCACGGGTCGGAGTTTTGGTTTTCCTGCTGCTGCTCGAGAACGGACTCGCCACTCGGGTCGTGGCGCAGACGCGCACCAACCTGGCCGGTAGCGTCACGAGTGAAACGATGACGGTCCTTTGGGTGGCGCGGGATCGTGGTTTGTTCAAGAAACACGGCCTCGACATGCAATTCATTCTCATGCCGCGCAACCCGCTCGCGATTGCGGCGTTGCTGGCGGGAGAGATCGATGCAGCAATCGTCGGACCGGGCCATGTCATCAATGCGGCGAGCAGCGGTGTGGATATTATCGGCATCGCCAACTTGAAGCAGAAGCTCGACTACCGACTGGCTGCGAGACCCGAAATCAAATCGAAGGAAGCTCTCCGCGGCAAGCGCATCGCGATCAGCGGCCCTGGTTCCACGTCACACCTGCAGGCTCTGCTGGCGCTGCAGGATCTGAACGTCGATCTCGTTGGATCTAAGATCGCCTTTATCACCATTCCGGGAACAGAGATAAACCGGCGCTTGGCGCTGGAAACGGGTGGCATAGTGTAACGGCATTGACAGGATCGGTCGGCGATCTTTACGGCAATAAGGGCTACACGCTGCTGTACACCTCAAAAAACACCGGCGCGACGTTGCCACAAACCATGCTGGTGACGACGCGCCGGCTTGCGGCGGCCAAACCTCACGTCATCGAGGCGTACTTGAAAACCTTCGTCGAGGCAGTCGCGGTGACGCTAGATCCGGCGAACAAAGAATTGGTGATGCGCTTGCAAATGACGAACCTGCGATTGGCCAGCTCAGTCGATGCGGAGGAGGCGTATTATTCGGTCGTTAATTCATACGAGCGAGCGCCACACACCAGCGTTGAAGGAATGAAGCGGCTGCAGAAGCTGATGGCGCAGATCACTCCCAAGATCGCCGACTCGCATCGAAACCGTCGTCGATAATTCTTTCATGAACAAGCTCGAGTCTTCGGGTTACATTCAAAGTCTTTACAAGAAAAACGAGCTGCCGAGATAGATCTCGGTGGCAGCGAAGTCAGAAGCTTTCTAGCTCGCCGGTCCACGCAAACGGCCGGATTCGAGGCAGTCCAGGGTTCTGCAAACCTGCTAAACTTTTTTGTAACGGAATGCGCTCGGCAGGCGTCCTACTAAATTGAAGCAAATCGGCCACAGTAGATAAAAAAGACCTACGAAAAACAACACCTCTAAACCCTCGCTGAAGGCCCACATGCCGCTGGAGGCATTCTGTAGATCGATGATTTGCCCGGTGGAGACTCCGGTTCGGGCGGATTCGAGCATGATCATGATGTCGCGTTTCAAAACCATCGCTTGGTATGCAACGACCCATACGATCACAAAAAAAACGATTTCATACGTGATTCGCTGATAAATTTCGAGCTTGCCGACAAATTCATCGTATAAACTCTTGGGGCATAGCGACTGATCGCGGAGCATCATCAGCACAATCAATCCCAACGGGCCAAGCGCGCCCAAGGACAACCAGCCATAGGATCGTTGCTTGGACTGGATGATAAAGAAACAGGTCAGAAACCACAAAATCGTTACCGCCAGGAAGGCCGCAAACATCGCAACGCCTTTTGCGAGCGTCAATAGTCGAAAATTCCGTTCGTAATCTGGAGAGCCGGCGGCGATTTCTGGATCGATGGCGTTAATCAATAAACCGGAAAAGACCGTGAACGCTGGGATCAAAACAAGGGCTATAATCGCGAGAAAGTAGGTTCGCTTGAACACCTCGCTATTATCCCGGCTTGCTGTAGAAAAGGAAATGAGAAAAACGCGGTCCACCGATCAGTGCTGGATTGGAGGCGAAGGATCGATGCGACTCGCAACAGAGGAATGGATCCTACCCGCCGCGCTTGCGAGACAGAACATCACGCGCCGCCGCTGCGATTTCGGCCAGCAACGAGCCCATTTTCGGATGCTCCGGCTCGAGATCGGGTTCGAGGCCAAATTGGTGCAGCACCTCGGTGCAGACCGGCCCTACCGAGCCAATCACGATCTTCTTGAGCGCGCGGCGAAGCTCTTCTTCGGCACCGTCCTCGATCGCCACCTGAAACAGATGATCTACTTGCGCGCCGTTCGTGAACAGCGCCACGTCGGCCTCGCCGTTGGCGATTTTTTTAATCGCTGCACGAAGCGGGCCTATGTCTTCGGGCAATGCCCACTTGTATATGGCAAAGGTCTCGACGCTCGCGCCGCGACGCTGCAACCCGGCGACAAGCTCCGCGTTCGGAACGCCGTATTCTTGAACCGCAATGCGCTTACCCGGGAGATCGACCGACTGCTCTAAAGTGGCGAGCACCTCACGCCAAGTATTCGGCTCCGGCACCGTGGTGTCGGGCTGCAATCCCAGCTCTTTCAGAGCGGCGACCGGCTTCGGCCCGCGCGCGACCAAGCGAGCTTTCCGAAGCGCCGAGACGATTTTCTCCTGGGTGTATTTCGTCAATAGAAGCTCATTGAGCGTCCGCGTCCCGACGCCGGTCATCAAAATCAGCAGATCGAATTTGCCCGCTTCGAGTTGCGGCAGGAGCGCGAGCGCAGCTTGGTTTTCACCGAGCGGGATCTCGCGCATCGATGGCGCGGCAATCGGCTCCCCGCCATAGCGGCGAATGAGCTCCGCAATCTCTACGGCGCGTCGGCTCTCAAAGCTGACGACCTTGAGCCCGGCGAGGCTCGCTTTTTCACTGAAAGCCATGGCGCTCTCCAGCTTTCCTTCCGGATTGGTGCTCGCTGCAGCTTCACGAATGCAGCGCCACGTCGCGAGCCGCTTCTTCGGCCGATCGGCCTTGCCGAAAGCCCAGCGAGACTTCCGGCTCGAACCATTGAAGATGCTCGTTTAATTGGACAACATCGCCGACCACGATCACAGCGGGCGATTGGAGGTGCGCCGCGCGCTCGACAATATTTTCCAGTGTGCCGATGACACTCTCCTGCTCGCGAGTCGTTCCCTGCCGAATGACCGCCGCCGGGGTTTCGCGCGAGATGCCGCCGGCAAGCAACTCCGACACGATGCGCGGCAGATTTTTCACACCCATCAAAATGACCAGCGTGTCCACGGCACGCGCCAAGTTTGCCCATTGCACAGGCGAATTTGCATTGCGTGCCGGATGACCGGTTACCACGGCAAATGACGACGCAATGGCGCGATGAGTGAGCGGTATGCCGGCATACGCCGGTACGGCGACCGCCGAACTGACGCCGGGAACAATCTCGAACGGTATGCCCGAGTCGGCCAGCGCCGCTGCTTCCTCACCGCCGCGTCCGAACACAAACGGGTCGCCGCCCTTCAGCCGAACGACCTCACTGCCTTCGCGAGCGCATTCGATCAATATACGGTTGATGTCCGATTGCGCCGCGCAATGATGACCCGCTTGTTTGCCGACGTAGATTTTTGTTGCCGCATCCGAAGCTTCCGCCAATATCGCCGGATTCACGAGCTGGTCATAGACAACAACGTCCGCGATGCGCAGCCGCTCGAGTCCGCGTACGGTCAAAAGTCCCGGATCCCCGGGGCCGGCGCCGACCAGATAAACCTTCCCGATGGTCATTCCTCAACAACCCCCAATTCGTACAACAGTTGATTCTTTGCCCGCGCATAATCGCCGCGCATGAGAAACTGCCGCACATCGCCGCTGAGCGCGCGCCGCCAGGCCTCGAATGGCACGCTGACCGAGCGCCGCAGCAGCTCATTTCTGACTTCCGCCGCCAGCGCCGCGAGCGATTCGTATTCCGGAGTGAAATAAAGCTCGAGGTCTTCGCGAATCGTGCGCGCGAGTGCCGGGCTATGACCGGCCGTCGAAACTGCCACCGTCAACTCGCCGCGCCGCAGCACCGAAGGCAAAATAAAATCGCAACCCGCCGGATCGTCCGCCGAATTCACCCAGATGCCGTAGCTCCTGCCCTCGCGATAAACCGTCGCATTCACTTGCGCATCGTCCGTGGCAACGAACACCAGGTCAAATCGCGCCAAATCACCCGGCTGGTAGTGGCGCGGCATGACGCTGATCGCGTTTTGCTTCAACCAGTAGGCAATCGTTTCTGTGACATCGGGGCTGAGCACCGTCACTTCGGCTCCTGCATCCAGTAGCGCGGCGGCTTTACGCTCCGCGACGGTCCCGCCGCCGATCACCAGACAGCGTCGTCCGCTCATCTCGAGATAGATTGGAAAGTAACTCATCGGAACCCTCTCTCGGAGAATCGATTTGTCAGAGTATGCCTTTCCAAATCTAGCTTCGTCACGGATTTGAAACAATCTCAAATAACATGAGGATTTTTCGCAGTGGCATGGCCAAGTTCTTTGTCGCGCTCGGTGATTCCCACGTTTAGGTTGGCGATCAGCGCGTCGAGTGACAACGGCTCGAAGGCTCTAATCGCCACGGAAAATCGTTGTCGCGGATCCTGTTTATGGTTGATTGTGGCTTTGGCCGGCCGAAACAGTTCGGCCGCCATCAGTTCCAATTCTGGTTTCAACCGCTCATACGTTTCGATATCGTTGGGCGCCGGAAGGCGATCGTTGACTGTGATTAGAACCTCGTCGCCGGAAAACCTGATCCTCCCTTGGAGCGCGGGTTCGCGCTCCAAACGATGGCAATTCTCGAGCGCGGTGCGCAAGACCGTACGCAATCTTTTGTGATTGGCTCCGCTGAGCGGCGCCTTTTGACAGTACAGCAAGCCGCGCCTTCCACCCGTCTCGTCGATGTGCAAATTCGCCTGCTGGGCAACCAACACGATCCCGGGGCCCGACTTCATATGGCTGTAGTCGGCGACGTCGTGATAAATCCCGTCCGTTGCCTGGATCCAACCGTGAAAGATTTCGATGAAGTCCGTCAGCGGCACGCGATCCGGTGGCATGGTGAAAAACTTTACAGTGAGTTTCTGCAAGTCCATCAGAGGATAAATCCCCCTTGCTCCCCCTTTTTTCAAAGGGAGAAAATCAGCCTTTAGTCGAACGTGTTCTCCTTTTCTTTCGCCCAAACCATGCAAGGATTTCTGTCCGCCTGGAATGTTTTCCGGTTCCCCTCTCTTTTAAAAAGCATGCCCTGAGCACAGCCGAAGGGAGGGGCTAGGGGAGATTTTTTTTCACTCGTTCCTTTTCACGCGCTCGGCTGCGCCGCCGGAGCGATTGGCGCAGCGCCCGGCGCCGGGCCGCGCAGCTTGTTATGGCAGTCGTGCGCCGCATCGATAAAAAGCTGCGCTTCCTGCAGTAGCTGCACCGCGCGATCGGTGTCCGGCAAGTCGGCCGACGCGATGAACTCTTTAGCCTTGAACAAATACTCGGCGAATTTTCCGCCAGCGTACTTGTCCCAGAAAAGTTGCGTGTCATAAAAGCGCCGGCTGAATTCCGCGATGATCTGGTTTTCATTGTCTGAAACATTGGGATTCTGGTCTTTCACCAGACCTTGCGCGGCGCGCACCATAGAGCCAAACGCGACCTTCGCCGCAGGTTGACTATAGCCGGCATCCAACAGCAGTTGCGCTTCGAACAACTCGCGCTCGCTCGCCGCGAGGGCAAATTCGGCTTGGCTGACCACCTCGCCGGCGCACTCGCCCGCGCCCATGTCGGTAAGCGTGAACTCGCGCGGATCGCCCCAATCGCTGTAGTAAGAGCGATCCACGTCATGTGTGGGAATCTTGGTCAAAGTATCGAGCAAGTCTTTAATCTGTTTTTTTCCGATCCGCGCAACAAAATCTTGAAAGCGTTCGTCCTTGAGTCTTTTTTCGACGTAATACTGCGTGATGATCGATACCGCTTCGGGCACGCGCTTTGACGGCACGGCGCCGATGGCGACACCGTATTCCCCCGCATTATCGTGAAACTTGCCGCCGAGAATCACTTGGAAATGCGGCACCTGAAATCCCTTCACGTTGCGGTTGATGCCGTAAAAGCCGATATCGGCGACGTGGTGCTGGCCGCAGGAGTTGAAGCAGCCGCTCACTTTGATGCGCAGGTTTTTCACCGCCTCATCGAGCTCGAGGCTCTTTTCACGGAGCCGGTAGCGGAGCTCGCGCGCCAAACCGCGCGACGAGGCAATCCCCAATTTGCAAGTATCGGTGCCCGGGCAAGCCGTCACGTCAACGATCGTTGCCGCGTCCGCGGCACCCAGACCGATCGCCTGGATTGCCTGGTAAAACTCCGGCAGATCCGCTTCGCTCACCCAGCGAAAGAGAATGTTCTGCTCCACCGTCGTGCGCAGGGTGTCTTTGACAAAGCGCCGCGCGATGTCGGCGAGCGCGCGCAGCTGATCGGCGCTCGCATCTCCCAACGGCAGCGAAACGGTCGCTGCGACGTAGCCTGGCTGGCGCTGCTTGTAAACATTGGTGGCATACCAGGCGTCGAATCCGTCCGGACGCTGATGGCCATTAAGGCTGATCCCGGCCTTAAGCGGCTGCTCGGTTTGCTGGTCGATTGACTCTAGGAAGTCGGTCCAGCGCGGATCGCGCGGCAGCTTCTCCCGTTCCTCGAGCACGAGATCGCGGAATTTATCAACACCGAGCTGAACGATGAGAAATTTTATTCGCGCACGGGCCCGGTTTCGTTTTTCGCCGAGTCGGGCGTACACGCGCGCGATCGCCTGCAACGTCGGCAACAATTCTTCTTGCGGTAAAAAGGCGTCGAAGAGCTTTGCTTTGTACGGCACCGAGCCCAATCCACCGCCGATGTAAAACTCGAAACCGCGCTGGACCGCGCCGTCCACCACTTTGGTTTTGGCAATCGCTCCGGCGTCATGCATAGTCACGAGCGCGCAGGGATTTTCTTTGCAGCCCGAAAAAGCGACTTTGAATTTCCGGCCAAAGTCCTGGGTGTCGGGATGACCCATTAGAAACTTTGAGCAGGCTCTGGCGTACGGCGTGACATCAAACGATTCTTCGTGGCAGATTCCTGCCAACGGACAAGCCGTTACGTTGCGAACTGAATTGCCGCACGCTTCGCGACTCGTGACGCTCACGGCCGCGAGCCGGCGCATTAGCGCTGGCGTGTCCTCGATGTGCACGTAATGAAGCTGAATATCCTGCCGTGTAGTCACGTGCGCGACGCCGTCGGCGTATTCCTCCGACAGGTCGGCGATTGTTTCGAGCTGCGCAGGCGTGATACCGCCGAAAGGAATTTTGATCCGCATCATGCCCGGCGCATCCCACAGTGTATCCGGTCCCTTGATGAGCTCCGTCGGCGTTTTTAGCTTCTGTACCCGTTTGCCGTCGTGCCTCTGACCATTGTCATACCGTTGGCCGTAAATTCCCCGGCGCAATCGCGTCTCTGCGAAAACTTTCTCGTCGATCTTTCCTTGTTTACGGAGCTGCATCTGCTGCTCGAAAATATCGATTTCGCGCCCCAGCTCAGCGGGAATTTTCCCGTCCAGTTTTTCTTTCCATGTGATTCGGTTCGATTCCATAACCTTGCCTCCCGATGACCGAATAACAGACTTCAATGATTGATTTACTCAGAAATACCGGTAAAAAAATTTCGCTCAAATGTAGTACATCAGCGCACTGGTTTCTGGCTTACACAGATCGGCGAGCGTGGTTTCTTCCAAAACGGTTTCCATCGCCCGTATGCCGCGCGCCCATGTCTCAAAAAAACGCTGCGTCACTTTCGATGCGGAGCGCACGTTCATTTGCGCTTGAAGCTCCACACCGATCGCCGGCCCTTCGAGTAACGTGATGATTTCTTTTACGGTAATTGTCTCGGGCGGCCGGGCCAGCGTATAACCGCCCGACGGACCCCTGACCGCGTGAACCAAATGGCCGCGCCTTAGCAAAACCATGATTTGTCCCAGGTACTGCAACGGGATTTGCTGATTGTTGGCAATCTCTTTTACCTGTACGGCGCGTCGGAGCTTGTAGTTCTCCGCCAGTTCCGCGAGCGCGAGCAATCCGTAATGACCCTTCGAGCCGACCTTCACCTGACCCGCCTGTTTAAGTTTAGCAGATCCTAAGTAAAATGATCAGGTATGTCAAGAACTGTACGCGACCTTCTAAGTTGTACGTTCGACAGAGGATTTGCTCGAAAAGGATCTCTCACCCTGCGGGTTCGGATGACACGGCGGCATTACCGTTCGCGGCAAAAGATCGTGTGAACGGCCGACCTTCGATACCGCAGCGCGGCGCGTTGCCTACTCAGGAGGATCGGACTAAAGCGAATTCCCGAAGAGCGTCAAGCGCGTATCGCGGGATACCACAGGCAAGTTTTCATACACTACCAAAGCGAGGAATCTTTCCCGGTCACGAAGCTGAGCGGATGCTCATTGCCGGTGATGTTCCTGTTGTTGCGCGCTTTAAATTCTTGACGCTATAGTCCGGAATACCTGCACAAGTTTTCATCAGAGGTTGAATATGACAACTCGCCGCTCCAGAATATATCTCATCGCCATTCTCTGGCTGGTTTTCTGGACCGGGTCGGGTGATTTCTCCTTGGCCGCTTCCGGCGAGGTGATTATTACCCATGCGAGCATGAGCACCTCCTCAATTCCTCTCTGGGTGGCGTCGCGGCAGAATTTTTTCTCCAAGTATGGCGTCAAAGCCAAGACCGTCTGGGTCCGCGGCAATCCGGCCCAGATTGCTACCTTGGTGTCGGGCGACACACAAATCGCCTACGGCGGCGCGCCCACTGCCATGGCTGCCGCCGTCGGCGGGCGCGACATGAAAATCATCGCCAGCCTGAGCAGCCGTGAAAATCTCGATCTCGTTGCGCGTCCGGGCATCACCAGCGCCAAAGATCTGCGCGGCAAACGGTTCGGCGTCCAAAGCTTGGGTGGCGGCGTATGGAAGACCGCGACGGTTTGGTTGGAGCACTTCGGCATGGACGAGCGGCGCGACAATATTCAAATGATCGTCATCGGCGATGTGACCGTTTTGAGCCAGTCGCTCGAAAGTGGCTTGATCGACGCCACCGTCGTGCCCGGATATTTGAGCCGCAGGCTCGCCGAAAAAGGTTTTACGGTTTTGGGTAGTTGCGAACAGACCCGCTTGCCTTCGGTCGGCATGACCGTTCTCGTCGAAAGACCTTATCTACAGCAGAACGGGGAAACTCTAGAGAACGTGATGAAAGCTTTGGTCGAGGGCATGGTGTTCATTGCAAGTCCGAAGAACAAGCCCGCCGTGCTCGAGACGATCATGAAGCAGTTCAAGATGACCGAAGCCGCGCCGGCTGAAGGCGCTTACCAGGATGTGGTCACTCTGGTCCGTCTCGAGGAATATCGCAAACCCTACGTCTCTATGGAGGCGATGAGGACGTTGCAGCGCCTCTTGAAGACACAAAACCCAAAAATCGGCGAGCTCAAAGTCGAATCTCTGGTTGACTCGAGTATCGTAAAAAAACTCGACGACGGCGGATTCTTCGAAAAACTCTATGCCGAATACCGCGTCAAGTAGCCGATCGCCACGCAGCACGCGCCGGCGAAGCGTCGGCGCCTATTCAAGCGGCTTCTTTGCACGTCGTCGGTTACGCGTCTCCTTCCGTCTCTGCCTTGACAGACTCTGCCCTCACGATAGAATCCGTCCGATTTTCTCAAAGCCTCATGCGTTTTCACACCCGACTTTGCACCTTCAAAACCCAGGATAATGAGCGCTTGCACGGCTTGTTGTTCACGCCGCAAACTCAGGAAACTGATCTCGCGCTCTTGTTCGTGCATGGCGTGGCGATGAATTTTTATTTGCCGCCATTATCGGTTTTTGGCCAGGAGCTTGCCGCGCATGGCTTTCACAGCTTCGTCATCAATACCCGCGGTCACGACTGGATCTCTCGCGCCGGCAACCTCACCAAATTCGGCGGATCGGCTTACGAGCTTCTCGGAGAGTGTCTGCCGGACCTCGACGCTGCCTTGGAATTTCTCCGCAAACAAGGCTACCGCCGCTTCGTAATGATCGGGCACAGCCTCGGCGCGATCAAGGCGATCATTTACCAGGGCACGCGCCGGCGCCGAGATGTTGTCGGCATCGTCTCCTGCTCCGCGCCGCGGCAATTGTACTCGGAGCGGGTTGCGCGCCAACCGGGTTTTCGCGAGTTGATGGACAAAGCCGAAGGGCTGATCGCTGAAGACAAAGGCGACGAATTGTTGTTTGTCGGCGTCGGCGCCACACCGGGCATCTTCACGGCGCGTACGCACGTCAATAAATACGGCCGCGACGATAATAACGATTGCCGGCCTTATGCCAGCCGTCTCGGCTGCGCCTTGCTCGCTTTGGTTGGGAGTGCCGAACCCAAATTTTTCTACGAGTATGCCCAGGAGATCACCGCGGCTGTTGGCGTTAAAGGAACTTGCCGGCTGGTCGATGGTGCCAATCACTTTTATAATCGTCACACACGAGAGTTCGTGGAGATCATCAATGAATGGTTGGTCCAGTTTCGCGACTGAGGGACAACATCCGTGTTTTCTCGGCAACCGAAGATCAGCCGCGGCGTTAAGAGTCGATTGACGGTTCCATTGTCGGTGGGCTAAACAAAGAGCAGTAACTTCGCACGAATTACGCGGATTCTAGAATGAGGAAAACTTCGCCCAGCGCAGAGATTCATTTATCGCTGGGTTTTCTCGCGGTCGCGTTCCTGTTGCTCAGCCGTTCCGTTTGGGCGGCACCGGCACCGTTTAAACTGATCCTCGGTTACGCCGCCTTGAACGCACGCATCAGCCCGCTTTGGCTCGCCGATGAACAGGGCTACCTGGCCAAATACGGTCTGCAAGTCGAGCAGGTTTACCTGCGCGGCGCGCCGACGTTAGTCGCGGGACTCGCGTCCGGCGATATTCAGCTCGGCCGGAGCGGCGGCAGCGCGACCTTGGCCGCGATCGGCGCCGGTCATGATTTCAAGATCGTCGCTACTTTTTCCAGCCGCAACACCTATGATTTTATCGCGCGACCAAACATCAAACGCGCGGAAGAGTTGCGTGGCAAGAAAATCGGCCTGACCAGCATCGGCGGCACCACCTGGATGGGCGTGCTGCTCTGGCTCGAGCATTTCGGCCTCGATCCGCAGCGCGACAATATTCTGCTGCAAGTGCTTGGCGATCAAAACATTCAGGCGCAAGCCGTCGAGGCCGGCATCGCCGACGCGGCTGCACTCGACGGCGTTTGGAGCAAGAAATTGAAGCAAAAGGGCTTCACGATTCTTGGCGAGTATTCCGATCTGAACCAGCGCATTGTCGGCCAGGCGATGGTTGCGCCGCACGTGTTCCTCAACCAGCGAGGAGACATTGTCGAAAGCTATTTGAAAGCGGAGATCGAAGCTCTCGCGTTCGCGCTCGCGCCGAAAAACAAATCCGCGGTCATCAAAACGCTGATGAAGCGTCTTCGGACAGACGCCGCCGGCGCCGAGGAAGGCTATCAGGATCTACTCAAAGGCGTCGACCGCAAACCGTTCCCGTCGCTCGACGGTCTGCGCAATGTGCAAAGAATGCTGAAGATGCGCACGGCGAAGATCGGCGAAATCAAAGCCGAGGAAGTCATCGATGCGCGTATCATGCGTAAGCTGGACGAGAGCGGCTTTATCGACCGCGCCTATGCCGCGCAGGGCGTCATTTTGAAATAGACGAATTACTAGAGCGCGAACGACGTGATAGGGGCGACCGGTGGTCGCCCTGAATTGCAAAGGCAAGAAATGGTACGCCAATTCATGATTACCGCCGTTTTTTTCCTGACGTTGATCACCGCATGGCCCTCTCTTTCCCTTGCCGCCGCTCCGTCGCGGCTGGTGATCGGCTACGCATCGACCACGCCGCGCCTGATGCCGCTGTGGGTCGCTCGCGATCAAGGATTTTTTGCCAAGTACGGCATCGAGTCGGAGCCTGTACTGTTCCGCAACGGCGCCAATCTGGTTACCGGCATGGCCGCCGGTGACATTCAGATCGGGCGCACGGCGGGCGCGGCGGTTTTGTCTGCGGTCGCGGCGGGACACGATCTCAAGATGCTCGCCACGTTTTCCAGCCGCAACTCCTACGACGTCGTCACTCGTCCCACCATCAAAAGGCCCGAAGATCTCCGCGGGAAAAAACTCGCCATCAATAGCGTCGGCGGCGGCACCTGGATCGGCGCCATGCTCTGGCTCGAACATTTCGGCATCGATGTGCAGCGCGATCAGATTCTGCTGCAATCGACGGGTGATCAGGGGGTGCAATCCCAGGCATTGGAATCCGGCGTTGTGGACGTCGTCTTCGTGGATACCGTTTATAGTAAAGTCCTCAAGCAAAAAGGGATGAATATTCTCGCGGAGTACAGCGAGCTGAAGCAGCCGTTGGTCAGCCAGTCGACAGTCGTACCGGGCGCCTTTCTGCAAAAATATCCGGAGGTGGCAGAAGGTTATTTGAAAGGCGAGATCGAGGGAATCGCTTTTGCCGTCGCGCCGAAAAACAAGTCGGCCGTGATCAAAACGCTCATGCGCCGTCTGCGCGTCAACGCCGAAGCGTCGGAGGAAGGCTACTCGGATATGCTCCGGGGCATCGATCGCAAACCTTTCGCGTCATTGGAAGGGATGCGCAATTTACACCGGCTACTGAAGCCGCGAAATCCGAAAATCGGGGACGTGAAAGTCGAAGACGTGGTGGATAACCGCATCATGCGCAAATTGGACGAGAGCGGCTTTATCGACCGCGCCTTCGCCGCGCAAGGCGCGAACCTCAAGCCGTAGCATTCGCACGGCGGAGAACGTCCATATCTGATTCCTGAGAGGTTGGTGTTATGAAAATCTTGCCGACAGTCGGCCATCGAGCAACGATACGATGCATGCTTTTTGTCTCTGCGCTGCAGGTTCTTTGTGTCTGCGGGAGCTTTGCCGGCGCCGCGCCGGCAAAATATGTCGTTGGTTATGCTAGCCACACCGCACGCGTGCTGCCGCTGTGGCTTGCCGGCGAGCAAGGCTTTTATTTGAAAAACGGCGTCGATATTGACCCGGTCTTTATTCGCGGCGCGCCGACTTTGGTCGCCGGTCTTGCTGCCGGTAGCATCGCGCTCGGCCGAACCGGCGGCCCCGCCACCCTGGGGGCCGTGTCCGCTGGTCACGATTTCAAGATCGTTACGACCTTTTCCAGCCGCAACACCTACGACTTGGTGGTGCGCCCAAATATCAAACGCGCCGAAGACTTGCGCGGAAAGACGTTTGCAGTCACGAGCATCGGCGGCACCAGCTGGATGGGGGTTTTGTTGTGGCTCGAGCACCTCGGTTTGGATCAGCAGCGCGACAACATTCGATTTCAAGTGATCGGCGACCAGGCCGTTCAGGTTCAGTGCGTAGTGAATGCGCTGTGCGACGCCGCCGCCGTCGACGGCGTCTTTACCAAACAGCTCAAATCGAAAGGCATGAACGTTCTTGGAGAATACAGCGACCTCAAGGCCGCACTGGTCAGCCAGGCAGTGGTAGTTCCGGGAGCTCTGCTGCAGCAGCGGCCCGAAATCGCCGAGAACTACATTAAAGGTGAAATCGAAGCTCTGGCGTTTTCGCTGGCGCCGAAGAACAAGCCGGTGGTCATCAAGAGCTTAATGCACAATCTCAAAATCGACGCGTCCTCAGCCGAAGACGCCTATCAGGATCTGCTTCGCGGCGTCGATCGGAAGCCGTTTCCGTCCCTCGACGGGTTACGCAATGTCCAACGTCTTTTGAAACTTCGCAACCCGAAGATCGGCGAGGTCAAAGCGGAAGACATCATTGACAATCGCATCATGCGCAAGCTCGACGAGAGCGGCTTTATCGAGCGTGCATATGCGACCTACGGCGCCAAGCTTTGACGCTAGGGCATTATTCGAACTGTCGTAGTCGAAGGAAAAGCTTATGCCATACCTTAAACTCAAGGACACAGCAATTTACTACGAAGTTCATGGCAGTGGGCCGTCGTTTTTGTTTTGCAGTGTCACTGGACTCGATCACCAGGCGTGGAAATTTCACCAGATCGCCGAATTCTCGCGCGATCACCGCGTCATCGTCTTCGATTACCGCGGGACGGGAAAATCGAGCAAGACTATACAACAATACTCGATCAAAATGTTCACGGAGGACGCCGCTGCACTGCTCGATCATCTGGATGCCGAGCCAGCGATTGTCTGCGGTCATTCCATGGGCGGTGTCGTTGCGCAACTGCTCGCTCTCGATCATCCGCGCAAAGTCAAGAAACTGATCCTTGCCTCGAGCGGCAGCTCTCATCCTGGCGCTCATGGCATTCCCCTCGCCATGTGCCGTGACATGGTGCGTTTGGGATTTGAAGGTTATATTCGCGAGCACACGATCGAAACCGGCTGGACCAAGGAATTCGTTGCGGCGCATCCCGAGCTGATCGAAAACTTTCTGCGCGTGCGCATGTCGGGCATCGCGCCCCTGGAGAACTATCTCTATTTCGTGCTTGCGCGTCAGGGTCACGACCATACGGAACGTCTGAAGGAGATTCCTGTGCCGACCCTCGTGCTCGTCGGTGACGACGAGCGCCACGGCGCCGCCGATCGAACGCACTACGACGCCGCTCACGATCTCGCACGAGCAATTCCCAACTCCAAGCTCGTGGTGCTCGAAGGCGAAGGACATCACTACCTCGCCACCAACCCGACGGCCGCGCATAAAGCGATTCGAGAGTTTATTTTCAACCGGGAATAGTTGGCTTAATGTACAAGTTATTTTTGGAAGGGCGATTGGTTGACCAATCGTCATGCCGGTGAAAACCGGCATCCAGGCCTTTTCAAAACTCCTGGATTCCGGGTCGCGCTAGCTACCGCCAGCTTGCCCGGAATGAAGACTCCACTGTGTTAAAACTGGGATACGATCCGCGAGCCGCCCCGTGAAAACTTTACGTTTGCAAAAAGAGAAATTTACAATGGCAGCAACACACTCAAACATCACCCGCCGCGATTTCTTGAAATTCACCGCCAAGACGGCGATTGTCTCGTCCGGCTTTCTCGCCGGCTGCTCGGCGACATCAGCTCCGCGATCTGCGCCATCGTCCGCCATCGACATTCATCACCATTACATTCCGCTCGAGCTGATCGAGGAAGTAAAAACCAACGGCAAAGCGCTCGGCGTGGAGTACTTTCCGCCGAAGGACGCCAAAGACAATCCGTTTCAGATTCAATTTCCCAAAGGCAATCGCTTACGGCCGGATCCGCGCATGACGGAGATCAACAATCGACTCGAGGTGATGACGAAAGGAAACATCGGCATTGCCAGTGTGGAAGTGCACACCGCTTGCATCGGCTATGAGCTTGACGGGAGCCGAGGCGAAACCTGGTCGAAGCT
>Ga0075434_100002328_pt1 | contig 16640 bp, 12 predicted proteins | sample RhiMethybrSRZTD3_FD_75298 | JGI IMG/M metagenome (GOLD analysis project Ga0075434, IMG submission 75298) | Populus rhizosphere microbial communities from Tennessee, USA - Rhizosphere MetaG P. TD hybrid SRZTD3 | ecosystem: Host-associated > Plants > Roots > Rhizosphere > Soil | place: USA... | reverse complement strand
GTGATCGTGGTGGACGATTCGATCGTGCGCGGCACCACGAGCCGGAGCCTCGTCATGATGATCCGCGGCGCGGGCGCCAAGGAGGTCCACTTCCGCGTCTCGAGCCCGCCGATCGGATGGTCGTGCTACTACGGCATCGACACGCCGAACCGACGCGAATTGATCGCGTCATCGCACACCGTCGAGCAGATCCGAAAGTATCTCCACGTCGACTCGCTCGGCTACCTCTCCATGGAGGGGCTCCGCTCGTGCGTCGAGCGTCCGGACGACCACTGTTACGCCTGCTTCAACGGAGACTACTCCGTTCGATTCGGCGCCGAGATGGACAAGCTCGCGCTCGAGCGGGCGCCCGTTCGTAACGGCGCCGCCTAGCGGCCCGGTCCGGCCAAACCTCACCCGGCGGCCGTGCACCTTGCACGAATTTGGCCGCCCCGGGGCGCGCGCCCTCCCGCCGGCGGACTAAGAACGCCGTCCCTAACGCGAACGCTCCCACGGAATTCACCGCCTGCCCCGCCCGTTCGTCGCGTGGCATAGGGATTGCCCTTGCACGGGGCGGATCGGTGCGTCGCATGCACGGGTAAGAACGGACGTGGGGGACGGGCGTGCCCAACGACAACGCGAATCGGAAGAAGGTCGGCGAGTATCTCCTCGAAGCCGGCCTGATCACCGAGGACCAGCTGAAGGAGGCCCTGAGGCGCCAGCGCCAGACGCGGGAGCCCCTGGGGCAGACGCTGGCGCGCGCGGGCATGGTCACGGAGGCGGACATCTGCCTTGTCCTCCATCAGCAGCTCGGCCTTCCGATCGTCGATCTCCAGACGGTGGCGATCGACGAAAGCGTCCTCGCCCTCGTCAAAGAAGAGCTGGCCAAGAAGTACGTGGCCATCCCGATCGAGGTGGAGAACCGGAACACCATCCGGGTCGCGATGGCCGATCCCTTGAACGCGTCCGCGCTCGAGGACATTCGGTTCCAGAGCGGCTACTTCGTCCGTCCCGTGCTCGCCCCGCCGACCGAGATCGGAGAGGCGATCTCCCGCTACTACAACATGGACGCCTCCGTCGTGGAGGTTCTCGATTCGATCATCAAGAACGATCCCGCCGGCGACGTCCGCCAGATCGACGACGTGCCGGGAGAGGAGTCGGTCGACGAGCTGATCAAGCTGAGCGGCGGCCCTCCGATCGTCCGCCTCGCGAACTGGCTCATTGCGCGCGGCGTCGAGCTTCGCGCGAGCGACATCCACATCGAGCCGCAGGAGAAAGGCGTCGTGGTCCGGGTGCGCGTCGACGGCCTGCTCCAGGACGTCGAGCGCCTTCCCAAGTGGACGCAGGGCGCCCTGATCTCCCGAATCAAGATCCTCTCGGGCATGGACATCGCCGAGAAGCGGCTGCCCCAGGACGGTCGCTTCCGCGTCGAATCGGAAGGGCGGCGCATCGATCTCCGGGTCTCGACGCTCCCGACGATGCACGGCGAGAAGATCGTGATCCGAATCGTCGACCAGGAGCGCGCGGCGTTCCGCCTCGACACGCTGGGCCTGTCGCTCTACCACCTCGAGAAGCTCAAGATCTTCGGCGAGCGGCCGCAGGGAATCCTGATCGTCACGGGGCCGACCGGGAGTGGCAAGAGCACCTTGCTCTACGCGCTCCTCCAGCAGATCCATTCGGTCACGAAGAACATCGTCACCGCGGAGGACCCGGTCGAATACCAGGTGGCCGGCGTGAACCAGGTCCAGGTCGACGAGCGCGGGAAGAAGACCTTCGCCTCCGTGCTCCGCGCCATGCTGCGCCAGGATCCCGACGTCCTGATGGTCGGCGAGATCCGAGATCACGAGACGGCGCAGATCGCGTTCCGGGCCTCGGTCACCGGGCACCTCGTGCTCTCGACGGTGCACACGAACGACGCCGCTTCGGCGGTGACGCGTCTCGTCGACCTGGGCCTGGCCCCGTACATGGTCGCGTCGAGCCTGGTCGGCGTCGTCTCCATGCGCCTGGTCCGCCTGCTCTGCCCGAAGTGCAAGGATCCGTACGCGCCGCTACCCGAAACCCTCCGCTCGGTGGGGCTGCCGGGAAGCGACGCCCGCGATCTCGTCTTCTATCGCCCCGTGGGATGCGAGCACTGCAACGAGACCGGCTTCCGCGGGCGAACCGGCGTGTACGAACTCCTGGAGGTGGACGAGACGATTCGCCGGCTCGTCGCGAGCGGTGGGACGGAATCGATGATCCGCCGCGCCGCCGTGGAATCGGGCATGTCGGTCATCGGCCAGGACGGCCTCGCGAAGGTGATGGCCGGCGAGACCACGCTCGAGGAGGTGCAGCGCGTCGTCTACACCGAGGAGGAGTCGGGGCGCGTCTGCGTGGCCTGCCTCGAGACGATCTCGACCGAATTCACGTTCTGCCCCCACTGCGGCACGCGCGCCGCCATGACGTGCGAAGGGTGCGGTCACCGCGTCGTCGACGAGTGGGGATACTGTCCCGGATGCGGTCGCCGGCGCGAACAAGTGGCGGGTCCCGAGCACGCAGCGGAGCCACTGGTGGAAGCGGCCGTGCTCGAGCCGCGCGTCCGGCGCGCGGAGCGCGTCCCAGTCGTGACCACGACCGAAGGAACCCGGCGCAAGACTTGACCGGCGCCCCGCCGGTCCCTAGAATCTTCCGACTTCCACCGCCCGCGGCATTCGGCCGCGCTCCCGCGTCGCGGAAGCAGCCCGTCACCCGGAGCCTCGTGTCCGCACAGGAAGTCCGACGCGCCAAGCTCGCGGACCTCGCGACGCGCGGCGTCCAGCCGTACGCCTACCGGTACGACGTCACGCACCGCTCCGCCCGAATCCGCGATGAGCACGAGGCCCTGGAAGCGTCCGGCCAGACCGTGCGCGTCGCGGGGCGGCTGATGACGAAGCGGGGCCACGGCAAGGCCACCTTCGCCCACGTCAAGGACCGGGACGGCCTCCTGCAGGCGTACCTCCGTGAGGATGCGCTCGGCCCGGAGGCGTACGCCCTGGCGCTCGAGCTGGATCTGGGGGACTGGGTCGGAATCGAGGGAACCGTCTTTCGCACTCGGACGGGAGAGATCACGGTGAAGGCCGACCGGATCACGCTCCTCGCCAAGTCGATGCGCCCGCTGCCGGAGAAGTGGCACGGGCTGACCGACGTCGAGATCCGGTACCGGCAGCGATACACCGACCTGATCGTGAACGACGACGTGCGCGCGGTCTTTCGGGCGCGGTCGGCGCTGGTCAAGGCGCTCCGCGAGTTCCTGGACGCCCGGGAGTACCTCGAGGTGGAGACGCCGGTCCTCCAGGCGCTCTACGGCGGCGCTGCCGCGCGCCCGTTCGCGACGCATCACAACGCCCTCGACATGAAGCTCTACCTCCGCATCGCCGACGAGCTCTATCTCAAGCGGCTGATCGTGGGCGGGCTGGACCGCGTGTACGAGATCTCGAAGGACTTCCGAAACGAGGGGATCGATCGGAACCACAACCCCGAGTTCACAATGCTCGAGTTCTACCAGGCGTACGCCGACTACGAAGACATGATGGACCTGACGCAGGATCTGATCGTGCACGCGGTGCGCTCGCTGCACGGCGGCACCTCGGTGCCCCGCGGGGAGGGAACCATCGACTTCGCGCCGCCCTGGCGCCGCCTTCCGTACAAGCAGGCGGCCGCCGAATCCCTCGGCGTCGCGTCCCTCCCCGAAACCGAGGCGGATCTCCGCGCGCTGGCGGCGCGGGCGGGCGTCGGAATCGACCCGTCGTTCGGGTGGGGGCGCATCCTGGACGAGATCGTTTCCGAGCGGGTTCAGCCGTCGCTCGTCGCGCCGACCTTCCTGATGGACCATCCGCGCGACATCTCCCCCCTCGCCAAGGCGAAGCGAGGCGACCCGAGCGTCGTCGAGCGGTTCGAGCTGATCGTCGACGGGATGGAGGTGGCCAACTCCTTTTCCGAACAGAACGACCCCGACGAGCAGCGGCGCGCCTTCGAGTCGCAGATGGATCAGCGGGCGCGCGGCGACGAGGAGGCGCAGCTCCTGGACGAGGACTACCTGCGCGCCCTGGAGATGGGGATGCCCCCGACCGGCGGCGTGGGCATCGGCGTCGACCGGCTGACGATGCTCCTCACCAATCAGCGGAGCATTCGCGACGTCATTTTCTTCCCGCACATGCGCGCCGAGGAACCGGATGGGTCGTAGCCCCGCCCCCGGCCGGCCCTGACGCCGGACCCGCACGGCCATGGGGTACGTCTGGATCATCGCGTCGCGGTACCTGCGCTCCAAGCGGCGCCTCAATTTCATCACGCTCGTCAGCCTGCTCGCGATGGGCGGCGTCTTCATCGGCGTGGCCGCGCTGACGATCGTGCTCTCGGTGATGAACGGGTTCGAGGACCAGGTGCAGCGGCGCATCGCGGGAACGAACGCCCACGTCGCGGTCCTCTCCGCGACCGACGCGCCGATCCAGCCCGGGCCCGCGATCGAGATGGCGATCCACGCCACCGTGCCGGAGGCGGAACTCTGTCCTTTCGTCTACGGCAAGGTGATGGTCGCGTCGCGCCGCGGGGTCGACGGGATGGTGCTGAAGGGGGTGGAGCCGGAGGGCGAGGCCCGCGTCACCGACATCCTGGCCCACCTCTCGCCGTCCCACGACGCCTTCGACGGAGGGGACCTCCCGGGGATCGCGCTCGGACAGGAGCTCGCGATGAGGCTCCGCGTCGCGCGCGGCGACGTGATCCTGATCAGCCTGCCCACCGAGGAGCCGGGCGGCATTCTGGGAGGGGTCCCGCGGACGAAGCGCCTCCGCGTCAGCTCGGTCTTCCGCTCGGGCCTCTACGAGTACGACTCCTCGTTCGGCGTGGTGCTGCGGCAAACGGCGCAGGACTTCTTCGGTCTGGGCGAGGACGTGACGGGCTACCAGCTGAGGCTGCCCGACATGTTCCGCGCGCGGGAGGCGTCGCGCGCGCTCGAGACGTCGCTCGGCCCCGACTATCGGATCACGAACTGGATCGAGCTCAACCGAAATCTCTTCGCCTGGATGCGCATCGAGAAGGCGGTCATGTTCACGATCCTCATCCTGATCGTGATCGTCGCGGCGGTGAACATCGTTTCGAGCCTCGTCATGCTCGTGCTGGAGAAGCGGCGCGACATCGGGGTTCTCCGCACAATGGGCGTGACGCCGAACGGGATTCAGCGCATCTTCTTGCTGCAAGGGACGCTGGTGGGCACCTGCGGAACGCTGCTGGGCCTCGCCGCGGGATTTGGCGTCTCCTACGCGCTGGGCCGCTGGAAGCTCTTGAAGCTGCCGGGGGAGATCTACTTCATCGACACGCTGCCGGTGAAGATCGAATGGATCGACTTCGCGATCGTCGCGGTGGCGGCCATTCTGACCTGCTTCGTCGCGAGCCTCTATCCCGCATGGCAGGCGGCGCGACTCGCTCCCGTGCAGACGATCCGGTATGAGTGATTCGGCCGGCGGAAGCGGGCCGGCGCTCGAGGCGACGGGCCTCGCGAAGACCTACGATGAAGGCGCCGCGCCGGTCGTCGTCCTGAAGGACGCCAATCTACGCGTCGAGCCGGGCGAGATGGTGGCGGTCGTGGGGGCATCCGGCTCCGGAAAGTCCACCCTGCTCCATCTGCTCGGGGGGCTCGATCGGCCGACGGGGGGCGCCGTCGCGGTCGGCGGCGAGTCGATGTCCGCGCTGGACGAGGAGGGACGGTCTCGGCTCCGGGCGAAGGCGGTGGGGTTCGTCTTTCAATTCCACCACCTCCTGCCGGAATTCACCGCCCTCGAGAACGTTATGATGCCGGGCTGGATCGCGGGGCGTCCGACCACGGTCGTTCGGGAACGCGCGGAATCGCTCCTGGCCGATTTGGGACTGAGCGCACGGGCGGAGCACAAGCCGGCGGAGCTTTCGGGGGGCGAACAGCAACGAATTGCGGTGGCGCGGGCCTTGCATCTAAAGCCCTGGGTTCTCCTCGCCGACGAGCCCACCGGGAACCTGGACCGGTCGGCCACGGCGACGCTCTTGGAAATCTTTGAGAGGTATCGCGCCGAAGAGCGGCAAGCCATTGTCATTGCGACACATAATATGGATGTGGCGCGCGCGGCGGGGAGGGCGGTGACCCTTGAGGATGGAGTTCTGCGGCCGATGAATTTGGGAAGGACCGGCATCTAAGTGGGCAGGGGTCAGGAGGAGAGGTAGCAAACCATGCAGTGCCAGCTCTGTGGAAAGAAACCGGCGGTCGTCCACTTCACGGAGATCGTGAACAACAAGAAGTCGGAATATCACGTCTGCGAGAAGTGCGCGGAAGAGCGCGGGTACCACGTGCCGCTCCTCAAGTCCAAGTTCTCCGTCGGCGACCTCCTGGCCGGCATGGTCGACCAGGCCGGCGGCGGGGAAGAGGCCAAGGTGGGGCGGGTCCAGTGCCCGAAGTGCGGCCTGGTCTACTCCAATTTCCGGGAAACCGGCAGGCTCGGCTGCTCGGAGTGCTACGCCACGTTCCGGTCCCAGCTCCGGCCCCTGCTCCGGCGGATCCACGGGTCGACGAAACACGTGGGCAAGTCGCCGGCCCGGGACTCCGAGCGCGTCGCGCTCCGCCGGGAGATCCAGCGCCTCCACGAGGAGATGCAGCGCGCCATCGAGCGCGAGGAGTTCGAGTCCGCGGCCGCGCTTCGGGACCAGATCCGCGAGGTGGAGACCCGGACGACGCCGGCCGTGCCGCCGGCGGAGGGTGGGGCGTGAAACTCACGACGCTGGCCCGCTCGATGGGACGGTGGCTGGACGGAACCGGGCCCTCCTCGGACGTGGTGCTCTCCACGCGGGTTCGTTTGGCGCGAAATCTCAAGGACGTGCCGTTCACCCACCGCGCCCGCGAGGAACAGCTCGCCATGGTCTACTCCAGCGCGGTCACCGCGGTGCGGAAGACGCCCGCGTTCCAGCCTTCCTCGGCGCTCCAAATGCGGGACCTGACGCCGCTCGATCGCCAGTTCCTGGTGGAGCGCCATCTGATCTCGAACGACCTGGCGGAGAACGGCAAGCTTCGGGGACTCCTCGTTCTGCCCGACGAGAGCGTCTCGATGATGGTGAACGAGGAGGACCATCTGCGGCTGCAGGCGCTGGCGTCCGGCTTCCAGCTGCGATCCGCCTGGGAAGCCGTGAACTCCATCGATGATGAATTGGCGCAGGACCTGGACTATGCTTTCAACGACGACCTGGGTTATCTGACCGCCTGTCCCACGAACGCCGGAACGGGGATGCGGGCCTCGGTCCTGATCCACCTCCCGTCGCTCGTTCTCACGCGGCAGATCGGAAAAGTGCTCCAGGGAATCACGCAGGTGGGCCTCGCGGTGCGCGGCTTCTACGGCGAAGGATCGCAGATCATGGGCAATTTCTTCCAGATCTCGAACCAGACGACCCTCGGCCAAAGCGAGCGCGAAACCGTCGACAGCCTGGAGCGTGTGACGCGACAGATCATCGATTACGAGCAGCGCGCGCGCGAGGAGCTCCTGAAGGACGCTCGCGTGCAGATCGAGGACAAGGTCTGGCGGGCGTACGGGACGCTCCGCCACAGCCGCGTGATTTCGTCGCAAGAGGTGATCAACCTCTCCTCGGCGGTGCGCTTCGGCGTGGCGCTCAACATGGAGGGGCTGACGGACGTGCAGACGCTGAACGAGATGCTGATCCGGACCCAGCCCGCGCACCTGCAGCTCTTCACGGGGCGCGAGATGGAACAACGAGAACGAAATGTGATCCGCGCCGACTACGTCCGCCGCCTCTTGAACGGCGATGCTGGACGTTCGGGCGACGCGGCCAGCACCAACTAGAAAACGGCGAGGGGGCCCGAGATGCACGACAAGTTCACGGAGCGCGTGCGCAAGGTGATGTACCTGGCACGCGAAGAGGCCGCGAGGCTGCAGCACGACTACATCGGCACGGAGCACCTGCTCCTCGGCGTGATCCGCGAGGGGGAGGGCATCGCCGCCACCGTGCTGAACAACCTGGGCCTCGACCTCGACGCCATTCGGCAGGCCGTCGAGAGCATGGTGGCCTCTACCGGCGGGACCCTCACGATCGGCGAAATCCCCTTCACGCCCCGCGCGAAGCGGGTGCTCGAGTTGTCCGTGGACGAGGCGCGCCAGCTGGGCCACAACTACGTGGGAACCGAGCATCTCCTCCTCGGGTTGATCCGCGAGGGAGAAGGCGTCGCCGCGCGCGTGCTCTTGGAGCTGGGCGTGGATCGGAAGAAGGTGCGGGAGGAGACGCTCAAGCTCCTGGGGGGGACGCCGTCGGTGTCCCAGCCGGAGCGCGAAGGAAAGGTCGAGACCCCCGCCTTGAACCAGTTCGGCCGGGATCTGACGGCCCTGGCGCGAGAGAACAAGCTGGACCCGATCATCGGACGCGAGTCGGAGATCGAGCGGGTCATCCAGGTGCTCTCCCGCCGGAAGAAGAACAATCCGATCCTGATCGGCGAGCCGGGCGTCGGCAAGACGGCGATCGCCGAGGGGCTGGCCGAGCGCATCGTGGAGAATCGGGTGCCCGAGACGCTCAAGGACAAGCGGATCGTGACGCTCGACCTGGCGGCCGTCGTCGCCGGGACGAAGTACCGCGGACAATTCGAGGAGCGCTTGAAGGCCGTGATGAACGAGATCCGAGAGTCGAAGGACACGATCATCTTCATCGACGAGCTGCACACGATCGTCGGCGCCGGCGGGGCCGAGGGCGCCATCGACGCCTCGAACATGCTGAAGCCGGCCTTGGCGCGGGGCGAGCTGCAGTGCATCGGCGCGACCACGCTCGACGAGTTCCGGAAGTACATCGAGAAGGACGGGGCCCTGGAGCGGCGCTTCCAGCCGATCATGGTCGATCCTCCGTCGGTGGACGAGACCATCCAGATCATCATGGGGCTCCGCGACAAGTACGAAGCCCACCACGGTTCGAAGTACACCGACGGCGCGATCGTGGCCGCGGTCAAGATGGCGGACCGCTACATCAACGACCGGTTCCTGCCCGACAAGGCGATCGACGTGATCGACGAGGCGGGCGCCTGCGCGCGCCTGTCCATCTCGGCGATTCCGACCGAGGTTCGCGAGCTGGAGAAGCAGGTCGAGGAAGTGGCGAAGGAGAAGGAGGCGGCCATCCAGCAGCAGGAATTCGAGAAGGCCGCCCGCTTCCGCGACAAGGAAAAGGAACTTCGCGCGAAGCTTCGCGAGAACAAGAAGAACTGGAACGAGATCAAGCACGAGACCGAGGTCTCGGTGGACGCGGACCTCATCGCGCAGGTGATCTCGCGGATGACGGGGATTCCGATCTCCCGCATCGAAGAGAAGGAATCGGAGAAGCTCCTCCGGATGGAGGAGCAAATTCGAAAGTCGATCGTGGGGCAGGACGAGGCCGTGGCCGCGGTCAGCCGCGCCATCCGCCGGAACCGGGCGGGGCTCCGCGACCCGCGCCGGCCGATCGGGTCGTTCATCTTCCTCGGCCCGACGGGGGTCGGCAAGACGGAGCTGGCACGCGTCCTCGCGCGCTTCCTGTTCGACGATCCCGATGCCCTGATCCGGGTCGACATGTCCGAATACATGGAGAAGTTTTCGGTTTCGCGCCTGATCGGCGCGCCGCCGGGATACGTGGGGCACGAGGAGGGCGGCCAGCTGACCGAGAAGGTGCGGCGGAAGCCGTATTCGGTGGTGCTCCTCGACGAGATCGAGAAGGCCCACCCCGACGTCTTCAACATCCTCTTACAAGTACTGGACGACGGGATCCTGACCGACAGCCTGCGCCGGAAGGTCGACTTCAAGAACACGGTCCTGATCATGACGTCGAATCTCGGCGCCCGGCAGATCAAGGGCAACCACAGCCTCGGCTTCCAGCAGCGGAGCGAGGATTCGACCTATGAGAACATGAAGCGGACGATCCTCGACGAGTTGAAGCGGGCCTTCAATCCGGAGTTCCTGAACCGGATCGACGAGGCCATCGTCTTCCATCCGCTCGATCGCCCGCAGATGGAGTCCATCACGCAGATCCTGCTCGAGCAGGTGACGACCCGCCTCAAGACCGCGGGCGTCAAGATCGGGTTCGAGCCTTCCGTCGTCGACCTCCTGGTGGAGAAGGGCTTCGACGCGGCCCTCGGCGCCCGACCCTTGAAGCGTGCCATCCAAAAGCTCATCGAGGACCCCCTGTCCGAACACGTGTTGCGCGGAAAGCTCAAGGAAGGCAGCGACGTGATGATCACGCGCAGCGGCGACGAGCTGACATTCGCCTCTTGACCCATCCCTGGTGCGGCACGGACGTCGCGCGCGGAACCCTGGCGGCCATCGCGGTCGGCATCGCCCTCGGCGCGTCCGCCGCGCGGGCCCAGGCACCCGACTCCACGGCGGCGCGAACCGTGGTGGCCGATTCGTCCGCGGCGCGGACGCGGGTCCCGCCCCCGCCGCCGACGTCGGGAACCGCCACCGGCGTCCTCGGGGCGATCCGGGCCGGCGGCTTCCTCCACGTCGACTCCCTCGTCATCACCCGCACCTTCGGCCTCTCTTCCGGCGACCCCTATGACCGGGCCGCCATCGCGGACGGCGTCCGCCGGCTCTACGCCACGGGGCTCTTCACCGACGTGAACGTCGTGGACAACCCGGTCGGCTCCGCCATCGATCTCCTGATCCAGGTCTCGGAGCGGTCCCGAATCCAGGCCCTCGAGTTCCGGGGCGTCAAGAAGATCGAGGAGGCGACCCTGAAAGGGAAGCTGACCGCCGCGAGCGGGCAGCTCCTCGACCAGGGAACCCTGGATCTGGATGTCCGGAAGATCCAGGACGCCTACGCGGAGGAGGGATATTCACGGGCCAAGGTGACGGTTCTCACCAAGCCCTCCGGACCCGGCGTCGTGACCGTCACGTTCCAGGTGGACGAGGGCGCGAAGCTCAAGGTGAGGGGAATCGAGATCCACGGCGCGACCGGGCTCTCGGCGAAGGGGCTTCGGAAGTCGATGAAGAGCAAGACGCCGGCCTTTCTCCGAAGCGGGACGTTCAAGCCTTCCCAGCTGGAGCAGGACGAGACCGCGGTCCGCATGTACATGAGGAGCCGCGGCTATCGGGACGGGGAAGTAGATTCGATCCGGAGCGCCGAGACCCCGGACGGCAAGGGTGTCATCCTGCACGTCTACGCGCGCGAGGGTCCCCGGTACCGGTTCGGGCACCTGACGTGGTCGGGGAACAAGTCCGTCCCGACCGCGGCCCTCGCCCTGATCAGCGTGCCACGCCCAGGAACCCCTTACAACGAAACCCAGGTCCAGAAGACGCTCGAGGCGGCCTACACGCTCTACCAGGAGCAGGGCTATCTCTTCTTGAACATCGATCCCAAATTCTCGGACACCGACTCCATCGTCGACGTCGAGTTCGTCATTCAAGAGGGAGCGCGGTCCCGGGTCGCGGATCTGAAGATCGTGGGCAACACGAGGACCAAGGAGAACGTCATCCGTCGCGAAGCGAGCGTTCGGCCGGGGGATACCTTCCGCCGCTCTTCCCTGATGCGGACCCAACGCGACATCTTCGGACTCGGCTATTTCCAGGACGTCAACGTGGACTACGAGCCCACCGGGGACAGCGCCGACATCAACTTGACGCTGAAGGTCCAGGAGAAGCAGACCGGGACGGCGAGCGCCGGAGCCGGGTTCTCCAGCCAGTCGGGGTTGACCGGATTCATCGAGCTAGGACACAACAACCTGTTCGGAAACGGGCAGTCGATCGCGCTCCGCTTCGAGCGCGGCGGCAAGCGAAGCAACGCCGAGGTCTCGTTCACCGAGCCGTGGTTTCGGGACACGCCCCTGACCCTGGGGTTCGATCTCTTCGATACGCGGAGGGATCTCGACTTCTACGAACGCCAGGACGTCGGCGGCGGCATTCGGCTCGGGCGCCCGATCCCGTGGCCGGACTACACCCGAGGGGTGATCTCCTACGACCTCCGCGACGTCACGTTGACCGACATCCGCGCCGTGAGCCCCGGGGAGCCGTCCAACCTGGCCTCCCTCCGGGAGACGAACTGGCCTCGCCGCGTCAGCAGCGTCACGGTCACGTTCACCCGGAACAGCACGGACAACCCGTTCTATCCGACGCGCGGCTCCAGGCTGCAGTGGACGAACGAGATCGCGGGCGGTGTCCTCGGCGGCGTGGAGCAATTCTCGAAGGAGACGGTCGACCTCAAGAACTACTCCCGATTGACGGGACCCTTTACGCTGCTCCTCCGCGGAAAGGCGGGGTTCCTGGCCGGCCCCACCGTGCCCGATTACGAGCGGTTCCGCCTCGGCGGCACGACCTACGACTACCTCCGCGGCTACCCCGACTACTATGTGGTGCCGCGCGCCAACATCACGCGGAGCCCGATCACGGGCGCGGTCTTGGACCGCTATCCCGGCGGGCGGACCGCCCTCATCTTGACGAGTGAGTTACAGTTCCCGATCGCCGACCCGCTTCACGGGCTCCTCTTCTTCGAGGCGGGGAACACCTGGAACTCGACCGAGGACCTGGATCTGGGAGACCTTCGGAAGTCGGTGGGCTTCGGCGTCCGCCTGGAAGTGCCGGCCCTGGGCCGGATCGGGTTCGACCTCGGGTATGGGTTCGACCGCGAGGACGGGGCCCGGTGGGAGACCCACTTCCAGTTGGGTAACACATTCTAAAATAAGAGGTTAGATTATGACTCGACACGGTAAGATCGGTGCGATAGTCTGGGTCGCCCTCATTGGGCTTCTCGCCATTTCGGGAGCCGCGTCCCCGGCCTCGGCCGATCTCAAGATCGGGTTCATTGACTCGGACCAGATCTTTGCCAATTATGAGAAAACCAGGGAAGCGCAGGAGTCCTTCAACCGCGAGGTCGTGGATCTCTCCAAGACCGCGCGGGAGAAGAAGAACGAGATCGACGAAATGCAGCGCAAGCTCGACCAGCAGAGCCCGATGCTGAGCGATGCGAAGCGTGACGAGCAGAATCGGATTCTGAGTCAGAAGGTCGGCGAGTACGAGAAGTTCGTTCAGGAGCAGTGGGGTCCCGGCGGGCGAATCAGCCACCTGAACGAGGAGTACCTGAAACCGATCATCGATCGCGTGCACGCCATCGTGGCGTCCATCGGAACGGACGAGGGGTATTCCCTCATCCTCGACGCGGCCGACGGAAACGTCGTTTACGGAGACAAGTCGCTCGACTTGACCGACCGCGTGTTGAGCGAGCTCAGGACGGAAGATGAGACGGGAACCCGGAGCGGCGGTAAAAAGCCCTGAGGCAGTCGATCGCCCCCGGGAGACCAATGCGCGCGCGCACGCACCCGCCGCGCCCGAATCGGGGCGCCCCACGCGCGTGACGCTCGACATGGTGGCCAAGGCCATCGACGGGGTCGTCATCGGCGACGGGTCGATCGAGATCACGGGCGTCGCCGGGATAAGGGAGGCCCGGGACGGGGAGCTCACCTTCCTCGCCAACCCCCGCTACGAGTCCTACCTCGAGCGCACCTGCGCGTCCGCGATCATCGTCGCCGAAAACCACCGCGGGCTGGGCAAGCCCGTCATCGAAAATCCCAATCCCTACCTCGCGTTTCTGAAGGCCGTCCGGTTCTTCCAGGGCGACGAGGAGCGGCCCGCGCCGGGAATCCATCCGACCGCCGTCGTCGCCGAGGACGCCCATGTCGACGCGACCGCGATCGTCGGGCCGAACGCGGTCGTCGAGTCCGGCGCGCGCATCGGCCCCCGCGCGTGGATCGGCGCCGGCTGCTTCGTCGGCGCGCGCGCGTCCGTGGGGGCGGAGAGCCGGTTCCACCCGAACATCACGCTCCGGGAAGACTGCGTGGTCGGGGAGCGCGTGATCATCCACGCCGGAACGGTCATCGGCAGCGACGGCTTCGGGTTCGTCCGCGACGGGGAGATCTATCGGAAGCTGCCGCAAGTGGGCAACGTCGTGATCGAAGACGACGTGGAGTTGGGGTCGTGCGTGACCATCGATCGCGCCACGACGGGGACGACCCGCGTGGGGCAGGGCAGCAAGATCGACAATCTCGTCCAGATCGCCCACAACGTCCAGATCGGGAAGAACTGCATCATCGTCGCGCAGGTGGGCATCTCCGGGAGCACCACTCTGGGAGACCACGTCGTGCTCGCGGGGCAGGTCGGCATCGTCGGGCACATCGAGATCGGCGCGGGCGCTCAGGTGGGCGCCAAATCCGGCGTGTCGAAGTCGATCAAGCCGGGCGAGAAGCTGTTCGGCTATCCCGCCCTTCCGGTCGGCCAGGCCAAGCGCATCGAGGCGAGCCTCCGGCATCTTCCGGAGCTGGTCCAGACGATCCGCGCTCTGAAGCGCCGCGTCGAGGAGCTGGAGGGAAAGAAGCCATCGCCGTGAACGCCCCGAACCAGCAGACGCTGGCCCGCGCGATTTCGTATCAAGGCGTCGGCCTCCATTCCGGAATTCCCTGCCATGTCGAGTTTCGTCCGGCGCCTCCGGGCACCGGCATCCGATTCGTGCGCGTCGACCTGCCCGGCCAGCCCGAGATCCCGGTCCAGCCGCGCTACGCGCGCGCCGACACCGACCAGATGCGCCGCACCGTCCTCAAGAACGGGGACGCCGAGGTGCACACCGTCGAGCACATCCTGGCGGCCGCGGCCGGTCTCGGGGTCGACAACCTGATCATCGCGCTCGACGCGCAGGAGCCCCCGGAGCCTCAGGACGGAAGCGCCCGCCCCTACGTGGCCCTGTTCCAGCAGGCGGGCGTGGTGGAGCAGCCGGCCGCCCGCCGCTACTTCCGGGTTCGGGAGCCGATCCGCTACGAGGAGAAAGGCGTGATCCTCGTCGCGTTGCCGCACGACGGGCTCCGCGTCTCCTTCACCATCGAATACGAGAACGCCTTCCGGGGCACGCAGTACGCCACGTACGACATCGATCCCGACACCTTCATCCGGGAAATCGCGCCCGCGCGCACGTTCGTGCTGGAGCGCGACGTCGAGGCGCTCCGCTCGCGCGGGATGATCCAGGGCGGCACGCTGCAGAACGCGGTGGTGGTCCAGCCGGGCGGCATCCTGAACAAGGAGCCGCTCCGCTTCGAGGACGAGTTCGTGCGGCACAAGATCCTCGACTTCCTGGGCGACCTCACGCTCCTGGGCCGTCCCGCCCGCGGACACTTCCTCTCCATGAAGTCGGGCCACGCGACCAACGTGCGCTTCGTGCAGCGGCTCGTGGCGGACGAGGAGCCGGGGAGCCTGCTCCAGGTCGGCAAGAACGGCGACCACGGCCCGGTCCAGCTCGACATCATGCAGATCATGCAGATCATGCCGCACCGGTATCCGCTCCTGCTCATCGACCGCATTCTGAGCCTGGAGGAGCATCGGGTCGTCGGCATCAAGAACGTGACCATCAACGAGCCCTTTTTCAACGGGCACTTCCCCGGCCATCCGATCATGCCGGCGGTGCTCATCATCGAGGCCATGGCCCAATGCGGCGGCGTCCTTCTCCTGAACACGGTCGAGCGGCCCAAGGACAAGCTCGTCTACTTCATGGGGATCAACAATGCTAAGTTCCGGAGGCCGGTGCGGCCGGGAGATCAGCTCCGCTTCGAGTTGAACCTACTGAGGCTGAAGCAACGGATCTGCAAGATGGAGGGGAAGGCATACGTCCATGGAGACCTCGTCGCGGAAGCAGAGCTCCTTTCAAGCATTGTCGAGCGCGATTCCTGAAGCCGACCGCTTGACGGGTACCTGGGCGCGCGCCCAGGGTGCGGTTCTCCCGCTTCCGGAGGCCGCCGAGCGCGCGAAGCCGTCGATCCATCCGTCCGCCATCGTCGCCAAGGGCGCCGAACTGGGGGACGGCGTGGTCATCGGCCCGTTCGCCTACGTGGGCCCGCGCGTCGTCCTGGGCGAGGGAACCCGCGTCGGGCTCCACGCGATCATCGAGGGCTGCACCATCGTCGGCCCGCGCTGCCAGATCCACCACGGCGCGTTGATCGGGAACATTCCGCAAGACCTGAAATTCCGGGGAACGCCGACGCACGTCACGATCGGGCACGACACGACCGTGCGCGAGTACGCGACGATTCACGCGGCGACCACCGATAGCGAGGCGACGACCGTCGGCGACAACGTGCTGCTGATGGCCTACACGCACGTGGCGCACAATTGCCGGATCGGAAACAACGTGATCCTGGCCAACGCGGTCAACCTGGCGGGGCACGTCCGCGTGGACGACTACGCGATCATCGGCGGCATGACCCCCGTTCACCAATTCGTCCTGATCGGATGCCACGCGTTCGTGGGCGGCGGTTCGCGCGTGCCGCAGGACGTTCCGCCCTACGTGAAGGCGGCGGGGAACCCGCTTCGCGCCTGCGGCCTGAATTCGGTGGGAATGGAACGCCGAGGCATCTCGGCCGAGGCTCGTCTCGAGTTGAAGCGCGCCTATCGCATCCTCTATCGCTCGCAACTCAACGTGAGCCAGGCCCTCGATCGCATTTCAAGCGACCTGAAGCCCTATCCGGAGGTCCACGAATTCGTCGAATTCGTTCGCGCCTCGGAGCGGGGCATCGTGCGGTGACGCCGGTTCAGGTCGGGGTGGCGGGACTGGGCCACCTCGGCAGCCACCACGCGCGCGCCTGGGCCCGCCTCGGCATCGCGGTCGTGGCCGGCGGGTTCGATCCGGATCCCGCCGCGCGGGAG
>Ga0075434_100002327_pt1 | contig 16645 bp, 18 predicted proteins | sample RhiMethybrSRZTD3_FD_75298 | JGI IMG/M metagenome (GOLD analysis project Ga0075434, IMG submission 75298) | Populus rhizosphere microbial communities from Tennessee, USA - Rhizosphere MetaG P. TD hybrid SRZTD3 | ecosystem: Host-associated > Plants > Roots > Rhizosphere > Soil | place: USA... | reverse complement strand
GACGTAAACGCAGTTCTCGCGTACGGCGATGCCATCCGCGGCCTCCATGACCGGGATTGCGGCACGAGCGCCGAGCAATTCGACCAGCAAGCTCTTGTGATGGGGATCCAAGTGCTGCACCAGTACGAATGCCATCCCAGTATCGGAGGGAGTATTGGCTAGGAACTTTTTGAAAGCCGCGAGGCCGCCGGCTGAGGCGCCAATGCCTACGATAAGGGTGCTGGGCAAGAAATCTTTGGATCGGGGACCGGAAGACATCAATGTTTGGATCCCTTCGGGAGCGAAGTCTGCGGCCCATGCCCCACCATTTTATGCAGATAAAGCACACGATGGCGAGAACACCAGCCCCGCCCCGTCTGGCTCTCGATGCCCTCGTACCCCCAGTGGGAGTACCAACTCACTTCGAGCGATACGTCAGGTTCCCCTCAAGACCCCCGTAGGATGGTCCTGAATTTCCGCCAGACCAGAGAAAACAGGTGGCTTCGTCGATCAGGTGTTGTCTGTAGTAGCTTGCCAGTGAAGGTCTGTACAAACCTTATATCATCGACGCAGAATTTCTTTCGGCATCGGGTCAAAGGCGGGCATGTAATCGACGCGTTTGGCACGTCTCTTGGACGTTGAAGCCGTTGCCTCTGAAGATCGCAGAAAGCAAACATCACGGCTGAACACGGTCAGATCTGGAGCCTACAGGACGGCACGCGCAAATGCTTCTTCCTGGCTAAAGCGCTCTTTGAGTTCGCTGACGGCGGTGTCCGCTATGAGGTAGTGGGTTCATCGAAACATCATTGGTCAAGCTTAAGGGCCGCGCGAAGGCGGCCCTTGCTTTTGTCATTTCTGGTGGGTCACTGACGGCTGATCCAGTCGTCAACGTCCTTCTTCACGCGATCCTTGGCATAGCCATACCGAGCCTGGATTTTGCCTTCGAGTTGCTCTCGGTTGCCGTTAATCTGAGTTAGGTCATCGTCCGTGAGCTTGCCCCATTGCTCCTTCACCTTGCCGGTTAGCTGCTTCCAATTTCCTTCGACGCGATCCCAGTTCATGTAATGAAACTCCATTCTTCTTGGCCCTCACGCTGAAGGCCACCTTCCATGAACCCGCCGTCTGCTGCTTGGTTCCAATGATGCAACTCTTTGGCGTCGGCGGCGTGGGGTATTATACAAACAGAGACGACAGGTGAGAGCCCATCGGGGGCCGCCCTTCCATCCGGCGCTTTGCCGTCGAGCGGCCCCTAGCGTTGGCCGCTCAGCAGGCCGTCAGCTCACGTTGTAAACGACTTTTCGCAAAAGCGACTCGATGCAACGCGAGGCAGTTCACGGGGGGACCGTCAAGGACAGCCTGGCTCATGTCGCAAAGAATCGGCGGAACAAATGATTGTCTCCTGCGAGATGGCATTCGGCGGCTGATGGAGAGGCGCTCGTACCGAGGGATGGGCGCGAGCGCTGGTACCAGCCACACTCTCTGGGGAGAGGTCGTCGTGGCCGCCGAGCACGTACAACTCGCCCGCACGGCGACAGTTCCGCATTGTCCACATCGGAGAACTGTCCGGTCGCATTGCTTCTGGTGCTGCAACGGCTCGTACGAGGTCGCGCTCTGCACCACAGAGGCCTGCCCGCTGTGGCCTCCTCCGGCCGTCCAAATGGGGTTGCCAAATGGGGCGCTCACGCAGAACCCTTGGGAAAAGGCACGTAGCCGGAGATGGCAAGTGTCCGACCAAAATATGAGAGCGCGGCCCACCATGGATCGCACCGGCTCACGCTATATGGGGATGACGCAGGCAAATACAAGCAAACAGGATGAGCATCGCCGCTGGCGCACCCAATCGACGGTAAAACTTGCCTGTTCTCCGTGCTGCGCCCCGAGCGCCAGATGTTGTTGACGCTCGGCGGAAACGGCAGTCGAAGGTGATCATGCAGCGACGCCAAAAAGTCGGCCGTCTACCAACGTAGCGAACTTAGACGGGCGCGGTAGCTGATCGAAGCACTCCCGATGAAACCACACCCTCGGGTTTTGCGGCGGCGCCGTCGCCGTGTATCTGTCTCCTGACTTCAACTTCACGTCGCACGATGCGCATCTGATCGGCCTGTTAGTCGACGACAACCCAGTCACGTCATAAGCAAGAAGCATGGCGGACGCCTCCCTCGTTTGAACGGAACAGCGCGGGACCACCTGGCGCGAGCCACCGTGATGCTAGATCAAAATGGAATGGAGTCCGAGTCAGCCTTCGCCTTTGGCTTCGGCTAAAATTGCCTCCTCGCTGAGTTCAGTGGCCGACCAGTGAGCACTTCAACGATGCGATGGGCACCCTGCTGTTCTGGGACGGCAAGGGCGAGCAGTTCATTATGTTGCAGCTACCCGAACCGGCGCTGATCGCCATCCGGGCGCTGCCCGATCTGAGCCAAGCCAAGAAGGGCGCCATTCGCCGCGGCGAGAAGCTCACGCACTCAAAGCGTCACTTCCTCTTCGGGACGAACCATGCTTCGACCATGCGCATTTGGCTCAAGGACGCCTGCAAGGAGGCTGGCGTGCGTTACCACATGCACAAGGAAGCCGGGCGCCACGCCTTCGTGACCAAGTGCCTCTAGGAGGGTAAGGCGCTTAAATGGGTGATGGACGCCGGTCGCTGGCTAACCCTCTAGATCCATCGGCGAGCGCTGGCTTCGCCATCGCCGCCAAGAAAGCTGCCCACCCATGGGCAAGCGTCGTTTCCTGGTTCCACATCCGCGCCCGCTTGCCCGCGCGCTCGTTTTGGCTGAACTTTGATCCAATCCACTTGCCACGGGAGGCATAAATGGCCAAGGCCCGCAAAGTCGTCATTACGTGCGCCGTCACCGGCTCGATCCACACACCTTCAATGTCGCCACACCTGCCAATCACGGCCGCGGAGATCGCGGACGCTGCCATTGGTGCTGCCGAAGCAGGCGCCGCCATCGTGCACCTCCACGCGCGCAACCCCAAGGACGGCAGGCCTGACCAGTCGCCCGAGGCCTTCGCCCCATTTCTCAAGGTGATCAAGCAGCGGTCGGGCTGTGTCGTCAACATCACCACCGGCGGCGGCATGGGCATGACCGTGGAGCAGCGCGCTGCACCTGCTGCCATTTTCAAACCCGAGATTGCCTCCCTCAACATGGGCACTATGAATTTCGGCCTCTACCCTATGCTGGCGCGCCAGAAGGAGTTCAAGTTCGAATGGGAAAAACCCTATCTGGAGGCCACCCGAGCCGGCATGTTCAAGAATACCTTCGCCGACATCGAATACATCCTCACAACCTGTGCCAACAACGGCACTCGCTTCGAGATTGAGTGCTACGATATCGGCCACCTCTACACGCTGCGCCACTTCGCCGACCGCGGTGTGGTGAAACCCCCGTTCTTCATCCAATCCGTGTTCGGCATCCTCGGTGGGATCGGTCCGCATCCTGAGGACGTGTTGATGATGCGGCGCACCGCCGATCGCCTGTTCGGCAACGAGTATCATTGGAGCGTGCTGGGCGCGGGTCGCAATCAGATGCCCATCGCCGCGCAGGCCGCAGCGATGGGCGGAAACGTGCGCGTAGGCATGGAGGACTCGCTGTGGGCTGGGCCCGGCCGTCTCGCCCAGAGCAACGCAGAGCAGGTCGCCAACGTGCGCAAGATCCTCGAAGGTCTCGGACTTGAAATCGCTTCCTCCGAGGACGCCCGCGAGATGCTGGACCTCAAAGGCGGAGACAAAGTGGCCTTCTAAACCGACGCGGCTTCCGCGTCGGCGCTGGCTAGCCCCTGGCGTCAGACCGCTGCGGCTGGGACCGCAACAGCGCTGCCACCTCATCGTCCGTGACCTGCACGAAGCTGCGATAGAACGCGCCGACCGAACCGAAGTTGCGGGGACTCCACAGGTACACCACCCCGTCGGCCTCGCGCTCAAGCATGGCGACGGCCTCACGCGAGGCGACAGGGACAGCGGCAATGAGCCTGGAGGGCTGACGGCGCGCCTGCTGGCGCAGCGCGGCCTGCATGGTCATGCCGGTCGCCACGCCATCGTCAACCACAATCACGGTGTGACCCGCGGTATCAATCGGTGGCCGCAGCGGCGCCCACTCCTGCCGACGCTGCTCAATGACGGTAAGCTCTCGCCTGGCGGTCGAGGCGATATAGTCCTGATCGAGGTCCAGCATCGCCGCAACTTCGGCGTTGAGCACGATCAGGGGATCCGACCCGTCCGCCACGGCGCCCACGGCGAGCTCAGGTTGATCCGGCGCACCCAGCTTGCGCACGAGAACCACGTCCAGGGGCGCGTGCAGCCGGGTCGCGATCTGCGCAGCGACAGGGACGCCTCCCCGGGGCAGTGCCAGGACGACGGGATTGCCAAGTTGCATCTGCGCCAACCGCTCCCCAAGCAATTGGCCCGCCTCTGCGCGATCTGCAAATGTCCGTCGTCGCATCGCACGCTTCCGCAGCCGCCGGCCATTACCTCCCGGCAGCCTTGGCAGTTTCGATTTCCTCCTCGACGTCGCCAAGCCGGTCTTTGCCGAAGAACATCTCCTCGCCCACGAAGAAGGTTGGCGAGCCAAACGTGCCGCGCGCTACCGAGCCCTCGGTGTTCTTGAGCAGCCGATCCTTCACCACCGGATCCTGAATGCGCAGCAAGGTGCGCGTGCCATCGAGGCCCGACGCATCGAGCGCCGCCCGGATCGTTTCCGGATCGTCCATCTTTCTGCCTTCCTCCCACATGTGGCGAAAGACGGCGTCGACGTAGGCGGCGAGACTGCCGTCCATTTCTGCGGCGACGGCCCCGCGCATGATCTGCACCGTGTTGACGGGAAAATGGGGATTCATCCGGAACCGTTTGAACCCGTGCTTCCCGATGAAGCGTTGGGTCTCGAGGCGCTGATACTCGAGCTTATTCTTGATGTCCTTGAACTGAACCATCGGCGCCTGGTTGTTGGTGAGTTTGAAAACACCGCCAAGCAGGACCGGCACGTAGTTGAACCGGGCACCCGTCCTCTTCTCGATCGTGGGGATGATCGCGTGGGCAAAATAGGCATTGGGACTGCCGAAATCGAAATGGAACTCAACCTTGGGTATCATGGGCATCCTGCGTCCGCGATCGCGCTCCCCCTCGGGCTTCACGACTGCACGCGTTCAATGCATGGGATCGGTCATGCCAAGCCAGGCGCACACCTCGCGCGCATGTGCAGCCGGCGTCGGTACGGGATAGTATACCCGCTCGATGCGCCCGTCGCGGAGGATGAACGTGAGCCGCTTAAGATAGCGCACACCGTCGATGGTGAAGGTGGGCAGCGCCAGCGCTTGCTGCAAGGTGAAGCCTTCGTCGCTCACCATCTCGAACGGCAAGTGCAATCGCGCGACCAATTCGGCCTGGTACGCCGTCGATTGCATCGAGAGCCCGAACACGACGGCTCCCACCTGCTCAAACCCGGCATGAAGATCGCGGAAGCCCTCGGCCTGCGGCGTTGAGCCATGGGCGCCCGGGATCTCATCCCAGCCGCGCGGATTGGCAACGCCGGGCTGGCCGGTCCAGGGATAGCAGTACACGACTGCGCGTCCCCGCACACGCGCGAAGCTGACGTTGCGGCCCGCTGTGGTCGGCAGCCCCATGTCAGGCATGCGCCGGCCTCGCTTCAGGTGCCTGGCGCCGCCGTCGTCCAGCAGCGACCCTGGAGCCTCGGTCATTGCCGCTGGTGCTCCAGCAGCCAGCCACGCACCTCGGCCGCGTTCTTGTCCGGAGGGAACACGGGATAGAAGATCTTGGCGATGCGGCCCTCGTCGATGACGAGCGCGAGGCGCTTTATGAGCGTAAGGCCCGCCACCTCCATGGTAGGCAGACTGAGCGCTTTCGTCAGAGCCAGCCTTGCATCGGACAGCAGCGAAAAGGGCAAGTGCAGGCGTTTGACGGCCTCGAGCTGATAGCCAGTGTCCTGCGTGGAGAGGCCGAATACGCCCGTCGCGCCGGCCGCGATCAGCTCTCCATGGAGATCGCGGAAGGCGCACGCTTGCGGCGTACAACCCCGCGCGCCGGGGATCATGTCCCAGTCTTCCGCGAGCGCTGGCTTGCCCGGCTCGCCGGTGCGCGGATAGGCGAATACGACGACGCGGCCCGCGCGCCGCGCGAGCGAAACCTGTGAGCTGTCGGTGGCCGGCAACGCGATGTCTGGCAAGTCGCTACCCTCAAGATGCCGTGCGGCACCATCATCGATGGGGGCGGGGATCTTCGACCAGTCGACAGCGAGCAAATTGGGATTGGCAGGCGTAGGCATGGCAGGGCCTCAGGGATCGAGTACCCGGTAATGATAGCTACCGACGCGGGCGTAAGCGAGCTTGGCATAAAGCCCCTGCGCCGCGCTGTTGGCGGCAACGGCCTGAAGCGCTGCAATGCTCGCGCCATGGCGGGAACCCCACGCCTCGAGGGCCCGCATGATGCGGCTCCCGGCGCCCGTGCGGCGCCGGTCGGCGCGCGTCGAGACGCATTCGGCAATCGCCACCCCGTTCGCTGCGACGCATAGCGCGGTGGCGAGCGGCTCGCCTTGATCGCGGAATAAGAGGAAAGTACGTGGCGTCGGAACGCGCGCCAAGATCTTGGGGGCCAAGCAGCGCCGACTGACGGTGATGCCCGCAAGATAGACGGAGAGCCAGTCCTCGCTGGGCGCCGGCGCAAACTCGACGTTGGTGTCGCTGCACGCGCCAGCGGCGGGGCCAATGCGCTTGGCGAGACAGGTGCAAGGCTCCTGCAGTCGATAGCCACGTTGTTCGAGGCGCTGATCGAGATCGGTAGGCACGTTGACGTCGCATATCTGAAACATCGCGGCGGCGCCGCGGGCACGATAGCGCGCCTCCACGGCGGCGAGGGCGCCGTCGATGTCAGAACCCTCAAAGTGAAGCGGCGACACCGAATTGGCGCGTTGCGATCCCCCACCGGAATACCGCCATAGCCAGCCGTTGATGTCGGCGGTCTCAAGCGCAGGCCAGGCTGCGACCGCCGCCCGCTCGATCGCCAGCAACTCATCGTGGGAAACGGGCGCGCGCATCGCGTGGTCGTCTCAGTGCGACGCAGGGCCTAGGAGGGCCAGGCATGCAAGCTCTGACAAAATCGGCCCTGACAAAATCGACAAGCACCGCAGCTTTGTTTGCACCTTGAGCGCCGCCCAGCTGCCCTTCGCCATGGTCCGGCCGCGGCCGATCCGCTGCAACATGGAAGGTCTCCCCGAGCAGCACGTCCTTCCCGCATAGCACCCCAGCCGCGCGAAAGCCACAGATGCATCCAATGGCGCCTTGCAAGTGCGATCGGGCGCGATAGCACTATCGCGATCGGCATTTTCCCCTAGCCGTGTTTGGGGCAAGCCGACCGGCAGATGCGCCCTCTCGTCCGGCTGCGTTCCGAGGGGGCTTGCCGTTAGCGCACGCCCCACCACCCCATGATTGCGCCCTGGATGAGGAGGACGGCCAGCCAGTGCCCGCCGTCGATGACCGTCAGCATTTGTTTGGCACCATGGAAGGCATAGTTGACGAGCATGGTGGGTATGACGAAGCCGAGCCAGAGGAATCCCGCGGAAATGAGGCCGGTCCTTAACGAGGTGGCGAACCCGCCGAGCGCGAGGTGCACGAGAATACCAGCAAGCATGACCGCCATGACCAGCTGGGCGACGAAGGCTAGGACATAGAGACCGAGGCTGCCGCGATCCTTCTGCATGCGTTCAGGAGACATGCCAACAGCGTCCATCCAAGGCCTTGAGAGCGCGCTGTACCAGATGCCGCCAAACACGAAGCTGGCGATGGCAGCGACAAGGATGGGAAGGTAGTTGAGGCTGCCGATGCCCATCATCACGGGTTCCCCTTCATGGTTTCAGTGCATCCGACTTGCAGCACAATTTTCGGGTCGCAGCGCCCCGCCCCACGGCGTACCTCAGGTCCCCACTCGATACCCACAAACCTTGTCGCAAGGGCAATAGCATGTCGATCCGATTCGTCGCACTGGAGACCGAACTGGTGAAGGGCCTGCAGGCGGGCGGGCTGGACGCGAACGGGCAGAAGCCAGAGCGCCATGTCTGTGCGGGGGGTATGATGCCCTGCCGTCACTGCCTCGAGGACATCAAGGAAGGCCAGCCTTACCTCATTCTGGCCTACCGCCCCTTCCCGACCGCCCAACCCTACGCCGAGCAGGGGCCGATCTTCTTGCACCTCAATTCGTGCGTGCGGCACACCGAGAGCGCGAATGTGCCGCGCACCTTCCTGAAGCGGGAGGCCTATCTGATCCGCGGTTACAGCGCGCAGGATCGCATCGTCTACGGCACGGGGCGGATCGTCGCTCCCACCCTCCTCCCGGAGACGGCCCACCACACCTTCCGCGACCCGCGCGTCAGTTACATTCACGTGCGCTCGGCCAGCAACAACTGCTACCAGTGTCGCATCAACCCAGCGTGATGGTCAGAACGCGCGCCGGGGTCGCAGGGCCAGCCACAGCGGGCCCTGCGAGGCAATCTTGCTCAGACGGCGCGGCGGGAATTGCCCGACAGGCGCCGCATGACCTCGCGCTCCATATCGTCGGTGAACACGCCGCCATGGTTGGCGAGATAAAGAGCAATCTCGCGGTCTGCCCGGCGCTGCTGAGCGGCCGAGATGGCGTCAATGATCCGACGCCACGTCGACTTGCGAACGCTTGGCACGGTCTCGGCCGCGGGCGCCCCAAGGGTGTCGTGAGTGTAGGTAAGTGTGCTCATGATGGCCTCGTCTTTTAGCCGTCCGCGTTGGACGTTAAGCTTGCCGAACCCGAGACCCTCCTCCCTTCGTAGAGGCGGTTGCGAGGTATCGCCCGCCCTTGGTCGACGAAAGTATAAATGGCCGCTGTAGCCCATTGATCCTAGGCGCAATGCTGCGGTGCAGCAATGCGCCTAGGTCATGGCTTGAGCGGAGGCGTTGTTGGGGGGCGGCGCCGGCGACGCGCTGAGGCGCCCTTGGCCGCTCGTTGGCCCCGATGTTGAATTTGCCACCAACGTCGCATTGGCCCGGTCGCCTGTCTCAATCGGGACTTGAAGAGCCGGTCACCCCCGTCATGGAGCCGTCACGTGCTCGGGCGCAGCGCAGCGCCACCCCGTTGCCCGCGATCGCAGGTCGGGCGAGATCAAAGTGCCACTTTGCCGTCACCCCTCGCAGGCTGCGAGCGACACATGCGCGTCGACACGAGCCGGCCTGCCCCACCGCCTGCGCCGCTATGCCGCCGCGCGCCAGCGCTCTTGCCCAATTTCGGTCCCCGGATGCTGCCCTAGCCTGGTTGCTCCTTCAGTCTGGCCAGGATGTGGGATAGCGGCCGGAAGAAGTTGCTAGGCCCCCAATAGCCGACGATGCGATCGATCTCGCGGCCGTCTCGTACGACCACCGCCGTCGGCACGACGTCGATGCGCGTATTGAGGGCAAGGTCGGCCGCGCCATCGCTGCTGACGTCGAAGAAGCACAGCGGCGCTTCGGCCCGGATCAGGCGATGATATTCAGGCAGCACATCGCGGCGAAAGAGGTGGCGGGACACGCTGTCGGGATGCTCGAACACCAGCTCCTCGACGGGTTGCGCGCCAGCAAGCCCAGGCTCGAGACCGGCGCGCCCATTGCTGATCCCTACCAGCACCAGTGCCGCGGCGAGAAAAAGGACGAGAACACGCATCCGATGAGCCCGCTCGCAACGATAGGATGGCTGGCCGACAGGGCAGCAAGCTGCGCCGGCGCGACGGCCCTGGGAGCGGGAAGAGGTGACAAGAAGCAACGTTTGCGGAGTTCGTAAATAGTGGTTCGGATCGAGGCACGCGGCGGTGGGCGGGCGCAGACGCCGATGGGCCTAGATCGCGCCGTCGGCGCGGAAGGGTGGACGTGTTCGACCCGGTCACGCACCACCGCCGAGCGGGCGGCCAAGGATGCGCGCTCCGGCACGCTCGATCGGAGAGGCGGGGTTCGTGAACCCCTGCTTCACCCTGGGGCGCCAACTCGCGAGCGACAGCAACAGCTGCTCGCGTGGCCCGTGAGTTGTCCTGTTGCCACGTTCTGCCGCACAATACCCAAGAGGATGAAAGGAGAGGCGCGAGAAATGCAGCCCAACGAACGCCTGGTCTACTCCGCCATTGCCGAGCGTCCGCCACTGGTGCTTCCGGCGGGGGCGCGCTTGGTGGTTTGGGTGATCGTCAACGTGGAGGAGTGGGATATTCGGCAGACGATGCCACGCACCGTCATTTCTCCCCCGGCCGGCGGATCGCCCATGCCCGACATTCCCAACTGGGCCTGGCATGAATACGGCAACCGCGTGGGCTTCTGGCGCATGCTGGAGGTGTTCGACGCCTTTGCCATCCCTGCCGTCCTTGCCATCAACGGCTCGGCCATTGCCGCCTATGCGCCGATCGCGCGCGCGGCACACGAGCGCGATTGGGAATTCATTGGCCACGGCTTCACGCAGAGGAATATGCAAAACGTCGAGAACGAGGCCCATGACATCGCGCGCACCACCGAGGCAATCGCCAAATTCACGGGTCGACGTCCGCTCGGTTGGCTGGGCCCCGGTCTGACGGAGACCTGGTCCACGCCCGACCTGCTGGCGGAGGCGGGCTACAGCTACGTATGCGACTGGGTGCTCGACGATCAGCCAGTGGTTCTCAAGACCGGCACGGGCACGATCGTCAACATACCCTACACGCAGGAATGCAACGACGTTGCGATGATGCTCATCCAGCATCACAAGGCGTCCGAATACGCCGACCGCGCCATCGATCAGTTCACGCAGCTCACTCACGACGCCCGCGCTTCGGCGCGCGTGATGGCCCTGGTGGTGCACCCCTACATCATGGGTGCGCCGCACCGCCTCAAATACTTCCGACGTGCCATCGAGCACATCAAGGGATCGGGCTGCGCGCTATTTTGGACCGGCGCGCAAATCTTTGAGTGGTACAACGCCGAACGCGCGCGGCTCGGGTTGTGACCTGCGCTCCTGCGCATGAGACTGCGGCCGCAGCCTGTTCCGCGCAACGGGGCATAGCACGGGAGGCCCTCCCGTGGCGCAAGCGTCGGGAGGGCGCGCTTTGCCCCGGAGTGGGCAGCAGTCGATTGGCGCTCTGAAGAACGATTACTGCTCTTTGCCGCCCGTCCACAGTCGGTCAAGGCTCAGTGGCCCAGCACCAGCGGCGGCCAGATAGAGGAAGACGAAGCAGTAAAGCGCCGCCAGTTCACCGGCGTTGAGAATGGGGAAAAATCCGCGTTGCGCATGCACGTAAAAGTAGGCGACTGCCGTCATGCCGGACAGGATGAAGGCCGCCAGCCGCGTAAATAGGCCGATCACCAGGAGAACGCCGCCAACGAGCTCGAAGACGCCAGCCGCTCCGCTCATGGTCATTGGCGACGCGTTATTCATCGGTCCGGCTGGAAAGTTCAGATACTTGGTCGTTCCGTGCTGGAGCACCAGCAGTCCCGACATGAAGCGCAGCAGGCTCAAGAGCTGCGGCGCAAATGGCTTGAGAAAGGTCATGGCATCCCCCAATAGTTGATGGCTGCACGATGAACGCGTGGCAGGAGCGTTCTGCAGGAGGAGCCACAGTATCGCCTAGTCAAATTTTGGCGAGCGCGGCGAGAACCGCCTCCCGCGTGATCGGCTGCGTTGTCACACGTACCCCGAAGGTCCGCAGCGCGTCGTTGATGCCAATGGCGGCCGAAATGCCCGACATCGACGTGGCGCACGTTGAGACGCCGACCTCGGCATCTCAACTGGGCGCCAAGGGCGTGGGCGAATCGGGTACTGGCGCTGCGCCGGCCGTGGTCATGAACGGCGCCGGTGGACGGCCTCGCCGCCGATCGCAACGGCGCGCGAGCCGAACGTGCCGCCACCATAGGGGACTGCATCGGTGTCGCCCGAAATCACCCGCACGTCGTCGATCGCCACACCCAAGGCTGTGGCGGCGATCTGGGCCATGACGGTGTCCGTGCCCTGCCCCTCTCCGTCAGGCCCACCGAACACAGCACGCCGCCATTGGGCTCGAGCCGGATGACGCATGCATCCTGGAGCGCGACCGTGCGGCCCCCGGCGCCGTGCCCTTGATGAAGCAGGCAATGCCGACGCCGCGGTGAACGCTTCGTTCCCGCAACCGCGCCTGCTCGGCGCGCAGCTCAGACTAGCCCACGCGCTCCACCAGCACGTCAAGGCAGCGCGCGTGCGACAGACCCTTCAGCGTGACGCCACTGGGGGCGATGGCGGGATATCCCTCATCGGGTATGACATTGCGGGCGACGATCTCGACCGCATCGATGCCGAGCGCGGCCGCGGCGCGGTCGACCAGATGCTCCCGCAGCGCATTGCCGATTGGATGGCCCGCAGCGCGATATTGCGATGACGGCGGCTCGTTGAGGTAGACGATGCTGGCGCGCCCGCGGTAGTGCTTGTGCTTGTAGGGCCCGCCGGTGATGTTCAGGATCTGCGTTCCCTCCAGCACGCTGGTGCGCGGATACTGCGCGTAAGCGCCCGCGCCTGACAGCACGTCCACATCGAACGCCTCAATATCACCCGCTTTGCTCACCGCAATGCGAGCTCTCACAAAGTTCTCGCGCGTGTGGATGTCGGACACGAACGCTTCCAGCCGGTCGGCGACGAGCTTGACTGGCCGGCCCAGGCGCATGGCCGCGCACGTGGCGAGCTCGTCTCCATAGGTATGGATCTTGAGCCCGAACGAGCCGACATCGGGAGCGATGATCTGTACCTTATGGTCGGGCACGCCCAGGGTCGCAGCGAATACGCGCTGAATCCTGTGCGGGCACTGGCTGCTGGTTGTGATGGTGAGCTTGCCCGTGGCCTCCTCATAATCGGCAAGCACGCAGCGCGGCTCGAGCCTCACCGCGGTATGGCGTGCGAACTCGAATGTGCCCTCGATGACGCGATCGGCCCTGGCAAAAACCGCCTCGATGTCACCGGTGTCGATTTTGCGGAATGCGAGATTGTCAGTTAGCTGACGGTGGATTGGGGGTGTTCCTGGCGCGAGCGCGCCCTTCTTGTCGGCAACGACCGGCAGCTCAAGCCGTTGGATGGCGACGCACGCGGCAGTGTCCTCGGCCTCGGCCCGGGTGCGCGCCACGACCAGAACAACCGGCTCGCCCGTCCAGCAGGCTCGCTCGGTCCCGCACACGCCCTGCTCGCAGCCAGCCCGAGAGACCGAGCGCGATGCGCAGGACGTCGACGAGGTGCTGGCGCACGGGCACGCTGCGGCGCACGCGCGCACCGTTGATGGTACAGGAATCGGCCAACGCATTCCTCCTCGCTCATGACGCTAGCCCCGCGCGCAGGGCAGCCACATCGAGCGCGCGGGCGCGTGAGCACGCGTTGCAGGTGCAGCCGCAGTTTGGCGCTACCATGTGGGCTGGAGGTCGGCTTCACGTCGGGTGAAAGCCCCGCCGCTGCCGCCTCTGAGCTCGTTTCGTCAAGGCGCTTGCCGCGAAGGGTAGCTAGCGCTTCGTGCGCAAGCGTCGGCTTCTGCTCGCTGGCAAAGTAGACGAGCCACCCGTCCGACACCGTGCCGCCTGCGAGCCATCGCCATCCCCCACCTTGCGAGCAATCAGGCAGGAGGCGACCCCCTGGATCGCCCTGCAACTTCGGTGCGGGGAGCCCCGCGTTACGAAGACGACGCGCTCTTGTCACGGGCCGGCCGCGGGCGCGGCTTCTCGGTCGGGGGGTCGTCATTGCCGAAGATCGAGAAGAAGCCACCACCCCCACTGCCGCTGCTGCTGGTCGCGGCACCGCCATCGAAGCGGTTCCAGGTGACGGTCACCTTGGCACCGACGTTGGCACGCGGATAAAGGTCGAGCACGTCCTGGTTGTACATGCGGATGCAACCCTTCGACACCGCCGTGCCGATGGTCCAGGGAGCATCGGTGCCGTGGATGCGATAGGTGCTGGAGCCCAGATAGAGTGCCCGGACGCCCAGCGGATTCATGGGATGCCCGCCGGGCACCCAGCGCGGCAGGCGCGGGTTTTCCGCCATCATGGTCGGGGTGGGAGTCCAGGACGGGTTGATGCGCTTGCTGGTGACGCTGGTCGCGCCCGCCCAGCGGCTTTCTTCTCGGGGAACGGCAATCGGATAGCTGATGGCTTGGCCCGGAGCCGTCACAAAGTAGAGCCGCCGATCCCCGAAGCTGACGACGATCTCACCCTTCTTGAACTGCGGGCTGAAGCGCACGAATTCCCGGCCGCTGCCGCCGATCGTACCGCCACCGCCCCAGTCCCAGAACAACTGCGCCGAAGCGGATCCGGAGGCGAGGCTCATCGCCGCCACGATCGCCCCCGCCGCGATGCTCGCATTGCGCAACAAGCGTGCGATGATCATCGGTTCAAGCTCCCTCTCGCTCTCTTCCCGCTCGCCAAGCACGCACCACCGCCAGCCAGCGCATGCTAACGCGTTAGACTTCTTCGCGCCCAAATCTGCGCCCACACTCGTGAAGAGTGGGTATAGCGCCGTGCCATTTTTGGCTGCGGCCTATCCCGGCAGAGCGGATCTGCCCGGCGGTTGAGGCAACGAAACTCGAACAAGACGGCGGCGAGCCCCGCAGGTGCCGGCCTTGCCCGAGCCGCGCGACATTGGCCGGACCGGTGCCCCGAAGCAACCCAAGGAAGCGTGATCAGGGCCTTGAAAAACCGACTTTGTTCCCTCCTGTGCGCTTTCAGCCACATGCGTGCTCGCTGAGCCTCCGGTAGTGTCCGCGTGCATGGCCGCCGCCGAGGCGTCCCGGCGCGTTTCCCCCGTCTATTGTCCCAGGCCCCGTGGCGGCGGTTCCTAGCAAGGGGCGGGATTTCCTTGGTCTTCGAAAAGGCGCACAACGTCGGCCACAGATCTGAAGGTCCGCGAAGGCCATGTTCGCTATCCGAAGGCCTCCCCTCCTCGTGGCGCTGGCCGCGCTCTTCGCCACCGCGCACGCCGTGGCGCTGCAGCCCGCACAGGCGCTGGACCCCGCGGCCGCTCCGGAACGGGCGACGGGGAACCACCCCCTCCCACTTGAGAGCGCCAAATCCTTCATGGTCACCGCGGCCAATGGGGCCGCGGTGGACGCGGGCCTTGAGATGTTGCGCGCCGGGGGCAATGCCACCGATGCCGCCGTGGCCGTGCAGCTGGTGCTCAATCTGGTCGAGCCGCAATCCTCCGGGCTAGGCGGCGGCGCCTTCATCCTGCACTGGGACGCCAGCAGCCAGACCCTTGAGGGCTACGATGGACGGGAGACGGCGCCCGCGGCAGCATCCCCCGACCGGTTCCTGGTCGATGGCCGTCCGCGCCCCTTCGAGCAGGCGGTGCTCGGCGGACTGAGCGTCGGTGTGCCAGGCGCGCTGCGCGCGCTCGAAGCCCTCCACCACCGCCACGGCCGACTGCCGTGGGGGCATCTTTTTGGGCCGTCCATTAAGCTTGCCACCGACGGATTTCGCGTCTCCCCACGCCTACACCTCCTGCTGCGCTGGCAAGGCGCGGACGGCTTTTCCGCAGCGGCGCGAGCCTATTTCTTCGACACGACGGGCAACGCTTGGCCTGTCAACTACCTGCTCAAGAACCCGCAGTTCGCGGCAAGCTTGCACGCCATTGCCGAGGGCGGCAGCGATGCCTTCTACAAGGGCGCCATCGCCGAGGCGATCGTCGCTGCGGTGCGTGGCGCTCCCAACCATCAGGGGGACATCAGCCTGGCCGACCTCGCCGGCTACAGCGCCAGAGAGCGTCCACCCGTCTGCGTTGCCTACCGGCGCTATAAGGTCTGCGGCATGGGTCCGCCCTCCTCGGGCGGGCTTGCGGTCGCGCAAGTTCTCAAGCTCATCGAGCCGTTCGATCTCGGCAAGGGTCCCGGCTCCGCCATGAACGCGCGGGCATTGCACCTGATCGCCGAGGCCGAAAAGCTCGCCTTCGCCGACCGCGACGCCTTCATCGGCGATCCCGACTTCGTGCCGGCGCCCGCTGGGCTCCTCAACACAGGCTACCTCAATGCCCGCCGCGGCCTCATCGATCCCACCGCCGCCATGGCGCGGCCCACGCCCGGCGCGCCGCCTCAGACGGCCACGCACAACGTCGGCGACGACGCCACGATCGAAGCGCCCGGCACCAGCCATTTTTCCATTGTCGATCGCGATGGCAACGTGTTGTCCATGACCACCAGCATCGAGTCCGCCTTCGGTTCCCGGATCTGGGCGGCGGGCTTTCTGTTGAATAACGAGCTCACCGATTTCGCCTTCCGGCCCGTGGACGGACGGGGGCGGCCGCTCGCCAACGCCCTGGCAGCGGGCAAGCGGCCGCGCAGCTCCATGGCGCCGACCATCGTATTCGATGAGACCGGCAAGCCCTGGGCGGCGCTCGGCTCCCCAGGCGGCAGCCGCATCATTCTCTACGTGGTGAAAGCGCTCGTGGCCCTGATCGATTGGCAGCTCGACGCCCAAGCGGCCACCGCACTCATGAACTTCGGCAGCCGAGGCGGCCCGTTCGAGATCGAGATTGACCAGCCTTCGGCCATCTGGCATGCGCTCAAAATGAAGCCTTACGGACACCGCGTGAGCGCCGATCTTCTTACCTCCGGTACGCATGCCATCGTCGTCCGCCAGGACGGGACACTGGAAGGCGGCGCCGATCCTCGACGCGAGGGCGTGGCGCGAGGAGATTGACGGGTGAACCGCTGA
>Ga0075434_100002323_pt1 | contig 16661 bp, 14 predicted proteins | sample RhiMethybrSRZTD3_FD_75298 | JGI IMG/M metagenome (GOLD analysis project Ga0075434, IMG submission 75298) | Populus rhizosphere microbial communities from Tennessee, USA - Rhizosphere MetaG P. TD hybrid SRZTD3 | ecosystem: Host-associated > Plants > Roots > Rhizosphere > Soil | place: USA... | reverse complement strand
CGACCATCGAGAGCGGCCTCGGGTACTACGTCGCGATCCTCGCCGCGACGATCCTCATCATCGCGACAAACGCCGGGATCATCGGGGTCTCGCGGCTGACCTACTCGATGGGACAGCACAGACAGCTACCCGAGGCGCTGCGGCGCATCCATCCGCGCTTCTTCACGCCGTACGTGGCGATCGCGCTCTACAGCGTCGTGGCGGTCGCGCTGATGTTCGGGAACTCGACCTTCCTCGGGAACCTCTACGCCTTCGGGGCGATGCTCTCGTTCACGCTCGCGCATGCGTCGGTGATCTGGATGCGGCACACGATGCCCGCCGACGACATGCCGTACCGGGGGCCGCTCTCGTACAAGGTCGGCTCGTACGACCTGCCGCTCTTCGCCGTCCTCGGCGGCCTCGGCACGCTGGCCTCGTGGCTCGTCACGATCGTGCTGCACTTCTCCGACAACGTCGCCCCCGTCGGGCTCGCCTGGCTCGTGATCGGGATGGTCGTGTACGTGATCTACCGCCGCACCCAGGGCCTGCCGCTGACCGAGACGGTGCTCGCCCCGGCGGCCGCGTTCGGCCCCGCCGTCGAGGTCGAGTACCGCTCGATCCTCCTGCCGCTCACCTCGCACGCCATCACCGACGAGATGACGGTCACCGCGCTGCGGCTGGCGGCCGAGTCGGGCACCAAGCTGATCGCGCTCTATCCGATCCAGGTGCCGCTCGACCGCCCGCTGGCCGACCCGATGCAGCAGGAGTCCGAGCGGGCCGAGCGCGAGCTGCGCGAGGCGGCCGCGCTCGGAAGCCAGTACGGCGTCAGCGTCGTCACCCGTATCGTGCGCACGCGCAACGTCGGCGAGGCGATCGTCGACGAGGCCCGCCGGCGCGGCTCGGAGATCATCGTGCTCGGCGCCGAGCAGCGCCAGCGCGGCGGCGAGAAGATGTTCGGGCGGGTCATCGACTACGTCCTGCGCAACGCCGACTGCCGCGTCATGGTCGGCACGCCGGCGCTCGGCTGATGGTCGCCGTCGGCCGCGTCATGGCGTACGTGCTGCTCGCACTCGGGATCGCGATCCTGGCCGAGACCATCTGGATCGGCGGCGGCACCGTCGGCTACCTGTCGGGCGCCGTCTTCATCGTGCTCGGTGTCATCCGGATCCGCGCCCTGCGATGAGCGATCGGGCCCGTTCGGCAGTCGACGCCGCATTCCGCGACCACTGGGCACGGGCCGTCGGGGCTCTCTGGCGGCGGTTCGGCGACCCTGACCTGGCCGAGGAGGCCGTGCAGGAGGCGTTCACCCGGGCGGCGGCCCGGTGGCCGGTGGAAGGCGTGCCGGCGGAGCCGGCGGCGTGGCTGATCGCGACCGCCGGGAACGTCGCCGTCGACCGCATCCGGCGCGACCGCACGCTCGCCGAGAAGCTGCCGCAGCTCGAGCTGCCCGGCTCGGAGCCCGCCCCGGAGATCGCCGATGAGCGGCTGCCCGACGACCGGCTCGAGCTCATCTTCGCCTGCTGCCACCCGGCGCTTGCGACCGAGGCCCGGGTGGCGCTCACCCTGCGCCTGGCCGGCGGTCTCTCCACGCCCGAGATCGCGCGCGCCTTCCTCGTCGCCGAGCCGGTCATGGCCCAGCGGCTGGTGCGCGCCAAGCGACGGCTGCGGGTGGCGGGGATCGGGCTGCGAGAATCGTCCGAGCCGGTCGTGCCCGAGCGCATCGACCAGGTCGCGGCGGTCCTCTACCTGATCTTCAACGAGGGCTACAACGCGTCGTCGGGCGAGGAGCCCGTCCGCCACGAGCTGTGCGAGGAGGCGATCCGGCTCGCCCGCATCCTCGCGTCGCTCCTCCCCGGGGAGCCGGAGCCGGCCGGCCTGCTCGCGCTCATGCTCTTCCACCATTCCCGCGCCGCGGCGCGTCACGGGGACGACGGCCTGCCGGTCCTCCTCGACGATCAGGACCGGAGCCTGTGGGATCCCGACGTGATCGAAGAGGGCGAGGCGGCGCTGCGGGACGCCGCCGGCGCCGGGTGGGTCGGCATCTACTGTCTCCAGGCCGCGATCGCGCGCGAGCACGTGCGGGCGGCGGCGGCCGCCGACACCGACTGGCCGGCCATCGTCGCCCTCTACGACGACCTGGCCGCCGTCGCCCCTTCGCCGGTCGTCGACCTGAACCGCGCGGTCGCGGTCTCGATGAGCGAGGGGCCGGTGGAGGGGCTCGTGCTTGTCGATCGGTTGGCCGATGACCCCGCGCTCGCCGCGTACCACCTGCTGCCGGCGGCCCGCGCGGACATGCTCCGCCGGCTCGGTCGCGACGCCGAGGCGCTGGCCGAGTACCGGCGCGCGCTCGAGCTGGCGCCGGGCGCCGCCGACCGCGCCTTCCTGTCCAGACGCTGCGCAGAGCTCTCGACCATCTAAGCTCTCGCGCATGGCACGCAAGATCCCGTCGCTGGGGCGGTTCCTCGGGGTGCGGGCGCTCTATGCGATGGCCTACGGCGAGATCTCGAGCTCGCTCTACTACGCGCTCGGCATCACCGCCGTCTACGCCCTCTCGCTGACCCCGGTCGTCTTCGCGGTCGCGGGCTTCATCTTCGCCCTCGCTGCCGCGGCGTATGCCGAGGGCGGGGCGACGATCCCCGAGGCGGGCGGCGCGTCGGCCTTCGCGCGGCGGGCGTTCAACGACCTCGTCGGCTTCATCGCCGGCTGGGCGACGGTGCTCGACTTCGTGCTCGCGATCTCGCTCTCGGCGCTCTTCCTGCCGTACTACTTCGCCGGTGCGGTCGGGCACCCGGGCTGGTTCCGGGGCGAGCACACGCGGGCCACGATCGTGGCGGTCGGGATCGTCCTGGTCGTCACGGTGATCCGCATGCTGCGCCGGACGGACGCCTACGCGATCGGCGTGGTCGTCGCCGTCCTCGACCTCGTCATCCAGTTCGGGATGGCGATCTTCGGGCTCATGCTGCTGTTCTCGGTCGACGCGCTCAAGAACAGCATCGACCTCGGGCACGTGCCTACCTGGAACTCCGTTGCCTTCGCGCTGCCGATCGCCATGATCGGCTACACCGGCCTCGAGAAGGTGGGGAGCCTCGCCGGCGTCGCCAAGAATCCGGAGAAGACCCTGCCGGACAGCGTGCGCACGTCCGTCTTCACGGTCGTGCTCGTCTACAGCGCGGTCGCGACCGCGGCCGTGTCGGCGTTTCCGGCCCAGCCGGCGGACAACGCCCATGGCGGCGTCACCGAGCTCGGGACGACCTGGGTCGACACACCGATGCTGGGCCTGGCGCACGCCATCGGCGAGAAGGGGCCGAGCTGGGTCGAGACCCTGCTCCGGATCGGGGTCGGATTCACCGCCTGCACGATCCTTCTCATGGCGATCGCCACCAGCTTCTCTGGTTGCGCCCGGCTGTCGGAGGCGATGGGCAAGCACGCCCAGCTCCCGGCCGTCTTCGGCCGCACGAGCCGGCGGGTCCTGGTGCCCCCTGCCGCGATCATCTCGGTCTCGGTCCTCGCCGTGGGCTTCCTCGTGGTCGGCTCCTTCTACTCCAACGAGGAGACGCTGACGCTGGCCTCGCTCTACTCGTTCGGCATCCTGATCGCCTTCATGCTGACGCAGGCCGCGATCATCTGGCTTCGCATCTCGGAGCCCGACATGCCGCGCCCGTTCATGATGAAGGGCAACGTGTGGGTCGGCCGGCGGCTGATTCCCGTGACGTCGGTGGTCGGCGTCGTCCTGTCGTTCGCGGCCTGGGTGGTCGCGCTCGGGACGCACCCGGGCGCGCGGGTCGTCGGGCCGCTGTGGATGCTCGGTGGGTTCGCCGTCTACACGGGGACGCGAGTCCGCGCCGGGCTGCCCATGATCGCGCGCGTCGAGGACGCCGCACCGCCGCCCGAGGACGTGACCGACATCGCGTTCGCTGCGGTCGTCGTGCCGTTGGAGCGGCTTGACGCGATCGCCGAGGAGACGATGGCGACCGCCTCCCGCCTGGCCCTGGAGGCCGGTGCCGCCGTCGTCGGCGTGAGCGCGATCTACGTCCCCGTGCGCGAATCGCTCGACACGGAGATGCCGGAGCGCGAGGCCGAGGTGGCCGCCGTCCAGGAGATGGCCGCATCGCTGGCCGAGGAGTACGGAGTCGAGTACCGCCGGGTCGTCACGCGGACGCGCAGCCCTGGCCGGCTCGTGGTCGACGCCGCGGTCGAGCACGAGGCCGGCCTGATCATCGTCGGATCGCCGCAGAAGCACCGGGTCGCCCGCAGCCTTCACGAGGAGTTCTTCGGGCAGACGGTCGACTTCATCCTCCGCAAGGCGCCGTGCCGCGTCATCGTGACCCACTTCCCGGCGGGCGCCGAGCTCGCCGAAGTCTGAGGCTCGGGTCTAGACGCCCCGCTCGAGGACCGGCAGGACGACCGGCTCGGAGCGGCTGAACCCGAGCGCGCCGACGGCGGCCGCCGCATCGCGGACGGCGCCCTCCCGGGAGCGGTGGGTGAGGATCACGATGTGCACGCCGTCGGCCGAGTGCTGCACGACCTGCGCGACCGAGGCCCCGCGGTCGGCCAGCGCCTGGGCGACCTGCGCGAGGACGCCCGGCTCGTCCTCGACGTCGAAGCGCAGGTAGAAGGGGCTCTCGAGCTCGCGAACGGGCAGCCGGTCGAGCCCGCGGAAGTAGCCGTCGTGCTGGAGGAAGCCCGTTCCGCGGGTGCCGATGACCGCCAGGAGGTCGCCGATAACGGCGGTGGCGGTCTCCTTGCCGCCGGCGCCCGGCCCCTCCAGGATCACCTCGCGGATCGACTCGCCTCGCAGCATGACCGCGTTGAACGCGCCCTCCACGGTCGCGAGGGGATGGTCGCGGGCGAGCAGACACGGATGCACGCGAGCAACCACCGCCGATCCGGACTGGATGGCAGAGGCGATCAGCTTCGTCGCATAGCCCAGCTCGGCGGCGTGCTCCACGTCGGCGAGGTCGAGCCGGTCGATGCCGGCATACTCGACCTCCTCCAGCCGGACTCGGGTGTGGAACGCGATCGACGCCAGGATGGCGATCTTGGCGGCGGCGTCGGCTCCGGACACGTCCTCGGTGGGGTCGGCCTCCGCATAGCCCAGCTCCTGGGCCTCTGCCAGCGCGTCGATGTAGGCGGCGCCCGTCTGCACCATCCGGGTCAGGATGAAGTTGGTCGTGCCGTTCACGATGCCGTCGATGCGGTGGACGCCGCTCACGATCATCGACTCGCGCAGCACCTTGACCACGGGGATGGCCGCGCAGACGCTCGCCTCGAACCGCAGCTGCACGCCGTGCTGCTCGGCCGCGTCGAACAGCTCCTCGCCGTGGCGGGCAAGGAGCTGCTTGTTCGCCGAGACGACCGACTTCCCGGCCTCGAGGAGCGCCAGGACGTGGTCGCGCGTCGGCTCGATCCCGCCCATGACCTCGGCCACGACCGAGATGGAGTCGTCGTCGCGCAGCCGGGCGAAGTCCGTCGTCAGGAGGCCGGCGGGCGCCTCCGGATGCCGGCCGGGATCGCGCACGAGCGCGGCCGCGACCTCGACCGGGCCGCCCGTGACGCGCTCGATCGCGGCGGCGCCGCGGTCGAGCAGCCGGTGCACCGCGGCACCGACGGTCCCGTAGCCGAGCAGGCCGATGCGGGTGGCCGACATTCGGCCGCGACGATATCGCGTCACAAGCTAGGCTTGATGCATGAAACTCCTGATCGTTGGGTGCGGACGAGTCGGCTCGGCGATCGCCAGCCGCATGGCCGCGGACGGACACGACGTCTCGGTCATCGACGACGACCCCGAAGCCCTCGCCCGCCTGCCCGAGGACTGGCCCGGACGGTTCGTCCAGGGCCACGCCCTCGACCTCGAAGTGCTGATCGACGCCGGTATCGAGACCGCCGATGCCTGCGTCGTCGCCACCGACGGCGACAACACGAACATCGTGATCGCCCAGGTGGCCCAGAAGCGGTTCCACTGCCCGTGCGTCGTGACGCGGATCCTCGATCCCGCCCGGGCCGCCTTCTACTCCTCGCTCGGGCTGCAGACGGTCTGCGCGACGTCCGCGGCGATCGAGACCACGACGCAGGCCATCTGCGCGACGCCCGGCCGGGCGGGATAGGGAGGCCGTGTGTACATCCTGATTGCGGGCGGTGGGAAGGTGGGGTCGAACCTCGCCTCGACCCTGCTCAAGATGGGTCACGAGGTGACCCTGCTCGACAACGACCGCAACCGCTACGCCGTGCTCGAGTCGAGGTTCGAGCACGTCGCGCGCTACGGCGACGCGACCGAGCTCTTCGTGCTCGAGCGCGCCGGCGTCGAGCGGGCCGACCTCGTCGTGGCCGTCACCGGCGACGACGAGGACAACATCATCGTCTGTCAGGTGGCAAAGGAGAAGTACGGCGTCGAGAAGAGCATCGCCCGGGTGAACGACCCCAGGAACCAGCCGCACTTCGACATGGTCGGGATCAACCTCACCGTGTCGGCGACCGCGACGATCCTGGCGCTGATCGAGCACGAGCTCCCGGCCCACGAGCTGGTGACGCTGCTCGACCTCCGGCGCGAGAACCTGGAGATCGTCGAGTTCGCGATCGACGCCGGCTCGCCCGCGGCCGGGCAGCTGGTGCGCGACCTGAACCTGCCCGGTGGGTCGCGGCTGATCTCGGTGAGCCGGGCGGGCCGGGCGGAGATTGCCGTCGGCGAGACCGAGCTTCGGCCCGGAGACCTCGTGATGGCCATCCTCGAGCCGGGCGCCGAGGAGGACCTGAAGCGGGTCCTCATGCCGGCCGCCGTGTGATGCCCGGCCTCATCGAGCGCTACCGCGACCGGCTCCCGGTCACCGACCGCACGCCGATCGTCACGCTCGACGAGGGCTCGACACCGCTCCTGCCGGCCCGCCGCATCTCGGCGCTGGTCGGGGCGGACGTCTACCTGAAGTACGAGGGCGCGAACCCGACGGGGTCGTTCAAGGACCGGGGCATGACCGTCGCCGTGTCGAAGGCGCTCGAGGAGGGCGCCACCGCCGCGGTGTGCGCATCGACCGGCAACACGTCGGCGTCGGCGGCGGCGTACTGCGGGCGCGCCGGGATCCGCCTCGCCGTCGTGCTGCCGGAGGGGGCGATCGCCCGCGGCAAGCTGGCCCAAGCCCAGATCTGCGGCGCGCGGGTCGTGGCAGTGCAGGGCGACTTCGACGACGCGCTGCGGCTCGTGCGCGAGCTGGTCGAGCGGCGCCCGCTCGCGCTTCTCAACTCCGTGAACCCGCACCGGCTGGAGGGCCAGAAGACGGCGGCCTTCGAGGTGCTCGAGCAGCTCGGAGGGACGCCGTCGTGGGTGTCGCTCCCCGTTGGTAATGGGGGCAACATCACCGCCTACTGGAAGGGCTTTCGCGAGTCGGGCGTCGCGCCGCGGATGCTCGCAGGCCAGGCCGAGGGGGCGGCGCCGCTTGTCACCGGCCGGCCGGTTGCGAGCCCGCAGACCGTCGCGACCGCGATCCGGATCGGAAACCCGGCCCGGCTCGAGGAGGCGATCGCGGCCGTGCGCGAGTCGGACGGTGCCGTGCGAGCGCTCCCGGACGACCGGATCCTGAGCGCCTACCGGCTCCTGGCCCAGGAGGAGGGCGTCTTCTGCGAGCCGGCCTCGGCGACGTCGGTGGCGGCGCTGATCGAGGCGGTGGCCGACGGCCTCGTCGCGCCCGGCTCCACAGTCGTCTGCGTGCTGACCGGTCACGGCCTGAAGGACCCCGACATCGCCGGGGCCGAGGGCGCCGAGATCCTGCGCTGCCCGCCCGACGTCGACAGCCTCGAGCAGCTGGCGCTGGGCGGGGAGCCGGTGCATGCCTGAGCGCATGCACGTCACCGCGCCCGCCTCGGCCGCGAACCTGGGGCCGGGATTCGACTGCCTGGCGGTCGCGCTCGAGCTGCGAAACGAGGTCGCGATCGGCCCGGCGCAGGACGGCGGCATCGAGGTCGAAGTCCAGGGCGAGGGCGCGCGGGAGGCGGCGCGCGGCCCCGGCAACCTGTTCGTGCGGGCCTTCGCGGCGGCGGGCGCCGATCCGTCCGGGCTGCGGTTCGAGATGCGAAACCGGATCCCGTTCTACCGCGGCCTCGGCTCGAGCGCGGCCACGATCACCGCCGGCATCGCGGCAGGCCTCGCATGGACCGGCCGGGCCTCGGACCCGCTGCCGGCGGCCGTCGAGCTCGAGGGCCATCCCGACAACGTCGCGGCAGCGCTCATGGGCGGGCTGACGCTGGCGTGGACGGCGGCGTCCGGCCCGGCCGCGGTTCGGCTCGAGCACGATCCCCCGGCCGACTTCGTCGTCGCGGTGCCCGATGACGAGCTGCCCACGAAGCTGGCGCGCGAGGCGCTCCCCGAGACGATCGCGCACGCCGACGCCGCCTACAGCGCCGCCCGCGCGGCGCTCCTGGTCGCGGCGCTCGAGTCGGGCCGCGCCGAGCTCCTGTCGGAGGCGCTGGACGACCGCCTGCACGAGCCCTACCGGGCGCCGTTCGTGCCCTTGCTCGACGCCGTCCGCGGCCGGCTCGGCGGCCTCCCCGCCTACGGCGCCACGATCTCCGGGGCCGGCCCGTCCGTGCTCGTGTGGTGCGAGCGCGGCGCCGCCGACGCGGTCGCCCAGGCGCTCGCGGACGTCGCGCCGCGTGTGCTCCCGCTGGCGGTCGCCGGTGACGGCGTCGTCGTCGGTTGAGACGATCGACACCACGCCGCCGTGCGCCTGGACGTCAGTCCGTAGTCGGTGGCCCGAGGTGGCGGGGCTGCGCCTGCGAACCGTCGCATCGCTGCGTCCTCGGTCGGGTCAATATCTAGCAGCGATATTGACCCTCCCTGCGTCCTTACGCTACTCGGTTCTCGCCGCCCAGGACATCACGGCGGCGTGGCATCGATCATCTAACGATCCTTGCGCACGTCCGGCCCGCGGCGGCCGAGGGCCGCGTAGGCCAGCGTCTGGAGCGAGCTGTTCAGCTCGTGCATCTCGTCGGCGATCCGGTTCAGGCCCTCGAGCCCGTCCAGGCGGCGGCCGATCACCTCGAGCTCGCGGCGCAGCTGCTCGATCCGGTCGAGCAGCGTCTCGAGCCGCCGGTCAGAGTCGTCGATCACGTCGCCACCGCCGTCTCGCCCGCCAGCTCGATGAGGCCGTCGGCACCGTCCTCGACGAGGGCCGCCCCGGGGATCGCGGCGGCGGCCGCGGAGGGGGCGACGACCACCTCGTCGATCAGCCTGGCCACGCCCAGGTGGTGGAGCAGGACGTCCGTCGCCTCGGCCGGCCCGGGTGTCGCCCAGACGAGCCGGACGCCGGCGGTGTGCAGGCGCCGCAGCGTCGCGTTCACGGCCGCGGCCGGACGGACGTGGACCGGGATGTGCTCCTCGTAGTAGCGGCGCAGCTCGCCGCGCCAGTCGACGTCCGATCCCGCCCAGTCGTCGAGCGCCGCGACGGCCGCCGCGCGGTCGTCCGGGAGCGGGGCGGAGGGGAACGGCTTCGCACGGCCGAGCTTCCGTGCGACGTGTTCGACCGCCTCGTCGAAAAGCGCGCCGGTCGGCGCGAGCTTGGGCTCCCACAGCACTGCTGCCCTCGACATCCGGGTCAGCGTAGCGATTCGGGCGGGAATCCGCGCTCCCTCATCCACGCTCTGAGCGGCACGTCGGCGTCGGCGGGGAGCCAGTGGCCCTCCGGGGTCGCGGCTGCGCCGAGGAGCTGGCGCCTGAGCGGCGAGAGGCCGGCGAACCACGCGGCCGACTCGGGATACCGGTCGCGCGGGCGCACCCAGCGGTAGGTGTAGGCGAGGAAGAGTGCGCGCCGCGTCCTTCGCGAGCGGTTGTCGCTGCGGGCGTGCCACAGCCGGCGGTCGAACACGACCGCGGTGCCAGGCGACGCCAGGACCTCGATCGCGCCGTCCGGTGGCGGGCACCCGAGCTCGGCGTCGCCGGGGCGGGCGAGCCGGTTTCGGCGGTGGCTCCCCGGGATGACCTGAAGGTTCCCGCGGCCTGGATGTGAGGCGTCAGACAGGAACCACGCCACCTTCACCGAGAGCCGCGGTCGCGGGGAGGTCTCCGTCTCGAGGTTCTGCCGTCCGCCGTCCTGGTGCCAGCGCCACCGCGGCGGCTCTGCTGCAGGCACCGGCGGGTGGACGTCCAGATGGCAGTGGTACACGTGGACGTTCCATCCCAGCGTCGCGCACACGACGCCCAGCACCTGCGGATGGTCGACGAGGCCGGCGAACGCCGGCTCGAGGCCGATGAAGCCCAGCGCGTGCACGGAGCCGTCCTCGGCCGGCCGTGCGCGGCTGCGGACGCGTTCGACAAGCGCGGTCAGCCTGCGCACCTCGGCGGGTGTGAGCACGTCGGGCAGCACCAGGAAGCCGTCGCGCTCGAAGCGGGCGAGCTCAGTCGGGTGGGGCGGTGGCATGCGTCGGAGTACGGCCGCGGCCCACCCGGGCGTCCCGCTCCGGGATGTCACGGCCCGCGTGACAGTTCTGCGGCCGACCTGCCGCCACCGGCCCCTAGCGTCGTGACGGGGAGGCGAACCACGATGCGAATTGCTTCACCCAACGCCTCGCGAAAGGAACCCCCGTGTCCCCCCGTCTTCGCCTCCTGGGCGCGCTGGCAGCCGCGCTCGCCCTGGTCGGCGCCGCCTCGCCGGTCGCCCATGCCGGCACCTACGACATCGCAGTCCGCACCGACGCGGACATCGACGGCTGGCAGTTCTTCCATGATCCGGGCTTCTCCGGCTGCTCGATCAAGAGCCATCCCGGGCCGTGCGCAGACGGCGACGTGCCGTCGCCGACCACGCTTCGCATCTTCGCCTACGGCACCGCCGAGCACCTGGCGAACGCCTACTGGGAGTGGCTCGCTCCGCAAACGACCACGATCGAGCACGGTTCCATCAGGGTCGTGGCGGCCACCTCCGCCAACGACACCTACGCCTACATGAAGGCCCGGCTTCGCAGCGAGTCGTTCGTCGGCTCGCCGCAGCTGCACGTCACGCCCGACGACGGAGCCTTCGTGTGGTCGATCCCGTCGGGGAACGAGGCGTTCGGCGTGTTCCTGAAGACCGATGTCGACCGCAATTACACCGACAAGTGGCGCAACACGATCCGGATCACCGATCTCACGGCGACGCTTCGCGACGACACGCCGCCGAAGGTCGTGCTCTCGGGCCCGCTGACGTCCGGCGGCTGGCTGAACCAGTCGCAGCAGGTGAACCTGACGGTCGATGCCGACGACACGGGTGCGGGCGTCGCCGCCGCGTCGCTTCGCAGCGCCGGCACGCCGCTCGACTCGGATGCCGTCCCCGCGCAGGAGGGGCTGCACCTCGGCCGGACGTCCTACTCGGCCACACTCGGCACGAGCCCGGCCGGGCTGGGCGACGGCACCCACGTCCTGGACGTGGTCGTGGCCGACGCGGCCGGGGAGTCCACCACGACGCCCGTCACCGTCAGGGTCGACGCGCATCCGCCCGCCGCGACCGGGATGTCGCCGGCACCCTCGACGACGAACCTCCGCCCGGTCGTGTCGTTCTCGGTGGATCCCGGGCCGAGCGGCCTCGGCGCCTTCGAGGCGAGCCTCGACGGCACGCCGATGCAGATCTCCGGGTCCGATGCGAACCTCACGCCGGCGGCGGACCTCGCGTACGGCACCCACACCGTCACCTACCACGCCACCGACGGCGCCGGCAACAGCCGCGACGGCTCGTGGACGTTCGCGGTCGTCGACACGACGCCTCCGACGCTCGCGCATGCCGCGCCGGCTGACGGGTCGAGCGGGGAGGACCGGCGGCCCGAGATCGCGTTCGACCTCGCGGACACCGGCACCGGGGTGGATCCGGCCACGCTGCACGTCGTCCTCGACGGCTCCGACGTCGCGGCCGCCGGGACGTACGCCGCCGGGCACTTCGCGCTCGTCCCGGGCGCCGGCCTCGCGTACGGCAGCCACCACGTGAAGGTCACCGTCTCCGACCGCTCTGGGAACGCCATGCCGGCGGCCGAGTGGGCGTTCACGGTCGCCGACGCGACGCCGCCCGTGCTCTCCGACTCGACGCCTCGCAACGGGTCGTCGGGCTCCGACCGCACTCCCGCCGTCTCGTTCCAGCTTGCCGACGCGGGGATCGGCGTCGACCCCGACACGATCAGGCTTGCGATCGACGGCACCGACGTCACTGCCGGCGGGTCGCTGGCGGGCGGGCGGTTCACCTACGTCCCGCCCGTGCCGCTGGGGTTCGGCGTGCACAGCGTCACGGCGCACGCGTCCGACCTCGCCGGGAACGCCGCTCCGGCCCTGGCGTGGTCGTTCACGGTGGCCGACGAGGAGCCGCCCGCGATCGCCGGCCGCAGGCCGCTCGCGGGCTCGATCGTCCCCGGCGCGACCGTCATCGCGTTCGACATGACCGACGCCGGCACCGGCATCGATGACGCGACCCTCGTGGTCGACGTGGACGGCTCCGACGTCGCGAGCTGGGGCACGCTCAGCGGCGGCCACTTCTCCTACGCGCCCGGCAACCTCGGCGCGGGCGTCCACACGATCGCCGTAACGGTGGCCGACAATGCCGGGAACGTCGCCGGGCCCGTCATGTGGCAGTTCGCCGTCGCCGATCCGGCCTCGCTGGCGCTCGCGCCGGCGGGCGGCCCGTCCTCGATCGTGCACGGCCGCACGGCCGTCCTGCGCTTCTCGGCTACGAGCAACGGGACGGGCATGGCCGGGGCCCGGATCCTGGTCTCGGGCCGTCCGGCCGGGAGCGCCGCGTTCGGGCCCGCCCGGGTCGTGACGGCGGCCGCGACCGGTGTCGCCGAGTTCTCGGTCTCGCCGGCGCGGACGACCGTGTACCGGGTCGAGCTCGAGGCCGATCCGAGCGTGCGGGCGGAACGCACGCTCGCCGTGCACCAGCGTGTCACGCTCGCCGCGTCGCGGCACCGGATGCGGCGGGGCGGCGCGCTCCAGCTCAGCGGCAGTGTGGCCCCCGGCCGCGCGGGTCAGGTGTCGATCCAGCTCCTCACGGCCTCCGGCTGGCGCACCGTCGCCCGGCCGAAGCTGAGCGCACGGTCGGCGTTCCACGCCACTGTGGTGGCTGCGCTGCCAGGCCGCTACGTCCTTCGGGCCGTGGCCGCGGCGACCGCTCAGAACGCGGGCGGGACGAGCGCCTCGGTGACGGTGCGGGTGCGATAGCCGGCCCCCATGGGCGGCTCGGCTCCGGCCGGGCCGCCCACCCCGGCCGGTAGAATCCACCTCGTGGGCACCTCCGCGTTTCCGATCGCCACCCGACCGCCCGTGAGGGCAGTTCGCCGGATGGGTGATTCTCAATTCACGCGCGCCTGGACGTCCGCCGGTGAACTGATGGTCGACCGTGGTGGGGCTGCGGCTGCGAACTGTCGCATCGCTGCGTCCTCGGTCGGGTCAATATCTCGTGCCGATATTGACCCTCCCTGCGTCCTTGCGCTGCTCGGTTCTCGCCGCCCAGGACATCACGTGAATTGGGAATCAACCATCTAGTGGCGCACGCGGTCAGGTCGGACGACTCCCTCCTCGACGCCCTCAACCCGGAGCAGCGCGAGGCGGTCCTGCAGACCGAGGGCCCGCTTCTTGTCGTGGCGGGTGCCGGCTCCGGGAAGACGCGTGTTCTCACCCACCGCGTCGCCCACCTCATCGCTTCCGACCTGGCGCGGCCGTCCGAGATCCTGGCCATCACCTTCACGAACCGCGCCGCCCGTGAGATGCGCGAGCGGGTCGAGCGGCTCGTCGGCGGCCGCACCGCGTCGCGGATGTGGGTGATGACCTTCCACGCCGCCTGCGGGCGGCTCCTGCGCCGCGACGCCGCCCGGGCCGGGTACACGTCGAGCTTCACGATCTACGACCAGGCCGACCAGCTGCGGCTCGTGAAGGCATGCACCGAGGAGCTCGGCCTCGACCCCAAGCGGTTCGCGCCGCGGGCCGTGCACGCGCGCATCTCGCGCGCCAAGGAGCGGCTCGTCACGGCCGAGGCCTACGCCGACGAGGTGTCGACGTTCTTCGAGCAGGCGGCCGCCGACGTGTACGCCCTCTACGAGCGGCGCCTGCAGGACGCAAACGCCATGGACTTCGACGACCTGATCATGCGGGCCGTGCTCCTGCTCGACCAGAACGAGGAGGCGCGCCGGGAGTGGCAGGAGCGGTGGCGCTACATCATGGTCGACGAGTACCAGGACACGAACCACGCCCAGTTCCGGCTCGTGTCGCTCCTGGCCGAGCGGCACAGAAACCTCGCGGTCGTCGGCGACCAGGATCAGTCGATCTACGCCTTCCGCGGCGCCGACATCCGGAACATCGCGGAGTTCGAGCACGACTTCCCGGGCGCGCACGTGGTGACGCTCGAGCAGAACTACCGCTCCACCCAGTCGATCCTCGACGCCGCCAACCATGTGATCGACCGGAACCCCGGGCGCAAGCCGAAGCGGCTGTGGTCCGACGTGGGGACGGGCCTTCCTGTGCAGGTGGTCGAGACCGACGACGAGCACGCCGAGGCCCGCTTCGTGGCGGGTGAGATCGCCCAGGCGATCGACGCCGGGGCGAGCGCCGCCGACATCGCCGTCTTCTACCGGGTGAACGCCCAGTCGCGCGTGCTGGAGGACCTGCTGGTGCGCCAGGGCGTGCCCTACCGGGTGATCGGCGGCCCGCGGTTCTACGAGCGGGCCGAGGTGAAGGACGCGATCGCCTACCTCCAGGTCATCACGAACAGCGCCGACGAGGTGTCGCTGCGGCGGATCCTGAACCGGCCGCGGCGCGGCATCGGCCAGACGACGCTCGACCGCCTGGCAGGGCATGCCTCGCAGATGGGATGGACGCTCTGGGAGGCGATCGAGCACGCCGCCGCCGTCTCGCTCTCGGCTGCGGCCGCGGGCAAGGTGCGCGAGTTCGGCGCGATGATCGAGGACCTGCGCGTCGAGGCCGGCGAGCTCGGTCCGGCGGCGCTCGTGGAGCGGACGCTTGCCGCCAGCGGCTACATGGAGATGCTCGAGGCCGAGCGGACGTTCGAGTCGCAGGGCCGCATCGAGAACCTCCAGGAGCTGGTCGGGGTGGCCCGCGAGTACGAGGAGCGCGGCCAGGAGGAGGCGTCGCTCGACGCGTTCCTCCAGGAGATCTCGCTTTTCTCGGACCAGGACGCCCTGGACGTCGAGCGGGCCGACGTGACGCTCATGACGCTGCACAACGCCAAGGGGCTCGAGTTCCCGATTGTGTTCGTCATCGGCATGGAGGAGGGGCTCTTCCCCCACCAGCGCTCGCTCGAGGAGGGCTCCGAGGACGAGGAGCGGCGGCTGTGCTACGTCGGCATGACGCGGGCCAGGGAGCGGCTGACGCTGCTCCACGCCCACAGCCGCACGATCTTCGGCGCCCGTGGCTACAACCTGCCGTCCCGGTTCCTCGCGGAGCTGCCGCAGGACGGCGTCGACCGCGTCCGCGAGTCGGGCTGGTCGCGGCCGTCCGCGGCGTCGAGCGCGGCCGCCCCCGACAGGCCGATCCCGGCGCTCTCGGTGGGCGACGAGGTGCGCCACTCGACGCTCGGCGACGGGGTCGTCATCGGCCTCGAGGCCGACGTCGTCGCGATCCGCTTCCGCGACGACGGCTCCGAGCGGCGACTCGTGCTGGGCTACGCCCCGCTCGAGAGGCTGTAGTCGACCCGGCCCATCGCGCGGACGCTGGGCACGGCGAGCACGACCGCAGCCGACGCCAGGCTCCACGTGACGCCCAGCCATAGCACCGTCGAGATCGAGGCCACGTCGGCCGCCGGCCCGGCGAGCGCGAAGCCGAGCGGGAGGAAGACGAGCGTCCCGGCCCAGTCGTAGGAGCTGACCCGGGCCAGCGCCCGGGCCGGCACGTGCTCGTGCAGCGCCGTGTTCCAGATGGCGACGACGAACGCCATGCCCGCGCCCGCCACGAGCGCCGCCGCGCCGATCAGCCAGGCCGGCGCCTGGAGGGCGAGAAGCGCGACCTGCGGCGTCCACAGGAGCCCGGCCCACGTGACGGCCCGAAGCGGCCACCGCGGCCGCAGCCGGAGCGCGGCGATCCCTCCGGCGAGCTCGCCGATCCCGGACGCCGCCAGGATCAGGGCCCATGCGCCGGCGCCGCCGAGCTCATCGCGCGCCACGACCGCCCCGAGCACCATGAACGGGCCCAGGACGAGCATGTGCCACACCGCGTACTGGAGCACGATCACCCACACCCATGTCCGTGCCCGGAACTCGGCCCAGCCCTCGGCGAGGTCGGCGAGGAAGCGCGCCCGTCCGGGGCCGCGGTCGTGCTCGGCCGGCCGCATCGCGACCAGCGCGATCGCGCTCGCCACGAACGTGCCGGCATCGGTCGCGAGCGCCGCCCCGGGGCCGGAGACGGCGATCACCACGCCGCCGAGGGCCGGCCCGAGCACCGAGCCGGCGGAGTGCGCGATCCCGAGCAGGGCGTTCGCCTGCTGGAGCAGCGGCGCGCTCACGGTCTCCGGCACGAGCCCGGTCGAGGCGGGCGTGAAGAAGGCGGCGCCGACGCCGTGCACCGCGACCATCGCGACGTAGAGCCCGAGCGGCGCGCCGCCGGTCATGACCGCGACCGCGAGGACGCCCGTGCAGAGCGCCCTGGCGGCGTCGGCCGCGAGCATCACCCGCCGCCGCGACAGGCGGTCGGCCCACACGCCGCCGACCAGCATGAACGCCACCCGCGCCAGGATGTTGGC
>Ga0075434_100002321_pt1 | contig 16664 bp, 14 predicted proteins | sample RhiMethybrSRZTD3_FD_75298 | JGI IMG/M metagenome (GOLD analysis project Ga0075434, IMG submission 75298) | Populus rhizosphere microbial communities from Tennessee, USA - Rhizosphere MetaG P. TD hybrid SRZTD3 | ecosystem: Host-associated > Plants > Roots > Rhizosphere > Soil | place: USA... | reverse complement strand
GACCGCGTTCTCGACTGTCGACCGTGCACAAGCTGTTCTGGATTGTTTTGCGGAGACTCTGGTCCGGTTGGAAGCAGCCTCTCGTGCTGGTCACACCGAAGACGGTTGTGGCTTGGCATCGAGCGGGCTTTCGGCTGTACTGGAAATGGCTCTCCCGAGCTAGTCGAGTGGGCGGTAGGAGGCGTGTGAGCACGGAGGTAAGAGCCTTGATTTTCCGCATGGCGGCTGAAAATCCAACCTGGGGAGCGCCGCGCATTCACGGAGAACTGCTCAAGCTGGGTTTTGATCTCTCGGAACCGACGGTCTCGCGATGGCTGCGACGGGCCCGGAGAACGCCCGATCCCACCCAGCGCTGGCTGACCTTCCTGCGAAATCATCGTGAGGCCATCGCAGCGATGGACTTCTTCACGGTGCCGACGCTCACGTTTGGCGTTCTATATTGCTTCTTTGTCATCGGCCACGACCGGCGGAAGATCCTTTGCTGCAACGTCACGCGAAATCCGAACGCTCTTTGGATCGTACAGCAGATGCGGGGCGCGTGGCCGTATGCGCCGGCGCCCAGATTCTTGTTATTCGACCACGATTCAAAATTTGGTAAGGAAGTAGTGTCGTCTGTGAAGGGCATGGGTAGCCAGCCCGTGCGCACTGCCTTTCGCGTCCATGGCAGAACGGGGTGGCGGAGCGTTGGGTGGGAAGTTGCCGGCGGGCAACTGCTGGACCACGTCATCGTCCTGAACGAGAGGCATCTGAAACGACTGATGGCCGAGTATGTGAGCTACTACCACGAAGACCGAACGCACTTGGGGCTCGCGAAAGACACGCCAGCGAGTCGGCCAGCCGCGATCCGTGCTGCATTTGGAAACCAGATTTACTCCTCTCCCAGACTCGGCGGCCTGCACCATCGTTACGCGGTCGCGGCGTAGGGAATTCCTCACCTGCCACTCGTGAATGTTGCTGATTCCAAACGCATTCGAGGCGGACAACATTTTGACGAGGGACAACCGGCGAACCCGTTCTGGGACGACAGCGCGACAGCAAATGTCTGCTGCAATCTGGCGTTGATGATCGCGGCATTCGGTGTCACCGACGACGTGACGTTGCCTTAACGGCTTGTTCGGCAACCGTGTGGCTCACCGAGCCAGCAGAGCCCTTCGCGGTGATGGAATACAGGCCAACCGGCGCATTTTGTGTTTGCACAGTCAACAAGGCTTGGCCTCCCAGGTATTGCGAGGATGAACCGGGCTGGGCACGTAATTGACCGTATGCGCGACGCGCCAAGGCAGCAAGGCCAGCGGAGTCAGCAGGACGAACGACGTCGGCGGATACGCGGTCGAGATTCCGCGCTTCGGGATCACGGAGCCCTCCGCCGGATACCCTCGTAAGGTAGTCAAATCTTTGAGTCAGCCAGAGAGCCACGAGATTTCGCGAACTGTAGCGAATTGAGCCCTGGATCCAAGCGCGAGTCTCGATCAAAAGTCAAGCAACTCGGATTCCATTCCGGCAATTGGTTGAGCGCAGAGCAGAGTTCTGAAGTGCTCAAGAGCGCTGCTGGTAACAGTATGCGCACAACGCGCGATCACGCGATATTGGCGATGCGGTGAAGGCTTCCTGTGTCCACTGATCGATGACGACGTCTCTGTTCCGATTTTGTAACGAGACGCGCTTTTCTTCCCGTGATTCCAGAAAAGCACGTAAAGTCGTCCCTAATTGCGCTCGAGACTTTGCAAGGGTTTCTTTGGGCTAACTCTCATGCGCGTCACATGAAAATGGGACTGGTATAAGCAGTGATTTAGTTCTATCCTTTTTTGATCTCGCGAACTTCGACGGCAACCAAGCTTCTAGTCTTGTTGTCCCTGAGAGAACATGTGGGTCTCGATGGTATGAGTCCCAGGATCTGGTGACTTTTTCTTCCCCTCGAAAGTCTCAGCCAAGGGAGAGATGTTTTATGCGCACCAGCCACACTCTCATTGCGATTGACCATCCTGACGCCGCCGATCAACAGCAAGTGGACGAGGTCCTTCGAACCTTGGTAGGTCTGCTCGAAACGAACAACAAACAATTTGGTAAACAAGCGGCCGCAGGCGCGCAGGTAAATTCCACAGAAGAGGTTCTGATCGATCTGGACGTGGATGGCTATCGGTATCTTCTGCTTCGGATGCCTTCGATAGGTCGTTGCCGAATTCGTCTAAGCCCCCGGGAACAGGAAATTGTTCGGATGGTTGCCAAGGGGCATCCCAACAAAGTGATCGCAGACGTATTGAATATCAGCTCGTGGACCGTATGCACTCATTTGCGACGTATATTCGCCAAGCTCGGGGTCGGATCCCGCGCTGCGATGGTGGCTCAACTCCTGGAGATTGGAGCCCTCACGCCCGATCACAGGGTGAGTTCAGAGATACGATAACTGTCCACAACCTCTAGAGCTTGTATTCCGAAAAAGATTCTTCAGATTGACCATGAAATTCCGGATTAATCGATTCCGTGGCAAACCGAGGTTCTTGGTGAATCATTTGACTGGGGATCGGCAAGAAACGATTTGGAGTTTCCGGATGAACCCGCACTGCCCGAAGCAATCGCAGCGCATTTCCACCCACGACTCTGATTTCTTGATCCGAGGGCAGGCCCAAGAGTCGAATCTTGTGCAGTTCGGAACCGGGGTGAAGCCATGGGCCATCCGAGCCGAACAGCAATTTGCCGGCTCCCGCTCGCTTGATTGCCTGTACTAGGTAGTCGAATTGGCGGACTCCTGAAGTGTCGGCGTACACGTTTGGATGGCGCACGAGGTGCCCGATCACTTGCTGATGGGCGTTCCAATTGTCCGTGAAACTTCCGAGGTGCGCGACGACGAAATTTACTTTCCGATATTGAGGAGCAAACATGTCCACAACCTCTGGGCGGCTCACCACGTCCACGAGCACGGGCAGATTGAATGCGAGGGCCGTTTCACAAACCTCTCGGGTGGGCATTGACTCGAAGCCGTGCACCTTCACTCCACGGAAACCCCATTTCGTGACGGCATGCTTGACCATGGCAAAGATATGTCCAGCATCCCGCCTGGCATGAACAAACGCGAACCCGATTAGCCGAGTGGGATATTGAGCGACCGCCGCAGCGACCTGCGCATTTGCTCGATGATAGTCTCCCGTCAAAGGTGCCATTACGACCGTTTTGTCGATACCGGCAGCTTCAGCTCGGCGAAGATATTTTGTCATCGGTGCGTCGGTATTCCACGGTGCGGTCATCTTGTCACCCTTGCCGCAATGACAGTGGAAATCAATGATCATGACAACCACTCAAGTTGCCGCTCGACAATGAACGGTCTTCCATTGCCGCGGTGCAAAGTTTTCGATGCCGCGGCCATGTACCATATGGAGGTCTCGATACCGCGATAAAAGTTCGGAATATGGAATTTTTCGTTGGGCGCGTGGTTCTGATCATCTGGCAGGCCAAAGCCCATGAGCACAGTTGGGGCTCCCAGTTCCTCCTGGAATGTATTCACGACGGGAATCGAACCACCGGAGCGAAGAAACACTGGATAGGATCCGAATCCTTTCCTGTATGCGAACACAGCGGTACGGATTGCCGGGTGATTGCGGTCCAGATATGCAGGCTGAATCGGAGCCATCGTGCGGACAGCCACTTGCACGGCTTTCGGCGCGACACGATCAATGTGATCACGGAATAGCTTGTCGACTCGGTGCGGATCCTGATCAGGAACCAGACGAAAACTGAGCTTCGCCAAGGCGCCAGTTGGAATTACGCCCTTGACGCCGGGACCGTAGTGCCCTCCAACCATTCCATTTAAAGCCAGTGCGGGACGCGTGGTTGTGCGTTCATAAAGGGTATAGCCACGTTCGCCCCAGCCGTGAGTGACTCCGGCGGTCTCACGGATTTTTTCATCGCTCGGCCCCACACGCGCCATATAAGCTCGTTCCTTGTCGCTCCAATTGCGCACGTCGTCATAAAAGCCTGGGATCGATATGCGACGGTCTTCATCATGGAGCGTCGCGACAATGTCACAGAGTGCCTGAACTGGATTGAGCACCGCTCCCCCGAAAGTTCCAGCATGCAGCTCCTTGTTTGGTCCTCTTACCTCGATTTCTGCGCGAAGTCCGCCTCGTTGTGCGTAACTGATAGCCGGCCGACGTGGTCCCAACATTTTTGTGTCGGATACGAGCGCAGCATCTGCTCGGAGCTCGCGCTTGTTGCGGGCGATGAATGGTAACAGGTGTCCGCTGCCAATTTCTTCCTCACCCTCAAAAATGCACTTAATATTGATTGGAAGCGCGCCACTACTCCGAAGGAAGCACTCAATTGCTTTCACATGGCAAAAAAGTTGAGATTTATCATCGTCCGTACCGCGTCCATAAAGGTCTAACCCCTTCACCGTTGGAGTGAACGGCGGCGTCTGCCACTCGGCCAGGGGTTCGGCTGGAACTACATCGTAGTGGCCATATATCAATAGCGTCGGTTTATTCCTGGCACGCAGCCATGAGCCATAGACGATGGGGTTGTGCCCAGCGGGTAAGATGCGGACATTGCATATCCCGATCTGCTCCAAATGGCGAGCCAGCCACTCCGCGCATCTGAGAACATCGTGAACCCGAGCGGCTTGCGAACTAACGCTGGGAAAATGCAGAAAGTCTTTAAGCTCTGAAAAGAATCTTCGACGGTGAGTGCGCGCGTATCCAAGCGCTGCCCTGGGCACTGGATTCATGGCAGTGTCGTCCTCCTCCCAAGGGGCATCCTGCATTTCGAACCAGCGCCTTACAGCCACAATTCGACAATCACTTCCTCGCGACCTGGGATGCCATACCCCACATCCGCCAGACACGCCCCTTCCAGCCAAAGCAGAGGCGACGGAATACCAAAAAGAAACCAGTCGTTGAAACGACGGTCCGCACGCGTTTGGTATCGGCTTTGCCGGTTGGTATAGGACCGTATGTAATTATCAGCGCGTCCTGGGGATACGTTTCGCGCAGGAACTGCGGAATAAAGTTGATTGTATTTATCGCTTTGCAAATTCGACCTCTCTTTCGATCACAAAACACCAAAACAGCTGGATAATCCCGAGATCACTACCTATGAGGGTGCGAGAGAACAGCACCTCATGCCGTTAAGCACCGATTTTGTACCCTGTTACATCAGACCGAATATTCGAACTCACGAGCTGGCGCCCGCTGTGGTGACGCGCCAGCTTTCTGGCGTACCGTGCTTCGAATCGGCGTGGGCTGTGTCTGATCCCAAGGAAGTACTCGATGCGATCCCGTCCGCGTGCTCAGGCCCATGGCCTGTGCGCTGGTGAGCCACTCTTCCGATTGTTCCGCGATCTCGAGCAACACTGTTTCAAACTGCGACCGCGTGGTCTGCAAGATGTGCGGCTGAGCCAGCCAGCGCAGGATTTCGCGCCCTGTAACCCCCATCCGCTGGCGGGGCGACGTCACCAGTCGCTCATTGTGATAGCGGATCAAGACTTCTTCGACCACATCCCAGGCATTATCTGCGCCGAATAGACGCTTTACATCTTCGGAGTCGAGGATCTTGAATGCCTCCTCGAGCAGTTGCATCACCTCCACACGCAGCACGTTCAAGTGGCCGAACGACAGCCACTTCAGATTGTTGCGCAGATCCAGGCCGGCGCGCCGCACAATGGCGATTGACCCAAAACTCGGATCGTAGGCGCGCTCGCGAATTACGTCGGATATGCGTTTGTCGCGCCAGAAAAGCGTGACCTGGTGAACGAAATGCGCGAACATCTTGTGAAAATCGGTGTTGGCTCGAGATCCAACGGGCACCGGAGCGCCGCCATACCCGAAGATTCGCTTGTAAGCGGAAAGGCGGTCGCTCATCGTGTAGCGCAACACATCTCGGCGATCGAATTGATAAAGTGCAAAGGCGCCAGGTCCGGCGGACAAGCGCACCGCTCCTGCCTTGAACAGCTCCTGCAGTTTTTGTACGACGCGAAAGACCCCGATCTTCTCGTGCTGCCAGAGATAATACATGTCCCCAACAGCCATGATGCGCTCGGAGGTGATGGTTTCGTCGTAAGGCTCGACACCGGGCGGCATGCGCGTGACAGAAAAGTCTTTCGCAGCATCAGGGCCGACGCCGGCAAGTTGGGCAAGACCTTTGTCTGGTGGCGCCGGCAATTTAGAGTCGGCGTCGACCACGGAGGCCAGCATGTCATCAATCTGCTTGGTGATCGCATCAGCCAGCTGCGGGTTGGACACTAGGTCCGCCGAGAGGCGATTCGCCACCTGCTCCCGCAATGCAGCTATGCGGTCGTATAAGCCTTGATAATCTTTTTCTGAAGCCATTGCTGCGCCTCCTTAGTTTCGTTCCTTCTTCCCTTGCCTGTACTACGACCGCCTCCACCTTTTGAAGTCTGAAGCTGGACTCCTTCACCTACGGCGTCTTTTTTCCAGCATCGTGGAGGGCTTGAATCGCGTTCATAATCTCTTCTTTGAACTTGTCGATTTTCTGGTGCAATTCAGCGATGTGAGTCATTGAAGGCACCGCAGCGGGCGTGGAGGAACTTGCTGCCGGAGTTGACGGCGCCGGAGTTGCGGCGGCCACTGGGGCGGTAGTTCCAGACGGTGCAGATGGCGGGCCCGAAGTTGTCGCAGCGGCCGGTGCGTTCGAGCCCGCTGCCGCCCCTGTCAAAGTACCGCTTGAAGGAGTCGAACTCAATGTTGCTCCCGTGGTTGTTGGCGTCGCAGTCGCCGCTCCGGAGGCGGGCACGGGTGCTGTACTCCCTCCAGAGGTACCAGATGGTGGAGTCGGTGGCGGTGCAGGACGTGTTCCCCCGGAACCAACGGGCCGGCCAAGCACGGATACCTGAACAGCCCGAGTCCTCTTTGACCTGGCTCCCTTCTTTGGCCCGGTCCTCTGAGTTGTGGTGCTGCGAACTGGGACTGTGAACTGTGAGCCATCCCAGAAAAAAGCGTCAATGAAGGAAAATTCCTCGCCATTCGGATTCGTGACGGTAACGTCATGAGATCCGACAGGGTTACTCATATCGCTGATAAAGAAGTTGTTCACATCAATCCGCTGGGCGGACATGAAGTCAACGTTCTCAGGCGCAATCACCACCGCCACGGCGGAGTTAATGGCCACCTCAGCGCCAAGGTCAAAGGCATTCCCGAAAATTGAAAACTTGTAAGGTCCGGCGCTGTGGCCAAACGGCTTTGTCACGTTGTTGATGATGAGCCGGTCTTCAGGCTGTGGCACATCCTGCTCGACCTGCTCCGTCAGCTCAATCAGGGCTCTGAGCTGATCGCGCAGATCGTCAAGCGAATGTTGTACCCTTGCGGTTCTGAAGCCGTCAGGCAGTTTGCTGGCATTCTTCGGATGGTGCGCTTCGTCGATCATGTGCTTCAGCGACCTTACAACGGGCAGGATGTTGTTCTTAACGGAAATCTTCCCTCCATCTCGCAGGAGTCGCGGCCCCTCGTCGCCCACGAACTTATCGATCTCGTCCAGCACATCCTCCAGGAACATCGCGGGCAGCGAAGGATCATGGAATTCCAGGAGCAGAGTCTGCCGCTCGTTTGGACCGATGAATACGGAATCCAGCGCGAAGCGCGCCTCGTTCGCCGTCTCCGCAATCACATTGAACTGCCGTGAGATCAGCACCAACTGAGTGCCAAAAAAGGCCGGAATGGTAGTTTTGATCTCAAAGAATTCACGATTCGCAATCCAGCTTTGCATCAGTGAAGTCATGTAATCAGAGATCACGCGGAAGTTGGTGATGTCTTGTTCGTCTTCCACCGAGTTGTTGAACTTGTTGCCAACAAACTCGATCCCGTAAGTGTCCCGAATTTTTCCAAGCGTTCCTTCAATGTGATCGGGATTAAACTCAACCGGCGCACCAGTCGTGCTTAATTCGCCTGGGTTCTGGCCCAGGAGAATGTCAAAGTACGTGTCAATGCGCAGGATCGAGGGAAGGCCCACTATTCCTAGTTCCTTCACAATCTCCGTCATCTGGCTGCGCGCCATCTCGCGCAGGGCTTTCACATACTCAGGATCGGCTTCCGGATCGAGGGGATACAACCCGTCAAGCAGTGTCAACGCTTGATCGAGAGCATCTTTCGCGCGCGAATAGAGGCTTGCCTGGGCGCCGGTAATGCCGCCGCCCAGATCGGTTTGCACAGCATACGAACGCGGTGTCCATGTAGCTTCAACGTGCCCTTCTACATCCTTCAGCGTGAAGGACTGCGTGAGCGCGCCGATGAATCCCTTGGGATCGGCGGGATTGGCCTTCCATCCCAGGACGTCAGTGACGGCCTGAAGGGCGCGTTGGCCCAGGTTCGACGCCCCCGGTCCCGCGATTCCTCCAGCTCCGCTGGTTTGGATACCGACCGGAGAAGGGCGGTAAGCCACTTCCTCGGTAAGCACGGGGTAAGAGATCGCATCTTCCACGTCACGCGTCAATTGTCTTACCGGACCGCCCGGGACCTGGGCGACGATGGTGGCGAACCCAGTTTCAAACACCGAGCCCCCGGTGCCTTGAACATTGCTCACCACAATATTGACCCAATCGCCCGGACGGAACTCCCTCTTACCCGAGCTCGGGCTGATGCTGAGAGTGACTGTGTTCCCGGCGATGGAAGGAGTTACGTTGAACGTGGAACCAGCGGGTTGCTCGGTTACTACATCTGCGATTGTCTGGGGAGGCGTACTTCCGAAATCGACCGAGTTGGCGTCGAAGACGGTATAGTTGGCTAGGTTGTCGCCTGCCACGCCAGTCCCGCCCGACACTACGGGTTCGGAGAACGTGATACTGATCGATCCGGTCTCGACCTTATACGCAGTCACTGTGAGAGGCATAATGTGTCTCCTTGCACCACCGCTAATACGTTCTCTCGCCTTTGGTCGATCCGAGGCGATTATCGCCTGACATACTGCCTTCCATCCCAATCTTGCGAGCGTTCACGTAATACCTTTTGTCTCCACGTCGGCGGCCACTGAACTCGGCACCTTGATCTGCTGCCCAATCGACTGCACCGAAATATTCGTCATTCCCAGCCGCTCTGCCAATTCATGCCAGCAACGCGACAGGGCGAGGCTGAGCGAGTGCAATGGGCCGCGACAATCCTCAATGTCCTGGCGAAGCGCGGTCGACCAGGTCAGCCACTCCCGACCTCGTTCGCTCCCGACACGCGCCAACTCGGACAGCTTCTCGTACGAAGCCAGTTCCGCAGAGAACTGTTGTTCAATGTGATGGCAGCGTTCCTGGCATGTCGCCAGCGCTCGCCGCGCGCGGTCGAGGTCTGCCGGATATTCCACACACTTCAGAGCCTTCGCCGCCGCCTCGTTCGCCTCGTGCAGCAGGCCGAGGATGGCCAGCATCGCGCTTTCGATGCCATCGACGATCGCAGCTTCGCTTTGCGGCTTATCTCCAAGCATCACCCGCAGCGTTTCGAGAGACTCGATTGCATTGGCGACGCTCACACACAACTCTCGGAATGTAGATTCCAGCGCCATGATGGTTATCCACTCGCAAGTGCCCGGTAAAAATTCTTTGTCAGCATCTCCGGCCGTGCCAGTCGGCGATCCAGCGCCGCACGCACAGCTCCGATCAGGAATCGTTCCGGGATAATCCCGGGATCCACTCCCGCCGCCAACCGGCGGGAAGCCTCTTCGATCATCTGATGTTCCTTCGAGCCGAAGTTCAAAACTTTGGCAAGGCTGCGATTGCCGAGCGATCGATAAGGCTGATAGCACATCGCATCGACCGCGATCGGACACGCCTTGCTAAACGACTTCAAAAGCGCCGGCGGAATGTTCCCGGATTGTGGATTCGGATGGATCCGCATCCACGCATTGCGATACTGACGGCTCTCGGTCTCGAAGCCCATCCTCCGCAGCAGTTCGGCGTTGATCAGCATGCGGAAATACGGCGTCGGGTGGACGCCCGTCGGACTGTAGCTCACGACGGTCTCCGGGTCACGGGCCAGAATGTCCATCAAGGATCCGGCAATGTACGGCCCGCCCAGAAGCATCCCACATAAGTCGGCGAAGATCTCGCGATTCCACCGCACCCATACGCGGGTCACCGCCTGGCTGGCTCCGGCGCGTAACAAACTCAGCCCGACTGACCTCGGAACATCTTTCGCAAGCCCCAAATCGTTTTGCAGGTTGTGGCTCGTCTCGTGCAGCACCGCACCAAGCGTCCACGGATTCACCAACCGGTGATACGGCAATTGAATCAGAGGAAACGGATTGATCTGTCTTCCCAGGCGCTTCAGAGGAATTCCTCGCCGGAACGTCGCAGGAGCAAATCCCGTCGCCATATAGGAAAAAGGAGGCGGCGCAGGAATCGATCGCGCTACTCCCAATCCCAGATAGCTGGCCCGGTAGCAATCGAGCCCGATTCGATCGCAGCTCAAGAGCCATTTCGCATAACGAGTTTGCCGTTGTCCGAAAAGCTCAAAGTAGAAATCCCAGATCTTTTCAATCCCGCGCACCCAGTGATGCCCATGGGCCTTCTTGCGCATCAGATCCTGGAGACGAGCGCTGGATGCTTCCTCGATGCCGGCCGCAGCCGACTTGCTCACTTTCCCCGACATATTCAGCAATCCGCGGCGCAGATTGCTGATCAACCGGTTCACAGCTTGCAAGTGCCCAGCGGTCGGCGCTTCGGCTCCCGATCCGAATTCGTCGGGCTTGAAGGGACGAAGCGCCGCCGCATGTCGGGTCAAATTCACAGATTGGGCCCGCAGCCATGGCAAGAGCACCGGCACCGGTTGTATCGCGGCGTTCGGCGGAGTAACTGGGGCTGCCGCCGCACCGCTGGTTGCCGACATTGTCTCGATTATGGTTGCCATGGCTCGAACCTCGCCCGATGTTGTTATCGCAGCAATTGCCCACAACAGCGGCAATACGCTGGCGCTGCTCTCGCACCACCGCAGACGCATCGCCCGCCGACCACTTGTCCGGGCCGTGTTCCCGGGCCTGTGACGCCGCTGGCTCCTCCGTGAGCAACTCCACTCCCTCCGGCAACCGGGCCACTTGCAGCCGCAGATGCGTGCGGGTACGCATAGCGCCGGCCGCGCCACCAACGCCAATGTGGACGCGCCTGGCCACGCCCCCAGCGGCCGTGGAATCTGCGTTCCAACGCGTGGTGGCGGCGTAGTGCGTGCCTCCGGCGATGCGGATGCCCCAGCACGCGGCTGGTTTGCTGGGCAAGCGTTCGAATCGCGGTCCGCGCCGTAATCGGTCGTCCGTGCGCGGCTTGCTTCGCAATGCTAGCAACGGTCCGCCGCGCAATCATCGGCACTGTCCGAAGCAAGCCCCGGGTCTGCGGATTGCGATGCAGCGTCTTTGCAATGTTGCCAACAGCTTTGGTCAACTGTGGCGTCGATCGAGTTACCGCCTGCGCGATCTTTGGCAGCGCTTTCTTCGCCATCGGAGCCACCGCCTTGGCCACCACCGGCAACAGCTTGGTGGCAGCCATTCCGATCAGCGGAAGGAAGTGTTCTGCGGCCTCCTCTTCAGTCTCCGCGCCGGCAGCGAGTTCTCCCAGATGCTCCATCATCGCGTCTGGATAGATCTTGCGAATGGGATTGAGCTCGCCCTCCTGCGACTCCAACGCACTTTCGAGCGAGCTCTCGTAGACAGCTTCTTCCTCGCCAAGCCAACCCTCTCCTTCGAGACTCGACTCGCATATGCCCTCACCCGAAAACTCGTCTTCGAGTTCGCATTGCGTCACTTCATTCTCGAACTCATAAGCCATGACCATTCCTCCTGCAAAATGCGCTTGAAGATTGCGCGGCCCGGTTTTGACAGTTGCTTTAGCGGATGGAGCTGCGGCGCCGGCGCTGGAAGCTGGCTCCAGCGGCGCGGCGCGGCCGTTTGTAAGCGCGGGTGACCTTTACGTTCCGGGCCACTGCCGCGGTGCAGGCCTTCGGGCTGCTCAGCACACGTTGAACCTGCTTGGCAGCCGTCTGTGCAACTTTTCTCCGTGTGAGCGGAACGCCGCTCGCGGCCTGGCGCTTCAGATCGTTCACCGTGCGGCGTACGATTGTCGGTACGGTGCGCACCAACGGACGGGTCACGCGGCGACGGCGCAGAATTCGAGTGAGAATCGCGGTGCCGCGCACCATGTGGGGAAGGATTCGCCGCAAAGCCCGGCGATCTCGAGGATTGATCACGGTCACAGCAGCCGCTCCGGCCATCGCTTCTGCTTCACCTTCATGGGATTCGCGCGACGCGGCATCAGCCATCATCTCAGCCACGGCCTCATTGTGCGTAAGTTCGTGGGCCGCGATCTCGTGCGCCATTGCCGTCTCAGCTTCCTGCGACGACTCGCCCGAGAACTCTCCTTCGCCAAGCGCCGAACCGGCCAGCTTTCCGAGGGCGCCGCCGAAGGGACCGCCAATCGCGCTGCCCACGATCGGTGCTGCCACTTTCGCGACCCGCTTCAGAATAGGAGCTGCCTTCTTGAGGAACCGTCCGATCTTTCCAAAGAATTGCTCCTCTTCTCCCATTGCACTCTCGTAGGAAGCTTCCAGGGAACTCTCGAGCGAACTCTCCAGCGCGCTCTCCACGAACTCTCCTGAGAACTTTCCAAAGAGCTCTCCAGTGCGCTCTCCAACGAGCTCTCCAGGGAGCTTTCCTGCGAGCTTTCCAAAGAGCTTTCGAGCGCGCTTTCCAGAGAACTTTCGAGCGAGCTCTCCTGCGAACTCTCCAGCGCACTTTCTAATGCGCTTTCCAGAGAGCTTTCCTGTGAGCTCTCCGGAGAACTCTCCAGAGAACTCTCTAAAGAACTCTCGAGTGCACTCTCGAGAGAGCTTTCCATCGAGCTTTCCGGCGAGCTCTCCATGGAACTCTCCTCTTCGCCAAGAAGGCTGCCGACCACGTTGCCGATCGCGCCCAGCCAGCCTTCACCTTCGAGACTTGATTCGCCTTCGCCGAACTCTTCTTCCAATTGCGCTTCCAGTGCGCTCTCACGCAGATCCGACATGGTCATGACCTCCTAACGGTTGATGACGACGCCAGCAAATTAGACCGAGCTGCAAAACGAATCTAGTCGCATGTTGTGGTGAGACAACTTCGGGCTTCGCTGCAAGGAGTTCACTTGAACATGCGACAGACGACGGCACTGCAGGGATCAGTTGTGGTTGTATCCGCCAGCGTTCTGGCCCTCAAGAGACTTCAGGCAGGGATTCTTCCTGAATTGCCTGAGGGCCGCTTGCAAGTCATCGAATAGCAGGCCTGCCAGATCGCGAGTCACGCCGAGCCGCGCAACAATTCGCTGTACAACGACGTCATTGCAATTTGCCGGCAACGGATAGGCCGGAACTTGCCAGCCTTTCACGCGGAGACGATCAGCAAGATCGTAAAGGGTGAAGCCGGGATTTACGTTGGGCTTGATAGTCCACGTGCATCCGGGGATTCCCCCATCGCCGTCGTAGATCAAGTCGAAGATGCCCAGTTTTCTGACTTGGTCTGCCAACCAGCTACCGACATCGACGCAGCTCTGTGTGATCCTGGTGTACCCTTCCCGCCCCAGACGCACAAAATTGTAGTACTGCGACACAACTTGACCTCCCGGCCGGGAGAAACTCAAGGCAACTGTTGGCATATTGCCGCCGAGGTACTTGACACGAAAGATGAGTTCCTCCGGTAAATCCTTCTTTTCTCTCCAGATTGCCCAGCCGCAACCCAAAGGCGCCAGGCCGAACTTGTGGCCAGAGGCGTTGATCGACTTCACGCGCGGTAGCCTGAAATCCCAAATTAACGAACGATGGACAAACGGCGCGATAAACCCTCCGCTCGCAGCATCGACATGAATGGGTATATCGAGACCCTGCTCTTCTTCAAGATCATCCAGCGCGAGCGCGATCTCCCGCACCGGCTCGTATTGCAAGGTATGCGTGACGCCAAGTGTAGGAATCACACCAATCGTATTTTCATCGCATCGCCGCACTGCCTGCTCTGGCGACATGTGGAAGCGATGCGCTTCGCATGGAACCTGCCGAAGTTCGACATCGAAATATCTTGCAAATTTGTGCCAGCACACCTGCACGGGGCCACAAACTATGTTGGGATGAGTGGCGGGCTTGCCTTCCCGCTCGCGCCCTTTTCGCCATCGTGCTTTCATTGCCAGCCCACCCAACATCGCGGCTTCACTCGATCCGGTCGTGGAACAACCTCGCGTATTCGCCGCATCCGGCGCATTCCACAAGTCAGCCAACATACGAACACAGCGCGACTCGATCTCCGCCATTTGCGGATACTCGTCTTTATCGACCATGTTCTTGTCGATACATTCGTCCATCAACTTGTGAATCTCGGGTTCCACCCATGTCTGACAGAAGGTGGCCAGATTCTGCCGAGAGTTTCCATCAAGGAGAAGTTGATCGTGCACGAGTTGATACGCAGGTGTGGGATCGGTCTCATGCGTCGGAAATTTTTGCTTCGGTAGCGGATGAGCAAGAAAGTTTGCTCCAGAGACTTGGTTCTCGGGCTTCGCGCTTACCTCCTTCGCGTGAACGGGCATATCAATTCCTCACCACACGGTCTTGTTGAGATAGAACAGCACAGTTCGCAAGAGATCCCCAAGATCGTTTCGGGCACAAATTCTATTACCGCAGTCAGACAAGCCATAGTCGCTAATTTAGGGTACGTCCAGTGGATACCTTAGCGTCCAGGCTGCGGTATACGTCAAAACACGCATCCGCCTAGGGTTTGTGCCCCCTACCAGGCTATCCACCACGTCATCGAACAACTCAGGAACGCTGAATAGCAATGGTCTCTAGCCTTTCGTAATTTGTGAGCCGCAAGCGCTCCGCAATATACCGAAGAGAGGCACATCACATGTGTTTGTTCGTTGAACTGAAGCGATGAAAGGGAACCGAGAAGGGTTCTGCTGCTCACTCAGGAGGCCAACAACCTGATTTGAGACTCACGCTCCGGTCAGATTCAATTTACTATGATTGATAAACTTGAAATGCATTTACTGCTTCAAACGATGGAACGCGCAGCCGAAGACGCTTTGCAGAGCGATCCGGCATTCTTTGAAAGTCTTTACGCTTTGAAGTCCGAAATTGAAAGAAACCCTCGCGTGCAAACGGCGCTTCGTGGAATGCAGAGCTTTGCCAACCGCATCCTTACTTCGTTCGTGCCCCGGATCAATGTTCGCGTCCGGGGCGATAATGGTGTGCTTGGGCTGACGCACTCCAGCCTAATTATGAATGCGGATCCACAGTTTCAACGCTTGACTGAAGAACTCAGGACCGCCGCTGCTGAAGTCATTGGGAGCAGTAGTCATCACACGGAACTTAAGCTGATCGTCAACGAAGCCATCAGTTCCAGCGACGTTTTCGAAGGAATTGCCTCCAGGATTGAACAAGAAGGTTACGAGATTATGATCTGTCTCGATTTTTCAGCTTGCACACGCGTTCCGAGCGGCATTCGCTCCTCACGAGGATTCCATCGAACCCGTTGGGGATCTGAACCCTCCTCAGCCCTCTCGATGACCGATCGTAGATTTCTAAGCAGTATAGGAATCAGGCCCGATTTTTAGAGCCTAGCCACGCGTCCGGTCTAATCTCGTCGAACTCCGCGGCTCGAAACCAAACGGCACAGAGGGCGACGTAACTGAGCATAAGCCCGTTTCTGGACCTTGAATTCTCAACAACTCCGACTATCGTTGACTCGAGACCGCTTCCAATAATGTAGGTCAACTCGACTAACATAGGCGGACTGATTTGCTTGGTGGCCAAGCTGGGGCTGATGTGATACTTCCGTGCTATCCGGCGCGGTCCCATCCAGTTGACGAATGCTTCGTCGATTTCTGCGCGCAGCGGATGTAGACAGACCGAACAGCGCGACTCATGCCGCGGCCCGCATTTTCTCCTCAGCGTCATGCCGACACCCCCACCCGGTGAACCCAACGAAATAAGGACAGGCAGTCCATAGACGGCTTCATCTGGGGTGAGTGCATAGCGAAGCGCATCCAATCCTGCAATTCCTCCGGCCAGCACCGACGAGATTGTCCGCGCCAGTGTCGGCTGACTTTGCTCAAGTTGGCGGGTGAGCTCCGCAAAGATGGCGTCGATCGACTTGTAAGTGGAGTCAATCACGGGTTTCTGCGTGATTCGCGGCGAGCCCTCGAACTCCCGCCAGGCGTCCAGACAGGGCAGGCACAGCGGGGCGCGGGGGTGATTGTCGAAGGCCGGATTAGAACAGCCACAGCACTTCATAGCAACTGGGGCGGATCGCCACGCGCAGACTGCGCAACACCGACGGGAAATAAACACGCTCGTGGCCCAAGAACGACCTGTCCTCCAATGCCACCTTAGCGCGTATGCTGTGCAAAAACGTCGAACCGATTCGAAAGCGAATCCTTTTGAGAGTGAGCCAACATTCTCCGCACACGGTGGATGACCGAGCGGGCCGCTTTTTCCTTTATTCCGATTCGAATGCCGATTTCTCGAGCGGTGCAGCCCTGGCGGAAGTGGAGATTCGAGATCCACATCCGCGTCACGGTCGGAAGGCATTGAGGCAAACCGCTCGCTTCCGCAAGTTGCACGCAACTGCACGCAAAACTACTAGGTTTTTGGTTTAGATTAGGTGGTACAGGAACGGTAAACGCCTTGAAATCACTAGCGGCCTACCCAGTACCCATGGGCTCATAACCCAAAGGTTGGTGGTTC
>Ga0075434_100002319_pt1 | contig 16670 bp, 15 predicted proteins | sample RhiMethybrSRZTD3_FD_75298 | JGI IMG/M metagenome (GOLD analysis project Ga0075434, IMG submission 75298) | Populus rhizosphere microbial communities from Tennessee, USA - Rhizosphere MetaG P. TD hybrid SRZTD3 | ecosystem: Host-associated > Plants > Roots > Rhizosphere > Soil | place: USA... | reverse complement strand
CGCTGATGATGGCGTCCTCAGAGGACTCCACGATTGCCGCCAACCACGCCGCTTCGTCCGGCTGTTGTTGGCTCAATGGTCGTTACCAGAAGTAAGCGGTCGAGCTGGCGCGCCCACCTGAACGCATCACGGTCGAGTCCGACCGCAAAGTCCGCGCCACCTCCCTCCGGCGAAGGCGGTATTGGTCCTCCTGTTATATTGGGCGCGCCTCGATAGGAGGTTCCATGAAGGGTCCACGTTTCACCGTACTCATCACCCTCACGACACTTGTTGCCCTGACGCCGGCGTGTGGAGGTAGTGGACCCGCGAAACGGGATGCGCCCACTGGCGCATCGGCTGGAGCGACCACGCAAGCGCCCTTCACGGAGGCCGATCTCGATCAGTTCGAGCGCGGATTCCGGGCGGAAATCGCTGCCGTGCAGGCAGCACAAAAGGAAGCCGCATCCGCGACCGACGCCCAGCAGCGTGGGAATGCGATCCTCGCGCAGAACGAGGAGGTGACGGCTCCGGCTGGCGCGAAGGCAGCCGGCATGTCCGAAGCGCGCTATGGCGAGGTGCGCGCCGCGGTCGACGGGGTGTTCACGACACTTGATTTCCAAGAGAAGATCGACGGACCCCTCTCAATTGATCTCGATCGTGCCAGCGCGACGATGAAGGCGCGCGTCAGCCGTGACGCGTTCGCCGACCTGCCGCCGCAGTCTGCCGCCGCCCTGCGTGCGAGGATGGACCGCCTCGTCCCGCTATGGATCGAATACAAGAAGATGGTTGCAGTCGCCGGCTGAGTCCGGGGATCTACGGAGGCGTTACGTTGCACTTCACACCACACAGATTGATAGTGTCCGTCCTGCTCGCCGGCCTCGTGGCGCGTGGCTCCGAGGCCGGACAATCGAAAGAAGCGCCACCGCCGGCGCCGACAGGACTGTGGGCCGCTCAGACCTCGCCGACCGAAATCACACTCGCCTGGGGGCGAGCGACTACGCCTTCGCCAGCCGTCCAAGTCAAGACGACGACGGTTACCGCCACAACAACCACGACCTACAGGGTGTACCGCGAGCGCGCCGACGGCAGCCGTCAGCCGGTGACGCAGCTGTCGGGCAGCGCGACGGTCGCCGTGGTTCCAGTTCGGTCCGGCGACTTCGGAACGGCGCAGCAGTACGTGATCGAAGCTGTGGCGGGTGGTGGGTCGGCGAGCGAGAAGTCTGCGGCGTCCCAGCCAGTTCGCTTCAACCCGGTCACGCCATTCAACCCGGTCACTGCACAACAAACCACTGCTGCTGCTATTCCAGCGGCGCCCGCGTCAGTGACGGCTACGCAAACCGGTGAGACCGAGATCACCGTCACGTGGACCGAGGTTCCTGACGCCACGGCGTACCGCATCGGTCGATCGGTGTCTCCTTCGGGCTTTCAAACGTTCTGTCAGATCTGTCCGACCGGGTCGACCATCGTCGATCACCAGGCAACAGGAGCCGGCGCGCAGTACAAGTACATAGTCGCCGCCTACACGCCGCGCGGTACATCCAAGCAGACCACGTCGAATCCGGTGACGCTGACGCCAAAGAGCCTCGTCGCATCGGGAGCAGGAACATCGAAGGGCGCGCTGCTGGTCGCGAGGGACCTGTGGGCTGCGCAGACATCGCGTGATCAGATCACCCTCGTCTGGCGGGCTCCGGAGCCGAACCCGGCACTGAAGATCGGCCCCGTCAGCGAGTACCGGGTGTATGAGGAATCTGATGGCCGCACGCGCCTGATCGCGACGCTCGGCGCCACCGCAACGCGTGCTGTTGTTCCCGCGGATGCGGCCGCCGGGCGCGCCAAGCAATTCTCTATCGCAGCGGCCTCGACGACTATCAAGGCGTCGCCCGAGGACGCCGTCAAATTCAACGTCGTCACGCCGACGGCCGGCGAACGTCCGGGTTCACCATCACCGGTGGCTGTGTCGCGCACGGGCGGCGGCCAGAACACGGTCACATGGACACCGGTGCCTGGCGCCACGGCGTACAGGATTTCGCGCTCCCTCGGCACCGCCGGCCTCCAGTCGCTGTGCGACGTGTGCCCGACGAGTACAACATTTGTTGACAACGACGCTGCAGTGCCGACCGCGTACAGGTACGTCGTATCCGCCTACTCCGCGGGCGGCGAGGGTATTCGAGGCGAATCGCCCGTCCTCGACCTCCGGCAATCGACGACAGATCCGAAAGGCACGCTGAAAGCGCCGACGAATGCGAAGGCGCTCGCTACATCGCCGACGTCCGTAACGGTGACGTGGGGCGCCGCAGAAGGCGCGACCGGGTATCGTGTCCGGCGCTCGCTGAACGCGGGTACTTTTGTCTTGCTCGCAACACTACCCGCGACCGAAATGCGCTATCAGGATACCGCCCCGAACCTGCTGCAGCAGGCGCCGCGGTACCGGATCGAAGCGCTCGATGCAAACGGCCGTCTCGAGTCCGTATCGGTGACGGTAGACTCGAAAACGGCCGTCCAACCTTGACAAGCTACATCGCACATCCTACAGTTGCCGCCCCGAAAACCGGTTAGACGTCACGCCCGCGGGCATTCACAAGGGAGGCAACCATGGAGCGAACCAAGAGGCTGGTCGTGGTTTGCACGATCCTCGCCGCGTCAGCGATCTTCGCAACCGATGCCGCAGCCCAAACGAAGATCACCAAATGCCAGAGTATTTCGGCGACCGGTTCTTACGTGTTGGGTTCAAACGTCACGGCCAACAGTCCGGGAACCTGCCTTCCGATCAGTGCTGACTTCGTCACAATCGATTTGAATGGATTCACGATCGACTGCGCCGGGTTGCTGGGCGAAGGGATCGGCGAGGGCAGCAACGTCCAGGGAACCACCGTTCGCAACGGAACGATCACCCGTTGCTATCGCGGCGTGAACCTGGCGGGATCCAACGCGTTGGTCGAGAGGGTGCGAGCGGTGTCGAACACGAACGAGGGCATCAACGTCGGCCACGACGGGATGGTGAAAGACAGTCAGGCGTCGCAAAACGGCGGCGATGGTATTGCGTTGTTCTTCTACGGTCTGGTTACGGGAAGCAGCTCTTTCGCAAACGGAGGCAACGGCATCAGCGCCGGCAATGGAAGCAGCGTCATCGGCAATACGGCCAGCTCGAATACAGGTCACGGCATCCTGGCTGCGCTGTCGTTGGTTGCCAAGAACAATTCAACCGGAAACCACCTGTACGGCTACTACATCTACTGCGCCGGCAACGTGATCGAGAACATGGCTCGGGGCAACCAGAACGGCTTCCCCGGCGCCGCCAATTTCTTCTACGATATGACCTTGGGCGGCACCTGCAACACATCGAACAATTGGGAGCCGTAGCGACGTCTGCAGAGGTCGGAACTATGAGAACAGCGCTTCTTGCCGCGGCGGCGTGCGTGGTTGCAATCGGAATCGTCACCGGACAGGCCGGGGCCCCCGCCGCGCGGAATGTGCGCGGTGGGGTGGAGGAGAGTAAATCCACGTCCGCCGCGGTGCCGGACTGGAGCGGCGTGTGGCAGATGGTCGGACCGACCGTGTTCGACCGCGCCACCGTGCAGCCGCAGAACGGGCGGGCCGGCGACCCCGGGGTCCGCGAATTCCCACCCTATACCGACGAGTACGAGGCGATCTATCGGAAGAACATCGAGCGGATCAAGGCTGGAACGTTCCCCGATCCGATCTCCGTCTGCGGTGTTCCGCACGGTTTTCCCCGCATCATGAACGTGCCCGACGTCTACGAGTTTGCGGTGACGCCGGCGGCGACCTATGTCCTCGCCGAAAACGGGCCGGGCATTCTGCGGATCTACACGGACGGCCGGAAGCATCCGCCCGCCGAGGAGCTGTGGGGCACCTACACGGGCGCATCCGTCGGACACTGGGAAGGCGATACGCTCGTGTTCGAAACGCGCGGCCTCAAGGAGTCGCGCGACAACGACGTCATCGTCGATCGCACCGGCCTTGTCCTGAGCGACGCGGCGAAAGTGGCGACGCGCATGCGCAAGGTCAACGACATGATGATGGAAGCGGCCATCACCGTCGAGGATTCCAAGGCGCTGAAGGCGCCATGGAAGGTGACCAAGCAGTACCGGAAGCTGCCTGCGGGCACGTGGGCATGGGACTACGGATGCGCCGAGAACAACCGCAATCCGATCAGCAATTCGGGAAAGACGCTCACGCTGGGCCCTGACGGCAAGCCGATCGACAAGAACACCAATTGAAGCGGAGGAGAGTTCGATGACATTCACGAGAGTGCTTGCGGCCGCCGCGCTGCTGGCCGCCATGTCCGCGCCGCTCGCCGCTCATCATTCCGCGGCGATGTTCGACGATGACAAAGTCGTCGAATTGAACGGGACGATCAAGGAAGTCCAGTGGACCAACCCACACGTCTGGATTCAGGTGGTCGTCGACACGGAGGGCCAGAAGACCGAGTGGAGCATCGAAGGCGGCAGCCCGAACTCGCTGTCGCGCAACGGCTGGAAGGCGACGACGTTCAAGTCCGGCGACCCGGTAGTGATGCGCGTCAACCCGATGAAGGACGGCACACCTGGGGGCAGCTTCATTGGCGCGAAGTGGAAGGAAACCGGCAAGACGATCGGCCGCTGGGACTGAGACGCGCACGACGTTTGCGCCGAGGGCGGGAGCCGACGACTACTCGGTGGCGATCTTGCGGAAGTCGGCGTCGCGATAGACGACCTTGCCGCCGACCATCGTCATCATGACACGCATCTGCTCGATGCGCTTTGCCGGCACCGTCATGATGTCCTCGGGCAGGACCACCATATCCGCGAACCGGCCCGGAGCGATGACCCCTTTTGTATCTTCCTCGAACGTCAGATACCAATGGTTGCGGGTGACCATCCGAAGCGCATCGTTGCGGGAGATCTTCTGATCTGTTCCCATCGGGCCGCCGGAGATCGTGTCGCGCGTGACGAAGTGATAGATCACCCACAGCGGCGAATACGGCACGACGGAAGAATCCGTACCGCCTGACACCGGCAAGCCTGCATCCAGGTACAGTTTCACCGGCGTGGTCAGGAATGCGCGCTGCCTGCCCCAGTACTTCACCAGACTGGGGCCCGCCAGGTACAGGTGATCCTGCAGCGACAGGAAGAGCCCGAGGCTCTTCATGCGCGGCAGGTGATCGCGTCGGCCGATGAACGCGTGCTCGATTCCCCACCGCTTGCCGACGATTGACGCTTCGGCGTTGGCGGCTTCATAGCCGGCGAGCACTTCGTCGATCGCGGCGTCACCGACCGCATGTGTGAAGACCCGCCATCCGAGACGGTTGAACAGCTTCACCGTCTCGTTGAACCGCTCCGGCGCCATCGTCTGCAGCCCGCGGAACCTGCCACCCTCGCCGTACGGCTCTTCGTACGGCTCCCGCATGAAGCCGCCTTCGAAGCCGCCGTCGACGATCATCTTCATGCCGCCCAACCGCAGCAGCGCATCGCCGTCATCGGGCAACAACCCTGACGATTTCAGCGTCCCTTCGATCGCAGCCGACGTGCCCGCGAGACGCAGCAGCTGCGTTACTCGCATCGTAAGGACGCCGCGGCGTTCCATTTCCTTCCGCATCCGGTAGCTGTCGATCGAATCGCCCGGATGACGCACGGCCGTGAGACCAACGGCATGCAGCTTGTCGTATTCGGCGATCTGATCCTGGATTTGCTGCTCCGGCGTCCGCGGTTTCTCGGGAGGCAGCGTAACCAGCGACCTGGCCGTATCCACCAGCTCCCCACTGAGCTCGCCGTCCGGATAACGGGTGATGCGGCCGCCCGGCGGCTGCGCCGTCGCTGTCGTGATATTCCACTTTGCCAGCGCGGCGGAATTGAGGATGTATTCGTGGCCGCCGCGCACGATCACGACCGGCGTCATCGGCGCGACCGTGTCGAGATCGCGTCGAAGCGGGAGCCGCTGCTCCTTTAATTGCGCTTCATGCCAGTCGCTGTTGGAGATGACGACTTCGCCAGGTTCGGCGCGCTGGACCCGATCGCCAACCGCCTTCAGGACCTCGCCGATAGTTCGGGTGCGCGAGAGATCGACGCCGTGCCCTCCGCCGGCGTTATGGAGGTGGTTGTCGGTGAGCCCAGGGATCACGGTCATGCCGCGTAGATCGACCTGCCGCGTCTTCGGACCCGCGAGGCGGCGCACCGACTCGTTGGTGCCGACGCTGGTAAACCTGTCGGCGGCGATCGCGACCGCCTGTGCATACGAGAACTGGTCGTCGACGGTAATGACCTTCGCGTTGTAGTAGATGACATCCGGCGCCCGCCTCGATTCGTCGCCGTTGCGTTGCGCCGGCAGCCTGGACGAAATCAGGAGGAGCAGCAGCAGGGTCGACGCCGCGAGGATCTTTTCCATCGAGGCCTTCGACTCAGCGCGATTCCGCCAATCTCTGGAGCGCCTGCCGAAGATCCTGGTAGCCAGCGTTGCCGAGCGTCTGTTGAAGCTTGATTTCCATTTGGCGATTGCATTCGCGGATGATGCCGATCGCCTCGAGTCCGCGAGCAGTGGGAACGATCAATGGCGGACAATCAAACCGTTCGCTCCGCCGGGCCAAATAGCCGAATCGTTCTAATTCATCCACCAGCGCGCCCATGGCGGACTTGGCGATACCCGCACGCTCGCTGAGGGTTCTGACGAATGCCCCTTCCCGATCCGCGTGCATGAAGACCGAACCGTGCCGAGGTTGGAGGTTCGTATGCCCGGCTGCGTGCAACGCGCGAGTCAACCGCGGAGCCCACGCCCGGACTGCAAATATCAGAAGCGTCTGGGTTGAAATTGAGGTCATTCGCGTCTTCAAGCAAAGTTGTACGCTACGGAACGCGCGCGAGGAGTCCCCGGCGCAGCGCTATTGCTTCCTCATGTGAGAAAGACCATTCAGTGCTGCCGGTCAGACGCCGCCGAACGGCATCCGACCAGCGCGTTCGCATGACGCCCTGATCGGCGTGTTCGACTGAGCCGAGTAACAGGTGTCCGACCTCGTGCGCGATCACTCGCGCCAGTAATATGCCAACGTCTGTGTGTGTCCGCGTGGCGGCGTCCTGAACTTGATCGCCAAGAACGGTCGCCAGCGTTCCACTCCGAGTCGTCGTATCCACGTACGAATAACCAAGGACGATCGAAGGTCCGGGCGCAACGATGGGCCCTCCGACCACGCGAATCACAAGTTCAGCGGGCGCCAGTACCTGGCGACATTGTAGGGCCGACGCATCAGCCGTTCCGCACTCCAGCCAAGTCATCCCGATTCCTTCCGCGCGGAGGAAGATGTCGGAGAGGACGCGTCGTGCGACGTCAAGATCCCGCGCCGAGATGTCTGCGGTGTTATAGACGCGAAGGATGATGGCCGTCGCGATCGATTTCTGAGCGCCAGCCACAACGGACAAAAACAGCGTGAGCGTGACCGCACAAATGATCAGCCGCGACATGCAGACCCTCGGGTGAGCTAGGCGAACGTGAAATGTTTGAGCGGGCGGGCAAGACGCCGGCTAATGTGTGGCGGCACCTTAGCACAGACGAGCTTGTAAAGGAAACTAACGACCAATATGTACGTTTTTCGTCAAACAGTGTTTTCATGAGCGGCGCAGGACAATCCACCTGCCACCGCTGGAATAAAAAGCATTCGCCGATCGCCTCACGGATGAGACATTACCGGGCAACGCGATTACAACAAGCTTCGAGGCGCGACTATGACAAGAAAAACGAACAGACGTGAGTTTGTGCAGGCCGCCGGATTGGCTGCGTCGGGGTTTGTGGCGACTGCGCGTCCTGTGGCCGGCGCCGGTCCTGAGCCGCAGGCGCGGCCCGCGCCGCAGACGCGACCGGCACCGGGCACGATGGGCGCACGCTTTCGTGCGTTACTGAATGGGCCCGAGCCCTTGATATGCCCCGGCGCTTACGATGTCCTCACGGCTCGTCTGATCGAAATTCACGGGTTCAAGAGCATGTTCATCGGAAGCAGCGTCGTGAATCAGGCGCTGCTCGCCGTGCCGGACCAGGCAGTCGTCACCGTATCCGAGATCATCGACTACGTCAGCACCATCGCCTCGAACGTGGACATCCCGGTGCTTGCGGATGTCGATGACTTTGGCGCCACTCCCCTCAATATCTATCGCTTCGCGAAAGAGGCTGAACGACGCGGGATCGGCTGCGCAGCGTTCGATGATCGGCTGCCGCTCAACCGCGCCACCGCGTATTCGGTTCCGGGTGTCTATCCCAAGGCTCGAATGATTGACAACATTCATGCTGCGGCCGACGCGCGGACGGATATGGTGCTCATCGCGCGCTGCCTTGCTCCGACGCCGAACAATTCGTACACCGAGATGCTCGACCGCGCCGCCGCTTATGCCGAAGCCGGCGCCGACGCCATATGGATTGGATTGCCAACCGCGCAGGACTACGTGAAGGCCGCCGGCACGATCAGGAAGCCGCTCATGACGACGATCGGCGGCGCAAATATGCCCGCAACGGCCGCTGCCATGAAGGCAGCTCGAATCTCCGTCGGCAATGTCGGAAGTATGGTCAACATCGCGTTGGGCGCCATCGACAAGGCCCTGGTCGAGTTGAAAGCGACGGGACAAATGACGGCGGCGACAAAGGGCGCTCTGAGCCGGGAGACCGCGGAGAAGGTTGAGCAGGTTGCTGAAGTCAACGCCCGCGCGCGAAAGTACAACCTTCCGGCCGCCTCGGCTCCCGAACGCTGATGCACACGTGCGTCTGGAAGGTGTCGTCCGAGGTGTGCGCCATGTTCACATGGCGTGCAGCAGACCGAATATGGTTACGTAGCTGATTGCAAAGTAAGAGAGAAACAGCAGGACTCGATCCGTCCTGGACGGCGAGCGCCACGCCGCAAGCGGATGTATGCAGAGTGCCGCCGAACGCCCGAGGAGGATCTCGATCCGGTTGCTGTGCCGATTACGCGCTGGGGCCATGCGGCACGGACGGCAAGATCGGCGCCAGCACAAACGGTCGCGAGTCGCACCGTTAATGCCGGGACGAGCGACCGGAGTCGCGCGAGAAGAAGACTTTCTTCCGGCTCACTGCACCGGATTGCCCTCGATGTCAGTGATGGCGATCGGCGCGACTCCTGTGGCGCGCAACGGGCCTTCGATCGTCGAGCGATCGCCGACGATCACGATGACGAGGTGATCAACGTCGACGTACTGGCGTGCGACGCGGACCACGTCCTCCCGCCGGATCGCGCCAATCCGCGCCGCGTACTGCTGGTAGTAGTCGTCCGGCAACCCTTGCGTCCACAGCGAGACGATCGCGGTATTGACGCTCTGCGCCGACGCGAACGTTCCCGGCAGGCGTTGTGTCAGCGCATCCTTTGCCGTGGACAGTTCCTCGTCCGTGATCGGACGTTCGCCGCGAATGCCGCGCAGTTCCTTCATGAACTCCATCAGCGCGGCGTCGGACTTGGCCGAAACGATGTCCCCGCCCGCCCGGAACGCTCCCGGTCCCTTTCCGTACGCGAACGATGAACCGACACCGTAGCTGTAGCCCTTCTCTTCGCGGATGTTGGCATTCAGACGCGACTGAAACATCCCACCGAGAATGGTGTTCATCACCTGGAGCGCGTAGTAGTCGGGCGTGTTGCGCGGCGGTCCCGTGGTTCCGATCGCGAAGGTGGACTGCGCGGCACCCGGCTTGTCGGCCAGGTAAATCGTCGATGCGCGCGGCGCCGGCACCGCCGGATACTGGAACGCCGGCTTCTCGCCTCCCCGCGGCCACGCGGTGAGCGCCTTCTCGATCGACGCCTTCGCGACTGCGATATTCACGTCGCCAACGACGGTCACCAGCGCCTGCCCGGGACGAAAATACGCGCGATGAAACGCCACGACATCATCTCGCGTGATCGCCTTGAGCGTCGCCTCGGTGACGTTCTGCCCGTACGGGTGAGCGCTGCCGTACACGAGTCGTGGGAACACGCGCGACGCGATCGCACCCGGCTGGTCGCGAGCCTGGACGAGCGCAACCAGGCGCTGTGCGCGCAGGCGCTCGAGTGCCTCCGGCGGAAACGACGGGTTGACGAGCAGGTCGGCGACGATGTCGAGCGTCGCCGGAAATTTGCTGGCAATGCACTGGAACGCGATGGTGCCCGTCTCGCCGCCGATTCTGACCGCGACCGTCGTTCCGAGGAGCTGCAGCGCGGCGGCCAGCGCTTCGCCATCCCTCGTCCTGGTGCCCTCGCTCATCATCGCGGCTGTCATGTCCGCGAGCCCGCGGCGGGCAACGGGATCCGCCTGGTTGTATCCACCCGAAAAGGTGATCGTGAAGGACACGAGCGGCAGGTCGTGCTTGTCGGAGACGACCAGTTCGGCGCCATTTGCGAGCGTGGACCGGGTCCAGGCGGGCACGCGCAGCATCGGCGGCCGGCCCGGCGTGGGAGGCTTCGATCGATCGAGCGTACCCTGGGCGAGCGTGACAACGCCGGTCAGCGCCAGCATCAGGATGACGACCGGCCGCACTCGGCGCGTCACTGCTCCGTTCTCCGAAACGGCGTGCTTTCCGAAGGCTTCGCGGCCATCTCGACTTTGCCGATGGGGACAACGCTCAGGACAACGCGTCCCTTCGTCAGGTACTTGTTGGCGACGCGCTTCACGTCTGCTTGTGTGACGGCCAGCATCTTCTGATAGTCCGTCTGGAACGATCCCGCGTCGTTCTCGTACCCGAGGCCATCAGCAAGCCTCATCGACCTGCCAAGGTTCGACTCGAGGCCGTTGACGAAATCGAGCTCGAGTCCAGCGGTCGCGCGCTGGATTTCCTCCGCGGTGGGCCCCTCCGCCTTCAGCGTGTCGAGGATGGCGTCGGCCGCGGATTCGAGGTCGGTGAGCGGGACACCTGGCCTTGGCGTGATCGTCAGCCTCCACTCGCCGGCGCTCTCGTCCGAATCCTGACGGGCGGTGATCGATGTGGCGAGCTGACGGTCGTAGACGAGCGCTTTCGTCAGCCGGGTTGTTCGCGGTCCAGCGCTGATCGCGTCGAGCACCGCGAGCGGGAACCGGTCGTCGCTCTGCCTTCCGACCGTCGGCCATACGATCACAAGCCGCGGCACCTGTACGCGGTCCTCGTACACGAGCCGCGTTTCACGGTCGCGAGTGACGGGTGGCGCCGCCGGCCGTACAATCGCGGACCCGCGAGGGAACGCGCCGAAATACCTGGCGATGAGCGCTTTCGTCGGTTGAGGCTGAAAATCTCCGGCGATCGAGACAATGGCGTTGCCCGGCGCGTAATACAACTTGAAGAAATCCTTCACGTCCGTTTCGGATGCGGCCGTGAGGTCCGCCATGCTGCCGATGACGTCCCAGGAGTACGGGTGCGTCGCTGGATACAGCGTGCTCGAGACGATCTCGTCAACCAGACCGTACGGCTGGTTGTCCATCCGCTGCCGCCGTTCGTTCTTCACGATGTCCCGCTGGGCATTCAGCTTCTGAATGTCGAGGGTGTCGAGGAGAAACCCCATGCGGTCGGACTCGAGCCACAACGCCGTTTCCAGATAGTTCGAAGGGACCGTCTCGAAGTAGGTCGTCCGGTCTCTGCTCGTGGTTCCATTGTTGGAGCCGCCCACGCCCTCCGTGAGACGGTCGTGCACGCCGTAGGGAACATGACCAGAGCCTGTGAACATCACGTGCTCGAACAGATGTGCGAACCCGGTCTTTCCCGCCGCTTCGTTCTTCGAGCCGACGTGGTACCAGACCGTCACGGCAACGGTCGGCGACGCGTGGTTGGGAGCGAGCACGACGCGCAATCCATTTGGCAGCGCATAGCTTTCGAACGGGATTTGCAACGTCGAAGGCTTTGACTGCGGCGCCTGGGCGATGACGATTGTCCCTGTCGTTGCCGCGAACGCAAGCACCAGAAGAACGGTGTTTCGCATGAGCGCATTATCCGCGGAATGCACGGAGTATGCGGTAAGAGCTGCCTTCATCGAAACCGGTAACTGGTCCCTTCCAGTTGTGACAGCAACGTTCGCGGCTCGTCGGTGGCTACGACACGACCCTCAATGACCGGCGCTACCGGGGAGTGAGTGGCGAGATATTCGGTGAGAACCTCGTGCACCGAGACGTCGAGCGTGCGTGTATCCGCGACATTCGGCAGACGGCAGACCACGTTGTCAGGATCGCCTTCACGCTCGCAACCGAGCATCGTATAGCGCCTGTCACGGACCAGTGGCTCGCCATTGATCTTCACTGCCCGGAGGCGTTCTCCCCGGCGGTTGCGTGCGCTGAAGGTGACCTCCAGGCCTTTGAACCGAACAAGCCATCCGCCGAAACGTTTTCCCGGATCCTTCGCAAACGCGTTTTCCAGTTCGTTCTCGAGCCAGTCCCGGATCTGCTGCCCCGTGACGACCCCGGTTTTGAGGACGGAATCGACGGGCAACATGCTCCAGACAAACTCGTTCGTGATCGGCGCCTCACCGCCCGCAGGTGGAACCAGCGGCGGACAGAACCGGAATCCGTTGGACACGACAAAGTCGGTGTGGAACTTCCAGTGCAGGGCATCAGTGATGAGGTTGTCCATCGGTGTCTCGATCACGTAGTACCGCATGAGCGGCGTGATCGTCGTGCCGACGACGCGCTCCAGATCCTGACGGTACGGCGCCCGCGCAGCCGCGACGAGAGTCTTCACTTCATCGTCTTCGCGATACTGATCCGGGTCGACATCCATCAGCGCGTATGCGTGCTCCCTGATACGCCCGCCCTCAACGACCAGATCGAGCTTGCCGACAAACGACCCGAACGCTCCGGGCTCGGTCACTTTCGAGTACCGGCCCTGGAGCGGGTCGCGAACCCGCTCGTGCGTATCCGCGCCCAGGATGTAGTCGACGCCACGCGCGTAGGACTGATTTGAGAGATCGACCTGCTGGGTCAGCCCCATGTGCGCGAGCACGAAGACCAACGCGCACCCTTCGTGCTCGCGCAGCGTCTTCACGTGTTCGGCAAGGTCGTCCCTGGGATGCGTGAACCGGATGCCACGCGAGTAGGCAGGAGACTGCCGCGTCGGTGTGAACGGATCGTTGTAGCCGACGAAACCGATCTTGACGCCGCCGATGGTAAAGGTCTGGTACGGCGGAAAGATCGGCCTCCCGGAAGCCCCGTCCGCGTGGAACATATTGGCGCACACCTTGGCGGCCGAGTATCCGTTCAGATCCGCGATCATCATCTCCTTGCCGTAGACCACTTCCCAATTGCCCGGGAGCACGAGGTCGTAGCCGATTGCATTCACGAGCGGGACAATGGCCTGACCTTTCGACAGCGATGCCACCGCGCTCCCGTGCATCAAGTCGCCCCCATCCACCAGCAGCGTGTTGCCGGGGTTCTGCCGGCGCAACGCGGTGATCATCGTCCGCAGCGTCGCGAATCCTCCGCGCCGCTTGAAGACGGGCTTTCCGTTCTCCCAGAAGAACTCATCATGGATATCGAGCTGCGCGTGGATATCGGCTGTGTGCAGGATCGTGATGTGTTGTGCGCGGCCGGCGGGAATGGTGCGACTCTGCGCGAGTGCGTCCGCAGGGCGCTGGAACGAAAGCGCCCCACACGGAGCGGCGCTGAGGCTGAGCGCGATGCGTCCGATGTGCTTGATGAACTCCCGCCGTGCGCGTTGGCTCTGACCGGCGGCACGTCGGAGATCATGAAGCTCGCTCTTCACCGACCGTACGTTGCCATTAGCGTCGGTTGACGTAAAGCGATCTGCGGCATGTATGACCGGTGATCGCTCGCAGGACCGGTTACTTTTTGTGATTTGTGTTCGCCAGAAAATATTTCGGCGTCGGAGCTCGCGAATTTCCGACCGTCCTTAACTGGACGCGGCCGGAGTCGGGGGCGCTGTTAATTCACCGACAGGTCACTGATCCAGCCGTGCGTCAGCAACGCCGCTAAGGTGTCGAGGCTTCTCGACAGCGCATGCTGCGGCCCCTCACACACTTCGTTGAGGATTGTCTGTCCCTTATGCGTCAGTCTCAACGTGTAATGCCCGTCGTCCGCAACGAGCGTGCAGGTCAGGCGCTGTCCGTCGCGCGCGAGTACCCAGGACGTAGCTGTGCGTGTCGAAAGGCGTGACATAGGGACTGCGAGTGCGGCTCGCCAGCACATACGGCCGGCGGGCCGCTTAGGATGCAAGTGCTCCGGTCACGTGGACGGGAGCAGGCATCGCCCCGCTCGGAGCAGCAATCGCAATCTCAGTACCGTGCCCGGGAAGTTGTGAACTACGGAAGTTCACGAAAATCTACGGCTTCAGAAACAACGGTTCGCCGCGCCACGGCCAGAAGTCTCCTCATTGATGCGTTTTGTTCACCCTCCGCCAGGGTTATTGGGTCACGCCTAAGACCGCGAGCACGGCCAACGGATCCACGCGCGCATCGCCGATGCGTACCGCCCAGTGGAGATGCGGTCCCGTCACGCGTCCCGTTGCGCCGACTTGCCCGACAATCTGACCGGCGGTTACGTCGTCGCCAACATGCACGTCCATGACGGACAGGTGGGCCAGTAACGAAAAGACCCCGAGGCCGTGATCGATGACGACCGTGTTGCCGGTGAAGTACAAGTCGCGCGCCACCACCACTCGGCCGCTGTTCGGGGCATGAATCGGCGTACCTGCGGGGCTGAGGAAATCGGTCCCGCCATGTGGCTGGCGAGGCTGACCGTTGAAGATGCTTCGCATGCCGAAGCTGCTGATGGCACGTCCGGGAACCGGGCGCACGAACGCGTCGCTCCACAGTCGGCTGTGCGCGGATTCTGTCCACACGTGCGCGAGGTCGGCCGCCTCGCTCGTGATGCGTTGCAGTACCGGCGCCGGCGGATTCACAAATGCGTCGTCGACGCGCAGGGTGCGCGTCGGGAACACCCGCCTTTGAACGGCGAGCGTGATGGTTGTGTCGACCGTGTGTTGGTCGACGAGGGCCTCAAATGACACCGGGTACGAGCCCGCATGGATGTCCAAGTCGATACCCAGTACTACCTGCCATGTCCGGGAGTCGCGGCGAAACGTAGGCAGGTCACGGTCGAAGGCGCGTGCGCGAAGGGCGTCAATCGGCGCCTCCGCAGTCGCAGTAAACAGCACCACTTCGCCAGGCTGCACGGCGCGCGCCGCCGTGACGATTTGAATCGCATCCGCGGCTCGCACTATCGGAGCGAAACCAAAGACCACCAGGACGCCCATCGCAGCTGCGCGGGACATATTGCTATTGTAGGGCTCACCTCCGCTCGTGGCGCTCTGTCAGTTGCGCAGCGTTCGGAAATCAGTCGACCCGCGTTGCGCTCCAGTTCGATCCCTGAATGACCTTCCCGGCGACCTTCCCCGAATACTGTGTGGAAGCGGCGGTGAAAGTGATCCGATCGGACATGACTCTCCCGGTGATTGGAGTGGTCCCGAGGGTGCCCGAGATCGTCTGAAACGACTGCCTGATTCGAAGCACGCCCTGCGAAGTCCTCCAAGTGCCCTGAGCCTTGGCCGGGATGATCCATAACATCGCAGTGCACCAGTTGGTGCATCCGGCGGGACCGATCACTTTCTTCTCATCGGGCGTCCACTCTCCCATGTCGAATGTATTCGATACGATCCGCGTCCCCGGCTTCAGCTCGAGGAGCGTCGGTCGCAGCTTCAAGTTGATGCTCGGGAGCAGAAACATCGTCACGACGGTGGCGTTCGACAGATCGACAGTAAACAGGTCTGCCTGCACGAACGTCGCTCTTTCACCTACGCCTTGCGCGGCGGCCACGTTCCTCGACAGCAGCACGAGATCCGGGTTGTATTCGATTCCGATCGCACGTGCACCGCGTTTGGCCGCCGTGATGACGATGACGCCGTCGCCCGACCCGAGATCCATGACGAGATCCTGCGGTGTCACGTTGGCCATATCGAGCATGGTCTCGACCAGCGCCTGAGGTGTCGGCATCCAGATGACGTCCTTACCGGATTGACGGACCTTGGGCTTGTAGGTTTCCGCAGTCTGCGCGTGCAGCAGGACGTGGCTGGCAAGTACGACCCACAACACAAGCCGCAGGCCTCTGGGTGACGCCTTCATTCTGAACTCGTTCAGGATGCTCTCTCCGTCGTTGTCCGGATCAGCGAGGCAGCGCCAGCCCGCCCAACTGCCCTTGGAGCATGTGCAGCGCCACCCCGCTGAGATCGGGAATGAATTGGGGATTCGACGTCGTTCCCTCGACGAGGAATGGAATGCGTTCGTTCTTGAGTTGGCCGGTCGCACCGGCGATTTGACCGGCGGCTCCGTGTCCCGTCAGCGTCCCCAATAGGCCACCGAGAGCGCCGGCCGTACCGATCGCCGTACCGACCGCTCCTTTGCCGCCTCCTCTGCGGCTGCCACTCAACGGACTCGGGAGCGTCAGATTCGCCAGCGTCGCCACCATGCCGAAATGAAGATTGTTTCGTGCGTCGATCGTTCCTGTGCCGGTGATATGACCGAGTGACGCGACATTGCCATTGAAGTGATCGAAGCGCAGTCCGTCGGCCGCCACGCGCACGTTGGTGGTCATCGACTCGATATTGAGGTCGTTGCCGGTCTGAAGTCCGGTGAATGCCGATATCGCCCGCATCTTCGAACCGAGATCGAATCCGGCCAGCTTCGCCTTGTAGAGGCCGACGTTGCCCGCCGCGACCAGTCGGCCAATCGCGCCCGCGACATTCAGATTCGCCTCGATCGTGCCGGCAGC
>Ga0075434_100002316_pt1 | contig 16674 bp, 3 predicted proteins | sample RhiMethybrSRZTD3_FD_75298 | JGI IMG/M metagenome (GOLD analysis project Ga0075434, IMG submission 75298) | Populus rhizosphere microbial communities from Tennessee, USA - Rhizosphere MetaG P. TD hybrid SRZTD3 | ecosystem: Host-associated > Plants > Roots > Rhizosphere > Soil | place: USA... | reverse complement strand
TGGGGGTAATGAAGGGAAAGGAGTGGGAATAAAGCAATTTGAGTGTTCATTGGATGGAGCATCATTTTCTATCTGTACAAGCCCTGTTCGCTTTACTTCTGTTAATTTACCAGAGGGGACCCATACCTTTGAAATAGTTGCTGAGGATAATATTGGAAACATAAACTCTTCTCCCGAATCATTCGCATGGACCATAGACAGCGAACCACCTACCACTAAAATTGATTCTGCAACCGACGGTCACAAAAGTAATGTCAGTAATAGAGGTAATACTTCTTCAAACTCAATAATATTTTCGTTTTCTGCTGTTGATAGTGGTGGTAGAGAGAGTAACGGCGTTGGGATAAAGAAGTTCGAATGCAAGATAGATAATTCAGATTTTGTATCTTGTACTAGCCCCATCCAATATACGAATCTACTTGATGGCAGTCATAGATTGAACGTACTGTCTGAGGACAGTGTTGGAAATATAAGCCCTGCTCCCGCAGCATTTGACTGGACTGTAGACACATTACCACCTGATACGACTATCACATCAGTCGTTGACAGTAATGCTACTACAATAGAGAATAATAGTAATATCAAATCTGATTCCATACAATTTAACTTTACTGGTAAGGATAATGGTGGTAAGGAAGGTAAGGGATCAGGTATTAAAAAATATGATTGCAGTATAGATAGTTCAAACAATACTACTTGCACGAACCCCGTTCAATTAACTACCGTCAACATGACTGATGGAACTCATATCTTTAAAGTGCTGTCTGAAGATGGTGTCGGAAATAATGATCCGACGCCTGCATCATTTAACTGGACCTTAGACACTGTACCACCTACGGCAAGTATCAAATCTGCCATCGATGGTAATAAGAGTACTATAACTAACGGTAGTAGTACTAAATCAAACTCTGTGACGTTTAGATTCTCTGGTAACGATACCAAGGGAGTGGGTATAAATCACTTTGAATGCAGTATGGATAGCTCTAACTTTACAATTTGCACCAGCCCCATTGAATTCAACTCTGCCAGTCTGGCTGATGGTAGCCATACCTTTAGAGTCCTGTCAGTAGATAACTCAACAAATAGAGACACATCTCCTGCCTCACTTACTTGGACGATTGATTCAGTACCGCCTGATACTGCAATTTTGTCAGTTACTGACGGCAATAAAACTAGACTCAATGCTGGTGAGAATACTTCGTCCAACCTTGCTACGGTTACATTCACTGGTAACGATACTGGTGGCGCTGGGGTAGAACATCTTGAATGTTCTTTGGACGGTGCATCGTTTACCGTCTGTACAAGTCCCCTGCAATTAACTCCTGAGAACTTAACTGACAGAACACACATCTTTAAAGTCATATCTGAGGATAAATCAGCAAACAAAGACCCATCACCTGCATCATTTAACTGGACAGTAGACACTGTGCCGCCTATTACTACTGTCAATACAGCAGTCGATGGTAATAATAGTAGTATAACTAACGGTAGCAGTACTGAATCAAAAACTATAACAATAGGATTCTCTAGTAACGACACTGATGGGGTTGGAGTAGAACATCTTGAGTGTTCACTGGATGGTGCAACATTTACCGTTTGCACCAGTCCCGTCCAATTAAGTCCCACCAACCTAATAGACGGAGCTCACACATTCATGGTAATAGCACAAGATAAAGTAGGAAATATGGGAAAGACTCCTGCATTATTCAACTGGACCGTTGACACTCTGCCACCGATTACAACAATCGATACTGCCACCGATAGCAATAAAAGTGCCGTAAGCAATGACGGCATCACTAATTCCACCTCACTGACGTTTACATTTTCAGGTAGTGACAATGGTGTTGGAATACAAAACTATGAATGCAGTTTGGATAATTCTACCTTTGCCGTTTGTACAAGCCCTGTTCAATACGACAACCTAACAAATGGTATTCATGGATTTCAGATAGTGGCTCAGGACAAAGTTGCAAATAAAGGCTCAGCTCCCTCTTCTTTTAATTGGACTACAGACACTGAACCTCCCTCAACATCAATATTTTCAGCTTCTGATGGCGATAACAAAATTGTGGTTCCAGGCAGCAATACATCATCCAACTCTGTGACATTTGAATTTTCAGCAAATGATACTGGTGGCAGTGAGGATAAAGGTGTCGGAATAAAGCAGTATGAATGCAGTTTGGACAAGTCCAACTTTAGTACTTGTAGCAGTCCTGTCAAGTTTAGCTCCACTTATTTGAAAGATGGTAGCCATGTCTTTAAGATAAGAGCTGAGGACAATGCAGGAAATATGAATCCCACTCCTGCATCCTTTAGTTGGAAAATAGACACTGTACCACCTATAACTACTATCAATACTGCCATCGATGGTAATAAGAGTACTATAACTAACGGTAGCAGTACTAAATTCAAGTCGGTAGCGCTTTCATTCTCTGGTAACGATAGTGGAACTGGAATAAGTAACTTTGAATGCAGTTTGGATAATTCCAACTTTACAGCCTGTACCAGCCCTGTACAGTCTGTTAACCTAACTGATGGTGGTCATATATTCAAGGCCACAGCTAAAGACAATGCAGGAAATACGAATCCCTCTCCTGCTCTATTCAGCTGGACCGTAGATACAGTTGCACCACTTACTACTATAGATTCTGCTATCGATGGTAATAAATCAGCGATAAATACTGGAGCTAACACATCGTCTAACTCGCTGACATTTGCATTCTCAGGTACCGATAGTGGTGTGGGCCTCAGCCACTTTGAGTGTAGTGTCGACAACTCAAATCCAGTTACCTGTACTAGCCCTCTCAAAATAGACAGTCTAAGAGATGGTATCCATACACTAGTGACCAGTGCTCATGACAAGGTTGGAAATAAAGATTTGTCGCCTGCCTCATTTAGCTGGACCGTAGACACAGTTGCACCACTTACTACTATAGATTCTGCTATGGATGGTAATAAATCAGAAATTCGCAGTGGTGGTAACACGTCTTCAAATAATGCAATATTCATTTTTTCAACTAATGATACTGGCGGCGTAGAGAATAAGGGTGTGGGTATCAATCGCTTTGAATGCAGTATAGACAATTCAAATTATGTTACGTGCACTAGTCCACTTGGGATCAAGTCTCTGAGTGAAGGATTGCATAATTTGAGGATATTTTCAAAAGACAATGTTGGAAATATGAGATCACATCCTGCTTCAATTAATTGGACTGTGGATACATTAGCACCTGCAACCTCTATAATCTCTGCTATTGATGGTAATAATAAAACATTAAATAATAAAGATAATAGTTCATCTACCTCAATAACATTTACTATGACAGGGAACGATAAAGGCGGGGTTGGGGTAAATCACATAGAATGTTCCTTAGATGGTGGATCTTTTGCTATCTGTAAAAGCCCTATTGAATATTCTTCTTCCAATATATCAGACGGTGCTCATATTTTCGAAGCACGGGCTGTAGACAATGTAGGAAATAAGGACCATTCTCCATCAGCATTTACCTGGACTGTAGACACAGTACCACCTGACGCCAATATTGATTCTGCCTCGGACGGTAAAAGGATAAGTATTGACGCTGGTGGCAACACATCATCTAGTTCGATGACATTTAACTTCTCTGGTACCGACACCGGAGGCAAAGAAGGTAATGGAGTAGGTATCAATCACTTTGAATGCAGCCTGGATAATTCGAACTTTACTCTCTGTATCAGTCCTGTACATACCGTCAAGGTAACAGATGGTCCGCATATTCTTGATATACGGGCTCAAGATAATGTTGGAAATATAAGTCCGTCTCCATCATCATTTCCATGGACTGTGGACACAAAGCCGCCTACTACTAACATCGACTCTGCCACTGATGGTACCAACAGCACTGTCAAAAATGGTGGTAATACTAAATCAACCTCTATTACCATCCCTTTTTCTGGTAACGACACTGGCGTAGGTGTGGGTAAATTCGAATGCAGTCTGGATAACTCCAACTTTACTGCTTGTACTAGTCCTGTACAGTCTGTTAACCTGACTGATGGCGCTCACGTATTTGAGATAAAGGCACAGGACAATGTTGGAAACGCAGCTACATCTCCATCATCGTTTAGATGGACTGTAGACACAACAGCTCCTACTACCAACATAGACTCAGCCACTGACAGCCATGGCAAAAAAATCGCTACGGATGGTAATTCTTCATCAAAGTCCATAAGGTTAGCATTCTCAGGAAATGATACTGGAGTAGGAATCAATCACTTTGAATGCAGTATTGACAGTTCAAACCCTATTACCTGCACCAGCCCTGTTGAGTTTAACAGCATAAAAGATGGAATACATAACATATCTGTAACAGCTGAGGATAACTCTACAAATAAAGACCTGTCTCCTGCACTGTTGAAATGGACTGTGGATACAAGCCCGCCAACAACTACAATAAACTCCGTCGAGGATGTTAACCAAAGCTCACTATCCAATGGCGCTAGCACTAAATCCACTTCGGTAATAGTTGCATTCTCAGGTACGGACGCTAGCGGTGTGGGTATTGAACGCTATCAATGCAGTATTGACAATTCAAACTTTGTCACATGTACCAGCCCAATTAAATTTAGTAGTCTAAAAGACGGTACCCACATTCTGCATCTGAGTGCTGTGGACAGTGTTGGAAACACAGAGCCATCTCCATCGACATTTACTTGGACTGTAGACACAACGCCACCTGCAACTTCTATAAACTCTGCCACAAATGGTAATAACAGCGCCCTAACCAATGGCGGCATAACTAAATCCACCTCAATGACTTTTGCATTCTCTGGTACAGATACCGGTGGGGTAGACCACTTTGAATGCAGTGTGGATAAATCCAACTTTACCATCTGTACTAGCCCCATTCAATTTACCTCTGTCAACCTGGGCGAGGGTACCCATACTTTTAAGGTCCTTTCAGAGGATAACTCTACAAATAAAGACCCGACCCCTGCCTCATTTACATGGACCATAGATACAGTACCTCCTAACACCACTCTAGTTTCTGCAATCGATGGTAATAGAACATCTTTAAGGACTGGTGATAACACGTCTTCTAACTCTATAATATTTGCATTTACTGCAAATGACACAGGAGGTAATAATGGAAAAGGTGTGGGAATCAATCATTTTGAATGCAATATTGATAATTCAAAGTATGCTACGTGCACCAGTCCTTACGCATTCACAAAGGGCCTAAAAGATGGGACTCATACTTTTAATGTTCTGTCTGTTGATAACTCGAGAAATAAGGATGCAAGCCCATCCTCATTTAGGTGGACTGTAGACACAACGCCACCTGCAACTTCTATTAACTCTGCCATAGGTGGTAATAAGACCGCTGTGCCCAACGGCGGCAGCACCAAATCCACCTCAATGACTTTTACATTTTCTGGAAACGATACTGGTGGCGTGGGAATAGATCACTTTGAGTGTAATGTAAATGGCTTGACGTTTGTTGCCTGTACCAGCCCATTCACATTCCCTAGTCTATCCGAAGATGGCCAGTATACACTGGAAATAAGGGCTCATGACAAGGTTGGAAATAAGGACCCATCGCCGGCCACTTTTACATGGACTGTTGATACATCACCTCCAACAACTGCTATCGATTCTGCCACTGACGGTAATAACAAAGCCATAACTGCAGGGGGTAACACATCTTCAAACTCTATGGTCCTCCAATTCTCCAGTATCGACAGTGGCGTAGGTGTTGATCATTCCGAATGTAGTATAGATAATTCCAGCTTTGCAGTATGTACCAGTCCATTACAGTTTACCTCTAAAAAATTAAGTGATGGAATGCACATCTTAAAGATAAGATCTGAAGACAAGGTTGGAAACAGGGGAGCTTCACCGGCCTTATTTAACTGGACAGTAGATACAACTACTCCAAATACCAAAATTGATTCTGTCACAGATGGTAATAAGAGCGCCATACCAAACGGCGGCAACACAAAATCCACGCCGATGACATTTACATTTTCTGGCAATGACTCTGGCGGCTTGGGAATAGGTCATTTTGGCTGCAGCATCGATAAATCTCAGTTTGTTACATGCACCAGCCCGTTTACATCATCCAAATCTCTGAAAGACGGTAATCATACATTTAGTGTATTGTCTGAGGACAAAGTTGGAAATAAAGACCCCTCACCTGCGTCATTTAACTGGACAGTAGACACAGCTGCCCCAAGTACTAAAATCGATTCAGCAACAGACGGCAATAAAAGTAAAGTATCCAATAACGGTAACACCAAATCAACTTTAATGACATTTGCGTTCTCTGGCAACGACACTGGAGGTGGGGTAGGAATCGACCACTTTGCTTGCAGCAGCGATAAATCCCAATTTGTTACATGTACTAGTCCATATAAACTCCCACAATCGTTGAAAGATGGTATTCATACCTTCAGTGTACTGTCTGAAGATAAAGTTGGAAATAAAGACCCATCACCTGCTTCGCAGAGCTGGACAGTTGATACCGTTGCTCCATCCACTAGAATTGATTCAGCCACAGACGGCAACAAAAGCTCCATAATTAATGGCGGTAATTCCTCTTCGAACTCTGCAATAATCATGTTTTCAGGGCTGGACAGTGGAGGAAATAACGGTAAAGGTGTAGGGATTAATCACTTTGAATGCTCACTTGATGGCTCATCATTTTCCAATTGTAGTGCTCCGCTCAAAATTAATAAACTAAAGGACGGCACTCACACGATAGAGTTAAGAGCTTCAGACAACGTGGGAAATAAAGACCCAACTCCTGCATCGCTCAGCTGGACAGTTGATACTGCTCCACCATCTACTACTATCACATCTGCCATCGACGGCAAAAGAAATACTGTAACTGCAGGTGGTAATAGTACATCAACGTCTATGACCTTTACAATGTCAGGTAACGATACAGGAATAGGATTGGACCACTTTGAATGCTCACTTGATGGCGCATCATTTACTCTGTGCGCCAGCCCTGTAGAGTTTAAGAACCTTGCAGACGGGGCTCACACCTTGGAGGTACTAACTAAAGATAAGGTTGGAAATGCAGATCCGACCCACGCATCATTTGTCTGGAGAATTGATACGACACCGCCAACTACCACTATTGGCTCTGTTGTTGACGGTAATAAGACTGCTATATCTAATAGTACTAGTACTCATTCAAACTCTATAACATTTGCATTCTCAGGTCAAGATACGGGTAAGGTAGAGGTAAAGCGTTTTGAATGCAGCCTGGACAATGCTGAGTTTGTTGCCTGTACCAGCCCATTTTCATTCCAAAAGTTAACTGATGGCAATCACACATTTAAGGTAAGGACGATGGATAGCTCGGGCAATCGCGATAATTCACCAGAACTGTTTACTTGGAGAGTTGATACAACTCCTCCTTCTAGCAGTATCACAGCGGCAACAGATGGTAATAACAAAACTATGGCTGCAGGTGGCGATTCCACATCCACATCGATGACCTTTGCTTTTTCGGGTAATGATACTAATGGAGTAGGATTGGACCGCTTTGAGTGTTCAATTGATGGAGCAACATTTGCTACGTGCACCAGCCCTGTTAAGTTTAGCAGTCTACCGGATGGGCCTCATACTGTGCAGGTAAGAGCGCAAGACAAAGTTGGAAATAAAGACCCGTCACCTGCGTCATTTAACTGGAATGTAGATACAACTGCTCCTACTACTAAAATTGATTCTGCCACTGATGGCAGTAGGAATGTCATAACCAATGGGGCCAGCAGCAAATCTACCTCAATGACAGTAACGTTCTCAGGAAATGATACTAGTGGTGGTGTAGGCATTGCCAACTTTAGCTGCAGCATCGATAAATCTGATTTTGTTACATGTGCCAGCCCGTATACAATTCCCAAATCGCTTGTGGATGGTGCTCATACCTTTAGCGTATTGTCTGAAGACAAAGTTGGAAATAAAGACCCCTCCCCAGCTTCGCTCAGCTGGACGGTAGACACAGTTGCGCCATCCACCAAAATTGATTCGGCTACAGATGGAAATAAGAGCACTATAACCAATGGCGCCAGCACAAAATCCACCTCAATGACAGTAACGTTCTCAGGAAATGATACTAGTGGTGGTGTAGGCATTGCCAACTTTAGCTGCAGCATCGATAAATCTGATTTTGTTACGTGTACTAGCCCATATAAACTGCCAGAATCGTTGAAAGATGGTATTCACACATTTAGGGTACTGTCCGAAGATAAAGTTGGAAATAAAGACCCATCACCAGCGTCGCTCAGCTGGACTGTCGATACTGCACCCCCGTCTGCTTCTATCACCTCTGTAATAGACGGTAATAGGAATACTGTTGCTGCAGGTGGTAATACTACATCTACAACGATGACCTTTGCCTTCTCTGGAAAAGACACAGGGGTTGGCCTAGACCACTTTGAATGCTCTCTTGATGGCTCATCATTTGCTGACTGCACCAGCCCAGTTCAATACAGCAATGTTACAGACGGCGCTCACACTTTGAAGGTACTAACCAGAGATAAGGTTGGAAATGTAGATGCAGCCCCTGCGTCATTTTCCTGGAGCAGTGATACAACGCCCCCCACTACATCTATTGATTCTGTTATAGATAGTAACAAGAACACACTATCAAACGGCAGTACTACTCGATCAAACTCTATAACATTTAATTTCTCAGGCCAAGACACAGGTAAAGTAGAAGTAAAGCGTTTTGAATGCAGCCTGGACAACTCTGAGTTTGCAGCTTGTACCAGCCCATTTTCATTCCCTAATTTGCTAAGCGATGGTACTCACACATTTAAGGTAAGGGCAGTGGACAAGTCAGGTAATCGTGACAACTCACCAGAACTATTTACTTGGAATGTAGATGCAACACCACCTGACACATCTATACAATCTGCCAAAGACGGGAATAATAAAACCGTATCGAATGGCGGTAATAGTACATCGACGTCGATAACCTTTGCATTCTCAGGTACTGATACAGGTGTTGGCCTGGACCACTTTGAGTGCTCAGTTGATGGAGCATCATTTACAATCTGTACCAGCCCAATACAGTTTAACAGTCTATCGGATGGATCTCATACTTTGGAAGTAAGAGCCCAAGATAAGGCTGGCAATGAAGGTGCAAGTCCTATCGCATTCTTGTGGACCATTAACACAAAGGCACCTAATACTATTATTAATTCTGTCACAGATGGTAATAAGAACATAGTTACTAACAATAGCAACACTAAGTCAAATATACTGACGTTCGCATTCTCGGCTACAGATGTAGTTACTAACGTAGATCACTTTGAATGCAGCCTGGATAACTCTGAGTTTGCTGCCTGTACCACTCCGTTCACATTCCCTAATACACTAACTGATGGTCATCATACATTTAAGGTAAGGGCAGTAGATAATTCTGGAATAAGGGATCCAACACCTGTACAATACAGCTGGACTGTAGACACTGAAGCACCAACTGCTAGTATCAGTTCTGCTATTGATGGCAATAAAACCAAAGTAGCCCCTGATGGAAATACGCCGTCTACTTCGATAACCTTCGGCTTCTCAGGCAATGATACAGGTTCAGGCATGTCACATTTTGAATGTTCAGTTGATGGGTCATCATTTACATCGTGTAACAGTCCTGCGCACTATGACAACTTGGCAAGCGGTGCTCACAAATTGCAGGTCCGAGCTGTTGACAATGTCGGAAACCAAGGCACATCTATTAGGTCATTCAAATGGAACGTAGACGCAACGCCACCTGTTGCGTCTATAAACTCTGCTAGCGATGGTAATAATAATCCTGTAACCAATGGAGGTAATAGTACATCGACATCGATTACCTTTGCCTTCTCAGGTAATGATACAGGTGTAGGATTGGACCACTTTGAATGTTCTGTCGATGGAGCATCTTTTTCAACTTGTGAAACGCCACTCAGTCTTTCAGGCCTATCAATCGGACCTCATAGCCTTGAGGTCAGCGCCCTAGATAAGGTAGGAAATGAAGGGCAGACACCTGCCGCGTTCCTGTGGACTATCACATCTCCACTTCCTCCACCTCCAGTTTCCCCACCTCAAGCTCCAGCTCCACCGGTGATTCCGTCTCCACAGCCAACACCCCAAAACATTACTACTACTACACCTACAACACCACAAAACATTACTACTACTACTACTACACCTACAACACCACAAAACATTACTACTACTACACCTACAATCCCCACTCCAACACCTGAAAACATTACAACCAGCCCAACTATTGGAGCTAACCAGAATATTGTAACTAATGAAAGCGTCAAAACACCAACCGCTACTGCAATACCACCAGATACAAAGATAGTTTCTGCTGTTGATGCATCTGGAAATGCCATACCTGATGATGGTGTCACTTCATCTACTTCGATAGCTTTTGTACTATCCTCGCCAGTTGCTGGTTTGGAAGCCAAGGCTGCTAGTAATTTTGAGTGCTCGATAGACGGCTCATCTTATTCAAGCTGTGCTAATCCTGTAAAACTTGACAACCTCTCAGATGGAGCACATATTATGGAAGCGAGGGGAGTTGATAACTCGGGTAATAAGGACCAATCGCCTGCCTCGTTCACCTGGACTGTAGATACAGTACCACCTGACACAGTCATAAATTCTATTTTTGATGGTAATAATAAGAAATTAACAGACGGCTCGAACACAACATCTACTAAAATCACACTTTCTTTTTCAGGTATCGATACTAGTGTAGAAGAAGGAGAGGAAAATGGAGTTAACCACTCTGAGTGCGCAATAGACAAATCATCATTTTCGACATGCACCAACCCCGTAGAATACGACAGCCTGGCAAATGGAAGTCACACTGTAAAGATAATCACAGTAGATAATTCTGGTAATAAAGATCCATCGCCTGCTTTATTTAATTGGAATGTAGTTCTGCCAACTCAAGGAGCTGCTAATGCTGCAAATGTCACAGGAGCTGCAGTGAATTTATCGGGTCCTGCTGATACTGTAATAAATTCTATTACTGATGGTAGTGACAAAATTGTACTTAATGGAACCAGCACTGCTTCAAACACTATCCGATTTGACTTTTTAAGTAATGCAGAAGCAGTAGATCACTTTGAATGTAGCATGGATGGTTCAGGATTTGTTAACTGTACCAGCCCGTTTATTTTTCCTAATTTACCGCAAGGCAGACATGTCTTTATGGTACGATATGTAGATGTCAATGGTAGCATGGATGAGTCTCCAGCTACTTTTGTGTGGCACATTACTAAATAAATTAGATTAATACTTTTTGTTTTCTTAATGCGTCTGATATGTTAACAGAAATCGCCAATCACTGGCAGAAATATCCTTGCAACATAAAGCCTTTTTCAATCAAGTCATTAGTAAAATACCCACACCGTAGGGTCTATCAATCAATAATACGACGTATTAGTAAAATACCCACACCGTAGGGTCTATCAATCAATAATACGACGTATTAGTAAAATACCCACACCGTAGGGTCTATCAATCAATAATACGACGTCTAACCATGATATACGATTACTCTTCTTGATTTTTTGAGCGTGATTTATATTATGACTTTGATTAGGGCTAATATAAAATACATCCGGGTCTTGATGAATCAAACGATCAAGATCCAACAGCACAAACGGGCCGGTGGTCTAGCTTGGTTAAGATACCGCCTTGACATGGCGGGGTTCGAGGGTTCAAATCCCTTCCGGCCCACCATATTTTGAGCACAATTTTCAATATTTTCCAGATTTGAGAAAAGCTCTGATGAAATATTGTTACGATTGGTTGTAGCATTGTTACAATTAGCAGTTGCGGTTATAAAACCTGATTTCAAAAGCAATGGAAGTTCCAGTTCATTGAAAATTTTGAGTTTTTTTCTAATATCACTCTTGATCTTACGTTCATACCCATTACTTACTTGAATTTTGTCTTGTAACCAATCGATCTGAGTGTTAGTTAATAATGCTCGCTGAGAAGTCTCTGCTCGAATTCCATTTTTATGAGACTCCATATAATTTATCATCCGTATAGTCGAAAATAATGTTTGTGGTTTGATAGCTTAACTCAGTCCAAAGGGATTTGACTGAATGTCGTGGCAGAATCATTCTTAGTCCTCATCTTTTTCATTTGATATGGAGCTGGTCGGATTCGAACCCTCGGTTCGTGTTCCTATTTTACGTGACTTCATGTTGACATGATATTGGTGCAGTAAAAGATATTGTTTGTGGTATTTGAAATTTGATTAAATTACTTTGTATATAGCTGTGGTGTCGCATTTTTTACTGATCTATGCGGGTTTTTTACACTTTTTAATAAACTGAATAAATGCAACCAGATAAATTGTACTTAGGGGTAAAAAATGATAATGATCCATGAAACTAGGTATTAAATTTAATTTACCATTTCGATTGGTTGACGAGGATACTTATGACTTTTTTTACAAAAAGGTATCAGTTAAGATAGCGATTAAACTAGTTCAAAACTTTAATGCATCGGAAGATATTCTAGGGATGAAAATAGAAACTTCAGGCTCAGGAAAAGTGGATATGCCTGCTGATGAACATGGGGTAGTCAACTATACCAAAATTACGATGGAAATAGAAGATCATACTGACTGTAATATTGGATGTTTAAGTGATACATTGGGATTTAATCTAGACTTAGCAATTAAGATTACTTGCATGCAAATGCTTAATCGTTTGGTAGAAGTAATAAGGAATTCAACCAATAAGTTTTGGATACGTTTTGTTACTTTAAGAGATATTATGAATTTTCAAATCTTTGACATATCTCAAACTCCTAACATGGCAATAGTTTCAATGAGTCCAGGGCACGGATACGGATTTCCCAATTTTCGAATCATAGAACAAGAAAATGTAAAAGACGTAGTAAAAGAGATCTTAGCAAATCAGAGTGAGATGGATACTTGGAAAAATTTATTTCTAGACAGCATTGATTATTTTACTAAGGATAGGTATAACGATGCTGTTATAATAGCAAATGTTTCATTGGAATCATTTATTGCAAATCATTTGTATAACAAACTAAATGGAACAATTCCTGATAATAAAGAGGAGAATAGACTAAGAATACTGAAATTGCCTAAAAGTTTGCATAAAATCATGAGAAAACATTTTCCTACCATTGATGGTAGGAAATTGGAAGATAACGAGGACTTGTGGAATAAATTCGACAATATTAGAAGATACAACAGACCAGATGCCATGCATTCATTTACTAAGAAAATTGACCAAAAAACAGCATACGAAACAATTCAAGACATAAAAACTATAATGAAGTGGATAAATCCCGATATCAATCTCGGATAATTGTGATTAAATTCTTTTCTTCAGAAATAAAATATTTATTGAATAATCCAGAACTACCACAAGTTGAAGTAACAGATAAGAATTCATCGTTAATCACGCTTGACAATTTTTTGTAGTTATCTGAAATGTTACTCTTTTATTGTTCACTTCCAGCGTTACACATTGTCTTTTCTCGTTGCTTTTTGAGCTGCTTCTGGACGGGAATTGATTTCTTATAGAATTCGCCTAAGCTAATTACCGAATTCCGTCTTATGATACTCGCATAAAGTATAGTCTCAAAAGTTCCTGACAGAACTCAGGACTATTATTATGCCTACAACCTTTTTTGTAATGGTACTTTATGAGCTCAAATATTGCCTCGATATCTACATCCTCTAGTATTATTTGATCCGGATTATTTGATACGTCTTCCTCGTTTTTCTGAGGCAGTAAACAATCGAAAAGCACCCTCATCAGCCCATCATAGACGCTATCACGAATCGCAATTTTATCTTGTCCAATATTGTGATATTGAAAATCTTTTTTTATTTCAATATTTTAAACTTTTACTCAATGAGTGTCGTTGAACTGATTCAAAATGCCTATAAAGCAGCCGATAATAATGAATTTGAAATCGCTAAAGATCTTATACAAAAGGCGGAGCATTCAGGTCCGAATTTAGACAAAGATTGGTACGATATTGGACTGCTATATGGAAAATTGGGTGATCTCAAGAAAGCTATAGAATGCTATACAAAAGCAACTAAAAAAAATCCAAAGTACTTCGACGCTTGGTATAACATGGGAATCTATTATACGGAATTAGTAAAGGATGGTGAAAATAAAGAGTCCCGGGACGAATATTACAGAAAAGCTATTGAATGCTATAAGGAGGCTATCCAAATCAATTCAGCACATAATGCCTGGAATAATATGGGAATTATATATGAACGGTTAGATCAATCCAAAGAGGCTTTACAATGTTATGAAAATGCAATAAAATCTTATCCCGAGTATTACATAGCTATCGTCAATAAGGGTTATGTTCTTATTGGAATGAACAGACAAAAGGACGCGCTTGTAAGTTTCGAACAGGCAATTAAAATTAGTCCAAATGACGTAGATGCATGGTTTGGGAGAGGTGATGCGTACGGAGGATTAATGCAACATGAAAAAGCATTAGAATGCTATGATAAAGTAATTACTATCGATCCTACTAATAGTAATGCGTATAAAGAAAAAGGAAGATCCCTCGAAGCACTGGGAGAAAATAAACGAGCAACTTATTATTTTAATATTAGCCGAAAGTTGAGTGAGAGAAAGAAGGTATTCAAGATAAAAGCTATAACTGGGTTTACTAGTGATACCTGGACATTAAACGATACACTTGATTACAATGTTTATGCTAAAACTATCTTAAGACTTTTGTCCAATCAGAAGATAACAAAAGACCCTATTGCCATTAGTATTCAAGCTCCGTGGGGCTCAGGGAAAACTTCCTTACTAAGAGTCATTCAAAATATGGTGGACAAAAATAAATCAAACGTAGAACAAGAGAATAATTTGAGAAAGGTAAGTGTCAGGAATATAATCAATAAGATAAATTATTATATAGACAAGAAAGGAATAGAGGGACCTCACATCAGTCCTGTCTCGAATTCAGTAACAAAACAATCCGTCACGGTTTGGTTTAATGCTTGGAAATACGAGACTTCAGAACAATTGTGGGCAGGTCTGGTTGACTGCATAATTAGAGAAATTGTAGATAGATTGTGTCCAATTGATCGGGCCCTGTTTCTATTGCAAATAAATTTGAAAATAGCTGGGCTCTCAGATCTTAAGAAATATATCAGTAATAGGATCTTTAGAGCCCTTATACAAAAAGCGTTACCTTGGATAGTAGTCAGTATTACAGCATTTGTTGCATCTGTTCTGACCGCAATTTCAGGATTGCTTGTAGATAATATTTCTAACCAATATATTGGTGTGGCGGGAATTCTGGCCTCTGTTCTTCACGGAATTATTCGAACTTTGAATGATAAGAAAACAATTGAGAATACATCTGCGAATTTACATTTGGATAAATACTTGGAAATCCCTGACTATGCTGAAAAATTAGGTTTTTATCATAACGCTATAGAGGATTTAAATATTGTTCTTCGATCCATACCAAATGAGCTACTTCCGCTAGTAATATTTATCGATGACCTTGATCGGTGCTCCCCTACTAACGTCGCAAGAGTTTTTGAAGGTATAAATTATTTTCTTTCTGGTGATTTCGAAAACTGTGTTTTTATAATAGGCATGGACAACCAAGTGATCGCTTCATCCCTAGAAGTTTACTACGAGAAAACCATCGAAAAATTACCAGAATACTCAACCGAAGTCGATATGGGGTGGAGATTTGTAGAAAAATTCATTCAGCTGCCTATAGTGATTCCGCCTCCAGGAACGAGATCATTCACTAAGTATATTAGTAGTTTACTTCAGCCTGGAACTAAACTAAATAAGCATGATACAAATAAAAGTCCTGTAACAGCATCTTATCATGAAGAAGTTAAATTAAAATCGGCAAAAAATAAGCAAAGTGATATCTATGATAGCAACAGATTGAAGGATCGAGATGACATAGATGCCATTTCTAATTTGGCATATAATTTTTCGTCTAATCCTAGAGCCATTAAACGATTCATAAATCTTCACACATACTATCATTACTTGATGATCGAAATGGAAAAAAGCGGCACAAGCTCGATACCAACTTATGAACAGGTCCAACGGTGGGTTGTGCTGATACTTAGGTGGCCTGCATTTATACAATGGCTTTATTGGAGTAAGGGCATTTCGTCTTACGGCATGCCGGCTGAACTACTAAACTCGATCAGCGATAAAATGAAATTTCTCGAAGAATTAGCTCAGCAATGCCGTGATCAAAAAGAGTGGGAGGAAAAACTTATAATTCAATTGAATTTGCAACAACAAGTTGATAAAACTCACTGGATTAGAGATAAGAGTCTTAGAGAGTTTTTCTTAAACGAAAACAATGAGGACGAAGGACTCCGAGTCTCTGATGGTGCTGGACTAGGAATCTATTAGTTCACTAAATTCAACTATATCATTCAGACTGGATCAGAATTGTTGAGTTCCCATCCCTAAGGATTGGCAATTGGCTTGGTATGAGTTGTCTAACACTATTTGAACTCTCTTTTAGGTACAAATATGTCCTTCATCCCTTCCGGCCCATACCGAAAACAATATGAACCTACTAGTACAGTATAGTCCAAGTATACAGATGTCAGAAACTAGCCATATTAAGTTAGACAATTATGACAAAGAAGAAGGGAA
>Ga0075434_100002314_pt1 | contig 16678 bp, 14 predicted proteins | sample RhiMethybrSRZTD3_FD_75298 | JGI IMG/M metagenome (GOLD analysis project Ga0075434, IMG submission 75298) | Populus rhizosphere microbial communities from Tennessee, USA - Rhizosphere MetaG P. TD hybrid SRZTD3 | ecosystem: Host-associated > Plants > Roots > Rhizosphere > Soil | place: USA... | reverse complement strand
CCGCAAGCGGGCGAGGGTAAGTCTTCGTGCTTCCCTAAATCGACAAATTCCCTGCTCGTTCCGGAGAGGCGAGAGCCTGCCCCGGACGTGATCTACGGGTGAGGGCAATGACATTCTCTCTGGGCGAACGAACGCTCATGAAAACGGTTCCGGGAGAAATCATTGCTGAGTTCGCTGATGACAGTCTGAGTCAACCGCAAGCTATACCTTCAGCGCTTCCGGAACTGGCATTTTGAGCAGCGTCAAAACTTCAGCAGCCTTTACTTTTACAGAGCTGGCCTTGGAGATTGCGTCCGCCAGGTTCCCATCTTTGGAAGCCTCGGTCGCAGCGTTCCATTGTTCGGTGATCTGATTCAAACCGGCTTTTGCTTGGGCGAGAGTCTCGGATGAAATTCCCTTCGGCAGCTTTTTACTCTGGGAAAGAATATCGACTCTGCTTCTGATTGCTTCGACGACTTTAGGCATCCCGGAGCTTAGTCCTTCCCAGCTCTTGGTTAGCTCTGCTTTTTTTGCCGCCGCAGCGCTCGCTACCTCCTGCGCCTTCGCCGTGATTGTCGGCGCGTCAGCCAGGACGGCCTTGTAGTCGCCCTTGTTGAACTTGTCCCTCAACGCAGCGACCTGAGCGTCCAGTGATCCTGCCTGCTCGGGCAGGTACTTGCTCGCATCAGCCTTCGCTGTGGTGACGGCCTCGTCTACCCCTTTGAGCGCGGTTTCCGCCGGACCCTTATCGCCGGCGCCGCAGCCGATCATTACTGCACCGATAAAAATCGTAACGACGAAATAATTGATAGCTCGCCGCATAAACTCTCCTTTCCGTTCAGTGGGTCTAAGATGTTATGGGATTCGAAGCTTCTGGCCGATGCTGATCTTGTTGGGATCTTTGAGAACGTCGCGGTTTGCATCAAAAATCTTCGGGTACAGATTGCCATCGCCATAATATTGCTCGGCGATTTTCCATAGCGTCTCCCCCTTCGTCACCTCATGCCACTGCGTTGCGTCGAAAGAATCGGCGCCAGTGTCACTTTTGTTTTCGCTCTCGGTCCCGATATCGGGAATTGCCCACGGATCGGGGTTTTTCTTTTCCGCCATAAGATCCTCCCTTCGTATTGATTGAGTTCTCGTTTTTTTGGCTCGTCGGATGAGTCTAGAAATTGAGCAAGGAAAAACTCAATCGCGGCTTGACTGATTTTGATCTGCGAATTCCCTTAGCTGGAGCGAAATACCTGAGTCCGGAAGCGCGAGCATAAGCACGCTTTCGCGTTATGATGTTTGTGAATATCCGCCACACGCGGCGAAGTGCGCGGATTTGCTTACAATTCCAGCCAGCACTTGGCGATGGGCTCGGTCGGTGAGTGGACTAGAGGATCACTGCTCCTGGATGATGTGGTGTAAAGACTTCTTGATCTATGTCCATTGCTTTGCTACTTAGCACCGGCAGTGATCTGAGGCTATCTTCAATGCGCGCAAGGACACAGCGGACAAAGGCACGCCGCAAAACCGCCACCAAGTTGTCAAAGACGTCGCCCCATGAGATGCGTTGCGACTGGTGCGGCAATCTAATCGCGGCACACACACGAGAGCTATTGAATGCCTGCCGTAGTCACGTCCGGCAGTTATGGAGCGGCGGCAGGTTTGTGTAAATCGACATAGCTCAATCGTGCTTAGCCGGTTTAACCGAATTCGTTAATCTGGTTGGACGATTTCCCGCCGAAGAATTGCCGGGAAATTACAACGTGTGGCTCAGACAAGCCGCCAATCTTTCGAAGGAATAGCTTATATACTTGCTGATGACGAGCACGCTAAAAAAAACCCGGCGGCAAGGCCCCACATTCATCCTGGTGATTCAGCCCGATGCATTCTTTACATAACTCAAAGTTGGCTAAGGGATGCTGAAATGAAATTGCATCAAAATTAGATTGCGGCCACTTCGAGCACTTTCGGCAGAAATGCCAGGTATCCTGTTCGCCCTTGCAACGGTATTCCATTGCCTGTTTGCCTTGCAGCCACTCAACGTGATGCGCATCACCGACGTTACGGTTTTTAATTTCTTGTTGAAGCAAGTCCCAGTGCGAAGTGTCCGTGCTGTGTAGATTGGCAGCGCACAGAGTCGAGAACGTCTCGTCACAATTTCCGCAACGATACAAGACGGCCTGAACTCTGGTACTCGATTCGGAAGCGGTTTCCATCGGCTCGCGTGAGATTCTTCTGTCCGTCGTCGAAAGCCGGGCGACAGACACAGGAGACATACTATAGATTTTTATTATTGGCCTTATTATCAAAATCTATTGATCCTTACAAACGGTTTTGATTACAACGCCAGAACGAACTTGGCTGCCAAGTGTTTCCGCTCCAAAAGCGTGATCTGGCACAGAATCTCGCTGCTCCGCCGCTTTGTGCTACGACTAAACGGGAATTGAATGGGTCCAGCGGGCGAACCGACATTGGCGAAGCAAACTGACGTGGGTCGGCTGCTTACCGAGCTCAGTCGTCAGCCTTCAGCACTCAGCCCTTACCGAAAAACGATCGCGAATCAAAAGATGCCAAGATTGATGATTCGTTGCACGGAACTATTGCAGTTCCTTCGGCAACGTCTCATTCCGGCGGTTCGGTGCTCCAACTCGACGGATCGGCGCCCATCTTTTCGCCGAGGTCCGCCAAATTGTTCATCGTCTCTTTGATAAAAGTTCCCGGCACTGGCGGAAACCACTCACCGGGAATCGACACGATGCGCACTTCCACGTCGGCCTTGCGTTTTATCCGCGAGATCTCGGCCATGGCAAAAAGATGGCGCACCGCAGTCGTGGTCGCGGCCCGCGTGGACGTCTCTAAGCTGCGTTGCACGACCGCCGGCCAGTTAGGCGGCACCACCTCAGGGACCGGACGGAACTGATTGTTGAAAATCACCCAGTAGCGAAACTTGGGGATTTTGAGGGCCGGGAAGGATTTTTGCCACTGGGCCGGCAGACTGTCCTCCTCCGCAATTCGTCCGCCGTAGATGATATTTCCCGTTACCCCGCCGTCAACGTAGAGCTGATCGTCGATCATCCGGAACGGAAATGCGCCGGGAATTCCTGCGGAGGCAAGCATGATATTGTGAACACGATCAAGATTTCCCGAATCAACCGCATGCTGCGCTTCAGCGACCAGGTCGAACACTCGCGACTGGCCTACATCAAGATTAGTCGTGTTCACTGCCAAAAGCCGTCCATCCGCGCCCGCGTTCGCGATCTGGCGAAGCTTGTCCAGATTAATGTGATCGCGCATCTCGCGCTCTAATCCCGGTACCTCGGCAAAAGAGATGTTGTTCGGCAGAAAGTAAAGATATCCCCGCTGTTTTACCCAGTCCTCTCCCGGGTTGCGATAAAGATTGACGATCTCGTCGATCGACTTCTCGTCGCCCAAAAACGCGAACGGAGCGATAAGTGTACCCGTGCTCACTCCGGTGACCGCGTCGAACTCAGGCATCGCGACCGGATCCTGCGAGGAAACCTTCTTCCAACCCTTGAGGAACCCCGCGCCGAACGCCCCCCAGTCGCCGCCGCCAGAGACAATTAAAATATCGACCGTCGGCGGCGTTTTCCGTCCGCCGGCGGCAAACCGGTCGTACTCCGCCTTCGTGCGTTCAAGCAATCTGCTTAGGATCTTGCGGTTTGCCGCGCCGGTTTGTTCGTCCTCAGTGGCGCGCAATTTCTCGAGATCCACCCGCTCGCGCGCCGGGCGGGTCATGGCAGGACCACAAGCGCTCAGCACGAGCGCGCCAGTAAAAGCTGCGACTGCCATCCATGAGAAGCTCCGGTTTTTGGCCGCTGTAATCCGCATCACAATCTTGAATCGTGCAAATGCGCTGGTGATGCTGGTCCATCCGGAGCGGTTCAAGCATGTTTGCAGCTCACAAATTTTGACAGTCAATCTCATCGAATCACCTCGTTAATTTAGAACCCATAAACGTAAACGGCAGCTCCGTTCAGCCACGGCCGTCGCTGTGTTCGCGACAACTCTCCTCAGGATTCGCGCGCAGGTTTCGGTTCTCTCATTATACTGAGCGGACACCGTCAGTTCTTGGTCGAGCGCACAGGTTTGTCAAACCTCGATGTACGAAGTTAGTTTTTCTCGCCACGACGTTTTTTCTGGCTCTTGCTTGCCGAACGGCAGATTAAAACCTCAATCACCCTGAATGAAGTAGGCATCGTCTGTAGGAAGCGCGGGGGCTCCGTGAGCGGAGCCCTTGACGGCTTCGAAAGCTTCCAACAGGAACAGCGACTTGGCGCTCTCCTTGGCCAGTTGCTCGATCCGCTTTTGGAGATCAGCGACTTTCTGCGGGTTCTTATCGGCGAGATTGGTTTTTTCCGACGGATCTTGAGGGATGTTATAGAGCTCCAGTGCCGACGGCAACGGGGTCCGCCAGATGAGCTTCCAGTCACCTTCGCGTAAACCACCGCGAAAGGGCTCGATGTTATAGACCAACTCGTTCCGTGGCGACGGCGCGCCCTGGCTGATCGTCGACCAGATGTCCAAACCATCGAGCGGTTTCCCCTTACCGAGCGGCGCGCCAGCAAGTTTCGCCAGAGTCGGGAACATGTCCACTACGTGGATCATTTCCTTGACTTCGCCGCTCTTGATGCGTCCTGGCCAGTTGGCGAGCGCGGCGACCCGTGTGCCGCCTTCGTAGAGCGTTCCCTTGCCACCGCGGTAAGGACTATTGTCCGCAGGCAACTTGAGCTTGGAGACATCGACATCTCCGGAGAACATGGCCGATACATTGCCGCCGTTATCGCTCATGAAAACGACCAGCGTGTTATCGCGCATTTTCTTTTTGTCGAGCGCAGCGATCACTTTCCCGATCTCATCATCCATCGAGGAGATCATGGCGGCGTAAGCACGACGCGTCGGATCGGCGATGTTCTTGTACCGGTCGAGATACTCCTTCGGCGCCTGGTACGGCGCGTGCGGTGCGGTAAAAGCGAGGTAGAGAAACAACGGCGTTTTCGGATCGTGCTCCATGATCCGCGCTACAGCGTCCTTGCCGAGTAACTGCGTTACGTAACCCTCCTCCTTGACCGGTTCATTATTGCGGTACCAGTCTCTAATGTTCGATGAGGCGTGCGTGTAGTAATCGATTTCGCCCAGCACGGCGCCATAGTGATAATCAAAGCCGCGTTGACGCGGCCAGTACTTGCGATCGGCGTGGCCCAGGTGCCACTTACCGACCATGATGGTCCTATAACCTGCCGCCTTCAGCGCCTGCGGTAACAGCCATTCGTCAGTCGGCAGGCCGTACTTGCCAGGAGTTGGAATGACAACGGTTTGAAGGCCGTAACGAAACGGGTAACGCCCCGTCATGAGCGCCGCTCGAGTCGGTGTACACATCGGCTGCACATAGAATTGCTCAAGCCTTGCTCCCTCCTGGGCCAGCTTATCGATGCTCGGCGTCTTTATATCAGAGCCGTGAAAACCGACATCTTTCCAACCGAGATCGTCCGCAACAATGTAGACTATGTGCGGGCGTGAAACTCCCCCTTCGGCGGCTGTGACTGGTTTCTCCAGCCAGACCGCCAGAAGTGCGAGAACGAGAGAAACGGTAAAAAAAGTTGTCACGTCTTAGCGCCTCACTTACGTGCGATTGTAAGTCCTTACGTTGCTGCGATTGTGATCTCGCGCTAGCTGTCGGTCGCTATTTATCGGCCCATTCGCCGGTCGTAGGAGCGCGATATTCTGTCGGCTAATCCCGGATCTGATCCTTTGGGACCGCGCGAGCTGATCTCGATACGCACGCTGCCGTCTGCCTGGCTGCGAAGATTGATCGTGACTTCCTGCTCATTTCTGATGCCTCGGATCACTCCGGCACCGCGGTCTTCCGACGTAATCCGCACGCCCTCATCCTGCGCAGCAGAGGCCGCTGCGCTCCAGGACCGATCGAACGAACTCGGCGCGGGAGCCGGAACCGACTGGTAGTAGGTGCAACCCGCGAGGACAATGCAGATAAAGAGTCCGATCGTGCGACTTAAGCTCTGTGACTTCGTCATCTGGAGGTAATTAGATTTCATTGGTCACCACCCAATCTCGACGGTAAAACGTCTGGGCGACCGGTAGTCGCCGCTACTCTTGTTTAATCTGCGACTCGATATGTTGCGGCGATCTTTTCAGGAAAGCCGCTGAAGGACTTAATGGCCTTCGACTGCCGCGGGCGATTTTAGCTGATCGCGCAATGCCGCAATCACATCTGCCGCTTTGCCAAGCCCCGCCACCGATCCGATCAATTCGAGCGATCTGTGGCTATAACGAAACGCATCCGCGGCGAGATATCCGCCCGACCCCGCAGAGCGCATCAGCACAACGACATCCGCTCGACCATCGCCGTCCACATCAGCTAACTGCACAGCCTCGATCGTCCCGTTTCTCGGTCGCACCATTCCGGTAATGAATTCGTCAGTAGAAAACTGGTCTAAATATCCTGCATAGACGCGCAATGTGTAACTTCCAATACTGCGGGGTTCCAGATCGCCCTCGGCAACCACCAACACTTCGCTGCCGCTTGGAAAATGAAAAAGATGAACAAAGCGATGATTTGCATCTGCCCCAAGTGCGATAGCGCCGGCGGCGAGAAACAACAGCGTGAGCGCGAGCCTTGTCATCCGCCAACGAATCGCATCTCAGATTTGGCTGGCTTTAGGGCCGAGCACTTGATCATATGCGTTGGACGAGATCCAAATGCGCGGGCTGCACCACCGATCGTGTTGTCGATTTCAGCGCTTCGGCTGGTTGTGTTATTGCTTTACCTCGGTCCAAGTCTTATCCGGATTGTATTCCTTCATGCTCTTCGCTGCCGCCGCGGTATTCGCTCCAAGATTTTTCTGGAACACTTTGCCGTCGTGGTTCACGATAAATGTCATGATGCCCGAGTTACCGTACTCCGCGGGATAAGCCACCACGGCGAACCCGCCGATCATTTTCCCTTTCACAAGATAACTGTACGCGCCGCCAGCGGCATCCTTACCCTGCGCCATAAGAATTCGGTACTGGTAGCCATGATATGGGCCCGGTGCTGTCGTAAGTTTTGCGCCATACCCCTGGCTTCGTGCCTGCACCATGATCGGCCCGAGCGGGCTCTCGGGTTCTCCCGCTTTGGCATCCCAATACAATCCATTCTTCTTACCGGGGTCGCTAATGAATTTTTCCGCATACTCCAACAGTCCGTTGCGATCGCGGTCTTTCATAGCGTACTCTCGTTCGGCATCGACTACCGCAAGCAGGGTTTGAATTGTGAACAGCTCGTTACCCCCAATTCTTCGGTTGAGTACTTCTTCTTTTCCCTTTTGAGTATCGAAGATCCATGACTCGCCCTTCTTGATGATCGGAATCGGTAATGGCCAATCCTGTTTGCCGACGATTAAAATCCGGCTGTCCCCTTCCGTGCTGAGACGGTTTGCCTGGTCATAGGCTGCGACAAATTCGGCTCTTCTCTGCTTATCCGCAACCGGATCACCGGAAAGTAAGATTTCTTTTGCCCCTTGCCCAAAGATCGCGAGCAATTCTTTATCATTGTTGCTTCTTGCCGCAGCAATCGCAGCCTTGACCGCTTCCTCTGGCGAAGAGAACGTCTTCTGTGCAAACGCTGACGTCGAATTAATAGCCAATGCCAAAATCAAAACGATCGCCGCAAACCAGCTCCGCAAATGAGCCGAGCGCTTGCTTCCTTTCTCACCTGAAAGAGTCATTGCATCCTCCATCGTTCACTCCCGAGAGTCGAAAGCGCCTTTTGCGCGAACATCAACTTATCGGCGCCGCCCGCCGCCGCCTCCGCCACGACCACCACCTCCACCTCTGGCGCCGCCGCCCCCACCACTCCCGCGGCTCGCGCTGCCGCGTGAGCTGGCGGCCCGTGCGGAGCTGCCGCTGCTGTTGACTCCCTGGAACGCGCCGCCCCGGTTGCCGGAACTCCCGCCGAAACTGCTTCCGCCACTCCCTCGATTACCTCCGCCAAGTTGACTACCGCCACCTCCGGCTCCTCCGCGATCACCAACTCCACCACGGTCACCGACACCGCCTCGGTCACCAACTCCGCCACGGTCACCTACGCCGCCACGATCGCCGACTCCACCGCGATCCCCTACCCCCCCATTACGCGAGAGATCCTGTCGTCCTTGATCCGCTCGACCGCGAAACTGCTCGCGTGATTTTATCTGGTCATTGGTGCTTGTCCGATTAAACTTCGCGGCCGTTCCCTGGTCGCGATAAGAAACACCCTTGCGGTGCTCCGGGTTGTGCTGAAATTTTCCCTGGCCGCTTTGACCGCGTTGCTGCAATTGCTGTTTAGCCTGATCGCGATTGATGTTGCGATTAATATTTGTGTTGCGATCGACGTCGATGTCGACATCTCCGCCACCCCAATTGCAGTTGCCCCACGCATAACCCCATGCTGCTCCCATCGCCACGCCCGCGCCGAACGCCATCATCGACCCGGCCACATACCCCGGCGGATAATAGGAGTACGGCGGGTACGCCGGATAGGGCCATGCGCCATATACCACCGTGGGATTGTAACTCGGCACGTAAACGACCTGGGGATTGGCCGGCTCGATCTTGATGACCTTTTCCTCGACGATGACTGTTTGCTCTTTGTTCGATTGGAGATTACCCGCTGACTGTGCTTTCCCCCGGAGACTCTGAATCGTGTCGAGGACTTGTTTCTGATCCGCCAAAAACGCATCGCCGAGTTTCTGCGTCCAGTCGAGCTTTTCGCTCATCATGGTGAGCACCTGAGGGAAATTCACCAGCGACTTGACGCTCGGATCCCAGTCTTGCGCCTCGAGCGCCTTCGTCAGCGCATCGCCCTTCAGGCTGGCATTTTGTTTCACCCAACGATCGGCGAGTGCGACTTCCAACGGGTAAGTGGATGCCATCAGGATCTGCGAAATCAGCGAATCCGGATGCAGTGCGATGGGAGCGCATAGCTGCTCCAGTTCTTCCGGCTTGAAGACCACCGATTGCTCGGCCTCCTGAGAAAACAATTCTGGCGGTACTGCAAGAAGAATGATCATCAACCAGGCGGAAATTCGCCAGCCAATATTTCGATTCATTGTGGGTTTCCTCTTAGTCCGATTAGCTCTACCTCTTTACTTTAGATTCACGTCCGGGACTCTTTCCTCCGGCTTCTGATCGCTCGGTTACTCTTCCGACACCAAGCATTGCGCAAACCGAGTAAATGATCTGCTCATCGGGCCCTCAGGATGCATTGCACAACATCGATCATCGTTGCCGCGTGAGTGGATCAGTTGTCAGGGTCCCCGCGTCTCAGAGCTTCTTCGATCGTTTTAATCAGTAACTCGTCGACGAAAGGTTTACGTAAAAATGCCACTGCGCCAGCCGCCAACGCCTTCTCCCTGATCCCGACATCATCATGGGCTGTGATAAAGATGACCGGAAACGTTTTGCCGCATCGGGTAAGGTTATCCTGAATGGCGAGGCCGCTCATTCTTGGCATTTGTACATCCAGAATCAAACAATCGGGCCGAAAAGAGGGCATCGCCTCAAGAAGGTCGAGAAAGGCCTGGCCGGAGCTAAATGTCTCTGCGTTCATCGCAATCGACCGGATTAATCGTCTTAACGCGCGGCATACCGACTCATCATCGTCCACAATGACAATTAGCGGTTTGGAGTTACTCAATAACGTTGGTCTCCAGAGAACTGTCGAAACCATTTGTAAAGGATGCAAAACGTTGCACAGACTCTATCGGAGGGAAAAAATCGCGTATATTGGACTTTGGTCCAATACGGAGAGAATCGAAAAACGGCCGTTAGATTCCGATTTCAGTCAAGTCGATGACAGATCCCGCAAGCTGAACACTGACAGCTGACAGCGTTCTTACACTTCATCGCCGGCCGATACCCACGCGCTGCGCAATGCGCACCAGCTCGGGGAGAGATTGCACTTTCATTTTTTCCATCACACGCGCGCGGTGAACCTTGACGGTTTTTTCCACTGTTCCAAGTTCGAAGGCGATTTGTTTGTTCAACAAACCTCTGACGACTAAGTTCATCACTTCCCGCTCGCGGGGCGTCAAGGCGTTGAGCCGTTTTTGTAGGTTTTCCGCTTGTTGTCGTTCACCCTGTTCCAGCGCCGCCCGGGCGAGGGCTTGCTCGATTGCCTGTAACAGCACCGTGTCTTTTACAGGTTTGGGCAGGAAATCGACAGCGCCATCCTTCATCGCTTTTACACCCATAGGAATATTGCCGTGGCCGGTGATGAAGATAATCGGAAGCGGCGCGTCCGTCGCCTGCAATTCTTGCTGAAGATCGAGCCCGCTCAACCCAGGCATGCGCACGTCTAAAACGAGGCAAGCTAGTATTTGATCAGTCGCGCGCCGATAGTCGAGAAAATCACGCGCCGAGCCGAACGCCTGCACGTGATAACCCGCTGACTTGATCAGCCGCGTCATCGCTCGTCGCACGGAGGAATCGTCATCGACGAGAAATACCGTCCGGGCATCGTTCATAGTCTTAGGAGTTTACTCTTCTGCATTGAGCTCTTTTAAATGCTAACGTTGATTGATTGCACCTAATCCCGCAGCTCTTCCCGCCACACCGGGACAGTAAAATAGAATGTCATTCCGGGTTTCGGGTGGTTGGATTCCGCCCAGAGTCTACCGCCGTGTAATTCGATAATCGAGCGACTAATAGCGAGTCCCATGCCGAGTCCTTCGCCTTTGGTCGTATAAAACGGTTCAAAAACCCTCTCGAGGATCTCTCCGGGCACGCCCATGCCGCAATCGCTCACGCCTACTCGCAAGCCCTTATCGTCTTCGGCCGCAACCCATAGATGGATTTCACGCTCGTTTGCCGCGACATCTTTCATCGCGTCGAACGCGTTAAGCAAGAGATTCACAACCACTTGCTGCAAATGAACTCTATCCCCACGAACCGGCGAAAACTCATCGGGAATATCGAATCGCAGTCGAACATCGTGCAGGATCGCGTCAGTATGAAGCAGCAAAGCAACGTCTCTGATCACCGTGGCGAGATCGACTTGAGCCGCTTCGACATTTTCCTTCCGGACCAGTGCCCTCATGCGCCAGATGATCTCGCTGGCACGGTTGTTGTCTCTCACGATGTCCTTAAGGATCGCGCTTACTTCTTCCAAGTCCGGCGAGTTGGCTGCCACTAAACGCTCTGCCGCTTGCGCGTTGGCTAATATCGCCGTGAGCGGCTGATTCAGTTCGTGCGCCAGCGAAGCAGCCAACTCACCCATGGTCGAAATACGGGTCATATGGGCCAGTTGTTCGCGCTGCTGGCGGAGATTTGTCTCTGCTTCTCTCCGTTGTGAGACATCAATCGCAGAACCGATGTAGCCGAGAAAAGTACCGTCCGAATCGAAGCGCGGAACCGCGTTGTTAACAATCCAGCAATATTGACCATCATATCTGCGCAACCGGTGTTCGATGGAAAAATTTTCGCGCGCGTCGAACGACCTACGGTAGCACTCCAGGAACCTATGGGAGTCCTCCGAGGGCAGCCCTGCAATCCAACCGTTATCGAGTTCCTGATCGAGCGTGCGCCCGGTTAAGTCTAACCAAGCTTTATTAAAAAATGTGCAGCACTTGTCTGTGCCAGACATCCATATGAGAGCCGGCGCGGAATTGGCCATCGTGCGGAACCGGGCCTCACTCTCGCTCAATATTTTTGCCTTTTCGCGCTGTTCCTCGACCAATCCCGCGAGAAACATGATCGGTAAAGAAATCGCCACCAAGAACATTTGCAAGGAAAAAACGTTCTGTGCAGGTGAGGCACCGATGAAAGGGCCGCCCCCGTTTGCGGCACCAAAAATCGAACCCAGCACAACAATCAGGATGGCACTACTTGCTCCAGCCGCTCCAAAACGCATGGCCGCCCATAATAGAAACGGCAGCGGCAGGTACAACAATGCGGGCGCCATCCTGATGCTCGCGTTGTGCGAGCTGAAAACCAGGAGGCTCGCCTCTATGAGTCCAGCCATTACGAATGCGGCTTCGAGACGCCGGCGCCAACCCATGCTTCTCCACGATTCGACTCCCCTCGAAGCCCAAAGAAGAATCAGCGGTGGAATCGCTATCTCCGCCAAGACATTCGATGGAAATCGCGTAAGCCAAACTTCCCAATAGCTTTGCTGTTTCCAGCCGATCAGCGACACGAAACCGGCATCGAGAAATGAGCTGAGAAAAGGAGCTAGAAACACGGCGAACACAACATACAAAAGGACACATCTGAGGCTCGAAAAATCCACCGGCCCAACGATGTAGCGACGCAGGCAAATCGCTCCGATTAATGCTTCACTGCAATTGCTGATAAACCAGCACAAAATCAGCGGCAGCGGCACACCGCTTTGCAGCTGGACTGCGAGATGCGCAGGAAAGGCGCCTAGTAAGATAAGCCAGTAATTTTGGCGAGGCTGCAGCAGCAGAAATGCCAGCATGATCGAGTTCGGTGGCCACAACGTGGAGACCGAGTGATTCGGCAAAGTCAACGCGAAGCCGACCATCGCGCCACAGTAGTAGGCGATTTCCACCAGAAGGACGATCCGGATAGACCGCTCTATCCTATCTATCGGCAATTGGGTTTGCAGTTGAGGGAGCATCACTGAGGACCGCTGGTCTCAGTCAACGGAAGGATCGAAGCTGCAGGATAATATACTTCACTAAGCTTTTTTTGGCGCGCGATTGGACACGACACTCAATTGAACGACGCGGGCAAACTCTTTTGGTTTGAACGCCTGTTTCTCTTCTGCTGCTGGTTCGGCAACGGGCACCGTGAAGTAAAATGTCGCGCCGTGATCGGCGTTATTCTCCGCCCAGAGATGTCCGCCGTGCGCTTCTATAATCGAGCGACAAATCGACAGTCCCATGCCGAGTCCTTCCCTTTTAGTGGTGTAAAACGGTTGAAAAATCTTATCGAGTTTGTCCCTGCTCAACCCCGTGCCGCGGTCGCTCACAGCCGCTTGGATCAAGCCCGTGTTTTCACGCGCTATCCGCACTCTCACGTCGCGCTCCGCCGCCGCGCAATCCTTCATCGCATCGAAGGCATTCAGCATTAGATTCAGCATGACTTGCTGCAGTTGGACTTTGTCGCCCCGTACCGGTGGCAGGTCGTCATTTAATGCGAGCATGATTCTGACGTTTTGCAGAATCGCGTCGCTGTGCAAAAGCGCTACGACCTCGCGGATAAGCGCTGCGAGATCGACGGACGTGAATCCGGGTTCTTCTTTTTTGACCAATGACCGCATGCGCCGGATCACCTCACCCGCGCGGCTATTGTCGTGAACGATATCGTTGAGAATTTCGCGCACTTCTTCCAGGTGGGCTGGTTTGTTGCTCAGGAAACGCAGCGCGGCTTGCGCGTTACTCAGGATCGCAGTCAGCGGCTGGTTCAACTCGTGCGCCAAGGACGCCGCCAATTCCCCCATGATGGAAATGCGCGCCACGTGGGCGAGTTCGGCGCGTTGCTCGCGTAGCTCGAGTTCTGTCTCTCTCCGCCGGGTAATATCGGTGGAAGCGCCCAGCACTTGGTTTGCATTTCCGTCGCGTTCGATAATCGGCCGCTTGATCGTTTGAACCCACCGGATATTCCCCTGGGAGTCCGTCAGACGCTCTTCCGGAATGAAACGCTCTTCCAACGTATCGATGACCTCGCGATCGGTGCGCCGGAACGACTCGACTTCGCGGTTGTTTGAATTGAAATCGGCATCGGTCTTGCCGATCAGGTTTTCGACGGTCGTCCCGTAGGCGTCAGCTACCGCTTGGTTCGCCAACGTGAACCGTCCTTCGCGGTCTTTCGCGAAGATGAAATTCGGCGTGGCATCGATCACCTGACGCAAGAAGGCCCGCTCTTTTTCCAAAGCTTCGGCGCTGCGCTTGCGCTCGGTAATATCGATCGCCGTACCAATATAGCCAAGAAACGCACCGTCCGACCCATAACGTGGAACCCCATGATCTGCCACCCACCGATATTCACCGTCATATCTTCTCAAGCGGTATTCCATGGTAAATTCTTCGCGTGCGTCAAAAGCGGTACTGTAGGTTTCAATACAACGATGGAAATCCTCTTCGTGCACGCCATCGCTCCAGCCATTGCCAAACTCCTGTGGAAGCGTGCGTCCGGTAAAGTCGAGCCAGCCCTTGTTGAAAAACGTGCACAGCTTCTCCGTGTCCGACATCCAGATCATCACGGGCGCCGCATCGGCCATAGAGCGAAAGCGCTCTTCACTCTCGCGCAGTTTCTGCTCTGCGCGCTTGCGCTCGCTAATATCCAATACGACGCCCATCCGACGCGCATTGGTTTCCTCGCCCGCATCGCTGGTAGTACGGCCTTTCGCTAACACCCACCGCTCTATTCCGGTGACCGGACGGATGCGAAACTCTCCCTCAAACGGAACGCCGACCCTTTGCGCGCGCTCGGCTTCAGAGATCATGTGGGCTCGGTCGTCAGGATGAACGCGACTGAGGATATCTTCGAACCGGACCACATCATCCGCGCCGAAACCAAACAGACTACGCATAGGCGGGTTGAGCCAGATAGCGCCGTCGGAAAATTCCCGTCCCCACAGTCCCAGGCCTCCGGCGCTCGTGGCAAGCTCCATCATCTGTTGGTTTTCTGTTAATTCCGCTTGCATCGAGGCCCGTCGGCGGCGTTCGATCAGCAAATCAGCGATCATCGCCCCTTGCAGCGCGATGATGATCAGGGCTCCAAGAATGTACCAGCGATATTCCTGCCATAACGGTTGCGGACGAAATAGGACGGTACTATTTGGCGGCAGGCGGCTTTCATTGATGCGCCACCGTTTCAAGGCTCCCCAATTGAACGTCGGAACGCTGTCGGTGCGGATCTCGAGTGGCAATGATGCCGGCGCCGTTCTAGTTAAAGTAAGACGTGCCAATTCACCCGCTCGCTTTCCGATAGCCTCGATGCTTGCGATCGATCCACCGACGGCTGCCGTTCCCAAATTAGCGTCCGTCATGACATACATAGGAGCATTTGCCAGCTGAGCAAGCGTTTGAGCCGTCTCGGAAGAAATCAGAGCCTGACCGGCCGCATCTCGAAACATCCGACCGAACAGAATCGCGGTTCTTTCCGGCAGATTTTTCACGGCCTCGCGCAGCTCGTCGATCGTAAGCTGATCCCAAATCTCAACTGTAAAACGGTCCTTGAACCGCTGTGCAGACTGCTTGACTCTCTGCGTCACTTGCCGATCGACCTCTGCGGTGCCGCCGATGACGATAATGCGATTCACCTCAGGTTGAAGGCGGTCAATCAGTTCCAGCGTCGCCCGGGGATCGATACGTTGCGCCACACCGCTGACACGGTGCTCGAATTCATTGCCCTGAAGGTTCTCTTCCGTAAGGCCGGCGATGATGATCGGCGTATTGGGAAACAATTGAGGCAGCAGCTTGCCCGAAATCCCCAGGTTTCCCACAAAGATCAGAATCACCAGATCGGGAGGAAATTCGGCGTATTTCGCCGTTAAATAGTCCCTGAAAATTCGTTGATAATTTGCATTTGAGAAGCGAATCAGATCGAGATTTTCAGCATAAGTATCAATCGGTGGCGATTGGATTTTCCCCAATGTTTGGAGCAACTGTTGATCGGCAATGATGAACCCTGACGCGAGTCTGCTTCCAGTCGAAATGATCAGCACTCGCTTTGGTTGCTCGCGCTCGGCAGCGTTGCTATGAGTCGACGCTAAGAAGCTGGCACACGCGAATACCAGGGAAATGATCCAACGGCGGAGAAACTGGAACCGGCGGTCCGTACGACGGATTACCTGGACATGGGCCACGGTATCCGTGACTTTACGACTCCTGATATTAAAATCAACTTGAATAGTCCTAGAGCAAACTCCCGCTCCGGGAGCTGATTAGGACCCCGCCACTCTCTCCACGGCACTAGTGAACTGTAACAGCAATTTGGCGTTCGCCGTTCATGCTTCGAGAGTCTCAGCACGAACGGCTTTTGCCTTGATCGCCCCTGAGCTCATCGAAGGGCTCGCCCTGAGCTCGTCGAAGGGTTCTTCGAATTCAGACGCGAATCAAGTGTTTCAGTCCACCTAGAACATACCCGCGAGCCAGTCGATGGCGATTTCTGAGTTTCGAAAAACCCCGACTGGCAAACGATGCGCGGCTAGTTCCGTACGTAAGTAATACAACCGATGGTAATCGGAAATTTCTGCCGACGAAACCAATGCGATGCGTTTTTTTGGCGGCCAGCGATCGAGAGATAAGCGCGCCACCAGTCCCTGAATTTCGGCGCATTCGATTTTACACCTACTGTCCGACAGGTCGACGAGCAGCTTGCACTCGCTCAGGTGTCGGGTCGCCGCTTCGATTTGTTCAAAGAGCAATTTGAACGCTGCACTGTCCATGTCTCCACAAGCTTGAATAATCAAATGATTTCCCTGATCCTGCCAGTTAAACAATTTGACTTGAAAGTGCATTTTTCCCTCCCAACCGGCTTTTAAGGATTGCCGGGAGGGTTTTCTTGACATTTTGCGACAATGGATTGACAGATAGAGCTTGGGTATCTTCATCGATCGGAGAGCGTTGGAGATTTTATGCAAACCGCACCAATGATCTCGGCCAGCGTGACAATAGGCTTGCCCGAAGCCATCAAGGACGCAGGTATCGATTCCAGAAAAGTTTTCGAGAGTTTGGATTTA
>Ga0075434_100002313_pt1 | contig 16680 bp, 11 predicted proteins | sample RhiMethybrSRZTD3_FD_75298 | JGI IMG/M metagenome (GOLD analysis project Ga0075434, IMG submission 75298) | Populus rhizosphere microbial communities from Tennessee, USA - Rhizosphere MetaG P. TD hybrid SRZTD3 | ecosystem: Host-associated > Plants > Roots > Rhizosphere > Soil | place: USA... | reverse complement strand
CAGCGCTTCAAGGACTCGGACGGGGACGGCGTAGACGACGCGAAGGACCGCTGCCCGGGCACGGCCCCCGGCACGCGCGTGGATGCCGCGGGCTGCCCGATTCTGTTCACGCCGGAGCGGACGCCGGTCATCCTGCGCGGTGTGATGTTCGAGACCGGGAAGTCGGCCCTCAAGCCCGAGTCCTTCACAGTCCTCGACATCGTCGCACAGTCGCTGAACGCCAATCCGGATATCCGGATCGAGATTGCCGGCTATACGGACAACACCGGCTCGAGCGCCACCAACCTGAGGCTGTCGCAGGCGCGGGCAGACGCGGTGCGCGCCTACCTCGGGAGCAAGGGCGTCACGCCGAGCCGAATGGTGGCAAAGGGATACGGCGCGGTGAATCCGATTGCGGCCAACACGACGGCCGCCGGGCGCACGCAGAACCGGCGCGTCGAGCTACACCAGTTACCTTGAGCGCGTTCCGCGCGGGGAGCTGACAATGAGACGGTTCGGGTTGCTGGCGGCCGTGCTGACGCTCGCCGCGGGACGCCTTGCCGCGCAGCACGCCGGACAGGTCGAAGTGGGCGCGTTCGGCTCCTACACGCGCTACGATGCCACGTTCGGGCTCGCCCACAAGATCGGGGGCGGCGTCCGGATGGGATACCTCCTGGGCAGCATCGTTGGTGTGGAGGCCGACGTCCTCTTCCAGCCCGAGTACACTGTGACGCCGCCCGGCGGCGCCACGTCCACGCTCGAGCCGCTGATCGGTAGCGCGTCTCTCGTGATCAATGCCGTGCATGCGAACCGACTCATGGTCTACGTGCTCGGCGGCTACTCGCTGCTCGACTTCGGCACCCGCGCGCCCTACCGCTTCACCGACAACGGCGCCCATGGCGGCGCGGGCGTTCGCCTGTTTCTCAGTGACCGCATCGCGTTGCGCGTAGAGGGGCGGGCGATCTACAGCCCCAGCACCCAGTCGACGTTCGGCCCCAAGACGGCCACGCATTACCTGGGCACCGCCGGGCTCTCCGTGTTCCACTTGGGCGCCCCGTCCAAGGATTCCGACCACGACGGCGTCCCCGACGCGAAGGATGCCTGCCCTGACACGCCCGCGGGGGCTGTTGTGGACTCGAAGGGCTGCCCCATCGACTCCGACCGGGACGGCGTCCCCGATGGCATCGACAAGTGCCCCGGGACGCCAGCGGGAGCGCGTGTCGATGCGACCGGCTGTCCCATCGATAGCGACGCCGATGGCGTCCCCGACGGGATCGATCAGTGCCCCGGCACGCCCGCGGGGGTCCACGTGGACGCAAAGGGCTGTCCGGTCGACTCCGATGGAGACGGCGTCCCCGATGGCGTCGATCAGTGTCCCAACACGCCCCCGGGCGTCGCGGTCGACGCAGCCGGGTGCCCGTTGGATTCGGACAAGGACGGCGTCCCCGACGGCATCGACAAGTGCCCCAACACGCCCGCGGGAGCCACCGTGGACTCCAGCGGCTGCCCGTTGGACACCGACCTCGATGGCGTGCCGGACGGCATCGACCAATGTCCCAACACACCGGCGGGCACCAAGGTGGATGCGGTCGGCTGCCCGCTGCCGGTCGAAGCGGTGAAGCCAACGGCCACGCCCACCCCGCCAGGCAAGTGTCCGCCCGCGCCCCCGGGGAGCCAAGTGGACGCGAACGGCTGTCTCATCCTGTTCGCGCCCGAAGCCGCGCGGTCCCCGACGCCCGGCGCTCCAGCGCGGCCCACGCTGATTCTGACCGGTGTGAACTTCGAGACCGGCAGGTCGATATTGACGCGGGACTCGTACATGGTGCTCGATGCCGTCGCGGCCTCGCTGGTCGCGAATCCCGATATTCGGATCGAGGTCGGCGGCTACACCGACAGCACCGGAAGGAAGTTCACGAACCTGCGACTGTCGCAGGCGCGCGCCGCCGCCGTCCGTTTCTACCTGGCGCGCAAGGGCGTCCCGCCGCTCCGCATGGTCGCGAAGGGGTACGGCGCGTCGGGCTACATCGCGCCCAACAACACCGCCGCGGGACGCGCGCAGAACCGTCGGGTGGAGCTGCACAAGCTGCCGTAGCGTGAGCGGGCGGGGCCTCGGTATGTTCTCCTGCCCCCATGCTCCGCCCGCTGGCGCTCCTGTTCGCCGTGGCGATCGCCGCCGCGCCGGCACCCCCTGCCGCGGCGCAGCAACCACGCCGCACGCCGCCGGCCCGGCGCCGTCCTCCCCCGGTCACGGCCCCAAGGATACCGACCCCGCGGTCGGTGCTGGGGTTCGAGCCCGGCGACGACAGGAAGCTCGCCGATTGGGCGACTCTCGTCCGGTACTACCAGGCGCTCGCTTCGGGCAGCGATCGGATGCGGTACCGCGAGCTGGGGCGCAGCACCCTCGGCGCCCCCCTCATCGCGCTCGTGATCTCGAGCCCGCAGAACTTGCGGGCCCTGGACCGCTACCGTGAGCTCAACCAAAAGCTCGCAGACCCCCGGGGATTCAAGACCACGAAGGAAGCAGACGATGTGCTCCACAGCGGCAAGGTCATTGTGCTCGTCACGTCAGGCATCCACTCGACGGAGGTCGGCGGGCACCTGAGCCCCGCGGTCCTCGCGTACCGACTCGCGAGCGACACCAGCGCCGCGACGCGAGCGATCCTCGACAATGTGATCCTGTGGCTCGTGCCGTCGCTCAACCCCGACGGGGTCTCGATCGTCACCCGTTGGTACAACCGGACGCTCGGCACCACAGCGGAGGGCACCGATCCGCCCGAGCTGTATCACCACTACACGGGGCACGACAACAACCGCGACTGGTACGCGTTCACTCAAGTCGAGACGCAGGTGGTAGTGGACTCGATCCACAACGTCTGGCATCCGCAGATCGTGCACGACATTCACCAGCAGGACACCGATGGGTCGCGGCTCTTCCTGCCCCCTTACCTGGATCCGATCGAGCCGAACGTCGATCCCCTGCTGGTCGACGGCGTGAACGCCCTCGGCACCGCCATGGCATGGGCGCTCGCCGGGCAGGGAAAAACGGGGATTGTGATCAACGCGGTGTACGACGCGTGGACGCCCGCCCGCGCGTACCAGCATTATCACGGCGGCGTGCGCATCCTGTCGGAGGCCGCGAGCGCGAACCTCGCGTCGCCCATCGATCTCCCCGCCGATCAGCTCGCCACGCGCGGCCGGGGCTTCAATCCGCGCGAGCGCTCCTGGAACTTCACGAATCCCTGGCCGGGCGGCCGTTGGACCCTGCGCGACATCGTGACCTACCAGACTGACGGCGCCTACGCTCTGCTCGAGAACGCGGCTCGCTACCGCGACCGCTGGCTCGCGAACTTCCTGACCGTCGAGGGGCGCGCCGTCCGCGGGTGGAAGGGGTGGCCCTATGCGTATGTCCTGCCGCGACAGCATCAGGATTCGGTCGGGCTCGCCACGCTGCTCGGCATCCTGCATCGCGGGCAGGTGGAGGTCCGCACCGCGCTCCACCCCGTGGCGGTCGGCACCCAGCGGTTCCCCGCCGGGAGCTATGTCGTGGCACTGCGCCAGCCATACGCCGGGTTCGCCAAAACGCTGCTCGAGCCGCAGCACTACCCCGATCTCCGGCTATACCCGGGTGGCCCGCCGCTCCCGCCCTACGACGTCACCGCCCACACGCTGCCGTTGCTGATGGGCGTGACCGCCGTGGCCGCGCGCGATTCGCTACGCATCGGCCTCTCCGCCCCGGTCGAGCCCCCGGCCGCGAGTCCCGGGTATCCCGGCTTCGCCGGCCCTGAGGCACCACGGGTCGGACTGTACCGCTCGTATGCGGCGCCGATCGACGAGGGGTGGACGCGGTGGGTGTTGGATACATGGAAGGTGCCCTACGTGTCGGTCGTCGACTCGGTGGTACGCGCCGGGAAGCTCAGGGACCACTTCGACGTGATCGTCCTGCCGGATCAGTCGCCCCACGAGCTGTTCGACGGCCTGCCCCGCCAGTATCCGGCGCCCTACGCCGGAGGCCTCGGCCAGGAAGGCGTGGAGGCATTGCGCCAGTTCGTGACTGACGGCGGCACGCTCGTAGCGCTCAACGACGCGAGCCGCTTCGCAGTCGAGCACCTGCTCCTCCCCGTGCGCAACGTCCTCGAGAGCGTGGCCGACGATGAGTTCTACGCGCCCGGATCGATCTTCCGGCTGGAGCTCGACCCGAGCGACCCGATCGCGCGCGGCATGCCTGCCCAGTCGGTGGCGTGGTATGAAAGCGGTCCCGCGTTCGAGGTGCTCGATTCGAGTGCCGCACGCGTCGTGGGACGGTATCCGGCGGATGCGGACAAGGTGCTGTTGTCCGGGTGGGTGTTGCATCCTGAGCGGGTGGCCGGTCGGGCGGCCTTGGTCGAGGTCAAGCTCGGCACCGGCCGGGTCGTCCTGTTCGGCTTCCGGCCCCAGTACCGGGGGCAGAGCATCGCGACTTACCCGTTGCTATTCAACAGCTTGCGGCTGACTGCACGGTGAAGTGATGCCCGTCTCTTGTCCGTTCGTTGGGTGATTCCTATCGTGTAGCCCCCTATGGCTGTGGTCCGGCAGGCAGGTGCCCTCTTGCTGGCCGCGCTCCTCATGAGTCGCGGCCTTTTTGCGCAGGATGCCGTGGACAGCGCGACGGCACCGGCACCGCTCCCGTCCCTGCCGGCCGGCGCCGACGCGACCGTTCCGGTCGATCAGTTGAAGGTGCTGCTGCGTCCCACGGAGATCCGCTACGTCCAGCAGGAATCAGTGCTGCTGCCGCCCACGGCGAACATCAAGGCGCTGTACGTGAACGCATGGGCATTCGGATCCCCGAAGCTGTGGCAGCTCGTGCGCCTGGCCGATGAGACTGAGATCAACGCCTTCGTGATCGACGTGAAGGATGACACCGGCTGCCTGCTTTATCCTTCGACGGTGCCGACGGCCGAGCAGATCGGCGCGAACAAGTGCGTGCGAGCGAAGGACGCGAAGGCGCGGCTCGACACACTCGCCGCTCACGGCATCTATCCTATCGCGCGCATCGTGGTTGCCAAGGATCCCCTCCTTGCCGAGCGCAAGGCGTCCTGGTCGGTGAAGGACCGCGGCACGGGCGGCCTGTGGCGCGACCGGATCAACATCGCTTGGGTTGACGCCTATAACGACTCGGTCTGGATTTATTCCGCCCAACTCGCGCAGGAAGCCGCGCAGATGGGATTCCAAGAGGTGCAGTTCGACTACGTGCGCTTCCCCGACGAGCCGCGCGAACGGATGGCGACGGCCATCTTCCCCGCGCACCGCGCGGGGCAGACGCAGCGCGAGGCGGTGCGCGAGCACGTGGCGCTGCTGAAAGACCGGCTGAAGCCGTACGGGGTTCCCGTCACCTTCGATATCTTCGGGCTCACGGCCTCGGTGACGACCGGCGACCTCGGGATCGGGCAGGTGTGGGAAGATTTCGTGAGCGTGGCCGACGTCGTGCTGCCGATGGTGTACCCGAGCCACTACTATCGGGGCGCCTTCGGCTACGCGTGGCCGAACGGCCAACCCTACCACATCGTGCGCAGCGCCCTCACGGACGCGCTGCAGCGCTCGCGTCCGCTCCCCGGCTCCGCGGAAATCCGCCCGTTCCTGCAAGCGTTCACCCTCGGGCGCAGGCTACCCCGCTACACACCCTTCGAGATTCGCGAGCAGATCCGCGCCGCCGAAGATCTGGGCATCACGTCATGGGTGCTGTGGAATCCGCGCAGCGTGTATCAGCGCGGGTCGCTGCGCCCGAAGCACGCCGCGGCGTCGCCCGCGACGCAGGCGGTGTCGAGCGTGCGCGGCGGGCGCTAAACGTTCAAGTCGAGGAAGGACGGTCAGCGAGCGCCATGCCGGGCTGCCACTCGGTGATGTAGCCCGCAATGGCCGAAGCGGCGACGGTATAGGGATTGGCGAGGTAGAGCTGGCCGGGCCCCGAGCGACCCGGGAAGTTTCGGTTGATCGCGCTGATGGTGACTTCTTCCCCCGTCTTCGACACTCCCGGCCCCGCATTGATGCACGCACCACAAGACGGCTCGAGAAACGTCGCGCCCACCTTGCGAAACAGCTCGAGGTATCCCTGCGACTCGCAATAGCGCTTTACGTCCTGCGATCCGCACTGGATGTAGAAGCGCACCCAAGGCGCCACGCGCTCCCCCCGCTCCGCCGCCTCTTCCAGCACGCGAGCGTACATGTCCATGTCTGCTTTTTTTCCCGCGGTGCAGGACCCGGCGTACGCGATGTCCACCCGCACTCGCTCCGCGGCCTCCCCGATGTAGCGCCCGTTTCCGGGGTCGCCCGGTAGCGCGATCAGCGGTCGGACAAGAGCGGCGTCGATCTCGATCACCTCGCAGTACTCCGCCCCCGCGTCGCTCGAGAGTCCCCGGCACACCCGCTCCGCTTGGTCCCGCGTGATCCCGCGATACTCCATCAGATACGCGACGGTCTTGTCATCGGGAGCGACGTAGCCGGTGAAACCGCCGACTTCGGCCGTCATGTTAGTCATCGTGGCACGCTCGTCCACCGACAGCGACTCGACAGCATCGCCACAGTATTCCACCAGTTTGCCGATCGCGCGACCGCTCTTCACATACGGGTGGCGCAGGATCTCGAGCATGAAGTCCTTTGCCGTCACGTTGTCGGGCTTCCTGCCGCTCACCACCACCTTTACGGTCTCGGGTACCGTAAGCCGCACGTCCTTCGTGATCCAGGAGTTGAAGATCGCCGTCGTGCCGACGCCGAAGGCGACGCATCCCACGGCACCCGCATGGGGTGTGTGGGAATCGCTCCCGATGATCACCGTCCCCGGCTCGGCGTGCCCCTCGAGGATCTTGGAGTGGCAGATCGCCTCAGATCCGTGGTGGCCGAGCCGCAGCTCGCCGTACAGCCGGATCCCCTGCTTCTCCGCGAACGCGCGCTGTTTCTTCTCGAGCTCGAGCGCCACGTCGAGCAGGCCCTCCTTCACGCGCTCGGGCGTCATCGCTTCGCCGAGGAAGGTGAGGTGATCGCGGAACATGAGGATCGAGCCTGGGTCGTGCACCTTCTCGTCTGGTCCCACGAGCTGCTCGAAGAAGATCGCTGCCATGGGGGTGACGTACTCGTGGCTGAACCGGATATCGGTGACGACGAACCCCTCGTCCCCGGGCTTCACTGCCGGGACCCCGATCTTCCCCTTGGCCGGATCCACGACCCAGTGGCGGGCGATGATCTTCTCGCCCAGGGTCATGGGACGAGGCGGCGTGGCGGGTGGTGAGAGGACGACCTTTCCCTGGAGCCGGGCTACGTTGAAGTTGAACAGCCCCCCGTATTCGATGATCCCGCGGGTGATCTCGCCTTCGCCCGCGGTAAATGCGCTCAGGGGGATGGCCTCGCCGCGTCGCACCTTGTCGATGATCGAGAAGTCCGTGGTCGCCAAGACGCCCAGGTTCTGACAGTTCTCCCGATAAATGCGCTCGATGTTCTCGGCGACCACCAGCTTGATCCCGGCACACATCTCGGCGTACGGCGACTGCTCCCGGGAGGACCCCTTGCCCCGGCGCTTGCCGCTCACCGAAGCCACGAAGCCGCCGCGCTTCACCGAGCCGCGGGTGATGGGGAACTCTTCGCCGCACTTGAGCCCCAGGTAGGGAAAGTCGCCCAAGGTTTCGTCGTAGTAATAGCAGATATAGGCAGGAGTTATTTCGTCGGTGGAGATGTTGTCGCGCAGCTTGGTCGCCGGTCGCCAGTCGATATCCGCCCCCTCGAGCTGCCGGCGCACGAGGTCCGCGTCCTCGGCCAGGAACAGGATCCGTCCCCGGAGCACCACCTGATCCGGCAACTTCTCCACGCGACGGGAGCGCAACGCAGCGAGCATCGGGCGAAAGATTACCCCTTGCCTAGGCCCGAGCAAGGCGATTCTCTTGGTGGCCGTGATCCTCCTCCTCCTCACTCTGCAAGGCATCCCCAGCGTCGCCCTGACGGGCACGCTGCACAGCCCGCGCGTGAAGGAGAGCTCCGGAATCGCCGCGAGCCGCGCACACCCCGGCGTGCTGTGGACCCATAATGACTCCGGGGACGCCGCCCGGCGCGTGTCTCTACATCGCGGACACAGGCGATAACGAGATGGCCCGCAAATCCGTAGTCATCTACGCCGTGGCCGAGCCAGATCCCCCAGGCCGGCGGAGCGGTGCGGTTCGCTCCGCTCCGGCCACGGCGCTGCGGCTCAAGTACACCGGCGGCCCGGACGACGTGGAGGCGATCTACGTCTCACCACGCGACAGCGCGCTCTACCTCGTGAGCAAGGGACGTAGGGGTGTTATCCAGTTGTACCGCGTGCCGCGCAACGCGTGGGGTGGTGACTCGGTGGTCACCGCCTCACCGCTGCAGCGGTTGCCGATCCCGCCGTTTGCGAGGCTCGGACGCCTCGTGACCGGCGCGGCGATCCGGACCGACGGCCGGCTCGTGGCGATCCGCACGTACTCGGAGATCTACACGTTCGTTCCGGGCGAGGGGGGACGTCTGATGCCCAGCGGGCGGCCCGTGTGTAACATCACCGGGCTCGAGGTGCAGGGGGAGGCGATTGATTTTCTCGACGACTCGACGTTCGCGCTTACCAGCGAAGCCGACCGCCGAGGCCGCGGGTCGATTCACACCGTGAGATGCCCCGAGTGACCCCATGAAGAGGAGCCACACGTGTCCCTGAAATGGTTGATCCCCGTCGCGATGATCTCTGCCGGCTGCGCTGGTGCACCAGGGCCCGCTGCAACGCCGGCGACGCTCGCTGCCCCCATGCCGGCCGTGAGCACGGCGGCGATGGACGCGCATCTCAAGTACCTCGCCGATGACCTGCTCGAGGGCCGCGCCCCGGCGACGCGCGGTGGCCGATTGGCCGCGAAGTACATCGCGGCCCAATTCGAAGCGCTTGGCCTGGACCCCGCGGGCGGCGACGGATCCTACTTCCAGCCGGTAGCACTCGTCGGCATGACGCCGCACCCGTCGCTCGTGTGGGGCAAGGGTGGCGCGACCAGGTCCCTCACTTATCTCGATGATTTCGTAGCGTGGGCGGAGCGGCCGGAGAGTCACATCGTCGCGGATGGCGAGGTCGTGTTCGTCGGCTACGGCATCGAGGCAGGCGAGTGGCAATGGGACGACTACAAGGGAGCGGATGTTCGCGGCAAGGTGCTGTTGATGCTCGTGAACGATCCCGGCCTTCAGGATTCGACCATCTTCAACGGGCGGGCCCTGACCTACTACGGCCGTTGGACGTACAAGCTCGAAGAGGCGGCGCGCCGCGGCGCGCTGGGCGCGATCCTGGTCCACACCCCGGAGAGCGCGACGTACGGATGGGATGTGGTGCGCGGTTCGTGGTCGGTGGAGCAATTCAAGCTCGATCGGCCGGCGCCGCAGAGCATCGCATTCGCGGCCTGGGTGACGCACGACGCAGCTCAGGCTGCCCTCGCCCGAGCGAACCTCAACCTCGATTCGCTGACCCGCGCCGCGGCGCGCCGCGATTTCCGTCCGGCGGCGACCGGGATCAGCGTCGCGGTCGACGTCACGAGCGCGCTGCGTCACGTCCGCTCGGAGAATGTCGTGGCCAGGATCCCCGGGAGCGACCCCGCGCTGACCCGCGAGGCGGTCCTGTTCACCGCGCACTGGGATCACAAGGGGATCGGCCCCGTCGCGAACGGCGACTCGATCTACAACGGCGCGGAGGACAACGCGTCGGGCGTCGCGGCGATGCTCGGCGCCGCCGAGGCGCTGGTGCAGGTGCAGGCCCGCCGGCGAACGCTGCTGTTCATAGCGACCACGGCCGAGGAGAGCGGCTTGCTCGGCAGCGAGGCGTACACGCGGGACCCCCTCGTCCCGCTCGAGCAGACCGCGGCGGTGATCAACCTCGATGTCACGAACGTCCGCGGGGCCACGCGTGACATCGACGCACTGGGCGTCGACCGCTCGACCCTGGGCGCTGTGTTCGATGCGGCGGCCCGCGCCGAATCGCTGGCCGTCGTCCACGAGCCGGACGTACGGGGCTCGTTCTATCGGTCGGATCATTTTCCGTTTTCAAAGGCCGGTGTGCCGGCGCTGTCGATCGAGCCTGGCAGGGACTTCGTCGGCCGGCCCACCGGCTGGGGCGAACAGGAGGCCACCCGCTACAACCGCGAGCGCTACCACCAGCCGGGCGACGAGTACCGCTCGACGTTCACTTATGCGGGTATGGCGCAGGAGGTGCGCGTGGCAATGCGAGTCGCGCTCGCGGTGGCGAATGCGCCGGCGATGCCGCGTTGGCTTCCGAATTCGGAATTTCAGCGGCCCGCGGGACGCGCGCATCCCTGAGTGCAGAGTATTGCAGTTCTGGTAAGTCGCTGTCGATAAATGGTATGTAAGCATTCCGGCAAGTGGGATGTGGGTGCCTCTGGCCTATTGGGAGGTACCCACATAAGTTTGCGCCCGCCTTGCCCCCGTCGCACCTCCCGCACTCCGGAGTGGGCACCTGGAACTCCCCACATCGCATCGGCTGCCGCTGTCGTGGCTCGTCGAGGCGGCGAGCCCGCCCATCGTCTATCGAGCCTATGCCGAGGTCGTGCCGGAGGCCGAGCGGGATCCCGCACGCCTCGAGGCGCTGCGCGAATCGGTGTTGCACTACAAGCCAGCGCAGGCCATCGCTCGCAAGCAGAAGGGGACGGGACTGTGGGGGGGGAACCTGCTCGCGCCCGCGCCTTCCAAGCCGTACGGCTGGACCGAGCCGGGCACGGTCTATCAGTATCGGCGGCTGCTCGAGCTGGGGTGGCCGCCATCAGAGCGGGTGTTTCGCAACGCCGACCGGTTCCTGTTTCAGCTGCTGTCACGTATCGAAACGGACGATCCTGACCGAACGGTCGCCCAGCGGGCGCTCGAGCTGCTGGTCGAGTTCCAGAAGGCCGCCAAGACGGATCTCGGGCTGGGGCGCTGGGCGCGTCGCATGGGGCGCGAGGGAGCCGCGTGCGCGCTGGCGCTTGGGGGGCACAGCGACGATCCGCGGGTGCGGGGCACGGCGCATACCATCGCCAGCAACATCTCCCAGTACCTACGCAGCGAACTGGCCGTAAACCCCTTCAAGAAGGCCCAGGGGAAAACGGTGCTCGATCCCCATGCCTGCCCTCCAACGATCTTCGCCGTGGAGATGCTGGCATTTCTGCCCCCGGTGCAGCGGGAGCGAGCCGGCTTCATCGAACGGCTGGGGCACTATTTCTCGTCGCCCGCACCGCGGCGCGCGTTCTTCATCCTCGCGGGTAAGAAGCTCCTCAAGCCGATCTTCGAGATCCTGGGCGATCCCATGCGCTCCGACGCCCAAGGCCATGTCACCGACATCCCGTTCGCGCTTTACTGGATCGAGCTGTTGGCGCGACTCGGTCTCGTGCGCCAAATCCCCAGCGCCAGTCGGGTACTGGCGCGGCTGTTCAACGAGTGCGACGATCGCGGGATCTGGAGCCCGAAGAGCTTGCGTGCCATGCCCAAGGCGACGAGCCCCCTCACGGCGCACTACTTCCCACTCGAGGGACCGGGGAAGAGCCCCGCGCAACGGCAGACCGACGCAACCTTCCGTCTGGGTCTCATCGCCCGATTGATGGGGATTCCCGTCGAGATCGTCTAAGCCTTCCCCCTTGCGCCCGGGGACTAGCTTGCGTAGTAGTGATCGCTACTACGCAATGCCCAGCGAACTCGATCTCACGCCTTTCGGCTTCACGGCCACCGAGTCCCTGGCCTATGCCGCGCTGTTGCGGCTCGGTCCATCCACCGGCTACGCGGTGGCCCATGCCACGCGCGTGGCTCGTGCCAACACCTATGGTGCCCTCGAAGGTCTGGTGAGCCGCATGGCCGCGCTGCGGCTGCCGGGGCGGCCCGCCCACTATCGAGCGACCGACCCAGGGGCGCTCATCGCCCAGCTAGCCGCCGAGCAGGGCGAGGCCCTCGACCGCCTCAGCCGCTCCCTACGGGACGTTACTGATCGCTCTGGCCCGGAAACCCGCACGGTCACGGGGGAACGCGCCGTCGCCAACCTGATCATGCAAGTCGTCGCCCGCGCCGGGCAACGAGCTGAGGGCGTGCTCTCGGCCGAGCTGCTCCGCCCTACGCTGCCCGCCTGGCGGCGCGCGAAAGAACGCGCGGCCCTCGAGCTGCGAGGCGCGGGGGAGGTGCCTGCGGAGGCAAGTCCAGTCCTCAGCGGCACCGTGGCAGGAGACTCACCCACGGTGCTGCTGATCGACGACGTTCAAGCAGTGCTCGTGGCGGGAAGCGGCGACACGACAGCGGGGGTGTGGAGCTCGCATCCAGCCATCACCGCGCTGGCCCGCGCCTGGATCCGGGGCCGCGCGTGAGGCGCCTCTTTGCCCTTCTCGCCCCGCTCCTCTGCGTCGGCGGCGGTTGCCGGGCCCCCGCCCTGCCGGAAGACCAGCTATTCCCCGCCGGGACCCAGTTCACGGCCCGCTACGTCCTGGTCGATGGAACGAGGATCCGCTACCTCGACGCCGGGCACGGCCCTCCGGTCGTGTTCCTCCACGGCCTCGGCGCCTCGATGTACGCCTGGCGCAAGAATCTCGCAGCCGTGGCCGCGGCGGGCTTCCGCGTGATCGCGTTCGACAACCGCGGCTTCGGCCTATCGGACAAGCCCCCGGGGCCCTACGACAACGCCGCGTATGCCCGCCTCGCGATCACCCTGATGGACTCGCTGCGGGTCTCGGATGCCGCGCTCGTCGGGCACTCCATGGGGGGCGCGATCGCCGCCGAAGTCGCGATCGAGTACCCGCAGCGCGTGCGCGGGCTCGTCCTGGTCGGCTCGGCTGGCCTCGGTACCCGTGAGCCGCTGTTGTTCAGGGTAGCCCGGTGGCCCGTGCTCGGATCGGCAGTGGTGGCGCTCCGTGGGCGGGGCCTCACCGCCCGCCTGCTCAGGTCCACCTATTTTGATCCGAGCAAAGTCACAGAGGCCGACGTGGATCAGTATTACGCCCCGGTCGCCCTGCCCGGGTACGGGCGGGCTCTTCGGGCCGCCCTTCGACAGTTCCAGTTCGACGGCCTAGAGGGGCGGCTCAATCGAATCGTGGCTCCGACGGTGGTCTTGTGGGGGGAGGAGGATCGGTGGGTCCCCCTTGGAGTGGGGCGTGCCCTGGCGAGTGGGATCACGCGCTCCGCGTTCCTGAGCGTTCCGCGGGCAGGGCACTCGGTACAGGAAGAGTCGCCCGACGACGTGAACCACCTGGTCATCAGGTTTCTGAAGGACGGTTTGCCGCGGGTCCCAGCGGATCTGGCGTTTGGGCACTAGATCGGTATATTTCATCAACCGTCCGGTTGATGAAATGACGCGTGAAGCCCAAACTTAGCAATTCCAGTGCTTTACGGATTGTCGCCGCAGCCCGCGAGGAGTTTTCTCGTCGCGGATTCGACGGCGCCCGCATGGATCAGATTGCCCGGCGGGCGGCGGTGAACAAGCAACTGCTTTTCTACTACTTCCACTCGAAGCGGGGTCTGTTCACGGCCGTGCTGGCCCGCGGCGCGGCCGAGCTCGAGCAGGCGCTGGCTACCCTCCCGACAGGAGGCGAGCGACCACTGGACCGCATCCGCCTCGCTCTCGACGCCCAATTCGATTTCCTGGCGGCGCATCCAGACCTGGTCACTCTGCTCACACAAGCCGGCCGGTCCGAGGCGCGGCCGTTTGCTCCTGCGATCAAGCGGCTGGTCGTGCTCCTCGCCGAAGGGCAGGGCCGCGGTCAGGTACGCGACGACCTCGACCCGCACCTGGCCGCCGCGCAAGCGCTCGTGCTGATGGTCGCCTATCTCGGTCTCGAGTCGCTCATTGCGATGAGCGCAGCGCCTCTCGGCGCCGACGAGCCGGCGCTACGGGAGCGCTGGAAGGAGGCGGCGGTGAGGCTGGTGCTGGACGGAGTGGCAGCGCACTAGGCCGTCAGCCATCAGTTGATCCAGTACGATGCCTTCACGAGAAACGTGTTGTTCGGGTGCAGGTCGAAGAGGTCGCGGAAGTTTCCGCCCATGGACCGCGGGCCCTCCGCCCCTAGGTCGTCCTGCCGTCCCTGGGTCCACACGACGAACAACGTCGAGCCTGGGCGATATTCCCAACGCAGCACGGCGGTCGAATTGAACTGCTTGAAGTTGAATCCACCGGGGGTGGCGGTGTACGGCCGGTAGCGATCGTCGAACGCCGCCGCTTTGGGATTGGCGAGCTCGCGTACGTTTGAGAATGTGCCCTTGCTCACGAACGGCTGCGCATACAGCTGGAAGGTGAGGGTGGTCGAGAGGGTGTAATCGACCCGGCCGGTGAGCGACACCTCCTTTTGATTCAAGTGCGCGAAGGTGTAGTGTGTGGCGAAAGGGGTGATGGTGTCGGTGACCGTGCCGTGTGGCTGAACGTCCTTCACGTTGTGCGTGGCGGTCAAGGTTAGTGTCGTCCGGAATTGGGATGCGACGCGCAACGCGACTTGGACACCCGCGTTGAACCTCTCAGACCGGCCCACGTCACCGCGCCGGTAGCCGACCCACGCGTACGGTGTGAACGCCGGGCGCTCATCGCCGTCGATCTCGGCATTGACCGACACGTAGGGGTCGACCCGCACCGCTGGCCCCCCCCGCGAGCAGTTGCGATCGCAGTACGTGGTCCCGAGCTGGCCCGCCGTCACGCCCCCATGCACCCACCAACGGTTGTTTAGCTGGGCGTGTACGTTCGTGTTGGCGGCGCGCTCCACGGCCGTGCCCGCCGCCGTCCAGTACTGCCACCAATTGAAGTTCCAGAACGCGGTCTGATAGAACGAGCCGGGGTGCCGGGACTGAAACGCGAACCAGTTGTTCCAGCTCTGTTGGTCTGCCTGCAACAGGAAGCCGAGGTCGTTCAGCTCGAACCCCTGAGAACGGCGCTGATAGCTGGTCTCGAATCGGGTGATACCACCACCCACTTTGCCGAACTTGAGCTCCTCCGCGTCGCCCGCGAGCGACGTCCGGGTCGAGTCGTAAGAGACCCCGGAGCCGTAGCGTTGGTAGTAGTGCACCGGATCGTTCTGGGTGGCGGCGATGGCGGACGGTGTTCCCGCGACGCGGCTCAGGTCGAACGAGCCCGAAATCTGGTAGCGGCGACCGAGGAAGCGGTGCCGGAAGTCGAAGGCTCCCACGTAGGCACTGCTGCGTAACGACCCGTCGGTCCACTGGTCGAGATGACGGTTCACCGCCGTCACCATCGCGCCGATGCCGCTTTCGCCGCCCTTCAAGTCTTGCTGCACCCGCACGGCGGCGTAATTGGTTGTCGGCTCCATCGTGCGGTCGAGCGTCGCAGCTTCGCGTCCCGTGATGGCGTCCAACACGCCCAAGGTTTGCCCGCCGGGAAGCCGTCCGGTCATCTTCGCCGCGCCGTAGATCGTGGTGGCCGTAGGCGGGTTCGGGTCGCCGTAATCGAGCTGCGGGGCGCGCCCGATGCGCCGCGAGTAGAACAGGCCCTCGCCGGTGCTGCAGTCGTTGACGGCGCTGCAATTCACGTCGAACCGAAAGATCCCGGCCCCCTGGACGAAAAAGGGACGCCGCTCTTGAAAGAACGTTTCGAACGCGGTCAGGTTGAGTACCGCCGGATCCGCTTCGACCTGTCCAAAATCGGGGTTGACCGTCGCGTCGAGGGTAAGGCTTGGCGTGAGCCCGTAGCGTACATCGGCACCCGCAGTCAGCTTTTGCGAGCGATCGAAGGTTCCGCCGGTCAGCGGCTGGGATACGTTCTTCGTCAGGAGGTAGGGCGTGAGTTCGGGCCGCCGCGGCGAGGGTAGCCCGACGAGTCCTGTCAGCTCCCCCAGTTGCGAGGAGATGCCCGCTTGCGAGTTGCGGTACACCGGCCAGCTCACGCGCTCCGTGTACCGCTGGATGTCGCGCCACACGGCGAACCCGAACGTATTCGTGTCCCGTGGCACATAGCGCAGCTGGGACAACGGGATCTGAAACTCGGCCGTCCACCCGAGAGAGTCGATCCGCGTGGCGACGTCCCACACCGCGTCCCAGGCGTCGTCCTCCTGAGCGTCGTTGTAAACCGCGTAGTCGCGCTTCACGCCGGCGGGGTTCACGGCGAACTCGTATCCATTGCGCCGGTCGTGATACGAGTCGATCATGATCTTGAGCTGGTCGGTCGCGGCGCGGACGTCGCGCCGCGCGAGCAGCTTGAGGATACTGTCGGGGTGGGGGTCGAAGGCGCGAATGAAGACGTACAAGTTGTGGTCGTCGTAGGCGACCTTGGCTTCGGTGGCGAATCGGGGGTCCCCGTCTTCCTTCGGCTGAAACTCGCGGAACTGCGTGATGGCGGGGGCCACGCGCCACACCTCGTCGTCGTCGCGGCCGTCGATGACCACCGGGGTTTTCGCCCGCACGGCAGTCGCCCGGGTGGCGGTGGACGGTGGCGGTGCGACGCCGTCGCCCGAAGGCGACGTGGCGGTTTGCAGCAGAATCGCGAGCAGGGCGACAGCCGGCATGACGGGCGCTCCCGTTGACCTGGTCGGACGGTTAGACAGGTCTTACGGGCAAAGGGTTGGGCAGGTTCCGGTCGTCACCAGAACCGAACAAGCCCCCGGGGGTCGTCATCCCCGGGGGCTCGTCCATCTTCAAGGCTTAGTTGTGTTTCGCGAGCAGGCTGGGCTCGACCGGGGCTTCGCCGTCGAACACCAGGTGACCAGCCTCGAACCGTGCGCCGCGCTGGGCCAGTGTCAG
>Ga0075434_100002309_pt1 | contig 16689 bp, 17 predicted proteins | sample RhiMethybrSRZTD3_FD_75298 | JGI IMG/M metagenome (GOLD analysis project Ga0075434, IMG submission 75298) | Populus rhizosphere microbial communities from Tennessee, USA - Rhizosphere MetaG P. TD hybrid SRZTD3 | ecosystem: Host-associated > Plants > Roots > Rhizosphere > Soil | place: USA... | reverse complement strand
CAGCGTGGCTCGTATCGCAGGCGTTAACATTCCGACGCAGAAGCGCGTTCTTATCGCGCTTCAATACATTCACGGCATCGGCCCCAAGTTTGCGCAGGAGATTTGCCGCAAGGTCGGCATCCCCGACAAGCGTCGGGTCAACGAATTGACCGACGCGGAGGTCCTGCAAATCCGCGAGGCGATCGATCGCGACTATGTGGTGGAGGGCGACCTGCGCCGCGACGTGGCCATGAACATCAAGCGGCTCATGGATCTGGGGTGTTATCGCGGCCTGCGGCACCGCCGCAGCCTCCCCGTCCGCGGCCAGCGCACGCACACCAATGCGCGCACCCGCAAGGGCAAGGCGCGGCCCATCGCCGGCAAGAAGAAGACAACGGCCTAGAGCTTGCAAGCGCGATCCGGCCAATGCCGGGCGCGTGCGCTTAAGCCCCCAACCGATCCTGACCCCTGGAGCCCTTTGATCGATGGCAAAAGAGACGCAAGCCGCGACCCGAGCCAAACCGCGCCGGCGCGAGCGCAAGAATATCAGCTCTGGCATCGCCCACGTGAGCGCGACCTTCAACAATACCATGATCACCATCACCGATGCCCAGGGCAACACGATTGCCTGGTCCTCGGCCGGCACCATGGGCTTCAAGGGGTCGCGCAAGTCGACCCCCTATGCCGCGCAGATGGCGGCCGAAGATGCCGGCAAGAAGGCGATGGAGCACGGCATGAAGATCCTCGAGGTCGAGGTGATGGGGCCGGGTTCGGGGCGTGAGTCCGCGTTGCGCGCCCTGCAGGCCGTCGGGTTCCAGATTACCTCGATCCGTGACGTGACCTCGATCCCGCACAATGGATGCCGTCCGCGCAAGCGCCGGCGCGTGTAGGTGGCGGCGCGGCAGCGACGCGCCAGAGCCTTTGGATTGGAAGGACGAGCCTGAAGGCGAGGATCAGCTCGCGGCTCGTCTGCATTAAGAAAGAGTGTGAGGCCTCCCCGTGGCAAACGTGTTGCAAAAGAACTGGCAGGATTTGATCAAGCCGACCAAGCTCGAAGTCGCTTCAGGGCGGCAGCGAGACAAGGTCGCGACGATTGTCGCCGAGCCGCTCGAGCGCGGTTTCGGCATGACGCTCGGTAACGCGCTGCGGCGTGTGCTGCTCTCGTCCTTGCAGGGCGCGGCCATCACCACCGTGCATATCGACGGCGTGTTGCACGAGTTCTCCTCCATTCCCGGCGTGCGGGAGGATGTGACCAACATCATCCTCAACATCAAGGAGATCGCGCTGCGCCAGCACTCCGAGGGCGTGAAGCGGATGGTGCTGAAGAAGGAAGGGCCCGGGCAGGTGAAAGCCTCGGATATCGAGGCCAGTTCCGAGATCGAGATCCTCAATCCCGACCATGTCATTTGCACCCTCGACCAGGGCGCCGCGATCCGCATGGAGTTCACCGCTAGCATGGGCAAGGGCTACGTGCCCGCCGAGCGCAACCGCCCTGATGATGCGCCGATCGGCCTGATCCCGGTCGATAGCCTCTATAGCCCCGTCAAAAAGGTCTCCTATCGGGTCGAGAATACGCGCGAGGGCCAGATCCTCGACTATGACAAGCTGACGATGACGGTGGAGACGGACGGTTCGGTGACGGCCGAAGATTCGGTTGCGCTGGCGGCGCGCATCCTGCAGGACCAGCTCGCGGTCTTCATCAACTTCGAGGAGCCGAAGAAGGCCATCGAGGACGCCGCCAAGCACCCCGAGCTCGCCTTCAACGCAGCCTTGCTCAAGAAGGTGGACGAACTCGAACTTTCGGTCCGCTCGGCCAACTGCCTGAAGAACGACAACATCGTCTACATCGGCGATCTGATCCAGAAGACCGAGGCGGAGATGCTGCGCACGCCAAACTTTGGGCGCAAGTCCCTCAACGAAATCAAGGAGGTGCTGGCCAGCATGGGCCTGCATCTCGGCATGGAGGTGCCGAATTGGCCGCCCGATAATATCGAAGATCTGGCCAAGCGGTTCGAGGATCAGTATTGAGTGCCGCTAAGCGGCGCTGGCCGATGAGCCCGCGCCGCTTCGCTTAATCAACGCGAGGCCGCAGAACCTCGCTTGCAAAGAACGAAGGACGAAACATGCGACACCGCAAGCTGGGGCGGCGGTTCAGCCGCGATAGCGGCCACCGCCAGGCCATGTTCTCGAACATGGCCGCCGCGCTTATCCGCCACGAACAGATCATCACGACCTTGGCCAAGGCCAAGGACTTGAAGCGGGTGATGGACAAGTACATCACGCTGGCCAAACGGGGAGACCTCAATTCCCGGCGTCTGGCCGCCTCACGTATGCGCGATGAGGCCATGGTCAAAAAGCTGTTCGATACGCTGGGGCCTCGTTATCGGGATCGGGCGGGGGGCTATACGCGGGTGCTCAAGGCCGGCTATCGCCACGGCGACTCGGCGGCCGTTGCCGTCATCGAACTCGTCGACCGCGATGAGTTGGTGAAAGGCAAAGAGGACAAGGAGCGCGCCGAGGCCATGAAGGCACAGGCGAGCCCCTGAGCGAGCGCCCGCGCGGTAGCTGCTGCGCGACCCAACGTTTGCCGCCGCCCAGCACCCGCCGCTACGGCGTCTGCGCACGGCCGCCCGAGGCCCACTTGCCTGCTCCACGCCGCCAAGTGGCCGCAGAATCGCGCTATAGGCCTGCGCTCGGGCGCTTCCAGGGCGGCCATGGGCGATCTTCAAAGGCCGCTGGCGCTGTTCTATATTTCCACGGGCGCCTCAGGCATGAAAAGGGAAGCCTTATGAGCGGTTTGGCGAACGTCCGGCGGGGCGTGCTGGTGGGCCTGCTGAGCCTCGCCATCCTGCCTTGGACCCCGGCGGCCGCCCAGCGGCGCGAACCGCCACCCTCGCGCGAGGCGGCGCAATATTCCTTTGCCCCCATCGTCAAGAAGGCTGCCCCGGCGGTCGTCAACGTCTACGTGCGCGCCCGCGTGCAGACCTTCGTGTCGCCCTTTGCGCAAGACCCCCTGTTCGGCCGCCTCTTCGGCGAGCGTTTTGGGCTGCCACAGGAGCGCATTCAAAATTCGCTGGGCTCAGGGGTGATCGTACACCCCGACGGCATCATCGTGACCAACACCCATGTGGTGAAGGTCGGCGGCACCGCCGAGATCAAGGTGGCGCTCGCCGATCGGCGCGAATTCGACGCCAAGGTCGTTCTGCAGGATGAAAAGTCCGACCTCGCCGTGCTCAAGATCGAGGGGGGCGACGGGCGCTTCCCCTACCTCGAGTTCGAGGATTCCGACCGCGCCGAAGTGGGCGATCTGGTGCTGGCCATCGGCAATCCCTTCGGCGTCGGCCAGACCGTGACCAGCGGCATCATATCCGCCCTTGGACGCACCGAGGTGACCCAGTCGGAAGCCCAAGTGTTCATCCAAACCGACGCGGCCATCAATCCCGGCAACTCCGGGGGTGCTCTGGTGGACATGGCCGGCCGCGTGCTGGGCATCAATACGGCCATTTTTTCCCGCTCGGGGGGATCGCACGGCATCGGCTTTGCCATACCCTCCAATCTCGTGAAGGTGATCGTCGACAGCGCGATTTCCGGGCGCAAGCTCGAGCGTCCCTGGCTTGGTGCCAAGCTCGACGCGGTCACGCGCGAGCTCGGCGAGGCCCTGGCGCTCGACCGCGTGGCCGGTGCCCTGGTGGTGAAGGTCTACGCGCCGAGCGCGGCGTCGGAGGCCGGCTTGCAGTCCGGCGACGTGATCGTCGGCGTGGACGGCTACGAGATTGCCGATCCGCGCGCCGTTTTCTACCGCCTCACCACCCGCGGGATTGGCAACAAGTGCAGCCTGGACGTGGTCCGTAAGGGCCAGAAAATGACGGTGGCGCTGGCGGTGCGTGCCCCACCCAAAGCCGGGCGGGACGACGTGCGCAACCTCTCGGGCGCGCATCCCTTCGACGGTGCACGCGTTGCCAATATCTTGCCCGGCACGGCCGCCGAGCTTGGCGTTGAGGAGGAGGATGGCGTCGTGATCCTGTCGGTGCAGCCCTCGTCGCGCTCGGCGCGGCTCGGCTTTCGCACCGGGGACATTATTGTTCAGGTCGGGCGCGAGAAAATCGATAGCATCGGCGACCTGGAAACCCAGCTCAAAGAACGCCCGCGCGTGTGGCAGGTCGTGGTCAAACGCGGCAATCAGCTCCTGCAACTCCAGCTTTCCGGCTGAAGGTGGCCAATCTTTTTGAAGCAGCAGGCCTGGAGAAAGGTGCACCGCGGCCCCTGGCCGACCGGTTGCGTCCAAAAAAGCTGAGCGCGGTCATCGGCCAGGATCACCTCGTCGGGGCCGACGGCAGCTTGAGCCGGATGTTGGCCAGCGGGCGTCTGCAGAGCATGATCCTGTGGGGGCCGCCCGGCTCGGGCAAGACCACGGTGGCGCGTCTCCTCGCGGACGAGAGCCAGCTCGCCTTCGAGCAGCTCTCTGCCATTTTCTCCGGTGTGCAGGATCTGCGCAAAGCCTTCGAGCGTGCCCGCAGCCGACGCGAGACGGGTCAGGGCACCTTGCTCTTCATCGATGAGATCCACCGCTTCAACCGCTCGCAGCAGGACAGCTTTCTGCCCATCATGGAGGATGGCACGATCACGCTGGTGGGGGCCACCACGGAGAACCCGTCGTTCGAGCTCAATGGTGCGTTGCTGTCACGTTCCCTGGTGCTCGTCTTCCACCGTCTCGACGACGCCGCGCTCGAAGAGCTCCTGCGGCGCGCCGAGGCCGAAGCCGGCCGAGACCTGCCGCTCGATGGCGAGGCGCGCGCAACGCTGAAAGCGCTCGCCGACGGTGACGGCCGCACGGTGCTGAACATGGCCGAGGAGCTCATTGGGTCCACTGCCCCCGGGAGCGCGCCGCTGGACCGGGCGGCCTTGAGCAAGCTCTTGCAGCGCCGTGCGCCGCTCTACGACAAATCGCGCGATGGCCACTACAACCTGGTCAGCGCCTTGCACAAGGCCGTGCGTGGGTCCGACCCTGACGCCTCGCTCTATTGGCTCGCGCGCATGCTGGACGCCGGAGAGGACCGGCTGTTTATCGTCCGGCGCTTGGTGCGCATGGCCATCGAGGATATCGGTCTGGCCGATCCGCAGGCCGTGCTGCAGGCGCTCGCCGCTAAGGACGTGTTTGATTTTTTGGGCTCGCCGGAAGGCGAATTGGCGTTGGCACAAACCGTCATCTACCTGGCAACGGCGCCCAAATCCAACGCGGCCTATGTCGCCTTCGGCGCCGCCCTCGAGGCCGCCAAGGAGCACGGCAGCCTGGCGCCGCCCAAGCACATACTGAACGCGCCGACACGCCTGATGCGCCAAGAGGGGTACGGGGCCGGCTATCACTACGACCACGATGCGCCCGAGGCCTTTTCCGGACAGAACTACTTTCCCGATGGCCTGGCGCGCCAGCGCTTCTATGCCCCGGAGGGCCGAGGTTTCGAGGCCGAGCTCAGGCGGCGGCTGGAGCACTGGCAAAAGCTGCGGCGGGAGCGGCCCTAGCCATCGGCTTTGCCAGCGTTTGGCAGGCGCGGCGCCATTCGCCTATAGTCCTCACGCGGCGCAGATCGGCCGGCAGCCCTGCGCGTGCGGAGATCACCATGGTTGCGTTCAAGGACCTGTGGTACCGGCACCCGGCCAACAATTCCACGCAATACCCCTGCGTTGCCCCCCACGGCCTCACCAACCTTGAGGGTTCCTTCGTGGCGCCGGGCTTGCCGGTGTTCGGCAACCAATGCTCGATCCGCATGGGGGTGTGCCTGAAGCTGGCCGGCGTTGCCCCGGGGCTGCTACGCCATCCCACCTGTGGCGTGCATGCCGCCGAGGAAATGCACTATATCCGCGCCGCGGATCTGGCACGCGGGCTTGCCGGTGCGTCGATCCCAGGCGTCGGCAGGGTCGAGCGCATCACGGGCACGGAGGCATCCCACTTCTACGCCAAGATTTTCGGGCGCACAGGGATCATCTATATCCAAGACTACTGGAAGCGCCATGGCGAGACGACGGCCACCGGCGACCATATCGATGTTTGGAACGGCTATCGCTCGTCCACCAAGTGGTTGATGGAATGGTTCTCGTGGCTCGGCTACTACTCCAATTACGCGCAGGCCAAGGAAGTTTGGTTTTGGGAGGTGAAATAGGCGCGGGTTTACGTCTTGCAGCCGCGTCGGGAGGGAGCATGCGTTATCTGATCGCCATGGTATGCGCTGTTGTCGTTGCGGCGCTCGCCACGATTTTTCTAAGCCCCCGCCTGGCCGCCATGGTGGTGGACCGATTCACCTTCACCAGCCCTGACGAGGTGGGCAACTTGGAGGACGGCGTCTTCATGGCCGCAAACTTCCTGGCCCTGCTGATGGGTTGGTGGCTGGGCTGGGTGCTCGGCGCCCACTGGGTCGAGCCGGGCGAAACCCATTCCTGAGCCAAGCCCATGCGGTGTCTCATGCCCTTCAGGACCGCCGGTGCCCTCGTGCCGGAAGCCTATTGCCCGGTGGTTGCTAGGCGCGGCGGTGCCTGCTGGAGCTTGGGTCGCAGCCCGGGCGATCGGCCCGTGCGACAAGCCGCGCGCAGGCCCCGCGCCGATTTGCCGGCCCTCGCCGCCCAGCGCCTTATCGCCTGGGGGGGTGGGTCGCAAGCGCGGTTGCCCGCAGCACACGGCGGCGTCACTTGCTGGGGCCGGGCGAGCCTAAGCCCTCAACCTGCGCGGTGGCTCTCAACGTGAGCGTCCCTCTCGAAACCATCCAGGTCACCGGCGATGAAGCCGGCTTGCGCCTCGACCGCTGGTTCCGGGTGCATTTTCCCGAGGTCGGCTACAGCTATCTGCAAAAGCTGCTGCGCTCCGGCCAGGTGCGGGTCGACAGCCGGCGCGCGCAGGCAAATTTGCGCCTGCAAGCCGGCCAGCACGTGCGCGTGCCCCAGGTCGTGCGCACGGTGGGCAATAGCCGCCCCTCCGTCGTGCCCCCGCCCGGGCTTTCGAAGGCGGACCGCGACTTCATCGAGCGGCTGATCCTCTTCGAGGATGAGCACGTTGTCGTGCTCAATAAGCCGTTCGGCATCGCCGTGCAGGGCGGCACGGGCACCAAGCGCCACATCGACGGCTTGCTGGCCGGCATGGTCGACCGCTTCGGCGATCGTCCCCGCCTCGTGCACCGGCTCGACCGCGATACGACCGGCGTTTTGCTGGTTGCCAAGCATCGCCAGGCCGCCGCCAAGCTTGGCCGCGTCTTCCAGACGCGCTCGGCGGCAAAGACCTATTGGGCCCTCGTCAAAGGCGTGCCGCGGCCGGGGCAAGGCAAGGTCGAGGCGGCGCTGGTCAAAGCGCCGGGTCCGGGCGGAGACCGCGTGCGCAAGGCGGAGCCCGGCGAACAGGAGCAGGCAATGCATGCCACCACGCACTATGCCGTAATCGACCGCGTCGCGCACAAGGTGGCCTGGCTGTCGTTGAAGCCTGTCACCGGCCGCCAACACCAGTTGCGCGCGCACATGGCCTTGATCGGCCATCCCATCGTTGGCGACAGCAAGTACGAAGGCGACAAGGTCCTGCCCGACAGCGGCATCGAGGCCAAACTGCACCTGCACGCGCGCCGGCTCGTCATCCCCCACCCCATCGCCGGCGAGGCAAGACTCGACGTCACGGCCCCTTTGCCGCCGCACATGCGCAACACCTGGGAGATGCTGGGCTTGGACGCTGAGCGCTTCGACGCGGCCTAAGCGCGTCCCGCCAGCCGCCGGGGCGCGGAGCTTTCGCGGCCGCGCGCGCTCCCCTGCTCCCCCGGCGGTCAATGGCTGGGCCATGCTCGCCTTGGAAGCTGAGGCGCAAGCGCACCAGCCAGACCGGCGGGTTCGGCGGTCGCGGCAACAGCAGGGGATTTTACGCGCCAGCACGCGGCTGGGCCTTGCATTGGCCGATTCGTGCTGTCAGCCTGACGTTCCCTCGGCTTTTTTCAAGCCTATCCGGCATTGCCGCCGCTTCGAGCCAAGGAGCATCCCATGGCCGCCCCCGTGCACTTCGACCCTCAAATCGGCGAACAATTTCTGCGCTACGCCCGTCTGGTGGCGGCACGCGGCTATGTCCACAACACGCTCGGCAACATGGCGATCCGGGCTGCGCACCCCGATTACCCGCACGGGGTCGCCTACACCAAGCACGCCGAAATCTCCCTCGAGGAGATGGGCCTGGCCAATATCGTGATCACCGATATTCCGACCAGCCGGCTGCTCTACGGTTCGCGCATGACGAGTATTGGCCACAATCTCAACCGCGAGATCCTGCGCCTGCGACCCGACATTGGCGCCGTGATCCATGTGCACGACGATGCCACCATCGCCTTCTTCGGTTCCGGCGCCTTTCGCGAGATCAAAGTGCTGTCGCTCGACATGCCGTTTATCCTTGGCAAGCCGCCCTACTACGTGCCCGCGCACGTCGATGTGGAGGCCGATGTTGGGCCGGTCAAAGACTTCATCGCGCAGACCAACGTGGTGGTCCTGCTCGGGCACGGCATCACCGCCCTGGGCCGGACCATTTCGGAGGCCTATCACCGCTTGAATTCGCTCACCGCGGAAATCCGCCGCAACGTGCAGGCCGAGCAATTGGCTGCCCTCAAGGGGACGAGCCCGCTCTACCGCAGCGCCCCCGAGATTGCCTTGATGTATCGGCACGCCGAAGCCGTCATCTATCCCAGTCGCGCCGAGAAGGTCATGCAGGGGGATGCTGCCTAGCGGCCGTGGTCACGTCTTTTTCCCAGTCCCCTTCAGCAGGGGCGGGACGCCAACGAGCTCAGTTGGCTTTGCCGCCGCTGCCGGCTTTTGCTGCTATAATCTACTGCGACGCGTCTTTCGTGCCCTTGCCGCCATCCCATCAGGCGCGACCTTGTCGCTGCGCGAGCGCGTCGTCAGTGGGCCCATTATCCCAGCCATCAATGTCTTGCCTTGCAACGAGTTCGGCGTGAGCATTTCCGATCGTCCCCGTGAGCCAAGCGACTCGGAAACCGAGCTTGGCGTCATCTTGGAAGGCATCGGCGAGGGCTTTTATGCCGTGGATCGCGATTGGCGCGTGCGCCGTTTCAATAGCGAGGCTGCGCGCCATTTCGGGCGCGCACCGGCCGAGGTGGTCGGGCGCAACCTCTGGGAGCTGTTCCCAGGTGCACGTGAAACGGGCCTTGGCCGTCTCTTCCTGCAAGCGATGGCAGGCCGCAAGGCCGTGCGCTCGGAAACGGCTTCCGTGGTCGTGCCCGGACGTTGGCTGTCCTACGGGCTGTTCCCGTTGGGTGACGGCCTCGGCATCGTGTTCCGCGACATTACCGACCACAAGAAGGCCGAGGAGCAGCGCGATCTTTTGCTTGCCGAACTCGAGCATCGCGTCAAGAACACGCTTGCCAATGTGCAGGCCATCGCCGGGCAGACCTTTCGCGATGTCGAGCCCCAGGCGCGCCACGCTTTCGAGGCGCGCTTGCGCGCCTTGGGTAATGCGCAGTTGGCCTTGACCGCCGAGAATTGGCGCGGCGTGAGATTGTGCGCGCTGATCCGCTCGACCTTGGACCCGGTGGTCGAGCAAAGGTACTATGCCGCGTCAGGCCCGAATTTGCGCGTTCAACCCAAGAGCGCGGTGGCCCTGTCGATGGCCATCCATGAACTGTGCACCAACGCCATCAAATACGGGGCGCTGTCCGTTGTCGGAGGCAGCCTTACCATCGACTGGACGATCGAGGCCGGTCGCTTTCGATTGTCCTGGCAGGAGCAGGGCGGACCCCCCGTATCGGCGCCCCAGCGCAAAGGCTTTGGCTCACTCATGATCGAACGCGCGCTGGCCGTGCAGGTGGATGGCAACGTGACGATCGAATACGCCCCCAATGGGCTATCCTGCCGGATCGACGCACCCTTGGCGGCAATCGCGGAAAGCGAGGACGGCTGAGGCTGCTCGCGCCTGTTACCCGCTCCCCCCTCGGCCTCGTGCCTGAAGCAGCCATGCGCCGCACGGCCGGCGACCACGCGGTGCCGGCTCAGATCCAGCCGCGCGCCGCCAGTTGAATTTTCAGCTCGTTTTCGGCTTCCGACAGGCGAGCGGGATCCGTGCAACGCAACACCAGCTGCGTGCCGGGCTTGCCGTCGCGTTGGAACGGGTAGGAGCCCATGGGCACGTCGGGATAGCGTTTTTGTAGGGCCGCAAAGACGTCGGCGATCTCGCCCTCGGGGCGATGCAAGTCCATGGCGGCCGACAGCATCTTCTTGCCGGTCTTGAGGTACTTGGTGGCAGCCTCGAGCATCACCTGCATGATATTGGGAATGCCGGCCATGACGATGACGTTGCCCAGCATGAAGCCGGGTGCGATCGACACGCTATTCTCCACCAACTCGGCACCGAAGGGAATGCGGGCCATGCGCATACGCGCCGCTGTCAGCTCCACGCCGCGGCGTTCGAAGTAGGCACGCATCGGCGCGAGCGCCCGCTCGTCGACGTCGATGCCGACGCCGAAAGCCTTGGCCACCGAATCGGCGGTGATGTCGTCGTGCGTCGGCCCGATGCCGCCGGTCGTAAACACGTAGTCATAACGGGTGCGCAGCGCATTGACGGCGGTGACGATCTCCGGCTCCTCGTCCGGCACAATGCGCACTTCCTTCAACTGAATGCCGATGCCAGTCAGGTGATCGGCAATGTGCCCGATATTCTTGTCCTTGGTTCGGCCGGACAGGATTTCGTCGCCGATCACGATCAGCGCGGCACTCACAATCGAGGAACCGGCGCTTGTCGCATCATTATCCATGGAGAGCTTGCCTCGCCGATTGATCTTGTTGCAGGCGGAGAACGAGGTTGGCGTTGGGCGCCGCTTGCGTCACGTATCCGGTACGCTCCAGGAGGCCCAACAGGTCCTCCTTCCATACGGAGCGGTTGTCCTCGATGATCATAAAGCGTGGTAGCAAGGGGCGCGGCGCCTCGACCAGATAGGGAACGAGAATGCGGTCTTCGGCACCTTCCACATCCAGTTTGATCGCATCGATACGCCTCAATCCCTCCTCGGCCACCAGGCTGCTCAGGCTGCGACATCCAACCTCGATCGCGCGCGTAACCAGATCTGGTCTGCGGCCCGAAAGCATTGAAGAGCTACCGATATTGCGCTCGTTTATGAACAAGCTCACGGTGCCGTTGTAATCGGAAAGGGCGGCGGGCACGACTTTTGCCCAGTCGATGCCGTTGAGCGCGAGGTTACAGTGGAGCCGGGCCAGAGCCGTGGGATGTGGTTCGACCGCAATGATGCGGCCGCTGCGCCCAACCCTATTGGCGACAAACAGGGTATAGGCGCCAGCATTGGCACCGACATCCAAAAACACGAAGTCCGCCGTCAGTTCTTTTTCGAGCAAGGCCATTTCGAGGCTGTCGAAGAATTGCGGCGTTGCCATCAGGCGTTTTTCGCTGGAGTTGCTCCTGGGGTAAAGGCGCATTCGACTACCGAGCCGAATGACGTCGATCGGCCGGCCGGAATAGCGTTTCAGCACCGAACGGATCACGGAAGCGATACGCCGTCCAGCCCAGTTGCGCGGCAATCTGCGGCCGATGGCAATGAGAGTGGACTGCAGGGCTGATGGTTCGTAGCAGCCGAAGGGTAAACTGTACTCGGGACCGATCGCCATAGGACTCTGCACTGCGACGCTAGCTCAAGCGCAATGACCGCGCTTGGCTTGGATCGAGCTCCCGTTTGGCCGCCGCATTGCAATAGCCCCGGCGGTGTCTCCCGCCAGGGTCGGGGGCGGCGGCACGGGCACACGCGTGCTCGACGACCATACCCGCCCTGGCGGCATTTGATTGCAGGCTCCCGCGCGCACGAGATCGGCGCGGCTGCAAATGCCTGTCCAATTTCAACCTTTCGTTGCCGCACTGCAAGACTCCTGTGGGCCCATCCCCCTCGCCCGTGGTGCCCGTGTCAAATCGGCCGCATGGCGGTGTGGGGAGAAGGAAGACGCCGTTTGCTGCGGGCCCGTTAGGGGGGCCGTGGCGAGAGCGCCAAGCCCTCGAACACCTGCGAAACGCGGAAAAGTCGGTTGGATGCCCCGCCGAGGCCCTTAGCCCCGGCCCTGCCGTGGAAACTTCGCCTGCAGGCGGCTGGCCTGCCGTGGTATCAGCGCACGCTATGCGCTTTCCTCACCCCGTCCTTCGCGGCACTCTGCTACAGCGTTACAAGCGCTTTCTTGCCGACGTCCGTCTCGATGACGGGCGCATGGTGACGGCGACGTGCCCGAACACCGGCTCGATGCTGGGTCTGACCGCGCCGGGTTCGACGGTCTGGCTGTCGCAAAGTGACAGCCCGACCCGCAAGTATCGCTTCACCTGGGAGATGGTGGAGGCCGATCTGGGGCATGGTCCAACGCTCGTGGGCATCAATACGCAACACCCCAACACCCTTGTCGCGGAGGCCCTCTCGGCGCGCCGCATCAAGCCTCTCACGGGCTATCCAGGTTTCCGGCGCGAGGTCCGGTACGGCGAAAACAGCCGCATCGACATCCTTTTGGAGTGTGCCACAAAGGGGCTGTGTTACGTCGAAATCAAGAACGTGCATTTGTCGCGTCGGCACGGTCTTGCCGAATTCCCCGATTCGGTCACGGTGCGCGGTACCAAGCACCTCAAGGAATTGACGGAGATGGTGCGCACCGGCCATCGAGCGGTGATGCTGTTTCTGATCCAGCGCGCTGATGCGAAGAGATTGGCGTTGGCGCGTGATGTCGATGCCAATTACGGTGCTGCGTTCGATGCGGCTGTAACTGCCGGCGTCGAGGCCATCGCCTTGCGCTGCCGGCTCAACACCGAAGAAATTGCCGTCGAGCGGTCCGTTCCGATCACCGGGTGAGGCACGGCAAGACCGCCGCGCCTGCTATCTCGTGCTGTCGGTTGCAAGCGGCGACCAGCGCTCAGCCGCGCTCGCTCCATGTGGGTGCTTGCGCTCGCTGTAAAGATCGAACATGAGGTCGAGGCTATCGAGAAAAGTCGCAACGAGGTCGAGCAATGTGCCGAGGCGGATGCGTCCGGCGACCAGGTAGTCCTCGCTGACCTTGAGCTGCGTCAACCCTTGGAGCCCGGCGGCATCGCGGGCAATCAGCCCGCGACTGCGCAGGAACGCGCTGGCGACGTCGCCGGTTTCGAAATCATGTTGGATGCCCTCGCCGAGCTCGGCAGCCGCGTCTTCCAGCACGTTGGTGCCGGCCGCGAACAGAGCGATCAGAGGGCGCAGCCGGTGTTCACCGCGCCGCAGTTCTTCTGCGCGCTTGCGCGCCTGCAGAAGCCGAGCCGTCATGGTCAGCTCCAGCGTGCGCACGTGGCTCAGAAACTCGGCGATGTCGCGGTTTTGCCGGGCAAGGCGTGCCACCGTTAAATGCTGCGTCGGTTCGGCGAGTTGAGCTTTCTCCGTCAGCAGGTCCTCGCCCATGGCCAGGGCCGCGTCCAGGTGATCGCTCAAGAGATAGATGCCGACGGCAGGCTCATGGGCAGGGGGTGACATGCTGCGCTCCGCTGGGCACGTGCAGGGACGCTGAGCACTTTCCTGCCGCAAATGAAAAACGCGCGCGATCCAAAACTGATTCGCGCGCGCATCCTAACTCTGTCGCCGGCTTTTCAACCGGCCAAATCGGCCGATTTGCTATGCAACTCGCGGCAATACCGCGGCAGCGTGGACGACGGGTTCTCCGCTCGCTGGTTCCGCGTTGAGCCGCTCGAGCGCGCGCTGGGCTTCGCTCTCGCTGGTGTAGACACCAATGACATCACGGAACGAGCTTTTCGCGTCGCTCTTCGTGATGATGAGTTGACCAGACGGATAGCGCACCAATTCGTAATTCGGAAGTTCCATGACCGCCCCCTTCAAGAGATCCAAGAACCGCGAATTTTGACCCGCACTCGGTGAAGCTGCCGCGCCCGTCAGCCGGGGTCCGTGGCGGTCACATATTTGTCTCCGGGGTGAGAGTCAATGATTCTGTCATCAGACCTTCACGGAATCGTATTGCCGGCTGTCGCAACGAACAAATTCGGCGGGCTGCGCGTTGCCCACGTCCTTAACAAATGTTCATCTGTCTCCCGTTCTTTGGCCTTCGGCAGAGGGGCTCAGAGGCCGGGACCGATCGGGACGCCCTCCCTGGGGACAGGTGTGCCGTCTAAGTTGCCATTCGCGTCGCGTATGCGCAAATCGCTATTGGGGGCGGCAAGGCGTCGCGCCTAGCCGGGCCGGGGCGCATCAAGGCCGCCGCGCCGGCGATCGGCCCAACGTGAACGTGTGGTCGGAGCGGCCCACGGGCTCCCCCAAAAGCGCAGGTTCAAACGCGGGGCTCGTAGCTGAGCCCTAGGGTGACGAGCTTTTGCAGTAATTCTTCGTACTTCATGCCTGCGTGCTCGGCGGAGTCGGCAAAGTCCTCGTTGCGTGCGATTTGGGGATTGGGGTTGGCTTCCAGGAGGTAGAGCCGGCCGCTTTCACTGAGCCGATAATCGAGGCGAGCATAACCGCTCAAATTCAGGAGCCGGTAGATGCGTTTGGAGGTGGTCTCGATCTTGCGGATCATGCGGCGTTCCAGTTTCGCGGGCCCTGTCTTCAGGCCGATCCTCTTTTGGTATTGAGGGTCCCACTTTGCCTTGTCGGTTGCGATGACCGGGGTGTCCTTGTTGCTGATTGTCAGTTCCCACGGCGGAAGTGCCGTCAGCAGCTCGTTGCCGAATACGCCGACGTAGATTTCGCGTCCTTCGATGAATTCCTCCACCAACGCCGGCGCGTTGGTTTTTTCATGGATGAAGCCTATTCGCTCGATCAGCTTTTCTGGGTCTCGCACCAATGAGGCCTGTGAGATGCCTTCCGATCCTTCTTCCGTCAGCGACTTCACGAACATGGGAAAGGTGAGGCGCGCCGGCACAGCGATTTTTTTACGGGGCTCGAACACGGCGAAGCGCGGAACAGGGATTCGATGATAGGTCAGGATTTTTTTGGTCAAGGCCTTATCACGCGCAAGCGTCAGCCCGCGCGGATTGCAACCGGTATACTTCTGCTTCTTGAGTTCCAGATAGCTGACCACATGCTGATCGAAGGACGGCAGGTTGTCGAACTGTTCGACCAGGTTGAAGGCGATGTGTGGCTTCTTCTCGTCGATGGCTTCCCGGATCGCCGAGAGTTCGCCGCCCACGCCGACGTAGGCGACTTCATGACCCAGATTTTCGAGGCCACCGACCACATCGTATTCCGTTTTGCGCAGTTCGGCGTCGCGCCCATTGAGATCCTTGCGCGGTCGATCGGGGACCAGCCCTTCGTCGGTGAGCAACAGAATGCGCAATGCCCTTGCGGCGGTCGTCGTCATAGCGAAACCTTCGGTAGACCCTCGTGCAGTACCCCGGCTGTCTGAAGTGTCAGCATCACGAGCAGCTTCTCCATGGTGATGTCGGGCGACTCGACGACCCGCAGACCTAGACTCTGGGCGCGTGCGATCATTTGTCGAAGCAGTTGATCGATGACGTACGCGTGGATACCAGTGCCTTCGGCGATCCGCGTCCGCAAATGACCGCGAACGCGGCGCAAGTAGCGAGTGGCCAGCGGTGCGCCGGCATCCTTTGGGTCGTCGGAGAATATCCGCCGCATGTCCTGGTCGTAGTTGGCGGGCCAGGTCCAAGCGAAGTGAGCGCGTTTGGTGGCGTAGTGCTCCTTGAGCGTGTGCCCCAAGCTGCTGAGGGGCTCGACCTCAACCTTATTGCCGATCGGCGGAGTGCGCTCGGCTACCTCGCGCATAACCTCGTCGACATATTCCAATTTCGCCAACGCTGGCCAATTCTGGTAGTTCGTGTGCCAGTCCGTATACGGATTGAGCCAGACGGCGAACGTCTCGGCAAAGTCTTCGACAGGGTGACTTTGTGCGTACCAGCCGGCGAGGTTGACGACGTGGGCTCGGCTATCCACACGAGGACTGTAGCTCGTGGGGTAGGGTTTATGCGGATTTCCAAACAGCTGTCGATAGCGCGGCCGTGTATGCAAGGCGTAGGCCTCGTCCAGGGTGTGCCCTGCCTCGTGTCGGAGGATGCGGCGGCATTCCGACTCCCCTGCGCCTTCGCATTCCAGCATCTGAGAGCGCTCGAGGCGCATTAAGCGCGGATGTGCCAAATAAAAGGGGATGGCGAACCCGAGCGTCCTGTCCGGAGTGAAGAATTCCTCGGACAGCCATACGTGGGGGCGCGCCACAATATTGCGGGCGGCAAGTTCTCGATTGAGCCGGGCGATGCGGTGCGCCATCAAGGTGTTTTCAAGGCTCAGGGGGAGTTCGCTTAGGCGCAGGCCCAGTAGCGTTTCGTCCGACACATCTTGCAAATTAATTGACGTGTTTTTCGAAGCACGGCGAGTGGGACCACTCATGGCGCCTGGATCCATGTGCAACGTGAGAGACTGATCTTCTTGGTGCATAGCGTCTGGCCGAAGGACAGCAAGACAACGCCGCGGCTCAGTTAGAGTTTCACGCGGCTGAAGCGTTGCCGTGAGAACATCGGCACTGAAAGGTGCTCAGGCCCGCGTACGTGAGGCCAGCCCTTTGCGGACTACGGGGGCTCGTGAGTTCGATCCGTTGCCGCGTTGTTCGACGTCCGGCTGTCCCTCAGGTTAGTGGGGAGCGCACGCGATACCCTTGATGTCGCAAATACTGCGGACGGTTTACCAAACAGTCCCAGCAAGATACAAACACTCGACCGCCCTCGCG
>Ga0075434_100002306_pt1 | contig 16696 bp, 13 predicted proteins | sample RhiMethybrSRZTD3_FD_75298 | JGI IMG/M metagenome (GOLD analysis project Ga0075434, IMG submission 75298) | Populus rhizosphere microbial communities from Tennessee, USA - Rhizosphere MetaG P. TD hybrid SRZTD3 | ecosystem: Host-associated > Plants > Roots > Rhizosphere > Soil | place: USA... | reverse complement strand
GAAGGGAAATCACAGGTCGACGTGGTCTACGCCCTGCCGGGTTTGTCCCGGACCGATCCCGACTATTACGCGGCCATGATCATGAATTACCTCCTGGGCGGCGGCTCCCTCTCGAGCCGGCTCATGGACAATCTTCGCGACAGGCAGGGGCTCGTGTACGGTGTCTACTCGAACTTGAACGCGGGGATCGGCGCGGGGCCGATTCACATACGGGCGGGAACGAATCCGGCGAACGCGGACCGGACGGCAAAAGCGATCTGGACCCAGGTGACCCAGATGCACGAGGGGGGACCCACCCCGACCGAGCTTGGGGAGGCGAAGAGCTACATGACCGGGGTCTTCCCTGTCAGGCTCGAGACGAATTCCGGGGTCGCCGCCCAGCTGCTTGGGGCCGAGCTCTACGGGCTCGGCATGGATTACATCGAGCGCTACGTCTCCATCATCAACAGCGTCTCCCTTGAGGAGGTGCGCGCAGCCGCGAGGAAGTACCTCGGCCCCCGAGGCTACGCGCTGGCGATCGCTGGAAGCTACGATGCGGACCCCTCGGCGCCTGGGGCCGCGTGATTCCGATCCGCCGGCCCCACGCGAGCCGTGTCGCGCTTGCGGCGCTTGCGACTCTCTTCCTCGTCGGCCCCCTCACCCCCACTCCCGTGGACGCGAAGCGCCTTTTCGTGCCCCGCCAATACAAACGTCTTCAAGCCGCTATCGACGCGGCCGCGGTGGGAGATACCATTTGGGTCTCGCCCGGAACCTATAAGGGCCCGTTCGTCCTCAAGAAGCGGCTCGTGCTCTTCGGCGAGGGAGGGCCGACCGAAACGATCCTGGACGGCGGGGATAGCGTGCGGGTGCTGCATGTGGAGGGCGTCGTACGCGGAGGGATCTACGGGTTTCGAATCCAGCGCGGGAAGGCGCCCGGGGGAAGCGGGATCTATTGTCTACGGGACACAACGTTCGCGATCGAGAGCTGCGATATCCGATCGAATTGGGAAGCGGGGGTCGCGGTGTGGCAGAGCGCCATCCGGATCGCCGATTCCGAGATTTCGGAAAACAAGGGCAGCGGACTCACCGCGAGTGATTCGGAAATGAAGATCTTTGGCGTGACCTTTCGCTCGAACCATGGCTCGACCGGAGGAGGGATCTCGCTCGTGCACTCGGTGATTCAACTCGCCACCGGCTGCCTCTTCGAGGACAACCGCGCGGACGGGGGCACGGGGGGAGCCGCCAACGCGGAGAACTCGCTCCTCGCGTTCATGAACTGCACCTTCAAGGGAAACACCTCCGCGGTCGCGGGCGGCGCCCTGGCCGCAACGGATAGCGCCGACCTTCGTATCCGCAGCTCGGTGTTCACCGCGAACCGCGCGGCAACGGGCGGCGCCGTCCTGGTGGATCACGCCGCTCTCATGCTCCAAACCTCCATTTTCAATAGAAACCGCGCGACCGCCGCCGGCGCCGCGATTCAGATCCTCGGCCGCCGGACGGCGGGAGTGAACCCGTCCGTGTACGGCAACACCTTCTATCGGAACGGAGCCGATGCGGAGGGAGGGGCCATCTTCGCCCAGGAGGTGTCCCCCGAAATCGTCCGCAACATCTTCGTCGTCGACAGCACGGCCAAGAACAAAGCCGTGCTCGAGCTAAAGAGCGCCCCGCGCTATGAGTGCAACCTGATCCACACGCTGGACGGCCCCGGAGACCGCCCCTCCGGGAATACGGTCGCGGGGGATCCCGCCTTCTGCGACCCCGAAAAGGGGGACTTTCACCTGAGAGACCTGAGCCCCGCCCTCGTCACCTCCTGCGGAAAAATCGGCGCCCTCGGCAAGGGGTGCGTCTCCTTCAAGATGGCCCCCAGCCACTAGCCGCCGCCGGCGCCCCGTTGGAACTTTAGCCCCCCTGGGGCGGTAGTGCTTGGGTGAGGCGACGGTGGCCCTGTAAGTTTCAGTCCTGCAAGGAGGTCATGAATGAAGCTGTTCAAATGGATGCCCCTGGGAGCGGCCCTTTTCGCCATGGGGTTGGGACTCTCCTCGGTGGCCCTCTCCGCGCCTCGCGCGGATGACGAGGACACGAAGGGAGGGACCGAAAAGAAAGACATCCGCATCACGCGTAATGACGAGGAGCGCGATGCCCAAGGCGGGTACTTGGGCGTTCAGGTCCAGCGGCTCACGGCCGCGTTGCGCCGCGCGAAAGGCATTCCGGAGTCAACGGAGGGAGCGCTCGTCAACACCGTGGAGGACGGGAGCCCGGCGGACAACGGGGGAATCAGGCGAGGCGACGTGATTCTGGAAGTAAATCACGAAGCGACGCGTGATCCATCGGACTTGGTCCAGCTCGTGCGCGACCTGGAGCCGGGCACGAAGGTACCGGTTCTGATCTGGCGCGACGGCGTGCGGAAGACTCTGAACCTCAAGGTGGGTTCGCGGCCCGAGGGCAGCGACACCCCGACGCCGATGCCGATGCCGGGTTGGGAAGGTCCGAGCGGCGACCGCGGCGGGCCCGATGGCGGCCCCAGAATGCAGATACTCAGGCGAAATCAGGGTGACCTGGAGCGGCAGCTCCGCGACATTCAGGAACAACTGTCCAAGCTGCGCGACGAGGATCTCGCGCGTCTGGAGCAGGAAATCCACGATCTTCGGTCCGACCTCCAGCGCGGCGGCCTCCTGGACAACAACCGGGATAATCGGGGCCGTTCCGACGATCGCAGCCAGGACGACAAAGAAAACGGGGACTGACGTTGTTGTGAGCAGCCAGTAAAACCGGCGGGTGGGTGTTTCCTTTGGATGGTTCGAGCCCATCGAGAACTGTTCAAACCCACCCGCCCCTCCCCTTCTGCCGAACCACCGACACCAAAGAGGTTGGCCCCGGACGGGTCGCGTGCTAGCATGCGTCCCGTTTGGCGTCTCGGCACCGCAACGCGTACGGTTTTTGCTACATAATCGGAGTGCCCAGTCCGATAAGCGTGGGGGGGACAATCCCATGTCCCTTTCCTACAACCCGCTGGTACCCACACGGATGAGGGCTGGGAAACCTATGACCTATCGCCGAACCTTCATTTCCCTGGCTTGTGGCCTCTTTGTAACATTGGGCATCGCGGAGCACGCCCCGGCCGCCTCAGCCCAGCAATACGCACGCTCGCCCGGCCCGGACGGTACGAGGCTCGCATCCACGTCGGTCACCGCGTCGACCCCCTCGAGGACGCGCACCCGCCGGCCTCGGCGCCGGCTGCGCAGGCGAGCGTTCTCGCTGCCGCAAGTTACGCGGTATGGCATCCCCGGCCTGCACGCAAAGGCGGCGTACGTCGTCGACGCAACGAGCAACCGGGTGCTCTTCCAGAAGAACCCGGCGGAGCTCTACCCGATCGCAAGCCTGACGAAGCTCATGACCGCGCTCGTCTTTTTCCAGACGGCCCCTGCGTTCGACCAGGTCGTCGAGATTGCGCCGGAGGACGTGAAGAACTCGAGCCGTTCGCACATTCGCCCACGCGAGGAGATCACCGTTCGGGATCTCCTTCATGCGGCCCTCATGTCCTCGGACAACGTCGCGACGAAGGCGCTCGTACGAACCTGCGGCATTCCAATCGAGGAGTTCGTTCGGAGAATGAATATGCTGGCGGATTCGTTGGGTCTGACGGGGGCGCATTTCGTGGAGCCCACCGGCCTGAGCGAGCAGAACGTGGCGACAGCCCAAGCCATCGCCGCGATGTTGCGGACCGCGGCCTCAAATCCGATCGTCAGCTCCATCATGCAGAAGCAGACCTACACATTCGCCTCGGACCGGAAGCTCCACCGGCTCGTGAATACGAACAGACTGCTCCGGAGCAAGTGGCGCATCACCGGCGGGAAGACGGGCTTCATCAGCGAAGCCGGATACTGCCTCGCTACTCTCGTCGAGACTCCCTCCGGCACGGAGGTGACCGCGGTGTTGCTCGGGGCGCCGAGCAACCGGCTTCGGTTCGCGGAGGCGAGAAGGCTCCTCGACTGGACGTTCCGCTTCGGACTGCCGCAGAGCAGCGCGGCCGCAGGGAACGACTAGCGCGTGCGGCCCCGCGGCACGATCATACGCCGGGCGTGTCGTTTTTCGATTACCGCGACCCTCCTGTGCCTCCTTGCTCCCACGTCGGGCCCGGCAGAAGAGTCGGCCCCGATCGCCCGGGCCTTCGTGTATCCAATAGGAAACGAGCAGGACTTCACGAAGCCTGCGCCCGGTGAGCTCGCGGGATTCCACGTTTCGGATCCCTACCTCGCGGTGCGCCGCGCCCGCAAGCGCCGGCCGCAGAGGGTCCACTACGGAGTGGATCTCTCCGCCGGCTCCAGCGGCCTTGTCGTCCGGGCGATCGCGGCCGGAGTCGTCGACGTGAGCGACGGGAATGCGCTCATCAAGGTTCGCAAAGCTCAGACGATCAAGGTCCCGAAGATCGTGGACGGCAAACAGGTCTACGCCCAGGCGACCCGGTACCGGACGGCCTATCGCTGGCGCACCGGCTGGGGAAACCGGGTCGTGATCCGGCACAGGCTGCCGAACGGGGACGTCGTTTACTCCCTGTACGCGCATCTCCTGCCGCGCTCGGTGCTCGTCAAGAAGGGGGAGATCGTGGCGGCCGGGGAGCCCATCGCCAAGGTGGGCCGGACCGGTCGGGCGACCGCTCCGCACCTCCATCTGGAGATCCGGACGAATCGAATCGACGAAAGCGCCGAGGTCGCCGACGCGGATGAGGATCCGGAATCGGATACCGACCTCACCGATGGGGAACCGGCGCAGACAGTGATTCCACACACGGTGAACCCACTCGCCTTCCTCGAGGACCACGTCATGCGCTTCGAGGATCTGGCGCCCGGGAGCTGGCAGTCTCGCTATGCCCTCGCGGCGATCAAGGACGGCGTGATCGGTGGGTCGAAGAAGCGTTTCGATCCGGACGACGAGATCTCGCGCGAGACTTTCTACGCCGCGCTCGTATCCATGTTCCACATGGGCACCGGCTTCACCAAGGACGAGTTCCAGTCCAGCCTCGACGCGCTCGTGGATGCCGGGATCCTGGACGACACGGAGCGCTCGGGCCAGCGCGCGAACGATCATGTGAGCCGGTCGGACGCTCTCGAGCTGGTGCTCCGGTGCCTGGATCGCCGCGCGGCCGAGAGCCCCAGCCTGGCCCGGATCGGAACCGAGCAGCTCGCGACCGATTTCAACGTGGAATTCGCGGGCCCCGAGGCGGCGGTCACCGCCGCGCTGGAGGCGCGCCGGCTCGCCGCCGCCGAGACGGAGGCGCGGAGGAAGCTCGCCGCGACGAGGGCGTCCAGGAGCGCCAAGGAAGCCGCGGCCCGCGGGGGCGCGCGGGCCAAGCAGGCCAAGGTCGTGCCGGTCAAGCCGAGTCCCATTCTCGACCCGGGATTCCAATCTCTCGCGCAGTCGACGAAAAATATTTCGCGTGCCGAAGCATGCCTGCTCCTGGCCTCGGCGATACGTCTCGGCTCCTCGCATCTCTCGGCCCTGGAGCGCGCCGCCACGCGGGTCACGAACTCGGGCTAGCCTTCCCACTCCGACGCTGGCATTGTCGCCGGCGTGGATTCCCCCGCCTCGCCATCGTTACGCTCGACCCTCGTCCGCGCTGAAGGGATCCACGTCTGGGACGCGGCCGGCCGCCGGTACCTGGACGCGATTTCCGGCGCCTTCTGCGTGCAGCTGGGCTACAGCCGCACGGACTTGGTCCGCGTGATGGCGGAGGCCGCTTCGCGCCTCCCCTTTGCCCGCCCCACCACGTTCGACAGTGAGGAATCGGAAGGATACGCCCGGGAGCTTCTCGAGGCGGCGGGCCCGCCTTTCTCGCGCGCGCTCTTCACTTCTTCGGGGAGCGAGGCGGTGGAGGCCGCTCTCAAAGCGGCCTACCGTTACCAGCGTGCCGCCGGGCACGCGGGGCGGACACGCGTGGCGCACCTGCGCGGGCACTTCCACGGAGCGACGCTCGCGGCGTTGCAGGTGACCGACTACGGTCCCCGCCGGGCGCCCTACGAAACGGTGCTGGCCGGAGGGTCGCCGGCATTCGCGGAGGAGGGGGGTGGGAGCCCCCTCGAAGAGGAAGTGGGAGGCGCGGCGGCGCTGATCGCGGAGACCGTTCCCGCGGCCGCCCTGGGCGCACCGGTGCCGGCCCCGGGCTATCTCACCCGCCTTCGGAGCGCGTGCGACGCGGGCGGCGCCCTATGGATTGCCGACGAGGTGTTGACCGGGTTCGGCCGGGTCGGCCCGCTCTTCGCGTGGAAGAGACTCGCCGAGCGCCCGGAGGACCAAGGCGCCGTCCCCGACATCGTCGCCTTCGGCAAGGGCGCGGGCGCGGGCTACGCTCCCGTCGGAGGCGTCCTTCTCACTAGCCGCGTGGCCTCGGCACTCGATTCCGCTCCGGACGGACCCTTCGTCCACGCACAGACCTACGGCGGCAACCCGATCGGGTGCGCTGTGGGCCGACGGGTGCTCGCGGCGCTGCGCGAGGAGAAGATCGACGCGCGCGTGCGCGAGAAGGAAACGCTCCTCGCGAGCGCGCTCGCCCCCCTCGCGCGGCACCCCCACGTCCGCGAGGTGCGTGGACTGGGGTTTCTCCGCGGTGTGGAGCTCCAAGCGGACCGATCCGGAACGCCGTTCCCGCGCGGGCTCGCGATCGCAGAGCGTATGGAGGCGGCCTGCCGCGAGAAAGGGGTCCTGGTCTACACAGGCGTCGGGTCGACGGACGGGACGCGGGGAGATCACCTGCTCGTAGCGCCGCCGCTCGTCTCGGATCCGCACCATTTCGCCCAGATCGCGATCGCGATCACCCAGGCGTTGGACGAGGTGATGGGCGGCTTTCCATGAGCGCCCCGCATCCACCGGGACGGCATGGCGTACAATCGCGTCTGTGAGATCCCGGCAACGTATCGCGCTCGCGGCGCTCCTCCTCTGGGGAGCGCTCGCAGGATGTGCTTCCGAATCGGATCTCTTGCGCCTGGATCCGGGGCTCACGGCAGTCGATTTACGCCAGGGGAAGCTCGCGGTCCTCGGCGTCGTGAAATTTCAGGAGCCCGATCAGGTCCGTCCTCCCCTCATCGCCATGTTGGAAAAAACTCTTGGAGAAGAGCGCGGCGACCTCCCGCTGATCCGGGCGGACAGCGTCCGGCACGTGCTCGGCGACGAGCGCTATCGGCGGATTCTCCTCGGGTACGAGTACCACGGAACCCTGGACTCGGCGGCGCTCCGCGAGATCGCCGATCCGCTGCATGGAGTGGCCAGATTCGTGGTGCTCGCCAGGGTGGAAAAGGACCGCACGCGCAATTCGGCCCGTGGCATCTCGAATCCCAACGGAGGGGACAGGGCCGATTACGCGATGGGAATCACGGGAAGGGACGCGACCGTCGAGATCCGTCTCTATGATGTGGCGCGACGGGCGCTTGTGATGAACGGCAAATATGATGGCTCGAGCGAGAACTCGAAGCCGATCGTATCGTCGGTTCGCCCGGGCGGCGGCCCCGCGGTCAGCGTCGAGGTCGGCCAGGCCGTCCCGCCCGAGGAGCAGGGGTATCCCGGGGCACCCGAGCTGGCGCAGGCCCTCGAGGAGCCGTTCCGTGCCTTCGCCCGCGCCTTGCCGGGAGCGCCCCAGCCCGCGCCGCACCCGCCCCCGCCGCACTAGCCCGTCACGGCGCCGCTTTCTTGACCTCCGCGACAAGCACCCCGACGAGAATCGCGGCGCTGCCCAGCACCTCGCGCGAGCTCATCCCTTCCCCGAAGAACGACATCGCGAACATCGAGGCGAAAACCGGCTCCAGGGAGTAAATGACCCCGGCCCGCACCGGTTTCGTCTTGCCCAAAGCCCACGTTTGGAGCACGAGGATGAACGCGGTCGCGATGAGGCTGAGATAGAGGATCGTCCCCCACGGGATCGAACGCCAAGGGACCGAAACCCCGCCGTGCGCTCCGACGAATATCCAACCCACGGCGGCCGCGACCACCGCTTGCATCGCCGAGACCGCGAAGGGATCGCTGCGACGCGCGGCGACGTTGGTGTAGACGACTTGCGCCGCGAAGGCGACCGCTCCGGCAAGGGTCCAGATGTCGCCCGCTCGAAATCCGAGCCCTGCATCGGAGTAGAAGAACCCGAGCCCCAGGAATGCGAGCAGAACCCCGGCGGCCTCGCCGACCCCCACACCCGAGCGCAGGACGATGAAGGACAGGAGCGGTACGAACACCACGGCGGTCCCGGTCAGGAACGCGGATCGGGGGGTGCTGGTGGTCGTGAGCCCGATGGCTTGGGTGAGGTAGCCCGCGACCATGAAAAGCCCCGTGCGGAGGCTGTCCAAAACCACCGTGCGTCCCATCCGGAAGAGCCGTCTCCTATAGATCAAGGCGAGCACGGCCCCGGCGATCGTGAATCGGAGCGCGATGATGTCGAAGGGGTTGACGGAGTGGAGTGTCACGCGCAGGAGCGGAAACGTGGTTCCCCAGATCGCGGTAATGAGGAGGAGCGAGCCCTCCGCGACGCGGCTCGTCGAAACGGGCCCTTCGGGGGCCGAGGCCGCCGCTGGGGCAGCGCGCCTCACGCTAGACGCCGGAGTGCATCAGCGGCGCGCCCGGCGGGCGGGCCGTGAGTTCAGCGCCTTGATGGAGAACGAGAGGCTCTCCAGCTCGACCGCGAGGTTGACGTTTCGGAGGGCGACCTGCGAAGGAACGAAGAGCTTCCGGTGGGCGAAGTTCAGGATGCCACGCATCCCGGCATGGACCATCCGGTCGGCGACCGCCTGGGCCGCTCGCGCCGGAACGGCGATCACGCCGATCTCGAGCCCCAATCGCTCGGTCTCCTGTTGCAGCGACTCGATATTGAGGATATGCAGGTCGCGCCAGTGCTGACCCACGCGGTCGGGGCTCACGTCGAATACGGCGGCAAAATCGAACCCCTGCCGGCGAAACTCCTTGTATGAAAAAAGGGCCGACCCGATGTTCCCGGCGCCGACCAGCGCGACCTTCCACCTGCGATTCAACCCCAGGATGAGGCGGATCTCCTTCCTCAGGCGCGCGACGTTATAGCCGAGCCCGCGTTTTCCGAAGTTGCCGAAGTAGGAGAGATCCTTGCGGACTTGAGCGGACGTGACGCCGCTCAGGCGGGCGAGCCCCTGCGAGGAGATTGTCTTGACGCCTTCGAGCTCGAGATCCTCCAGGACCCGGTAGTAATCGGAGAGCCGCCGAACCGTGGAGGTCGAGATCCTCGGATCCAGCTACACCTCCTCACCCTCGTCCTTCTCCTCCACCTTGGCGACGTCGATCAGCTGATCCCCCGCCTCCAAGTTGATGAGCCGGACTCCCTGGGTGTTGCGTCCGATCTCGGATATCTCGGAGACCTTCGTGCGGATGACGATCCCGCCGCGCGTGATGAGCATGACCTGGTCGGTCGCGATCACTTCCAGAGCCGCCACGACGCGGCCGTTGCGCTCGGTCGCCTGGATGGAAATGATCCCCTTGCCGCCGCGCCCGGTAATACGGTAATCGGAAATCGGTGAACGCTTGCCGTAGCCGTTCTCGGTCGCCACGAGGAGCGAGGCTTCTCGCTTCACCGCGATCATGCCGACCACCGCGTCGTCCTCCTCGAGGGTGACCCCGCGCACGCCATAGGCGGTGCGCCCCATCGGCCGGACATCCTGCTCGTTGAAGCGGATCGCCTTGCCGTTCCGCTTTTGCAAGATGATGTCCTGGGTGCCGTCGGTGAGGACCGCGTCGATGAGGGAATCCTCCTGTTCCACGCCGATCGCCACGATGCCGCCGCGTCGCGGATTGGAGTATGCGGAGAGAGGCGTCTTCTTCACGGTTCCCTTCGCCGTGCACATCATGATGAAGTGCGTGTCCTGGAACTCCTTGACGGGGAGCACCGCGGCGACGCGCTCCTGTTGCGACATCTCGACCATGTTGACGATCGCCTTGCCCTTGGCGGTCCGCCCGCCCTGCGGGACCTCGTGAACCTTGAGCCAGTAGACGCGCCCGCGGTCGGTGAAGACGAGGATGTAGCTATGCGTCGAGGCGATGAAGAGATGCTCGATGAAATCCTCTTCCCGGGTACCCGCGCCGGTGACGCCGCGCCCACCGCGGCGCTGGCTCCGGTAGGTCGTCACCGGCAGGCGCTTGATATAGCCCGCATGGGAGATCGTGATCACCATGTCCTCTTCGGCGATCAGGTCCTCGGCCTCGAATTCCCCGGAGCCCGCGACGATCTCCGTCCGGCGCTCGTCTCCGAAGCGCTCCCGGACCGCCGCCATTTCGTCCTTGATGATCTGGAGCACTTTCGCGGGTGAATCGAGGATGGCCTTGAGCCGCTCGATGAGCTGGATCACCTCGAGGTACTCGTCCTCGACCTTCTGCCGCTCGAGACCGGTGAGCCTCGACAGCCGCATTTCGAGGATCGCGTTCGCCTGGATCTCGCTCAGTCCGAAGCGGCTCATGAGCCCGGTCCTGGCACCCTCGGTATCCGCCGCCGCGCGGATCAGGGCCACGATCTCGTCGATGTGGTCGAGGGCGATCTTCAGCCCTTCGAGGATATGCGCGCGCCGCTCCGCCTCCGCGAGATCGAACCGCGTCCGCCGGACCACGACGTCCCGGCGGTGCGCGATGTAGTGCTCGATCATCTCCTTGAGCGTGAGCGTGAGCGGCCTGTTGCCGACCAGGGCCAGCATGTTCGCGCCGAAGGTCGTCTGCATCTGGGTGTGCTTGAAGAGCTGGTTCAAGACGACCTTGGGCTGCGCGTCGCGCTTCAGCTCGATCACGATCCGCATGCCCTCGCGATCGGATTCGTCGCGAAGATCCGAGATCCCGTCGAGCGGGCCGTCCTTGACCAGCTCCGCGATCTTCTCGAGAAGCGCCGCTTTGCTCACCATGTAGGGAATCTCGGTAACGATGATCGCCTCGCGGTCCTTCCTGATCTCTTCGATCGTGGCGCGCGATCTCACGGTGATGTGGCCGCGGCCGGTGCGGTAGCAATCCTGGATTCCCTGGCGGCCGTAGATCACACCCCCCGTGGGGAAATCCGGCCCCTGCACCATCGAAAGGAGATCATCCACCTCGCAATCGGGATGATCGATGACGTGGTGAATCGCATCCGCGATCTCGCGGAGGTTGTGCGGCGGAACGTTCGTCGCCATGCCCACCGCGATGCCGGCGGAGCCGTTCACCAGGAGGTTCGGCACCCCCGCCGGAAGCACCACCGGCTCTTCGCGCGACTCGTCGTAGTTCGGTCGCATGTCGACGGTGTCGCGTTCCATGTCGCGGAGCATCTCCTCCGCGAACTCGGTGAGGCGGGCCTCGGTGTACCGCTCCGCCGCCGGCGCGTCCCCGTCGACCGAACCGAAGTTTCCCTGCCCGTCCACGAGCGGGTAGCGCATGGAGAACGTCTGGGCCATGCGGACCATCGTCTCGTACACGGCCGCGGTGCCGTGCGGGTGGTAGTTTCCCGTGACGTCGCCGGTGATCTTGGCGGATTTACGGAACGGGCGGTCGTGGAGGAGGTTCAGCTCCCGCATGGCCACGAGGATCCGCCTGTGGACGGGCTTCAGGCCGTCCCGGACGTCCGGCAGGGCGCGCGAGATGATGACCGACATCGAATAATCGATGTAGGAGTTCCGCATCTCATCTTCGATGTAGATCGGAACTTCTTTATCGCGCGTGGCCATCGATCAATCTCTCCTCACAGGGTCGCCGCACGAAAACGCGGCCATGAGCTAGATGTCCAGGTTGCGGACGCTGTCCGCGTACTCCTCGATGAATTTGCGCCGCGGCTCCACTTGATCTCCCATCAGCACCGTGAACATCCGCTCTGCTTCCGGCAGGTCCTCGAGCTTGACCCGGAGCATGGAGCGCGTTTCGGGATCCATGGTCGTGGCCCAGAGCTGGTCGGGATTCATCTCTCCCAGACCCTTGTACCGCTGGAGCGTGATTCCCTTCCGGCCCAGCTCCTCGAAGTGCCGGTCACGCTCCGCATCGTCGTAGGCGTAGCGCACCGCCTTCCCTTTCTGAACGCGGTAGAGCGGCGGCATGGCGATGTAGATGTAGCCCCGCTCGATCAGCGCCTTCATGTGCCGGAAGAAAAACGTGAGGAGGAGCGTCCGGATATGGGCGCCGTCCACGTCCGCGTCGGTCATGATGATGATCCTGTGATAGCGCGCCTTGTCGGCGTCGAAGTCCTCGGCAATTCCTGTCCCGATCGCGGTGATGAGCGTCCGGATTTCCTCGTTGGAGAGCATCTTGTCGAGCGAGGCCTTCTCCACGTTCAGGATCTTCCCCTTGAGGGGGAGGATCGCCTGGTTCTTCCGGTCTCGCCCCATCTTGGCCGACCCGCCCGCCGAGTCCCCCTCGACGAGGTAGATCTCGCACAGCGCGGGATCCGTGAGCTGGCAATCGGCCAGCTTCCCCGGCAGCGATCCGGAGTCCAGGATGCTCTTCCGGCGAGCCAGGTCGCGCGCCTTCCGCGCCGCCTCGCGGGCGCGGGCGGTGGCAATGCACTTCTCCACGATCTTCCGCGCCACTTGCGGGTTCTCTTCGAAGTAGTTCCGGAGCCCCTCACCGACAACCGACTCCACGATCCCCTTCGCCTCGGTGTTGCCGAGCTTCGACTTGGTCTGACCCTCGAACTGCGGTTCCGGCAGCTTCACGCTCACGACCGCGGTCAGCCCCTCGCGCACGTCCTCGCCGCCCAGCGTGACTTCCTTGAGCGATTTCAGGAGCCCTTCGCGCTCGGCGTAGTTGTTGATGGTGCGCGTGAGGGCCGCGCGGAACCCGATCAGATGGGTTCCGCCTTCCACCGTGTTGATGTTGTTGACGAAGGAGTACACATTCTCCACGTAGCCGTCGTTGTACTGGACGGCGAACTCAACGGTCGCCCGGTCCCGGTCCTTCGCGTGATAGATCGGGGCCGGATGGAGCACGGTCTTGTTCTCGTTCAGGTATTTCACGAAGGAGGAGATCCCGCCCTCGTACTGGAAATCGTGTTTCTTCCCGGTCCGCTCGTCGAGGAACGTGATCCGGATGCCCTTGTTCAAGAACGCGAGCTCTCGGAGCCGTTGCGAGAGGGTGTCGAAGCTGTAGTCCACCGTCTCGAAGACCGTGGTGTCGGGCTTCCAGGTCACGGTGGTGCCGGTCTCGGAGGTCTCTCCCAGAACCTTGAGGTCGGTCTTCACCTCGCCGTGCTCGTATCGCTGGTGGTAGCGCTTCCCGGCGCGGCGCACCTCGACCTCCAGCCACTCCGAGAGCGCGTTCACGACCGAGACGCCGACGCCGTGCAGGCCGCCCGAGACCTTGTAGGAGTTCTCGTCGAACTTCCCGCCGGCGTGGAGCGTGGTCATCACGACCTCGACCGCCGGGCGGTTCTGGGCGGGATGCGTATCCACCGGAATCCCGCGCCCGTTGTCGACGACCGTGACGCTCGAGTCCGCGTGGATCGTGACGCCGACTTCGGTGCAGTAACCCGCGAGCGCCTCGTCGACCGAGTTGTCCACCACCTCGAAGACGAGGTGGTGAAGGCCGCTCTGGCCGGTCGAGCCGATATACATCGCGGGGCGCTTCCTGACCCCTTCCAGGCCCTTCAGGACCTGAATATTTCGGGCGTCGTACGAATGTCCCTCTGGGGTCGGCGTCAACGTGGCCGCTTCCTCGCGAGGTCCGGTCACCGCTTTATTACCTCCTTGGATCGCATGGGTACGAATCGTATGGCGCGCAGCCGCTGGTCGGCCTCGAGCATCCGGTTCATCTGTTCGAGGATGCCCTGCCTCAACACGGCGAGGTGCCCCATCCAGACCGCGCCTTGCACCTCCACCAAGAGCTCCCCGTCGCGCACGCCGACGCAACGCGTCCGGGCGAGCACTTCCGGGCCGACGGCCATGGCCCAGCGATCGGTCGCCTGGGCCGCGGCGAACCGCGTCTCGAGCTTGAGCGCTTGAAGCACGTCATCAAGAACCGATCCCACCGGCTGGAACCCCTCCGCAGGCGGTTCCCCATGGCGGCCGCCTGTCCGTCGCGCGGACCGTCTCATGCGGCGCTCCACGCGAGCGCGCCCGCGTCGATCGGAAGCCGGCGATAGCGCTGCGGCGTCTCCGAAAGCTCCCGGCACGCGGTCACGACCAGCTGGCTCGATTCCGGAACGAGCTTCAAGACCCTGCCAATCCAACGAGGATCGAGCTCCGATTCCGGATCGTCGAGGAGAACCACCGGCGGATCGTTCTGACGCTCCTCGAACACGCGCGCAAGCGCGAGCCGCAGGAGAATCGAGTAGAGCCTCGAATACCCGCGGGAGGCGCCCTCCGAGAGATCCTCTCCCCCGATCGCGCAGTGAAGCCGCGCCCGGTGCGGGCCGTTCATGGTCCAGCCCATTTTTCGATCGCGGGGGCGCGCCCTCTCGAGCCATTGGAGCCGGGTCGCGACCCCCTCCTCCTCCAACGCGCCGGAATCTCCGAACCCGTCGTGGTATTCGACCGTCGGGTCGAGGGCGGGGTCGACCTCAAGGGACAGCTCTCGAAGATTGCGACCCATCTCCGCGCAGAGCGTTCGCCGCCGGCGGTCGAGCGCCACTCCCGTTCGCGCGAGGATTTCTTCCCACGCCGACCATTCATTTGGGTCCGTGCCTGGCCCGTGCCGCTCGGCGAGCAGGAGACGGTTTCGCTGCCTCAAGGCCGCCGTATAGTCCCGGAGGGATCCCACGTAGGCCGACTCGAGCTGGCAGAGCGCCACGTCCAGAAAACGCCGGCGCGACGCCGGGCCGCCATTCAGTACGGCAACATCCTCAACCGAAAAGTGGACGGTGCAGAATCGTCCCAGGAGATCATAGATCCGGCCGAGGGGCGAGCCGTCCACCAGCACTTCCTTCGCCGCCCCCGCTCCACCGCGCGCCACGATCTCGCTCGTGACCCCGAGACGATCTTCCACCAGGCCGCGGATCTCGAAGGTGGCCGCACCGCGCCGCGTCAGCGCGGGATCGCGCGCGCCTCGGAACGACCTGCCGATCGAGAGCAGCACGACGGCTTCGATCAGGTTCGTCTTGCCGGATCCGTTTTCGCCCGTCACCAGCACGGAATCCCCGCGCAGGTCGAACCTGGCCTCTCTGTGGTTCCGGAATTCGCGAAGCTCGATGGACTGAAGTCGCACGCGTTCCGGGTCAGCTCGCCAGGCGGAGGGGCATCACGAGGCAGAGGAGATCCTCTTTCGCAGAGTTCCCCTTGTCCGCTTGCGGTGTAGGCGCGATGAGTCCGGCCGTCACCGGCGTATTGAGACGAATGTCGACCTCTTCGCTTTCGACGCTGCGAAGAATGTCGAGCAAGTAGGCGGCGTTGTAACCGATGTCGAGATCGTCCGAGCCGTACTGGGCGTCCAGCTCTTCGGTCGCCTCTCCCTGGTCGGGCGTCTGCACGATCAACGTCAAGCGGTTCGTGCGAAGGGAGAGCTTTACCTGGCGCGTGAGGCTATCGGAGAAAACCGAGACCCGCTCGAGGGCCTGGGCGAAGTCGTCCCGCTTTACCCTTAGATGCTTGTTGTTCTGCTTTGGAAGCACCTGCTCATAGTTCGGGAACGGGCCTTCGATCAGCTTCGTCGTGAGCGTCGTGTCGCCGATGACAAATTGAGCGTGGTTCTTGGAAATACCAATCCGGACCGGTCCTGAGGCCCCCGGAAGCAGGCGCAGGACCTGGTTCAATGCCTTGAGCGGCACGATCACGTCCCCTTTCGGGGGCGAGGGAATTCCCCCCGCCGGTCTGCACGATGCCTTGGAGAGGCGGTGCCCGTCGGTCGCTACCAGACGCAGCTCGTCGTCCCTGATCTGGAGCAACGAGCCGTTCAGCGCCGGGCGTGTCTCGTCCGTCGAGACGGAGTAGATCGTGCGCCGGATGAGCCGCTCCAGGAGGTCCGGATCCAGCGATGCTTCCACGTCCGGCGTGACCGAGGGGATCGCCGGGAATTCTTCCGGGCGGATGCACAGAAACTTGTAGCGACCGTTCTTGCTTCCAACGTTCAGCGTCAAATCCTTCGCCTCGACCTTGAGCTCTTCTCTCGGAAGCTTTCGCACCAGCTCGAAAAGCTTCTTCGCCGGGACCGTCAGCGTTCCGATGTCCTTCACGCTGGCTTGCGCTCGTGTCGAGATCGCGAGATCCAGATCGGTCGCGCGCATCTCGATGCGATCCTCGGATGCTTCGAGAAGAATGTTGGACAGGACCGGGAGCGTCGTTCGCGTCGGAACGGCGCTCGAAACCACCTGCAAGGCGTTGAGGAACTCGGTCTGCGCGATCGAGAATTTCATAGCCACTTCCTGGGCGGTGATCATCTCCGTTAATCCTTTATTGGATTAGGGTTTGCAGACGGTTCGGGAGAGGGTCTCAAGTCCTAAAAAAGTATAGGTGGAGAGGGGTATTTCCACAATAGGAAAGCCCCTCATTTTCTTGCGATTTCTGTCTGGTCTACGAAGATCAGGTTCCTTGAATAGAAGACGTAGTAATAGGGTCGGTGGATTGTATGGATAGAAGCGCCGGCCCAGAGAGTAAGTTGTTGTGTGACAATGTGGTGTGAGGCTGTTTGCACGGCCCGACCCCTGTGATTCGATGTGGATAAGCCCTGGGTTATGCCCGGTGCGTCGCGGAGGCCGCTCATTCGTGAACTTGTGCACCGCGTGTCCACAGCCCAAACAGGTTGAATCCCGAAGCGAAGGGCTACGTGCTCAAGCTCGCCATGAGGTCCT
>Ga0075434_100002305_pt1 | contig 16698 bp, 14 predicted proteins | sample RhiMethybrSRZTD3_FD_75298 | JGI IMG/M metagenome (GOLD analysis project Ga0075434, IMG submission 75298) | Populus rhizosphere microbial communities from Tennessee, USA - Rhizosphere MetaG P. TD hybrid SRZTD3 | ecosystem: Host-associated > Plants > Roots > Rhizosphere > Soil | place: USA... | reverse complement strand
TAAGAAGTCAGAATGCTGAAGTACGATTGCAGATTTTAGATTTCAGATCTATGCGCGAGTCTTCAAATCTGCAATCTAAAATCCTAAATCTGAAATTCCCTACTTCGGCGTTCTGCCTTCTTACTTCTGAATTCATTTGATGACTGTGCGTGCCAATCCGATTCCTTCCCCTTGTAACCACGCGGGCTACTAGCGGCCAGATTCCGGAAGTCGTAACACCTGTGTAAAAGCGTGACCTAGGCAGAATGCGGCTTCTCGTGCCGATGGCCCCGTGAAGGGCGGAATAGCCATGCGCCTGCGAGCTCGCGTTGCCATTGTGCTGGCGCTGATTCTGTCAGGATGCGGCGGCCGACCGGCACCGCCGGTCGGATTTATCAATCAGACAAAGCACAGCGATGCCGAACTGCAGTCACTGTGGCGGCAGGCCCAGCAGAACTTGTCACTGCAAATCGACCTGAATCCACTCCAGCAGGGAGATGAACAACGCCCGCCGCATATTGTGCAGGGAGACACGCGCGCATTGAGCGTGTCACCACACCAGCTCGTGGTCTCGGCGCGACCAGATATTTCAGCAGCGGAGCTCTACGCGACCACCGGCACCATGCGCCCGGACCCGACTGGACTGATCTCCTGCCCGGCACCCTCTAACGTCACCTACGCTCCCGCTTACTCGCCGTACGCTCAGCCCGCCACGCGTTATGCAGCTTCGTGGGAATTTTCGAGCAACAACTTCGATGTACTCGTCGAATACGAGTTTGAGAACCAGATTCTGAATGTGCTGGGGTACGACACACGTTGGAGATGAGGCAGCTCCTAGGCTTCGTTTATCGTGAGGCTTTTGTCATCTCGAACTCACGTCTCTCGATCTAACTAACATTAGGGGCAGGCGAATCTTGCAGTAACTGCGGTAACCCATCCAGCCGCGCCACCGGAAAATCATATTCGACCCACTTCTCGCGATATCCAGCATGCCCGTAGGCACGTTCGAGTCTCTGTAGTTCCGATACCAGCGCACCAGCCAGAGTGCGTAGCCGGCATCTTGCGCTAAAAATTACTTCGCCTTCGTCGTCTGGACGTCCGCCCCACATCTCCTTGAACTCAAGTATTCGAACAGAGACCTGCCCTTCTGGAAGCGGTTCAAACACCCATCGATATTCGCCTGGCTCTTCGGTAAAAGAGGCCGATGCATGAGGATGCCCGCGTAACGTAGCCGATACCGCCGACGCAAGATCATCCAGAGCGGCCGAGAGGTATGAAGCGGTTACCGTTGCACTAGCGTCATCCACACGGATCGTGCACTTTGCCCAGCCTGCGCCAACAAGATCGTAGGAGATCTGAACGCCCATAAGGTTACTGAGTATGCCTCGAACTCCCCTTTCATGTCCCAATTGCCAACAGCTGATTTACTCGTACGCTAACGCGTCAATGGGATCCTTCTGTGCGGCTTTGAAAGCGGGATAAATAGCGCCCAGGAGCGAGCCGACGATTGCGGCAATGGTGGAATAGAGAAGCCATCGCGCCGTGATCTGAACCGGCAGGGTCGTGCTTTTCGAAATTCCCAGGCTCGCGACGTAACTCACTGCTATGCCCACAATAATCCCGCCAATCGCCAAGAGCGCCGTCTCGCGGAGAATTACATTTACGACGTAGAGCTTTGAGGCGCCCAGAGATTTAAGGATGCCGATTTCGCGCGTACGCTCCATCACCGCGGTATACATGGCTTGAAAGATCACGATGACGCCGATTGTCATTGCGATGCCGATCACGATGCGAATGAAATTTGAAAGCATGGGAATGTTATCGGGCGTCATCATGGAGAGCCACTCGCGCATGGCGTATATGTTGTAGCCGTCCATGTGGGGAATGCTCTTAATTTCGCTGACAATCTCGTCCGCGCGGCTGGAATCGTCGGCTTTGACGTAGAAAGCTGTCGTTCTCCCCTGGGCCCCGTTTAGATCCTGCATCGTGCTAAGAGGGACGTATAAACGCGCTCCCTTACCGTGAGCAACAATGCCAGCAATGCGGAATGGATGATTGAGTAAAGCTACCTCACTACCGATCTTCAGGTTCTTGCCGTGAATGTAAACATCGTCAACCAGAAGGTCGTCTGGTCCCTGAAAAGGACCGCCCTTTATGTACGTGAAGGGGCGCAAAGCTTCGTAGCTCTTGATATCGATTCCGTACACCTGTTGAAGGGCGCCGGAGGTTGCAATCTGGATCAGCACCGGCGAGACCACGCTCACATGCGGCTGCTTGGCAATGAGGTCGCCAATTTTCACCGGCATGGGAGCGCCGCTGATGGTGATCACATTGGACGCGCCGGGTGGCAGAACGATGGCGTCCGCGCCGATCCCGGCGTAGCGGGCTTTCGAATCGTTCAACATGCCTAACGCAAAGCCGACGATCAGAAGGATCAGCGTGACTTCAAGCGCGATGGCAACGACGCTGATCGCCGATCGCAAGGGCCGGTGCGCCAGGTTCGAGACGATCATTTTGTTCATCATGTAGAAGCCTTCAGCCGTCAGCTATCAGCCATCAGTGAAAACCGGGTTGCAGGTTTGCAGATTTCAGAGGCCGCACTCACGAATGGTCAATCCTAAGTATGAGATCTCAGTTTGCAATTGTAATCGTTAAGAACTGATGGCTGAGAGCTGAAGGCTACCTAATGGCTTCCGCCACCGTGCTGCGCGGGGGAATTATCGAGATGAATGACCTGGGCTCCGGGCGGCTGCTCAAGCGCGAACTTCTCGTTCGCGAGCGGGAGGTTCATAGTCAGCTTCACCATGTTGAGCGTGATTTTGTATTCCTCTTCCGGTCGCCAGATTTCTATGCGCGATGGAAACAAGACTGCGTTGTAGTCCTTGTAATCGCTGTAGTGCGCGTCGGTAACCAGTGTGCCGGATTCGTCGTAGATGAGTTGCCGATTGGGCAGAAGATCGAGGCGGCTGAAGACAATCTTGCGCGACAACCAGCTTTCATTGCCACGCGAACGGATAACGTCAATGATGTAGTCGGGTTGCTGGTACGTACGGTCCTTCGCCAGAGTCACCGTTTCCGTGCCGTTCTCAAGTATGGCGATTTCGTTCTGCGGATCAATTTCGTGAAGAAGGAGTGCATCGTAAATCACCTGCGGGCGCAAGTTCTCCAGTGGTTGTTGTGGATTCGGCGTCACCAAATCGTTGCGGCCAACTACGAAGCGGTTCTTGGGGGGAATGGAAACTTTGAACTCACGGCCGTCGCTGACCATATCGAAGGCGGTGTTCCGCAGAATCGGCATTAATCCGATCATGCGCAGCATCGCAGGTTTGCGAGCGAGCACGTATCCACGAATCTCCTGGTACTCGGTAACCTTGCCCTTCTTCGCGCCTCCAACGGAAGTGTCTATGTCCACCGTGGCCTGCATGCTTTGGATTTTGCTCGCCTGCAAATTGATGTAACTGATTAATTCCCCTTTGGTCGCCGCCTTCACGCCCACGACGGGATTCTGCTCGACTTTATGCGTGCGGAACAGACACCCGCTTAGAGGTAATGCGACCAGCAGAACCAACGCGGATTTGAATCGAGAAAAGACGACCATGCGTGGCCAGAAGGCTGTTCTGAACAGTATAAGAGATGGCGCTAAAAGGCGTCAGGCTTCTTGAAATTATTGCTTGGTGAGGGTGGCGTGGCGCAGGGCGGCTACGTTCTTGTTGTGCTCTTCGAGGGTGCTGGAAAACCGGTGGTGGCCGTTTCCGTCGCTCACGAAATAAAGATATTGCGTTTCGGCCGGATGCATTGCAGCTTCGAGCGAACTCTTCCCCGGATTCGCAATCGGGCCAGGCGGCAGGCCGGGATGGAGATATGTGTTATAGAGCGATTTGAAGTGCATGTCGTCGTGGTGAAGCGCGCCACCGTAAGTGCCTTGCAAAAGCTCCGCGTAGATCACGCTCGGGTCTGCTTGCAGCGCGATGTGCTTGCTGAGCCGATTCGTGTATACACTCGCGACTTCGGGGCGCTCGTCAGCGACACCAGTTTCTTTTTCGATGATGGAGGCTAGAGTCACCGTGCGCTCAACCTCGGAGTTGACACCGACCTCCGATGCCACGCGCCGAAACTGTTTCACCATCTCGGCAGCCATGTCGTGCATGCTTTGCGTGCGCGTGAAGTTGTATGTGTTCGGAAAGAGAAAGCCTTCGAGAGAGGTTGCTTGCGGCGCAAGGTCGGAGATGAGGCTGGTGTCGCCGCTCGCGACTTTCACGAAGTCTGTGGCCTTGCCGAGTCCGGCGCCTTCAATTGCTGCGGCAATATCAAAGATATTGTAGCCTTCCGGCACCACGACGGTGTGGAAGTAAACGTCGCCACGCGCCAAGCGGCTGTGAATCTCCATCGCATTGGCGTCACGTTCGAAGAGGTATTCGCCGGCTTTGAGAGGAGGATGTCGATGCAGAGAATGCCAGAGCACGAATGCTTGGGTGCTGCGGATTACGCCAGCGGCTTTTAATTCGCGCGCGATACGGCGCGTCCCGTATCCAGGGCGGAGCATCACGAATCTCTGGCCGCCCGGTGAAACGGGTAACCACAGCGCCCACACCAGCCATCCCGCAGCTGCGAGCAGCACGACCAACAGAAATGCAAATGATTTCCGCACTGTTACAGCTAGTTTAGAGGAGGTGTTGTGCGGATTCGGTTTACCAAAGGATTAAGACGGCTGGCTACTGCTCACAATGGGTCATCCCGAGCGAAGCGTGACCGCAGGCGAAGCCGGAGGTCGCGCGCAGTCGAAGGGACCTTGTGTTCTTAGTGCGAGCGGTGCGAAGGCGGGGAATGCAAGGTCTCTCGACTACACCGCGCGCTTCGCGACCGGCTTCGCTCGAGATGACACAGCTCGTACGGGGCGCTGAAAGTTACATCCCGGTGCGGTATAGAATCGCTATCCGCTGTTCTTTCGCGAGGTGGAAATTGAAAACATTCACGTTGCAGCTTTGCCTGCTTCTCCTGTGTGAATCGGCATTTTCACAAGTGACCGTTATCAAGGCCGGAAAGCTGCTTGACCCCGACCAGGGCACGGTTGCCGCCAATCAGATCATCGTAATTCGCGCGAACAAAATCGAAGCTGTCGGAACCTCGCTCCCGATTCCCGCGGGCGCAACTGTCATTGATCTTTCGAATATGACCGTGCTGCCTGGCTTGATCGACTGCCACACGCACCTCGCCGACGGCAAATTCGGCGAAGGCGATCCGATGTTCCAGCTGAAGAAATCGGCTTCGCAGACTGTGCTGGAGTCGGTGCGGAACGCGCGCGTGACGTTGGAATCGGGGTTCACGACGGTCCGCGACGTGGGCGTTTATCGGGCGCTGAACGATATAGCGCTGCGGGATGCCATTAACCGTGGCGACATCGTTGGGCCGAGAATGTATGTTGCCGGAGCGTACATCACGATTACCGGTGGCGCCGGAGCGATGACAGGTGTGGCGCCGGACATCCAACTGCCCTGGGACTTTCATTACGGCGAGGCGAACAGTCCATGGGAGGTACGCCAGAAGATCCGTCTTCTGGCGCACGATGGAGTAGACCATATCAAGGTTCTCTCGAGCGGCGCGGTGCTAACGCACGGCAGCAATCCCAAATCACAGGAATTCACGCCTGAGGAACTTGCAGCGGCAGTGGATGAAGCGAGTCACTTCGGATTGCGTGTGGCCGCGCATGCCCACTCGCCAGCGGGAATCAAGAATGCAATCCTCGCCGGAGTGGCTTCGCTAGAGCACGCAACCATGATTGATGACGAAGGCGTTGCGCTCGCCAAGCAGCACGGCACGTACCTCGACATGGACATCTATGACGAAGAGTGCATTCAGGAGCAGGGCAGGAACGGTACTCTGCCGGCGGATTTTCTTGAGCACGATCGCGAACTCGGCGAGTTGCATCGCCAGAATTTCCGCAAGGCGGTGAAGGCAGGAGTGAAGCTCTCGTTTGGCACCGATGCCGGCGTCTGCGACTACGGCACAGCTGGCAAGCAGTTCGCGTTCATGGTGAAGTATGGAATGACTCCGATGCAGGCGATCCAGGCAGCAACCTCGTCCGCCGCAGACCTGCTTGGGCGTTCTGATCAGATTGGTTCGATGAAGCCCGGGAAATACGCCGACGTGGTCGCGGTCGGAAGCGACCCGCTGAATGACATTCATTTGTTGGAGAACGTTCAGTTCGTGATGAAGGACGGGAAGGTGTACAAGCAGCAGTGAGATAGGAGCCAGGTGGCGAAGCCAAGAGCCAACAGCTAACAGCCAAGAGCTGCATCTCTGGCCTCCATCCAGCTCTGCAGGATCAGCATGGCGGCCATGCGGTCCACCGCCCCGGCGCGCTTCTTGGTGGGAAGATCGGCTTCACGAAGAATGCGGTTGGCCTGGCTCGAGGTCAGGCGTTCGTCCCAGAGGTGGACTGGTAAGCCAAATTTGTGTTGGAGATCTTCGGCAAACTTCTGCATTTTTTCAGACTGCGTTCCTTCGGCTCCGCTGAGGCGCAGGGGATAGCCGACGACAATTTCCGCAACCGAGTAATCGCGAATGATTTTGTCGAGCTCCCCGAAATCGTACCGTTTGTTCTTCCTGCGGATGGTCTCAAGCCCCTGGGCGGTTATGCCGAGAGGATCGGAGACGGCCACGCCGATGGTCTTGGAGCCGACATCAAGGCCAAGAATGCGGGGATGGGGATTAGGCTCCAGATCCACGAAAGGATTATATGGTTCGGGGTTGGACGATCCGTGTAAATCCGCGTGAATCCGCGGCAGAGGAAGTTATGACGCCAGCTCTCCCGCCTCGGGGAAGCGGAGGTTTACGCGTGAGAGGGTCTTACTCAGAAGGACTTGGATGTGTTCCTCTTCGCAGTTTCGAGCCAGGGCCAACTCGCTCACCAGCAGATACCGGGCCCGCTCCAGCATTTTCTTTTCACGGAACGACAGGCCCTTCATCTCCTTGAGGACAAGCAGGCTCTTCAACACCGCAGCCACATCCAGCAGGGCCCCGGTCCGCATGCGATCAGAATTCTCTTTGAACCGGTCCTTCCAGTCGGCGGCGCTGTCACCGTTGCCATCCTCAAGGTAGCTGAGGATTTTTGGGATCTCACCGTTCTTTACGACCGGGCGCAAGCCCACGTTCAATACGCTATGGAAAGGTACGGTGACCTTAAGATTGCTGGATTTTATGTTTAAGAGGTAATAGCGCTCGACCTGCTGCCCTAAGGTGCGGGTGCCGATTTGCTCGACGATTCCGACGCCGTGGTTTGGATAAACTACGCGGTCGCCTATCTGGAAATGGCCGTTGCCGTTACTGCCCATAATGGAACAGACCGTGGCGCGAGGGAACATCGTTATTGTAACTGAGACTGGTGCAGGTTTACAAATGGCGGCCGGGATGATGCTTTGTTTTGTGGTACTTACCTCGTTCGCTGAAACTAGCCGGTGGCTTGTACCTTACTAGTACCTTCTGCCTCGGTGAGAACGCTGCCTGCAAATGGCAAGGATCGGATATTCATATTCGACTGGGCCGTTGCCAAAGTTATTGCGAGTTCTGCCTGCTCGAAGCTAGCCGCTAGGACCGGTTTTAGCGTACGACGTACGACGAACGACCAGCGGCGTTCTATAATTTTCTTCTCATGACTGAAGCCATTCGCAAGAAACTGCAAGACGAGATCAACGCTCTTGAGCACGAGCTGGTGCACGAACTCCCGAAGGAGATCAAGAAGGCAGTCGCACTGGGCGATCTCAGCGAAAACGCCGAATATCACATGGCCAAGCAGCGCCAGGAGTTCGTCAAAGCGCGGGTGCGGCAGCTGGGGCAGCGACTCGCGCAGCTCTCCATGGTCAACATGAACAACATTCCCAAGGACAAGGTTGGCCTGGGCTCGACCGTCAAGGTTTACGACAACGACAAGAACGAGGAAGTCGAGTACAACTTGGTTACCAGCGAGGAGTCGGACGTGGCCGCAGGCAAGATCTCGACGACTTCTCCAATCGGTCGCGCGCTCCTGAACAAGAAGGTTGGTGATACTACCGTTGTGGTTACGCCCAACGGCAAACGTGAGCTGGAGATATTGACGCTGAGCACGATTCACGACGTGGCGGCAGAGTGAAAAAACTCATCGGGTCATCTCGCGAGGGTGATCGGGTCATCTGAAAACTCGGTATCACATTTGCTTTTCAGATCGCCCGATGACCCGATCATCCGATCACCAGACTTCCCATGACCTGGACAAGCGCCTTCGGAAGAGCCTGTGCGGTTTTGCTGCGGACAATTGTCCGCTGGCTTGCCCTTACCAAGATCAATCCCAACGTGCTTACGTTCATGGGACTGGTGGTCAATGCCTGGGCTGCTTTCTTCTTTGGCTATGCTACGGCCGAGAACCAGCAGCGCATGTTCTTTTATGCCGGATTGATCATCATCGCATCCGGCTTCTTCGACCTTGTAGATGGCGAAGTCGCGCGAGCACAGAAGCGCGTGACCCGATTCGGCGCATTTTTCGACTCGGTGGTTGACCGCTACAGCGATGCATCTCAGTTCTTCGGACTGCTGGTCTTCTACGCACGCGGAGGACGCTTCTTCTACATTGTTCTGACCGCTTACGTAATCGTCAGCGCGATCATGGTCAGTTACAGCCGTGCGCGGGCCGAGTCGCTGATTGGTTCCTGCCGCGTGGGATTCATGGAACGGCCCGAACGTCTGGTGCTGGTCATCATCGGTGCGCTCTTCAACCGCATGGCGCCGGTGCTGTGGATCATCGCCGTACTCTCTACCTTGACGGTCATTCATCGCATTCAATACACGTGGGCGAGAACCAATGGCCCCGAGGCGATCAAGAGCGGTCAGGCAGCCTAGATCTCCGCTGGCCATCTCGAATCCTCAGCGCCCTTTCGAACCAATCTTTTTATCGCAACTTTCCTCCTTCCCTGGCGTTCTGCCTGCGAGCCGGGGACTCCCCTGCGAGTAGATCGCGTAACTTTGCGCTGCGAATTGCGCATGAATGCATTGGAACAAATTCGTGTTCAGGCAGCTCTAAAAGATTAGTACCGCAGAGGGAGAGATGCCGATTACACGTGCAGTGCACGCATTAGACGTGTGCAGCAAAGGGGACTGCAATGACGAAAGAAAATTGTTCAAGCACGAGGCAACGTTTCGAATCGTGCTCAGGTTCCAACTCAAGCGTCGGGGAGGCACTTATGCTGCGCTGCCGTAGGGGCCCCTGGTCGTATCTCTCTGCATCACTTCTAACAGTCTTTGCGCTGGCGTTGTTGTTAGTTTTTCTCGGCACGCCGGTGTTTCAGCTCGGACAAGTCTTCGCCGCTCCTCCCGGACAATCCGCGGGCTCGCTCGGAATTATTGGGAAAGATGGATCTATCAAAGGCGATTGCCCGCTCAAGCACACCGAGGTCCGCGGCGCGATCAGCGGGTTTCTCGCACGGGTTACGGTCACCCAAATCTTCGAGAACGTCGCATCGAATCCGATCGAAGCGCTGTATACATTTTCTCTGCCGCAAGATGCCGCGGTTGATGACATGACAATTCAAGTCGGCGGCCGCACCGTTCGCAGCGTGATCAAGAAACGCGAAGAGGCGCGAGCGATCTATGAAAAAGCCAAAGCCACAGGACATACGGCCGCGCTTCTCGATCAGGAGCGCCCGAATATTTTCTCGCAGGCCGTCGCGCACATCATGCCCGGCGAGCAGGTGACCGTAACCATCAGCTATGCGGAAACCTTGCAGTATTCGGATGGTGCCTACGAATTTGTGTTCCCAATGGTCGTTGGCCCGCGCTACATTCCCGGTCACACGACGGGAAAGCAGGCTGGCGGATGGTCGCCCGACACTGACAAGGTCCCAGATGCATCGCGCGTCACGCCAAACGTTGCTATGCCGGGGACCCGCGCAGCGCACGATATCTCGCTGGAATTGGCGATTGATGCAGGCGTGCCGATTCAAGAACTGCATTCAACTTCGCACCAGATTGACGTCGAGCACACCGCCACCGGATTTGTGAAGGTGAAACTCCAGAACGAGGGCGAAATTCCGAACAAAGATTTTGCGCTCAAGTACCGTGTGGCGGGCGAACAAATCAGCGATGCCGTCTTGTCTCATTGGGTGCCGCAGGGCAGTGCGGACGGCGGGTACTTCACGCTAATTCTGCAGCCGCCGGCGCGCGTTCCCGAATCGGACGTCACACCAAAAGAACTTGTATTCGTGCTCGACACATCGGGCTCGATGTCTGGCTTTCCAATCGAAAAAGGCAAGCAATTCATCAGCCGCGCGCTCGATGAACTTTACCCGGGAGACACTTTCAACGTCACTACATTTTCTGGCGACACTCACATCCTGTTTCCTGAGCCGGTATTCCCGACGGCAGAAAACATTCGGATCGCCAAGACGCTATTGAGCCGAGGCCAGGGCTACGGCGGCACGGAGATGATGAAGGCCATTGGTGCTGCTCTGATTCCGTCGGACTCGCAGGACCACGTGCGCGTCGTGTGCTTTGTGACTGACGGATACGTCGGCAATGACATGGAGATCATTGGGGAGATACAGAAGCATCCCAATGCGCGCGTGTTCGCCTTCGGAATTGGCAATTCGGTGAACCGGTTTCTAATTGAAGGCATGGCAAAGGCTGGGCGCGGCGATTCCGAGGTCGTCACGTTGAACGACAAAGCTGACGAAGCTGCCTATCGCCTTTATGAGCGTCTCCGCTCTCCACTGCTGACTGATCTTTCGATTGACTGGCGCGGGTTGCCCGTGACCGATGTCTATCCGCAACGACTCCCAGACTTGTTCGATGGCAAGCCGCTGGTTGTTACTGGTCGGTATGCAACACCTGTCAAAGGCAGTATTCGACTACGCGGAAAACGAGCGGGAGAAGACTTCGTTCGCGAGATTCCAGTCGCTCTCACCAGCAACAACAGCCAAAACAGCGTGCTGGCAGGCCACTGGGCCCGGCGGCGAATTGACGATTTGATGTCACAGGATTGGGCCGGAGCACAGTCAGGAAACATGAAGCCCGATGTACAGAAGGAAATCACACAACTTGGACTGGACTATCGCCTGATGACGCAGTTCACCTCCTTCGTTGCGGTTGAGGATCGCGTAGTCACGAAAGATGGCAAGCCGCAGGGTGTGGAAGTGCCGGTAGAGATGCCGGAGGGCGTGAGCTACGAGGGAGTGTTTGATGAGAAGGAGAAATTCATCCAGGGCTATGGGAGCCGCGGAGCAGCCATGCAATCGGGGACAGTGAATTCATCCGTAGCGAGAACGCGTACACCTGGTTCAGTCATCGGCGGAGCATTGGGCAAGATGGGCACAGTATTCTCTGCTCACAAGTCTGCACAGCCTCCCCCTCTGCCAGCGACAGCAGGCACGCCTACGAATAAGCCTGAAGAGGCAAAGCTCACGCCCGAACGTAAAGTTCTCGAGTCGAAATTGCATCCGTCGCTGCTCGAAGCCTTCGATTGCGTAGCGAAAAAACCACCAGGCTGCAAACTGGAGCACGACGGCAAAGTGGAAGTACAAGTGTGGCTCACGAAGCTTGCGCCGGATGTCTTGGAGAAATTGCATGCGGCGGGATTTGAAGTTGCATCCGGGCACACGACTGGAACGGTACTTGTCGGCAAGCTAAACATCGAGAAGATTGAGGCGCTCGCACAGATTGCCGAGGTGAAGTTCGTTTCACCGATCAGGAAATAGAGTTCTATCGCTGTTTCGTGCCTTTGCCTCACTGCAATAGGCTTGCGCGAGGCACTTGGCAGGCTGAAGCCTGCTCCTCGCCGCGTCCAACGACAGAAGTAGCTGAAGCGCCGTTCTTCCACCACGGTAGCCACACATTCCCTTGCAAGTCCGCGCTGGGAGCGCGTTCTCAGGACAGCACTGAAGCGTGTTTCGGTGCCAAGGGGAGGTCGCATGAAGAAACCATTAGGGTTTCTGCTGGATGGAGTTGTCTTCGCGGTACTGTCGGTTACCGGAGTCAATGTAATGCGCGCCGCGCCGGGGCCCGCGAAGGAATCCTTGCCGAAGATGGGCGACGCGCCTGCGGACGACAACGGCACCGCACTTACCATCTATAACCAGAATTTCTTCGTCGCGCGCGAGCACGTGCCGCTCGATCTGCAGGCAGGCGTGAATGAGGCGCAATACACCGGAGTCGCCGCACACCTCGAACCGGACTCCGTCATTCTGCGCGATCCGGGCGGGCGCGGCTTGCAAATCCTTGAGCAGAACTATCGCAACGATCCAGTTTCGCCGGAGATGCTGCTGTCGTTTTACGAAGGCAAGACCATAGACTTCGCGGTTGGCCGAAATGCTGACGGCAGCGACGTCAAGATGAAAGGCAAAGTCATCCGCAGCGGATTCGTGCCGACGCACTGGGTGAATGGTTACCCGCAGCAAAGTTCGACACAGCCGATCATCGAAGTAGCTGGCGTGCTGCGCTTCGGACTGCCGGGTCAGCCAATTTTTCCTGCGCTCAGCGCTGATTCCATCTTGAAGCCGACCTTGACCTGGATGCTCCAGACAAACCAGCCCGGGAAATTCGACGCGGAAATTTCTTATGTTAGCGGCGGAATGGATTGGCAATCGGATTACAATCTGGTCGTTCAAGACGGCAAGGACGCCGATGCCAGTCGTCACACCGACGTTCTCGATCTGATCGGCTGGATTACCATGCACAACCAAAGCGGCAAGGGTTTCGAGAATGCGCGCATCAAGCTGATGGCCGGAGACGTGAACAAAATTCAGGAACCGACGTTGGCTGGACGCGCCTATAAGGCCATGAACCAGGTGGTAGCGATGGATGCCGCGGCGCCTCCCGTGGTCCGGGAGAAATCCTTCGACGAATTCCACCTCTACACTCTGCAGCGGCCTACGACTCTGCGCGACGAAGAAACCAAACAGGTCGAGTTTGTACGTGCGACCGGCATTCATGCACAGCGGCTATTCATTTACGACGGCTCGGAAACGGCCCAATACGCCTACTACAATCCAGATCAGATTCGGAATGATGTGAACTATGGAACGGCGTCGAATCCCAAAGTTTGGGTGATGGAGGAGTTCAAGAACTCGGAAGCCAATCGCCTTGGAATTCCTTTACCAAAGGGCAAGCTGAGGTTCTATCGCCGAGACACAGATGGCCACCTCGAATTTGTCGGCGAGAACATGATTGACCACACCCCAAAAGACGAGACCATCCGCGTGTATACGGGGAATGCGTTCGATGTGACCGGCGAGCGCCAGCGCACGAACTACCACGTGGACTCAAACCAGCGGTGGATGGACGAGACGTTTGAGGTCCGCATTCGCAATCACAAAAAGGAAGCCGTCGAGGTGCGAGCGGTGGAACACCTCTATCGCTGGACGAATTGGAAGGTCACGGAGCAGTCGGAGGAGTTCAGAAAGAAAGATACGCAAACCATCGAGTTTCCAGTCTCGGTTCCCTCCGACGGCGAACGGGTGATTTCCTATACCGTGCACTATTCGTGGTAAGGAGTTTTGAAGTCAGAAGTAAGAAGTCAGAATGCAGAAGTGAAAGCGTCCTGTCGCACTCAGACTGGTCTTACCTCTGCATTCTGACTTCTTACTTCTGACTTCTCGGAAATAATCGATCGAACACCGCCCACATCAGCGCAATCAACACCAAAAGCAGCACGCTTCCTTCTGGGCCCACGGTACCGCCGGTCAGCCACGCCGGGCCGTGGAGGCTGGCTCGCAAAAGGTGGCCGGGTTCCACAACTCCGCTGTCGGGAACGCCGTACAGAAAGCTCTGCGCCCAGTCCCATGAGGCATGCATTCCTACCGCGAACCAGAGATTGCCAGTCCGTCGGAGAGTAAAGCAAAAGAACAGAGCCACGGTACCGGCACCGAGCGTGCCGAGCCAGGTCTCTCCCGGATTCGAATGGTGCATGAAGGCAAAGATAGCGGACAGGAGCAACGCGGTTGGCCAGAATCCTACGACCTGCTGAATGGCGAATTGAGTATAGCCGCGGAATATAAATTCCTCGAACAGCGCAACCAACAAGAAGAACCCTGCCCAGAACAGGCCGAGTTTCCACACGTGCGCACCGTGCAGCGCTAGGGTGCCGTATGAGAACATGCCGAGCAAATTAAGAACGAACAGAAACAAGGAAAGGAATGCCAATCCCCAGGCCACGCCAAACCAAAAAAATTTACCGAATACAGTGACTGGCGGGAGCCCATAAGCTCCGAACGGACGGTGCTCGACACGGCTGATCGCAATTGCCGGCACAGCAACGGCGATGACCATTACGAGTTTGCCGAGCAATGCTCCCCAGAGCCGGGGTGTTCGTGCGGGAAGCAAATACTCGACGCCGCTTCCGAGCACGAGAAACAGCAGCACCGCCATCACGAAATACAACGGAAGAAATTGCAGCGAATAGGCGTGTCCGTGTTTGATGGGTGGCCGCAGCCAGGCGGGCAGGCGAAGGCGGGGAGCCGATTCGTTCTCTGCGTCCGAGACTTGTCGTCCTTCCATGGAAATCGTTTTACTTCGTTCGTCCTACGTCGTTCGTTAAATCTGAACGCCGACGCCAACGACCGTTTCGCAATTCGCGCCTCGTCATGGTAAAACACTCGCTTCCGCATGGGCAGGTTTTTCAATCGAGAACGGTTCGGCAATGCGCAGATCGCAGCCGGCCTGCTGCTGTTGATCTTCGTGGTCGAGTGCACGTGGCTGATAACGCACGAACGCCCGATTTCCCCCGGTACTAGAGAGCTGCACCTATTTGCGGTTGAAGAAGGCTATGAGCAATGGCACGGGCGAGGAATCGCCGGCGCAACTACGGTGGGAATCGAGGTTCAGGCGCTCGGGAATAAGTTCGACCCGGACCACTCGCCATTGTGGTATCTGATTGCCGCCGCTCCCGTCGCGCTGTTCCCGATCTCGCCTGAACATTGGTCTTATGTCTGGCTGGCCCGCGCGCCATATGTAGGGTTTGGCGTGCTGCTTGGCGGATCCCTCTGGTACGTCTCGCGAAGGCTTTACGGCAATGCGGGAGGGTTCATCGCGCTGGCACTGTACTGCTTTTCGCCGACGACCCTTCGCGCGAGCACCTTGTGGTATGCGCCGCCGGAAATCGGCGCAGCCTGGGGATTGTTCGGCGCTGTGTTCACCGCAATTGCGGTTTCACACACTCTGTACGCCCCGCGGGAGGTGGTGTTGTGGAACTGGCGCCGGATAATGCTGCTTGCGGTGTCGCTGGCGCTGGCCATCGGATCACAGTTCCAGCTCGCAATTGTGGTTCCGTTGCTGTTGCCGTTCATGCTGTACCTTGCTCCGAACAGGAAGTCTGCGGCCGGCGTTATTTTGGTTTCGGCTTGCGTGATCGCTCTCGGTTTGCTCTTCGGTTCCTACTTCCTTCATCCTGGTTTGTTCTGGCACGGATTGCTCGAAGCCAGGTGGCTTGACTTGAGCGGACGAGCTCTGACTATGGCTGGCGCCTACCTTCAACTCGGCAAAGAGGTCCTTGCCAGCGGGCCGGTCATGGTTGTGCTCGTTCCCGCCTCAGTCTTGGCGTACGCTCTGTGGAGCCGCTTCCGGTACTTTGGCAACACGGCGCCCTTGATCGTTGCGCTGCTATTTGCCTTCCTGCGTATCGGATCGCCACATCCCTCAGACTCGATTCATAGCCTTATTGCCGTAATCTTCTTCTTTGTCTTCGTTGCGGGGATCTCCGCTGACCTGCTCGAATCCAAGTTGCGGAGCTGGGTTTGGGCCGTTCTTCCCGGCATGGTTGCGGCAAATGCCCTATGGAACCTGTTCAGCCTGTGGAGCATCCGTCGCTGAGCAAACTAGTTGTAAAATTGCGGAAAATCTCGCAACCTCCCTGTCGATGGGTCGTTCTAATACAGTATTGGGGGCGAATATGCGCACCGGGAAACTCACCTTGCTCGCCGCTGTCACAGTGGTCCTGAGTGGCCTTCTCGCCGAGGCTCAGATCACGACTGGAAAGAACAACTTTGGCTCGCCGTTTCATGGAGTTCCGCCCAGCGTTACGTCATTCAATTTCGGCGGACAACCGGGATTTCACGGCGTACCTGCCAGCGTTACTTCACTCGGATTTGGAAATCCTGGATTTCATCTAAACCAACCGTTTCGGGGAAACCGTGGCTTCGGATTCCGCCATCAGCGTAACTTTGGTCGCTCACGCCCGTTTTTCGGTGACATCGTTGCGGTGCCTTACGCGTACCCAATGTACGTGATGGAACCGGGCATAGATGATTCCATGGAGGAAGAGGATTACCGCGGAGGACCGACGATCTTTGACCGGCGCGGACCGGGCGAAGAGTACTACAAGCCTCGCGAGCGTGAGGAAGAAGATTATCGACGCAGCTCGGAGCCTGGTTCGGTAAGAGAAAAGCCACTGGCAGAAGAGCCGCCGGCGAAGCAACCACGGTCAGACGAACCGGTCGAGGCACAGCCGCCTACCGTGCTGGTTTTCAAGGACGGCCATCAATCCCAGGTGCTCAATTATGCGATTGCCGGAGACAATCTGTATGAGCTGAGTAATGGCCGGTCCATAAAAATCGCGCTGGCAGAGCTTGACGTTCCGGCCACTCAGAAGGAAAATGACCAGCGCGGGGTGGACTTCAGAGTTCCCGTCGCGAAGGCGAACTGAATGGGCAAGATTGCCGCAATCGGACTATCCCTGGCGTTGAGCATAACCGCTGCCGCCCAGGG
>Ga0075434_100002304_pt1 | contig 16698 bp, 14 predicted proteins | sample RhiMethybrSRZTD3_FD_75298 | JGI IMG/M metagenome (GOLD analysis project Ga0075434, IMG submission 75298) | Populus rhizosphere microbial communities from Tennessee, USA - Rhizosphere MetaG P. TD hybrid SRZTD3 | ecosystem: Host-associated > Plants > Roots > Rhizosphere > Soil | place: USA... | reverse complement strand
CCCCGCTCTCGAGTGCCACGATCGTCATCGAGGGGACCACGATTCTCGCTCTCGGTCCCGCCGCAACGACACACGTTCCCGAGGGCGCCACGGTGATCGACGGCCGCGGCAAGTTCGTGATCCCCGGGCTCGTCGACATGCACGTGCACGTCTACACGCCAGAAAAATGGCACCCGGAGTTCTTCCTGGCCGCAGGCGTCACCACCGTGCTGGATCTCGGCGGCCAGCTCCACGACGTCGCGGCGTACCGCACCGCGGTCGACTCGGGTGTCCGGCCCGGCCCGCGCATCCTCTTCACCGGACCGATGCTCGAGGAAGGCGAGCCGTACGCGGGGTTCGCCGGGTTCTGCCGTCGCTTCGACTCGGCGCGAACCGAAGCCGAGGTCGACGCGCTGGCCGACGCGGGGGTGGATGCGATCAAGCTCTACGTGACCGTGCGACCCGACACCGCGCGCCGTGCATGCACACGCGCCCACCTGCGCGGCCTGCCGGTCTTCATGCACCAGCACGCGACCTGGGGCGCCGAGGCCGCGCTGGCCGGCGTCGATTCGGTGGAGCACGTGAACGTGTTCGGCCAGCTCGCGCCGCAGGGATTTTGGCTGGCCGAGCCCGCGAGGTTGAGTCCGTTCGAGTACGGCGGCTGGCTCTGGCGGTGGCTCGGTGATCTGGACCCGCGCTCCGACTCGGTGCGCCGCCTCTACGACGGATTGATCGCTGCCGGCACCGTGCTCGACCCGACTCTGGTGCTCTACGCCGCGCGCCCCGGTGCGCTCGGCGACGACGTCGGCGATACGTCGATGGACGACCCGGAGCGCACGAAGCTCTTGCCGCGTCTGCCCGCGGCGGTGGGCAAGGAGCTGGTCGGCCGATGGGCCGAGCGCCGCACCGCCGCGCACACGGCGTCGGAAGCGGCGAAGGATCGGATGCGGCGCGCGTGGGACAACATCCTCGCGCTGGTGGGCGGCTTCCATCGCGCGGGCGGCATCGTGATGGCGGGGACCGATTGCCCGAACGTCGCGATCGTCTCGGGCTTCTCGCTGCATCGCGAGCTCGAGCTGCTGGTGCGCGCGGGGCTTTCCCCGATGGAGGCGATCGTGGCGGCGACGCGACGGCCCGCCGAACGGTTGGGCCGTCGCGATGTCTTCGGGACGATCGCGGCGGGTCGCTCGGCGGATCTCCTGCTGCTGACCTCGGATCCGCTCGCCGACATCCGCAACGTCAGACGCATCGAGCGCGTGATCGCGCGCGGTGCGGTCTACGAGCCGGACACGCTACTGCAGGGCCTCCGAGCCGGCTAGGCAGCCGGCTCGACTAGCCCGTTGCCGCCTGCGCGGACGGCTCACTGGCGACGCGTGTCAGCGGCCGCTTGATGCCCGCGCGATTGACCCAGTACGAGCAGACCTGGGCGTGCGCGGTGACCACCGGAGTGAGATCGCTCCCGCAGAGCGGGCACGGGAACATGCCGGGCTCCGAGCGCGAGACCCAGCCGAGCCGGTACGTGTTCTGGCATCTCTGGCAGGGAACGATGTGCTGGCTGCAGCACAGGAACAGGATCGCCTTCGAGTCCGGATCGTCGAAGTCGACCTTCGCCGTGGTGCGGGGAACCGCGATCCACCGATCGACCTTCAGCTCCGCGTCTCCGTCGAGCCGGGTTCGTCGATCGCCACGGCGCCGATCGGGACGGTACGCACCGTCCGTCGCTCGCCGGTCCTTGATCCGACGGTCGACGATTACCTCGACCGTCGAGTCATCCGCGAACGTGTGGCTCAGCGACCGACACGCATCCTCTCCACTTCTCGGGACCACGATCAGGATCGAGCGCCCACCGTCGTGCATGGCCTGACTCTCCTTAGGTGAGCACAAAGCTTACTCCCAAGGCGTCGGGAAACCAGCAAGAACTATTAGCAGTTTTTGCGAATGAAAACGAAGGGTTGCCGGATTGTCGCGCGCGGCTCGCGCGAGAGCTGCGACGGACTATCTCGCCCAGGCGCGATAGACCGTGCCGACCGCCGCGCGGAGCGCGGTGCGGACCGCGTCGTTGTCCGCCTGCGGCTCGCCCAGGAGCACGATGAAACCCACGGGAGTGCTTCCGAGAAACGCGGTGCCGCTCACGCTGGCGAACTGCGCCATCGGAAACGTGCCGCGTCGAAGCTGCGGACCGCGCAGCTCGAGCTCGCGTCCGAGCGTCGCGGCGAGCGCGGACAGCGGCTCCGCCTCGACTTCGCGCGGAAGATCGGCGGCGATCACGAGGCCGTCGGGCGCGACGACGAGTCCGCCCGTGATGTGCTCGAGCTTCATGAGCTCCGCGAGCAGCGCGCGAAGGTCGCGTCCGAGCGCCGGGCGCGCGGCAACGGCGGTGCTCACGCGAGCTCCGAGCGGCAGCTGCCCCACACCCGCTCCAGGTGGGAGACCGCGGTCGCGGCCGTCACGTCGCGATCGAACGCCAAGGTGAGCAGCGCCGCGTCATCGGTGCGGAGGTACGTCGTCTCCGCCGCACCCTCGATCACCGCGTGGCGCAGCGGACCGAATCCGGATCGCGCGAGCACCGCGGTCGCGATGCGCGCGAGCTTCACCGCGCGGGCGGCGACCGCTTCGGTCCGCGGTCCGCGCGGCTCGGCGAAGACCAGGGTCGCGTCCGGTCGCATGAACAGCGCTTCACGGCTTTCGGTCGGCAGACGCAGACGATCCGCGAGCGTCGCACTCTTTGCCGCCGGCGCCTGCGTCGCGGCCGGTGTCGGTGCCGTCGTCACCGCCGGCATCCTCGCCGCTGTCGCGACCGGTATCGCCGGCGGCACGAGCACCGGTGTCGCCGCGCGCTTGGGGTCGGCGCTCGGCGCGAGGTCGCGCGCGACATCCAGCAGGGCGCGTGCCTCGGGAAAGTCGGGATAGCGCGCCAGCGCTCGCGAAAGCAGGTCACGGCAGGTCTTCGCCTCACCGTCTTCGAGCGCGAGGCGCGCGAGCCCCAGCAGGGCTCGGGGTTGGGTCGCCTCGAGCGCGAGAACTCGCTCGAACGATGTCCGCGCCTGCCCGCTTTCTCGAAGGGTCATATGGAGCGAGCCGGCGAGCAGGTGGCCGACGACGCTTCCGGGCTCCCGGATCAACGCGTCCGCCACGAGCTCGGCCGCGTCCTCGAAGCGCCCTTCATCCCGGAGGCGTTGCGCCTGTCGGAACATCTGGGCGCTCGTCGGCGGCCGCCGCCGCCTGCCCCCGAGCCTGTGCCAGATCCGCGCGAAGACCATGACGCATTCTCACGCTTTCAAAATCTTCGCCACGTGGCTTTGACGCGCCTTCCCGCCTGCCCTGACGCGTGCTTGACGAAGACGAGTCACCCTGGCACGGCACGCCATTGACAGAACTTGTCATTGAAACGGACCAGTTGTCACGAAGAGCGGTTCGCGGGGGTGCCTCGTCGCCTTACTCCGCGTTTGTTCAAGCGTAAAGCCGCGCCCCACCGACGCTCGCGCTGGCAGATGGGTTGCACGGAGGCACATATGGCGGACACGCCGGCAGAACGCCACGGGAGGCCTGCGCCTGATGCCCAAGGTGATGGTGGTCGACGACGCCTATTCCGAGCTTCAGGTCATGGAGACCATTCTCCGGTCGGCCGGGTATGACGTCCTGACTTACCTGGACGGAGAGCAGCTGGAGGAGAAGATCGTCAAGGAACGGCCCGACGTCGTGCTGCTGGACATCGTGATGCCCAAGCGCAACGGCTTCGACGCCCTTCGCGGCGTACGCCGCGACGAGCGCACCAAGCAGGCGCGCGTGATCGTGGTGAGCTCGAAGAACCAGGACAGCGACCGCGTCTGGGGCATGCGACAAGGCGCGGACGAGTACCTCGCGAAACCCTTCACTCCCGATCAGCTGCTGGCGCTCGTCCGGCGGTTCCTGCGATGACGACGAGCCTGCTCGACCCTGCGGCCGTCCGGGCGTGCGTGTTCGCGCTCGACGGTCAGCCGTTCGCGATCGACGTCACCCAGGTGCGGGAGGTGGCGATCTTCGAGGAGTGGACCACGGTACCGCTGGCGCCGCCGCATCTCGTGGGTGTCGCCAATCTACGCGGCGACGTCGTGCCGATCGCGGACGCGCGGGCCGTGCTCGGGCTTGCGGCGCGCCGGGGCGCGCGCAAGGTGTCGACCTTGATCGTGGAGGCCGAGGGATTCGAGGTGGCGCTCGTCATCGACGGCGACGTCAGCCTCGAGGCCTTCGGCGGCATCGTGACCCTCGACGAGTCGAGCCCGCAGCCGCACGCGCGGTGGGCGCTCGGCTTCTTGCCGGATGGCGAGCGGCTCGTCCCGCTGCTCGATCCGGGTCGGCTTCTGCGCGCGCTGAGAGAAGCGCCGCGGGAGGAGGAATGAATGACGAGGAGGGCGGCATGACGATAAAGCGGCGGACAGTACTCAAGGTGCTCTCCGGGGCCGTGGCGGGCGGCGTTCTCGGCCGGAACCAGCGAGCCTGGGGCCAGACGCCCGTCTCCAAAGTCGTCGATCTGCGCGGCACGCCCGGGGTGAGTGCCCGGGACATCAAGATCGGGATGAGCGCCGCGTTCAAGGGCTCCTCGGCCGGCCTCGGCATCGAGCTCTACCGCGGCGCACTGGCCTACTACTCCGAGATCAACCTGCGCGGCGGCGTCCACGGCCGCTCGATCTCGGTCGTGGCGCTCGACGACGGCTACGAGCCGACACCGTGCATCAAGAACACGATCGATCTCGTCGAGCGCGAGCAGGTGTTCTTCCTCTCGAACTACGTCGGCACGCCGACCCTCACGCGCGCGCTCCCGGTGATCAAGCGCTACGCCGACCGCCAGGTGATCCTCGTCGGCAACTTCACCGGCGCCCAGCCGCAGCGCGAAGAGCCCTACCTCGACCAGGTCTTCAACATCCGCGCCTCCTACCGCCAGGAAATGATGGCGCTGGTCGAGCGGCTCTGGCAGACGGGTGTCCGCAAGTTCGGCGTCTACTATCAGATCGACGCCTACGGGCGCAGCGGCACCGACGGCGTCGCGCGCGGCCTCGCGCAGCGCGGGGCGCGCATCACCGCCGAGGCGACCTACGTCCGCGGCGCCAAGTTCGAGGACGACATGACCCCGGCCGTGCAGGCCCTCCGCCAGGCCGGCGTCGAGGCGGTCCTGTGCACCGGCGCCTACCAGGGCTGCGGCGCGTTCATCCGGACCGCGCGCGATCACGGTTGGGCCGTACCCATCTCCAACGTATCGTTCGTCGGCTCCGAGGCGATGCTGAGCCTTCTCCTGCGCCACGGGCAGGCGAGCGGGCGTGACTACACGCAGGCGCTGGTCAACTCCCAGGTGGTGCCGAGCTACGACGACGTGAGCCTGCCCGGTGTCGTGGAATACCGCGCGCTGATGGAGAAGCACAATCCACAAGTGCCGGACGCGCTGCGCGACGCCAAGCAGGCGCCCGAGCAGCTGAGCTTCCGAAGCCTCGAGGGCTTCGTCAACGCGCGCGTCATCGTCGAGGGGCTCAAGCGCACGGGACCGAACCCGACGCGCACGGCCTTTCGGCAGGCGCTGGAATCGCTCAAGAACTTCGACCTCGGTATCGGAGCGCCTCTCACGTTCGGACCGGAACGGCATCAGGGACTCGACAACGTGTACTTCACCAGAGTGGTGAACGGTCGATGGGCCCCCATCACAGACTGGGCGGCGGCGGTGAAAGCATGAGCAAGCGAACCGTTCGACTCGGCCTGCTCGGAAAGATCATCCTGTTCCTGACGGTGACCCTCGTGCCGCTGGCGGCGATCACCTGGTGGATCTCGATCCGCGCCTTGACCACGAACCTGACGGACGAGTTCACCTCGAAGGGGACCGCGATCGCCAAGAGCCTGGCGAGCTCGGGCGTCGATCTGCTGCTGACGCGCGATGCGTCGACGGTGCAGGCGATCGTCGACCAGTTCGCGGCCATCAACGGCGTCAAGTACGTCATCGTGTACGACCCGCAGAAGACGCTCGTGGCCCACACCTTCTCACCGCTGGTACCGGCCGGCATCGTCGAGCGCAACCTGGTGCCGGGCGAGGTGGGTCAACAGGTGCGGGACGTCGCGTACGCCGATCCGGTCACCGGCGCCGTCCAGCAGATCATCGACATCGGCGTGCCGGTGCTGGCGGGCCAGCTCGGAACGGTGCGGGTGGGGATGGACCGCTCGATCATCACCGCGGCGGCCGCCAAGTCCGGCCAGAACCTGCTGCTCGTCTTCGGCGGTGTCGCGCTGCTGGCGGTCCTGGCCGGTGCGGTCTTTGCCCACCAGATCACCAAGCCGGTCATCCAGGTCGTCAAGGTCGCCGAGCGAGTCGGACAGGGCGACCTTTCGAGGCTGGTCACCGTGAAGTCGCACGACGAGATCGGGCAGCTCGCCGCCACGTTCAACGACACCGTGGTGCGCCTGCGTGCCCTGGTCCAGACCGAGACGGAGCGCGACGAAGAGAAGCATAAGCGTGAGGAGCTCCAGCGCAACATCACGCGCTTCCTCGACACCGCCACCGAGATCGCGCAGGGCGACCTGACCAAGCGCGGTCAGGTGACGTCCGACGTGCTCGGCAGCGTGGTCGACGCGATCAACGTGATGGTCGGCGAGCTGGCGACTATCATCAACGACGTGCGCGACACCGCGCAGCAGGTTTTGACGAGCGCGACCGAGATGATCGGTGCCATGGAGTCGACGGCCGGCGGCGCCCAGACGCAGTCGCGTGAAGCGGTGGGCGTGAGCGATGCGATGGAAGGCCTGACCCGTTCGATGCGGCGGGTCGCCGAGAACGCGGAAGCCTCCGCGGCGGCCGCGAAGCTGACGCTCGATTCTGCCACCAAGGGCGAGCAGGCGGTGCGCGCCAGCCTCGCCGGTATGCAGCGCATCCGGGGCGAAGTGCAGGGCATCTCGAAGAAGGTCAAGAGCCTGGCGGATCGCTCGCTCGAGATCTCCGAGATCGTGAACACGATCGAGGACATCGCCTCGCAGACGAATCTGCTGGCGCTCAACGCCGCCATCGAGGCGGCGGGCGCCGGTGAGTCGGGCCTCCGGTTCGCGGTCGTGGCCGAAGAGGTTCGCAAGCTGGCCGAGCGCTCCGGCAAGGCGGCCAAGGACATCGTCGTGCTGATCAAGTCGGTGCAGTCCGAGACGCAGCAGGCGGTCGTCGCGATGGAAGAAGGGACCCGCGAGGTCGAAGCCGGCTTCAAGGTCACCGTCGAGGCCGGCGAGCGGCTGCATCAGATCGGCGAGATCTCCCAGAAGTCCGCCGCGCTGGCAATCGAGATCTCGGAGGCGACGCAAGACCAGGTGCGCGGCGTCGAGGGCGGCGCGGTCGCGGTCCAGTCGATCGCCGGCGTGGCGGTCGAGACCGAGAAGGCCGTGCTCGAGACACGCAAGACGATGGACCAGCTGGTGCGCGTGGCCGAGGCGCTCACGGCGAGCCTGGCGCGCTTCAAGCTGGCCAGCTAGGCGCTCGATCGACTGGAGGCGGTGTGCGTGGCTGACGGCGATCGGCAGTTTCTCCTGAGTGTCTTCCTGATGGAGGCGTGGGATACCCTCGCCGCCGTCGAGGAGGGCCTCGCCACGCTCCGCACGACGTCCGATCCGACCGCGGTGGTCGAGCATCTGGCGGTCGTGACCCACCGGCTCCGTGGCTCGGCGGCTCTCAGCGGATTTCCACAGGTCGCGGGTCTGGCCACCGCCATGGAGGAGGCAGTCGAGCGAGTGGCCGCCACGCCCGCGGACGGCGATCGCCGCTCGCTGGGGGCGCTCGCCGACATGGTGTTCTGGCTCAAGACGGCGCTCGACGTCATCGGCGAGACGGGTGTCGAGGACGCCGAGGCCATCGCGGAATCGCTCGCAGGTCTGGTCCCGTTGACGCCGCGCGTGCCTTGCGACGAAACGTCGCGGCGGCTCGCCGAGCTCGACCGGTTCTTTGCCGACCAGGCGGACGTCCTCGAATACTTCGTCCCGGAGGCCATCGAGCACCTCGAAGCGATGGCGCAGTCGCTGATCGCGCTCGAGGGCGAGGGCTCGACCGAATCGGAGATCGCCGGGCTGTTCCGCGCGGTCCACACGCTCAAGGGCGCGGCCTACACCGTCGGATGTGGAATGATCGGCGACCTCGCCCACCGGGTCGAAGACATGCTCGGCGAGGTTCGTGAGCGCCAGCGCCCGCTCGATCGGGCCGCGATCGAGACCGTGTTCGCCGGCCTCGATGCGCTGCGGCTTCTCGTGCGAACCGGTGAGGATCGCGCCGATACGCGCGCCGCCGCCTACGAGCATGCAATGGCGCTGCTCGACGCCTTGCCGGCCATCGGCGCGCCGAGCGCGCAGATGGCGCCGGAGCAGAGCGTCGAGACGGCCGTCGCGCAGATCGCCGCGGCCACGGCGGACGCCGTCGCGCCGAGCCAGCCGGCGGTGGCGGACACTCCCGAGCGCCTGGATCCAGTCGTCGCTGCCGAACGCCTCGCCGGCGCGCCGGAGCGCGTCGAACCGACTACGCGCGGCCCGGCGCGCCGGTCTTCGCGCGACGCCGCCGCCCGCAGGGTGCGCCCGAGCATCCGCGTCAGCCTCGATCGGCTCGACGCACTGATGAATCTCGTCGGCGAGCTGGTGATCACGCGAAGTCGTCTCGAGCGTCATCTGGGTCAGCTCGAGCAGGCCGGTGAGCTCCTGTCGTTTACCCAGTCACGCATGACCCAGACCGTCGCCGAGTTCGAGTCGAAGTACGCCGACCGCATGGTGCCGCCGGTCCGGCCCCAGGGCGGCGGCTCGCTCGAGCCGGGGGTCTCTCCGCTGGGAGAGTTCTTCGACGAGCTCGAGTTCGACCGCTACGACGATTTCAATCTGCTGGCGCGACGCGTCGGGGAGATCTCGAGCGACCTCACGGAGATTCAGCATGAGCTGACCGGGCTGGTGCGAGTCGTCCGCGAGGACGCCGGCGGCGTGCAGCGGCTCAGCGGCGAGCTGCGCGGCCAGATCACGCGCGCTCGCATGGTGCCCGTCGGCCGTCTGTTCGCGCCGTTCGTACGGATGGTCCGGGACGGCTCGCGGGCGGCCGGTAAGAGCGTCGTGCTCGAGGTCCGGGGTGAGACCGTCGAGATGGACACCACGATCGTCGAGCTGATGGCCGATCCGCTGATCCACCTCGTCCGGAACGCGATCGCCCACGGCATCGAGCCGGAAGAGGTGCGCCGCCGCGAGGGCAAGGCGCCGCAGGGCACGATCCATCTGGGCGCCGCGCACAAGGGCGGCTCGATCTACATCGAAGTGGCCGACGACGGTCGCGGCATCGACGTGGAAGCGGTCGGTGAGGCGGCGCGGCGCGGCGGGTTCGTCACGGCGGAGACGCTCGCGCGGCTCGGCGAGCGCGACATCCTCGATCTGATCTTCCTGCCCGGCCTGACGACCGCGAGCTCGGTGACGACGGCCGCGGGCCGTGGCGTCGGCATGGACGTCGTGCGCACGAACATCAGCCGTCTCGGCGGCGAGATCGAGGTCCAGACCGAGGCGGGCCGTGGGACGCGCTTCCGGATTCGGCTGCCGCTGACCGTCGCCATCTCCGATGCGCTCATGGTGAACGTCGGCGCCCAGACCCTGGCGATCCCCATCCCGTCCGTGAAGGGCGCGATCAACCTGCGACCCGAGGATGTCCGCACCGTGGACGGCGTGGAGTCGGTCGAGATCGAGAGCGAGAGCGTCGACCTCGTGCGCCTCGACCGCGTGCTGCAGATGCCGGCGCGCGCCGCGGGCGGCTCGCTGTCGATCGTCATCTTGAGAACCGGACGCAAAACCCTGGCCGTGGTCGTGGACGAGTTCCTGAACAAGGAAGAGATCGTCATCAAGAACCTCGGTGCATTCCTCCAGGGCATCGGACCCTTCTCCGGCGCCACCGTCACCGGACAGGGGCGCGTCATCTTGCTGCTCGACTCGATGAAGCTCCTCGAGATGACCACCGCCGGGCCCTGGCCGCGCACCGCCGAGATCCGCCGCGAGCCCGAGGCGGTGGCGGCGCCGGCGTCCGACGCGAGGCGTCGCATTCTGCTCGTCGACGACTCGGTCAGCGTGCGGAAATTCGTCGGCGGCATGCTCGAGCGCGCGGGCTTCCACGTCGTCGCGGCGCGAGACGGCGCCGAGGCGCTCCAGCAGCTGGCCGAGCAGTCGGTCGACGTCATCGTCACCGACCTGGAAATGCCGCGCCTCAACGGCTACGAGCTGATCCGCGGCCTCAATCGAGAGCCGACCACGTGCGACCTTCCGGTGGTCGTCCTCACCACGCGCGCCGGCACCAAGCACGTGAACCTCGCGCGCGAGCTGGGCGTGGAGCACTACGTCGCCAAGCCCGTCGACGAGGCGAGCTTCGTCCAGTTGATCGAGTCGCTCGCCGCTGCGGCGCCGGCGCGAGCGGGAGCCTGAGACGCCGATGCCGCGCGTCATGCTGATCGACCCGGATCGTACGGCGCTCGCGGCGCTGCAAGCCGCGCTCGGCCAGACGGGCTTCAGTGATGTGCTCGCCGTGACCAGCGGCTCCTTCGCGCTCACGATGCTCGAGCGGAATCGGCCCGACCTCATCGTGAGCCGTGTCGGCGTGCCTGACATCGACGGCTACGAGCTGTGCTCGATCGTCCGCAAGGACCCCTTGATGACCGGCGTGCTGTTCCTCCTGCTGGCGAGTCCGGGTGACGAGGCCGCCGCGACGATGCTCGAGGACAAGCCGGATCAGACACTCGCGGGCGACTTGCCCCTGACCGCGATCGTCTCCGAGGTGGGCACCCTGCTCGGACGCGGCAAGGCGGCGCCGGTCCCGACACCGGAGCCGATCGCTCCGGCCGCGCAGCCCGACGGGGCTCACGGGCTGCGGGGGTCGCTGACCGTGATGGAGCTTCCGGACATCACCCAGGCGATCGCGCTCGGCGGCAAGACCGGCCAGCTCGTCGTGACTCTGTCGGCGGGGCGCGGCTCCGTGTTCTTCGATCGCGGCCGGGTCGTGCACTCGGAATTCTTCGGACTCATCGGCGAGACGGCCTTCCAGGCGCTCCTGATCGCCGCGCACGGTGAGGCGAACGGCAGCTTCGCGTTCAACCCGCTGGACGCGGCGGCGGCCAACGGCGTGAAGACGATCCACCGGGATCTGAAGCAGCTTCTGCTGAGCGCCGCAGCGGAGATCGACGAGGGCCGCGCCGACGCGGCCGTGGCACCCATCGCCTAGGAGGGCGAGCTGATGCAGAAGGTCCTCGTGGTGGACGACAGCCTGAGCGTCCGGAAAGTGGTCGAGAAGGCGCTCGAGGGCCGCGGGCTGCAGGTGCTCGCCGCGGCGTCCGGCGCCGAGGCGATCCAGATGATCGATCGCGACCGGCCCGACGTCGTAATCTGCGACGTCATCCTGCCCGACAAGGACGGCTATCAAGTCTGCCAGTACGTCCGTGCGCATCCCGCCATCGGCGCGACACCGGTTCTCCTGATCTCCGGGATCGACAACGGCACGGTCCAGGCGCGGGCCGCCGAGGTGCGATCCGACGAAGTGATGTTCAAGCCGTTCGGCGTCGATGACCTGGTGCGGAAGATCGACACCTTGCTCGCCAAACGCTCCAACGGCGTCAAGCCATCCACCGGGACGCCGACTCCCGCGCCGGCGCCTTTGACCGTACCGGCTTTGACCCTCGTGCCGGCGCCGACGCCTGCGTCGGCATCCGCGCCGGTGCCGATCTCTGCACCGGCCACCACACCGGCGCCCGCGGCGTTTGCGTCCGCGGCGCACGATCAAAGCCTCAAGCAGAAGCTTCAAAGCCTCGCCGGCACGCCCGGAGTCCGCTTCGTCGTGCTCACCGATCGCGAGGGGTTTCTCATCGAGACGGCCGGGGATCTGGCGCCGGATGTCGACGAAGTGGCCGGCGCCCTCGCGTCGTGTCTCGCCGAGGCGTCCGACGGCATCGGCCGCGAGCTCGGCCAGGGCCAGCTGGTCGGCACGATCCTCGAATACGAGGCCGGCACCTTGCTGCTGCACAGCGTGGGGCCCTCGGCGTTGCTGGCCGTCCTGGTCCGCGATCAAGGCGCCCTCGGGAAGGTGCGCTACTACGTGAGAAAAATCGTGCCGGAGCTCGCGCGGGCTCTCTGATGGCCCTGCCGCGCGCCTCGCGAGCGAGGTTGGTCTGGGCGCTCGAGCTGTCGCTCGGACTGGAGGTCTACGCCTGCGCGGTCCTCGCCCTGCACGCGCGCGGGCTCAGGGCGACTCCGCTCGACGCCTCGCTCGCGCTCGTGCTGCCCGCGCTCGTGATCCCGCCGGTGTTCTACGTGCTCGTCGCGCTGGTCATCGTGCGCCCCCTCGCGCTCTTGCCGCTGATCGGCGCCGCGGCCGCGATGTGCGGGTTTCACGGATTGCTCGTCGCGGCGACCGGCGCACTGTTCATGATCCCCGACCTCCTCGACTATGGCGCGGCCGTCGCCTTCGCGCTCTGGGGCTCGCCGGCCGTCACACTGCTCCAGTTGACGGCGGCGCCGCTCGTGTTCGCCCGTCTCCGGCCGCTGGTGTCGGCGCCTCGTCCGCCGCGCGGCGACGCGCGGGCCCCAGTGACGCAGCGCCGGGTCGAGGCGCCCGCGATGACCGGCCTGCTACGGCAGGCCGCGCCCGCGGATGCGGCGCTCGCCCCCGCGCTCCACCCGAGCGCGCCGGCGGCGTCTCTCCGGCCGTCCACGGCACCGCCCGTTCCCGCGACCGCATTCGTCTCGCCGCTGCGAGCGGCCGCCCACTCGACCACGTCGGCTCCGTCCGCCACTCACACGGCCGGCTCGGCGCCGTCGATACCGACCGCCGCCACCCGGTCCGTGGCGTCGCCACGTCCCGCGGCCACCCGCCAGCCGGTCGCGAAGACACCGGCCGTTGTTGCGACGGCCGAGGCGAAAAGTGCGCCCGCGCCGGCGGCCGAATCCAAGCGAGGGGAGGCGCCGTCGAAGCGGGCACTCGACTGGGAAGAGCCGATGATCCGAGTTCCGTTCGTCCGGATCGCGGACCAGCTCCCGGTCGAGATGTTCGCGCGCGGTCCGGAGGGCCTGAAGGACACCCTGCGGCCGGGGGTGTCGCTGCTCGTGCCGAGAAAGCTGCTCCTGCCGCATCTGGGTGAAGGTCTCGCGCCCGTGAAGTGGGACGTCGTCGCCGATCAGTTCCCGCTCGACGAGCTCGCCATGACTCACGAGGAGATCGCGGAGCGCTTGCCGGACGGCTCGCTACTCCTGCCGCTCGACGAAGTGATCCCGCAGATCCCGCCCGAGCTGCTGACGCTCTCGACGCCGCCCGTCGATGTCCATCAGATCGAAGAATTTCCCGAGCCGTTCCAGCCGCACGCTCCTGCGCAACCCGATGCCTCCGGCGAACAGGCTCCCGCGGCCCATGTCGCCCACGTCGAGTTCGCGGAGGAGCCGGAGGCTCCGGCCGCCGACGCCGCTGAGCGCGCCGATGAGGCGGAGACGGTCGACGCCGACGTCGTGGCCGCGGATCAGTCGGTCCAGCCCGAGCTGGAGGACTCGGAGCCCGAGCGTCCGACGTACCAGCCGCCTGCGCTCGTACTGCCGGAGCCGGAGCCGCATCCCGAGCCCGCCCGGAGCGATCAGGCGCGGCGCATCGCGGCGCTGCTGACGCCGCTGCTGAACGGGCTGGAGATCGGCCAGCGGGATGGCGCCGGCACGACGGTCGTGACGGTGATCGCGCCGACGCTCAGCGAAGACTCCGTCGTCCGGACGGCGATGCGGATCGTGCCGTTCCTCAGCGATGCGCGCCTGCCGGAGCCGGTGACCCAGGCCACCGTGACCGCGGCCGGCACGACGATCGTGCTGACTCCGTTCGGGTCGCGCGAAACTGGTGGCGCGCTCCTCGTGACGGGCGTGGCCTCGCGAGCGGGCCTGGCCTGGCTGGAGCGCCTCTCGCGGGCCGCGGCGCGCGAAGCGCAGATCGAGGCCGACAACGGCAAGCACACGGGCCCCGAGAACGACTCCGGCGCTGGGCCGGAGCTGCGCGCGGCCATCGTGCCCCCAGGCGTGCGCGAGCTGGCCGACTCCTTGACGGCGTTCGGCACGGTGGTGCCGACCCTGCTGCGCGACCGGGCCGGGGCGCTCAGCGCGTGTCTGTTCCTTCCGACCTCACTCGATGCGGTCCCGCTGGCGCGGTTTGCGCGCGACCTGCACGCGGCCCTCGAGGGCACCGAGATCGGCCGGATCGCATCCGTCGTCCTGAAGCTCGGTAGCCATCGGGTCGTGCTGCGCGCGATGGACGGCGTGTCCGGCACCGTGACGATGCTGGTCGGCGGCGGGCGAATCGATCGCCCGGGGCTGGCGCGGATCGAGCTCGATCGGGCCGCGACGCGGCTCGGGGCCCTGGTGGGAGGCTGAGCCATGTCGGTGATCAACTACGCAAACCGGGTCATCGATTTCAAGATCGTCTACTACGGACCCGGCATGGCCGGGAAGACGGCCAACCTCCAGTACATTCACCGCTGTCTGCCGAACGCCAATCGAGGGAACATGATCTCCCTCGCGACCGGCGACGACCGGACCATCTACTTCGACTTCCTGCCGGTGTCGGCGCTCACCGTGCGCGGATTCCAAACGCGTTTTCAGCTCTACACGGTGCCCGGCCAGGTCCAGTACAACGCGACGCGACGGCTGGTGCTGCGCGGCGCCGACGGCCTGGTGTTCGTGGCCGACTCCCAGTTCGAGCGTCTGCGCGAGAACGTGGAGAGCCTCCGGAATCTGGAGACGAATCTTCGCGAGTACGAGTCGACGCTCGACGCGATCCCCTACGTGCTCCAGTACAACAAGCGCGACCTGCCGAACCTGGCGCCGCTGGCCTATCTCGAGTTCGTGCTCAATCGGCGGGCGTCGCGCGTGCCGTTCTTCGAGGCGTCGGCCATCGATGGCAAAGGGGTCTTCGACACACTGAACACCGTGTCGCGCATGGCGCTCGCGAGCGAGTTCGGCGTCGGACGGGAGAAGCGCAATGAAGCCTCGTAATACGGTCATCCAGCAGCAGGACGCGGCGCGGATTCACGAGATCCTTTCGCGCTTCCTCGGCGACTCGAGCGCCGCCGAAGCGCTTCTGATCGACCGCGCCGGCCAGCTCCTGGCGATGGACGGTGACGCCCAGGCGCTCGACGCGGTGTCGATCTCGGCGCTGGCGGCCGCCGCCTTCAGCTCCACCGCCGCGATGGCCCAGCTGCTCGGCGAGCCCGAGTTCAGCGTGCTGTTCCACGAGGGCACCAAGCGCTCGATCCACGTCTCGACGGTGGACGACGAGGCCATCCTGCTCGCGATCTTCGACGAGCGGACCACGGTGGGCATGGTACGGCTGTTCGCCACCGAGGCGAGCCGCGCCGTCGGTGCGGTGCTGGGCGAGGCCCGCGCCCGCCCGAAGCCCCAGGCCGAATTCGCCGCGCCGCTGAACGACGCCGAATCGCGCGCCGCGTGGACACCCCCGAGCTGATATGCGGCAGGTGCGAGTCGGCGGACGCTATGACGAAAGCCGCGAGCAGCGGCTGTGGGCGGCGCTCCTCGGGCTGATCGCGCTCGCGACCGTGGGCATCGTGGTCGTCATCTGCGACGCCGGCAGCGGATTCTGCCATCCGACCCTGCTGCGGCTGAGTGCCGGACTAGCCGCCGTCGCGCTCGCGGTCCGGTTGGGCCGGCCCGTGACGCGACGGCTGCGAAGCGTGCGTAACGGCCGTCGGGGCGAGCGCCTGGTCGCCGATCTCCTGCGCGGCCTACCGGACGACTACTGGCTCGTCAACGACGTGTCGCTCGGATTGGCGCGCGGCACCATCGACCACGTGCTGATCGGGCCGTGCGGCGTCGTCGTGATCGATACGAAAGATCTCGCGGGCCACATCCGATGCTGGGAGAACAGCTGGTCCGTCAACGGATATCGCCAGGCCGACATCAGCCAGCGCGTCAATTCCTGGGCGTGCGCCATCCGATACTTCCTGAGCGGAAAGCACCCGGACCTGGCCGCCTCGGCGCTCCGGTGGGTGGAATCGGTGGTGGTGTTCACCCATCCGCTCTGCCACGTCGAAGCGAGTGACGCGCGGGCCACGGTCGTCCGCTACTCCCAGCTGTACCAAGCGGTGGTCGAGCTCTCGCGCAAGCATCACATGGCGTCGTCGACGGCGAGCCTGCTCGCCCGGACCCTGGCGAAGTCGCAGGCGGACGACGGCGCCGTGGTCGAGGGCGATCCCCTCACATCCGTGTCTTGATCCGCTCGATCGCCTCCTCGGTCTGCGCGCGTGAGCCGAACGCGGTGAGCCGGAAATAGCCCTCGCCGCTCGGCCCGAAGCCGGCGCCCGGCGCGCCGACCACATTCGCTCGCTCGAGCACCCGATCGAAGAAATCCCAGGACGCGACCGAGCGCGGCGTGCGGACCCAGATGTACGGCGCGTTGCGGCCGCCGTAGACGGTGAAGCCCGCGGCCGCGAGCCCGGCGCCGATGATCCGCGCGTTCTCCATGTAGAAGTCGATCAGCGCCCGCACTTGCTTCTGCCCCTCCGGCGTGAAGACGGCCGCCGCGGCTTTCTGAATGATGTACGGCGGCCCGTTGGATTTCATCGCCGTCCGGCGAGTCCAGAGGGCGTTGAAGGCCATCGTCTTGCCGTCCGCGGCCCGTCCACGGAGCTCCTTCGGCACGATCGTGTAGGCCAGGCGCATTCCGGTGAAGCCGGCGTTCTTCGAGAAGCTCCG
>Ga0075434_100002302_pt1 | contig 16700 bp, 14 predicted proteins | sample RhiMethybrSRZTD3_FD_75298 | JGI IMG/M metagenome (GOLD analysis project Ga0075434, IMG submission 75298) | Populus rhizosphere microbial communities from Tennessee, USA - Rhizosphere MetaG P. TD hybrid SRZTD3 | ecosystem: Host-associated > Plants > Roots > Rhizosphere > Soil | place: USA... | reverse complement strand
TGCTCGACCGCGTGGACAGCCTGCTCGTCAACACCCCGGTGCTCTTCTACTACGCAACCTACGCGAGGTCCCTCGGCGCATGAAGCGGCTGACCGTGCTGGGCGTCACCGGCTCCGTGGGGCGGCGCACCCTGGAGCTGGTCGAGCATTTCCCCGACGACTTCCGCGTCGAGGGCATGGCCGCGCGCGGCTCGAACCCGGACCTGATCGCGGACCTCGTGCGCCGTCACCGGCCGCGCGCGCTCGCGCTCTCGGATCCGGGCGCGATGGACGTGGTGGCGCGGGCCCTATCCGCCCCGCGCCCCGAGCTGCTGTCGGGCCCGACCGGGCTCGTGACCCTCGCGCGCGAGGTGGACGCCGACGTGGTGCTCTCCGCCATCGTGGGCGGCGCCGGCCTGCTGCCGACGATGGCCGCGATCCAGAGCGGCAAGTCGGTCGCGCTCGCCAACAAGGAGACGCTCGTGATGGCGGGCAGCCTGATGACCGCGGCGGCCCGGGAGCGGGGGGTCGCGCTGCTGCCGGTCGACTCCGAGCACAGCGCGGTCTTCCAGTGCCTCGAGGGCCACAACCGCTCCGAGATTCGCCGCATCCTGCTCACCGCCTCCGGGGGGCCGTTCCGCACCATGAAGGCGGCGGACCTCGAGCGGGTCACGGTGGCGGAGGCGCTCAACCATCCGACCTGGCGGATGGGAGCCAAGATCACGGTCGACTCGGCCACCCTCATGAACAAGGGCCTCGAGGTGATCGAGGCGCGCTGGCTCTTCGACGTGCGGCCCGAGCAGGTGCAGGTGGTGGTGCATCCGCAGTCGGTGATCCACTCGCTGGTCGAGTACGTGGACGGTTCGGTCATCGCGCAGCTCGGGGTGCCCGACATGGGCATCCCGATCCTCTACGCGCTGACCTACCCGAACCGGCTCCCGTGTCCGGCCGAGCGCCTCGACCTCACCCAGGTCGGCTCGCTCACTTTCGAGGACCCCGACGAGACGCGCTTCCCGTGCCTGGCCCTCGCGCGGCGCGCGCTACTCGAGGGGGGCTGCGCGCCGGTCATCCTCAACGCGGCCAACGAGATCGCGGTGGCCGCGTTCCTGGAGGGCCGGATCCGCTTCACCCAGATTCCCGAGCTGATCGCGGAGGCGCTCGCGCGGGTACCGGCGCGCACCCTCGACGGCATCGACACGTGTGTGGACGTCGACACCCGGACCCGGGCGGTGGTGCGCGAGTGGCTGCCCGGTCCGGCGGTCGCGGCGGCGAGATAGAGGAGGCGCTCGGTGGCGACGCTTCAGATGCTGGTGTCGTTCGTGGTGGTGCTCGGAATCCTGATCGTGGTGCACGAGCTGGGACACTTTCTGATGGCCCGGCTCGCCGGGGTCGGGGTCGAGCGCTTCTCGGTGGGCTTCGGGCCGGTGCTCTGGCGGTTCCGCGGCAAGGAGACCGAGTACTGCGTCTCCGCGATCCCGATGGGCGGCTACGTCAAGATGATGGGGGACGACGAGAACCCGCTCGAGGGCGGCAAGGGCGCGGCGATCGACCCGGCCAAGGCCTTCAACGGCAAGCCGCTGGCCGCCCGCTTCCTGATCGTGTTCGCGGGGCCGGCCATGAATTTCGTGCTCGCCGCCCTCATCGCCGGGCTGATGTTCATGCTGGTCGGCCGCCCGGTGGCGCCCGCCCTGGTCGGGCGCGTGACCGACGGCGGCCCCGCGGCGCAGGCCGGGCTCACGACCGGCGATCGTCTCGTCGCGGTCGACGGCAAGCCGGTGCAGTACTGGGAGGATCTCGCCCGCCTGGTGCAGTCCGCGCGCGGGCGCGCGCTCCAGGTCGCGGTGCAGGGGCCGGCGGGCGAGCGGACGGTGGCCCTGACGCCGGCCCAGACCAAGCGGAAGGATCTCTTCGGCGACGAGCAGACGGTCTGGGAGATCGGAGCGAGCGCGTACATCCCGGCCGCCATCGGCGACACGGTGGCGGGGGATCCGGCGGACCAGGCCGGGCTCAAGGCGGGCGACGTGGTGGTGGCCCTCGAGGGGCAGCCGGTGCTCTCGTGGGACGAGCTGGCCGAGCGCATCCACCAGCGCGCGGGGCAGCCGACCCGCCTCGAGATCAAGCGCGGCGCCGAGACCCTCACCGTCACGGTGATCCCGAAGAAGGGCAAGGTTCCGGGGGCGGACGGCAAGGAGACCGAGGTCGGCCTCGTCGGCATCCGCCCCGGCGGCTCGGTGACGATGGTACGTTCCAACCCGATCAGCGCGCTCTGGGAGGGGCTCGTGTGGTCGGGCGACGTCACGGTGAAGACCGCGATCGGGCTCTACAAGATCGTGGTCGGCCAGCTCGATCGCAGCAACATCGGCGGCCCGATCCAGATCGCCAAGACCGCGGGAGAGCAGGCGCGCCAGGGCATCGTCAGCCTCGCCCTCTTCACCGCGGTGATCAGCGTCAACCTGTTCCTGCTCAACCTGCTGCCGGTGCCCATGCTCGACGGCGGCCACCTGCTCTTCTTCGCGTTCGAGGCGGTGCTGGGCCGGCCGCTGTCCGTCCGCAAGCGAGAGGTCGCCCAGCAGGTGGGCTTCGCCCTCCTGATGCTCCTGATGGTGTTCGCCTTCTACAACGACTTCAAGCGGATCGGACTCTTCTAATGGGACAGTACGAGCGGCACGTCTTCGTGTGCACCGCGGGCGACACCTGCCCGACCCAGGCCGACGTGGAGAAGTACGTGAAGACGCTCCGGACCGGGGTGGTCACCGCGGGACGCCACGTCGAGGTCCGGGTCAACAAGGCCGGCTGCTTCTCGCAGTGCGGCCACGGCCCCATGATCGTGGTCTACCCCGAGAACGTCTGGTACGCGGGTGTCCAGGAGAGCGATCTCCCGGAAATCCTGCAGTCGCACATCCTGAACGGGGTCCCGGTCAAGCGTCTGATCTACGCCCCGGGCGTCAAGGGCGCCAACAAGGTCAAAGAGACCAAGTAGCGCCATGCGCTGGACCCGGTCGCTCATCCCGACCCTCCGGGACGATCCCGCCGACGCCGAGGCGATCAGCCACAAGCTGATGGTGCGCGCGGGCCTCGTGCGCCAGCTCGCGGCCGGCATCTACGTGTACCTCCCCCTCGGCCTTCGGGTGATCGAGAAGGTGAGCGCGATCATCCGCGAGGAGATGAACGGCATCGGGGGGCAGGAGATCGAGATGCCGGTGCTGCTCCCGGCCGAGATCTGGCAGCAGTCGGGGCGGTGGGACGCGATCGGCGGGGAGATGTTCCGCCTGAAGGACCGCAACGGGCGCGACATGTGCCTCGGCATGACCCACGAAGAGGTCATCGCGTGGCTGGCCGCGCGCGAGATCCGCTCCTATCGTGACCTCCCGCAGATCTGGTACCAGATCCAGACCAAGGAGCGGGACGAGGCGCGGCCGCGCTCGGGGGTGCTGCGCACGCGCGAGTTCCTCATGAAGGACGCCTACACCCTCGATCCGGACGCGGCCGCGCTCGAGATCTCCTACAACGCGCACAAGGAGGCCTACTGCCGGATCTTCGACCGCTGCGGGGTCACCTACGTGGTGGTGCAGTCGGACCCCGGCATGATGGGCGGCTCGGGGTCGCACGAGTTCATGGCCCCGAGCGCGGCGGGCGAGGACGACGTGGCGCTCTGCGAGGCGTGCGGCTACGCGGCCAACGTGGAGCTGGCCCGCGGGGTGCCGAGCGCGCCGCCGGCCTCGGACGCCAAGCGCGGCGACGTGGCGACCCCCGACGTCCGCACGATCGCCGAGGTCTCGGCCCAGCTCAAGATCGATCCCGCCGGCACCATCAAGACGCTCGTCTTCATCGGGCCCGACGGGCCGGTGCTGGCGCTGGTGCGCGGTGACCACGCGCTCCACGAGCGCAAGCTCGCGCGGGTGCTCCGGGCCGAGGCGCGGCCGGCGCACCCCGAGGAGATCAAGCAGGCGCTGGGCGTGCCCCCCGGCTCGGTCGGGCCGCTCGGGGTCACCGGCGCCCGCGTCATCGCCGACGAGTCGCTCCGCCAGGGCCGCTACGTCGTGGGGGCCAACCGGGAGGGCGTCCACGTGACCGGGGTCGCCCCCGGCCAGGACTTCGCCTGCGAGTGGGCCGACCTCCAGGTGGCCCTGCCCGGCGAGGGGTGCCCCAACTGCGGCAAGCCGCTCCGCATCGAGCGGGTGATCGAGATCGGCAATATCTTCAAGCTCGGCACCAAGTACTCGGTGCCACTCGGGGCCACCTATCTCGACGAGCGCGGCCAGCAGCAGCCGATCGTCATGGGCTCCTACGGGATCGGCCCGGCCCGGATCGCCGCGGCCGCGGTGGAGCAGCGCCACGACGCCGACGGCATCGTCTGGCCCTGGTCGATCGCCCCCTTCCACGTGCACCTGGTGCCGGTCTCGGTCAAGGATGCCGGGCAGATGGCGGCCGCGGAGGAGATCTACCGGGAGCTGCGGGCGGCGGGGTTCGACGTGCTGATGGACGACCGCGAGGAGCGGGCCGGGGTGAAGTTCAAGGACGCCGACCTGCTCGGAATCCCGATCCGGGTGACCATCGGCAACGCCCTGGCGAAGGAGGGCGTCGTCGAGGTGCGCCAGCGCGCGACCCGCGCGGACCGCCGGGTGCCCCGCGCGGAGGTCGTCGGCGTGGTCCGGGAGATGGCGCAAACGCTTTCATAGCCCCTCCGCGCCCGGGTCCCCTTGCGGGGGTCCGGTCCCTGTGCTAAAGTCCTGAAAAAAGTGGGCCGTCGCCCACTTTTTTTTCTGGGGGGCTGGGCATGGTGGATGATGCACAGTGGCTCGACCGGATCGAAGCGGTCGTGGCGCCGGTGCTCGCCTCGCGCGGCTTGGACCTCGTGGACACCGAGTGGCACCGCGAGGGGCGTCGCTGGGTGCTACGCTTCTTCGTCGACAAGCCGGGCGGCGTCGGCATCCAGGACTGCCAGTCCTTCAGCCGGGAGGCCGGCGACGTGCTGGACGTCTCCGGGCTGATCGAGCCCTCGTACGACCTCGAGGTGTCCTCGCCCGGGCTCGATCGGGTGCTGAAGAAGGAGCGCGAGCTCCGGTGGGCGGTCGGTCGCGACGTCCACTGCTGGGTCGGCGAGCCGGTGGACGGGCGTACCGAGTTCTCGGGGCGGCTGGTGGACGTGTCGCCGGCCGCGCTGATGCTGGAGGAAGGGGCCGGGACGCGGCGCGAGGTGCCGCGCCGCCTGGTGACGAAGGCGCGGCTGCAGCTGCAGGCGTTCGGGCGGACCAAGTGATGATGAACAAAGATTTGATCTACGTCATCGAGCAGATCGGGCGCGAGAAGGGGATCGGGAAAGAGGTCCTCTTCGAGGCGCTGGAGTCTGCCTTGCTGTCGGCGTCCAAGAAGACGATGGGCGCGGCCGACAACGTCCGGATGCAGATCGACCGGCAGACCGGGAGCCTGCGCGTGTTCGCCCGCAAGAAGGTGGTGGGCGCGGTCACCGACCCCAAGCTCGAGATCACACTGGACGAGGCGCGGCGGCTGAACGCCGACGTGCAGATGGACGACGAGATCGAGCAGGAGCTCGCGCCCCAGGAGTTCGGCCGCATCGCGGCCCAGACCGCCAAGCAGGTCATCCTGCAGCGGGTCCGCGACGCCGAGCGCGACGCGGTCTACTCCGAGTTCATCGACCGCGAAGGCAAGATCGTCCGCGGGGCGGTGCACCGGATCGAGAAGCGCAACGTGGTGGTGGAGCTGGGCAAGGCGGAGGCGGTGATCACCGAGCGTGAGCAGCTGCCGGGTGAGCGCTACAACCCCGGCGACCGTCTGCGCGCCTACATGCTGGAGGTCAAGAAGACGGCCAAGGGCCCCCAGATCCTCCTCTCGCGCACGCATCCGGGCTTCCTGGTGCGGCTGTTCGAGACCGAGATCCCGGAGATCGCGGAGGGCATCGTGCTGGTCAAGGCGGCGGCCCGCGAGCCGGGCGAGCGGGCCAAGGTGGCGGTGGCGTCGACCAAGCGCGACGTGGATCCGATCGGGGCGTGCGTGGGGCTGCGCGGCACCCGTATCCAGGTCATCAGCCGCGAGCTGCGCGGCGAGAAGATCGACATCGTCGAGTGGTCGCCCGATCCGGCGGTCTTCGTGGCGCGGGCCCTGTCGCCGGCCAAGGTCTCCTCGGTCACGGTGGAGGAGCGGCCGGAAGGCGAGGAGGGCGACGAGCTGCGCTCGGTGCTGGTGGTCGTCCCCGACAACCAGCTCTCGCTCGCCATCGGCAAGAAGGGGCAGAACGCCCGTCTCGCCGCCAAGCTCACCGGCTTCCGCGTCGACATCAAGAGCGAGGGCGAGGTCGAGGAGGAGCGGCGGCGCGAGGAGGAAGAGCGCGCGGAGGGCCGCCAGAATCTCGTCCACCTGCCGGGGGTCGGCCCCCAGCTCGTGGAGAAGCTGGTCGAGGTCGGGCTGCACTCGCCGGCCCTGATCGTGGCCGCGGGCCTGCCCGCGCTGCAGGCGGTGCCGGGCGTGGGGGAGACGAAGGCGTCCTCGATCCTGGCCGCCGCGACCGCGTGGGTCGCGGAGCATCCGGCCCCGGTGGCGACCGAGCCGTCCACCGCGGACGACGGGGCCGGCGGGTCGGAGATCGAGCCGAGCCCGCTCGAGCGCTGAGCGGTCGAGGCGGTCGGCCGGAGCGGACCTGCATCGCGTGTCGCACCGTGCGGCCGCGGGCGGAGCTGATCCGGCTGGTGCGGGACGAAGCGGGGAATGTGCGGGTGGATCGTGACGGTGTTGCGGCGGGACGGGGCGCGTACATGTGCGCCGTCGCCGAGTGTGTGGAGAAGGCGCTGCAGGCGGGGCGGCTGGGGCACGCGTTCAAGCGGCCGAGCCGCCCGCCGCAGGAGAGTTCGGTAGTCATTCTCGCGAGTTGGCTCGCGAGCTGGAAGGGGAGGTAATCGCGCGTGGCGGCACGGGTGAAGGTCATCGACCTGGCGAAGGAGCTGGGCGTCACCAGCAAGGATCTGATCGTGGCGCTCGAAGGCATGGGCCACAAGGGCATGCGGGCCATGAGCCCGCTCCTCGCCGCGCAGGCCAACGAGCTGCGGGTCAAGCTCGGCCGCGGGCGTGAGCTGCCCGCCGAGGCAAAGCCCAAGCGCGCTCCCAAGCCGAAGCCGGCGGAAGGCGAGGCGGTCGCGGCCGCGCCCAAGAAGAAGCCTGCGGGCGGCGCTCCGGCGCGCGGCAAGAAGGCGGCGGCCAAGGTCGGCGAGGAGACGCCCGCGGTGGTCGAGCTCGTGCCGAGCCCGTCGCCCGAGGTGGTCAAGCCGGCCGCCACGATCTTCCGGCCCTCGCCGAGCCCGGTACCGCCGGCCGCGCCCGAGATCGCGCCCGCGCCGCCGATCGTCCCCGCAGCCACCGTCGCGCCGCCGCCCGCGCCCGCCGCGCCGGCTCGGCCGGTCGCCCCGCCGGCCCCGCCGGTGCGTCCCGCCGCGGTGACGCCCGCGCCGTCGGTGGTGCGCCCGGCACCGGCCGCGCCCCCGCGGCCGATGACGCCGCCCGCTCCCGCACGTCCGGCCGCCGCGCCCGCGGCTCCGACTCGGCCCGCCGCGCCGCCGGCGCCCGCGCGCCCGGCTGCGCCGCCGGTCCCGGCCCGCCCGGCCGCCGCGGCCGCGCCCGCCGCTCCGGTGTCGCCCACGCCGACCCGGCCGACGCCGTCGACGATTCCGCCGCCGCCCGAGCCCCCGCAGGAGATCAAGCGCGAGCTCATCAAGCTGCCCGAGTCGGTCACGGTCGGAGAGCTGGCCGCCGCGATGCGGCGGAAGTCCACCGAGGTGATCAAGGCCCTGCTCGATCTGGGCGTGATGGCCACCGTCAACGAGGTGCTCGACCCCACCGCGGCCAAGCTGGTGGCGGACCGCTTCCACTTCGACGTGGAGGTTCGCTCCCTCGAGGGCGATCTCCTCGAGGAGGAGGAGTCCGATCCCGCGCAGATGCGCACGCGGCCGCCGGTGGTCACGGTCATGGGCCACGTCGACCACGGCAAGACGTCGCTCCTCGACGCGATCCGCACCACCAAGGTGGCGGAGCGCGAGTTCGGCGGCATCACCCAGCACATCGGCGCCTACCAGGTCGACACGAGCCACGGCAAGGTCACCTTCCTCGACACCCCGGGCCACGAGGCGTTCACCGCGATGCGGGCTCGCGGGGCCCAGGCCACCGACATGGTGATCCTGGTGGTCGCGGCCGACGACGGGGTGATGCCCCAGACGGTGGAGGCGATCAACCACGCCAAGGCGGCCAACGTGCCGATCCTGGTGGCGGTGAACAAGATCGACAAGCCGGGCTCCGATCCGGACCGGGTGAAGCGCGAGCTGGCCAACCAGGGGCTGGTGCCGGAAGACTGGGGCGGCCAGACCATCTTCATCCACACCTCGGCCAAGCGGGGCGACGGCATCCCGCAGCTCCTCGAGATGACCGCGCTGCAGGCCGAGATCCTCGAGCTGCGCGCCAATCCCGGGCGGTCCGGCCGCGGGGTGATCGTGGAAGGCCGGCTCGACCGCGGCCGCGGCCCGGTGGCCACCGCCCTCATCCAGTCGGGCACCCTCAAGGAGGGCGACGCGGTGGTGGTGGGCTCGCACTCCGGTCGCGTGCGGGCCATGTTCAACGACCGCGGCAAGAAGGTGCCGAGCGCGGGCCCCTCGGATCCGGTCGAGATCCTCGGCCTCTCCGGCGTGCCGCAGGCGGGCGACACGATGCTGGTGGTGTCCGACGAGCGCAAGGCCCGGCAGATCGCCACCGTGCGCAGCGAGCGCGATCGCCTGAAGGGCAAGGGCGCGACCCGGATCACCCTCGAAGACCTCCACAAGCAGATCGCGGCGGGCGAGGTCAAGGAGCTGCGCCTGGTCATCAAGGCCGACGTGCAGGGGTCGGTGGAGGCCCTCACCGAATCGCTCGAGCGCCTGTCCACCGACGAGGTCAAGCTCAAGGTCATCCACAGCTCGGTGGGCGCGGTGACCGAGTCGGACGTGATGCTCGCCTCCGCCTCCAACGCCATCGTGCTCGGCTTCAACGTCAAGGCGGACGCCAAGGCCACGAGCCAGGCGCAGGCCAACGGCGTGGACATGCGCAGCTACAACGTCATCTACGACGCGATCAACGACGTGAGGGCCGCGCTCTCCGGCATGCTCGCGCCCGAGATCCGCGAGGCGGTGCTGGGCCGCGCCCAGGTGCGCCAGCTCTTCCCGATCTCCAAGGTGGGCACCATCTACGGCTCGTCGGTCACCGAGGGCAAGATGGTCCGCGGCGCGCGGGCCCGCATCAAGCGCGGCGAGACCGTGCTGGGCGAGAGCACGATCAGCTCGCTCAAGCGGTTCAAGGACGACGTGCGCGAGGTGCTGCAGGGGCTCGAGTGCGGCATCGGCATCGAGGGCATCAAGGGCGTGCAGCCCAACGACGTCATCGAGGCCTTCACCACCGAAGAGGTCGCCCGCACCCTGTAGGGCGTCGACCAGTGTCGGGAGCGCGGGTGGCGGTCGGCACCGTCGAGCTGCACCTGCCGGACATCGGATCACTCAAGGGCAAGCGCCACGCCCTGAAAGGGCTCAAGGACACCCTGCGCCGCCGCTTCGAGATCTCGGTCGCCGAGGTGGACCACCACGACGTCTGGCAGCGCGCGACCCTGGCCCTGGCGTGCGTCTCCGGCGACTCCCGTCACGCCAACGAGGTCATCTCCAAGGCGATGGACTACATCGAGGACCACGTGGACGGCTGGGTGACCGACATCCAGGTCGAGATCCTCTAGCCGCGCGGTGAGCGCCCCATGCAAGCCAAGCGGCTCGAGCGGGTCAACCAGCTGATCAAGGAAGAGATCTCGATGCTCGTCCAGCGCCAGCTCAAGGACCCGCGCCTGGGCTTCGTCACCGTGACCGAGGTGGAGACGAGCCCGGACCTCAAGCACGCGAAGGTCTACGTGTCGGTCCTGGGCCCGGAGGCGCAGTGGGAGAAGTCGTTCCAGGCGCTCGAGAGCGCGCGCGGCTTCGTGTGGAGCTGGCTCCGCCGGCACCTCGATCTGCGCACCACGCCGGAGCTGCTCTTCCGCCCCGACCGCTCGATGGAGCACGCCGCCCACATCCAGTCTCTGCTGGCCGAGCTGCGCGCCAAGGGCCCGAGCGAGACGGAGGGCGAGTGAGGTGAGCGAGCCGACCGCGCCCGGCCTCACCGTGGTGGCCGAGCAGCCGCCCGCGCCGCTGCTCGACGCGCTCCGCCGTCCCCGCGGCGACGCTCTCATGCTGGGCCACGTGCATCCCGACGGCGACGTGCTCGGCACCCTGCTCGGGCTCGGGCTCGCCATGGAGGCGGCGGGCTGGACGGTGAGCTACGCGGGCCCGGACCCGGTGCCCGCGGTGCTCGACTTCATCCCGGGCGGCGATCGGTGGCAGGTGTGGCGGACCGCGCCGCGCCGCTTCGACACCATCGTGCTCACCGACTGCCCGAACGACGGGCGCACCGAGGGGTTGCTCGCGGGGGTGCGCGGGCCGACGAGCCAGGTGCTGAACATCGATCACCATCCCGACAATCGCCGCTACGGCACGATCAACTGGATCGACCCGACCGCGGCCGCCACCGGCGAGATGATCCACGACCTGCTGGTCGCCCTCGGCTGGCCGATCCGCCCCGAGACCGCGCTCGGGCTCTACACCGCGGTCCACACCGACACCGGCTCGTTCCGCTACTCGAACACCACTCCGCGCACCTTCCGGATCGCGGCCGCGCTCACCGCGGCGGGCGCCGAGCCCGCGCTCGTGACCGACCGGCTCTACCAGCGGCGGCCGAAGGACGCGCTCACCGTGCTGGGTGGCATCCTCTCCCGCGTGGAGGTGAGCGACGACGGGCGGGTGGCGACCCTCACCGTGCCCGAGGGCGTGGCCTCCGAGGAGTTCATGGCCGCGGAGGACCTGGTGACGTACCCGCGCTCCATCGCGGGAGTGAAGGTCGCGGTGCTGCTGCGCGCGGAGCCGGACGGGAGGGTGAAGGCGAGCCTTCGCGGCAAGGGCGAGGTGCCGGTGAACCGCATCGCGCATCGCTTCGGCGGCGGCGGGCACGAGAACGCGGCGGGCTGCACCTTGCCCGGCCCGCTCGACGCGGCGAAGGCGACGCTGCTGGCCGCGGTGCGCCAGGCCCTCGACGGCGGGGCGGCGTGAGCGATCGTCACCGCGCCGGCATCCTGCCGGTCGAGAAGGGGCCGGGCGTCACGTCGTTCCAGGTGGTGGCCCATCTGCGCCGCGTGCTGCGCGCGCCGCGCATCGGCCACGGCGGCACGCTCGATCCCGCCGCGACCGGCCTCCTGCCGATCCTCCTCGGCGAGGCCACCAAGCTGACCCCGTACCTGGTGGACCTCGACAAGGAGTACGTGGCCACCGTGCGCCTCGGGCTGACCACCGAGAGCCAGGATCTCTCCGGCGCGGTGCTCGAGACGCGGGCGGTGCCGTCCCTCGACGCGGCGGCGGTCGAGGCCGCGCTCGCGCCGTTCGTGGGGGTGATCCGCCAGGTGCCGCCGATGTTCTCGGCTCTGCGGCGCGGGGGCAAGCGTCTCTACGAGCTCGCCCGCCAGGGCGTGGAGGTCGATCGCGAGCCGCGCGAGGTCACGGTTTACTCGATCCGCCTGGTCTCGATGAGCCTGCCCGACTTCGTGATCCACGTCCGGTGCGGCAAGGGCACCTACGTGCGCACGCTCGCCGCGGACGTGGGCGCGGCCCTCGGCTGCGGCGCCGCGCTCGCCGGCCTCGTCCGCACGCGGGTCGGGCCGTACGCGCTCGACGCCGCGGTCACCTGGGACGAGGTGCGCCAGGCCCGCAACGGCGACGGCCTGTGGCCGCGCCTCCTGCCGCCCGACTCCGCCCTCGCCGGCCTCGCCCCGGTGCGCCTCGACGCATCCGGCGCGCGGGCCTTCGCCCACGGGCAGGCGGTGCCGGTGCCGGGCCGGGTGACCGGCTGGCTGCGCGTGTACGGGCCCGACGACGCGCTGCTCGGGGTGGGGCAGGGCCTCGGGGATCGGGTGAAGCCTGAACGACTGCTGCATGCGGATCCTCAAGGGTCTCCCGTCCTACCCGCCTGAGCTGCGGCCCTCGGTGGCCGCGCTCGGCGCGTTCGACGGCATCCACCTGGCCCACGCCAAGATCCTCGACACCGCGGTGGCGCGCGCCCGGGCCCTCGGCGTGCCCGCGGTCGCGTGCACCTTCGACCCGCATCCCGCCGCGGTGCTGCGGCCGGCGCAGGCGCCCGCCCCCATCGCGACCCTCGAGGAGAACCTCGCCCGCATGGCCGAGCGCGGGCTCGACGCCACGCTGGTAATCCCGTTCACCCGCGAGCTGGCCCGCGTAGAGGCCGAGGTCTTCGTGGACGAGGTCCTCGTGCGCACGCTGGGCGCGCGCGAGGTGGTGGTGGGCTTCAACCACACCTTCGGGGCGGGAGCGCGCGGCACCGCGGCCCTGCTGCTCGAGCTGGGCGCGCGCCGCGGCTTCGCGACCCACGTGCTGCCGCCGCTGCAGGTCGACGGGCTCACCGTGTCGTCCAGCGGCATCCGCGAGGCGCTGAGAGACGGCGACGTGGACCTGGCGCGCGCCCTCCTCGGACGGCCCTACTCGGTCTCCGGCGTGGTGAAGCGAGGGGCCGGGCGGGGGCGCACGCTCGGCTTTCCCACTGCGAACCTCCAGCCCGATCGTCCGCTCGTGCTGGCCGCGGGGGTCTACGCGGCGCGCGCCCGGTGGGACGGGGGGCGGGCCGACGCGGTGGTCAACCTGGGCTACCGGCCGACCTTCGAGGAGTCGCAGTACTGGATCGAAGCGTACCTCTTCGACTTCTCCGGCGACCTCTACGACCGCCCCCTGACCCTCGACTTCGTGCGCCGGATCCGGCCCGAGAAGAAGTTCGCGGGGGTCGAGGAGCTGAAGGCCCAGGTGTTCGCAGACATGGAGGAGGCCAGGCGTCTGCTCCGGGTCCAGTCGGCGGTCCCATGAGTTGAACCCCCGGAGGGCGCATGGTACACTCCGGGCTGTCTTGACGCGGGTTTGAGCGGTTCACGAACCCGTCCCAACGGAGCCGCAGGCGGGCCCTGGGGACGTGGCGATTGGGGGGGGAACCCCCGGGAGGATCTCGGCATGCGGCTGTCTCCGGACAAGAAGAAGGGCCTGATCGAGCAGTTCAAGGTGCACGAGGGCGACACCGGCTCGCCCGAGGTGCAGATCGCGCTCCTCTCCGAGCGGATCAACGGCCTCACCGACCACTTCAAGACCCACCAGAAGGACCACCACTCCCGCCGCGGTCTCCTGATGCTCATCGGCAAGCGCCGGGGGCTGCTCGAGTACCTGCGCAAGAAGGACACCGAACGCTACCGAGCCGTCACGGAAAAGCTCGGAATTCGCAAGTGACCGCGGGTTCCGATTGGATCGATCTCCCATTCGCCCGGCCCGGCCGGGCCCCTCTCGAAGTCGCACCTACCCAAGCTGGAGGACGCTGACCGTATGACACCTCACTCTGTGCAGATCAAGATCAACAACGCATCTCTGTCCATCGAGACCGGCAAGGTCGCCAAGCAGGCCGACGGGTCCGTCGTCGTCCGCTGCGGCGGCACGGTCGTGCTGTCCACCGCGGTCGCGTCCCGGACCGCCATGGAAGGCCGCGACTTCCTGCCGCTGACCGTCGAGTATCGCGAGCGGGCGTACGCGGGCGGCCGCATCCCGGGCGGGTTCTTCAAGCGAGAAGGGCGCCCCGACGAGAAGGAGACGCTGACCTGTCGCCTGATCGACCGGCCGCTCAGGCCGCTCTTCCCCAAGGGCTTCCGCAACGAGATCCAGATCATCAACCTGGTGATCTCGGCGGACAACGAGAACGACCCCGACGTGCTGGCCATGATCGGCTCCTCGTGCGCGATGGCCCTCTCCGGGATCCCGTTCGCGGGCCCGGTGGGAGCGGTGCGGGTGGCCCTGGTGGACGGCAAGCTGGTCGCCAACCCCACCTACAAGCAGGTGGCGGCCTCTCCGCTCGAGCTCGTGATGGCGGGCAACGAGGACGCGATCCTGATGGTGGAGTCGGGCGGCAAGGAGATCGCCGAGGAGCAGATGCTCGAGGCGCTGGCCTTCGGCCACGAGCGCTGCAAGGAGCTGACCCGCATCCAGAAGGACCTGGTGACGCGGGCCGCGAAGCCGCGCTGGGCCTTCGAGGCCGCCGGGGTCGACCCGGCGCTCCAGACTCGCGTGAAGGAGCTGGCCTCGGCCAAGGTGGCCCAGGCCCTCTCGGTGCACGAGAAGCAGGCGCGGGCAAAGGCCCTCGACGCGGTCTTCGAAGAGATCTTCTCGGCGGTGGGTGGCGACGAGGCCCAGCGCGCCAAGGTGCAGGAGGCCTTCGAGAAGGTCGAGAAGGCCGAGGTGCGGCGGCTGATCGTGGAGAAGGGCATCCGGGTGGACGGCCGCAGCGTCAAGGAGGTGCGGCCGATCTGGAGCGAGGTCGAGTACCTGCCGCGCGCCCACGGCTCGGCGCTCTTCACCCGCGGCGAGACCCAGGCCCTGGTGTCGGCCACGCTCGGCACCAAGGACGACGAGCAGAAGATCGAGTCGTTCGAGGGCAACGGCTACCGCCGCTTCATGCTCCACTACAACTTCCCCTCGTTCTCGACCGGTGAGGTGAAGCGGTTCGGCACCGCGGGCCGGCGCGAGATCGGCCACGGCGCGCTCGCCCAGCGCGCGGTGGAGGCGGTCCTGCCCACCCGGGAGGAGTTCCCCTACACGATCCGGGTGGTGTCGGACATCCTCGAGTCCAACGGCTCGTCGTCGATGGCCACCGTGTGCGGGGCCTCGATGGCCCTGATGGACGCGGGGGCGCCGCTCAAGGCGCCGGTGGCGGGCATCGCGATGGGCCTGGTCAAGGAGGGCGACCAGGTCGGGATCCTGACCGACATCATGGGGAGCGAGGACCACTACGGCGACATGGACTTCAAGGTCGCGGGCACCGAGAAGGGGATCACCGCGCTCCAGATGGACATCAAGATCGGCGGGGTGTCGATCGACATCATGCGCCAGGCCCTGGCCCAGGCCAAGGAGGCCCGCCTGCACGTGCTGAGCAAGATGGCCGAGGTCATCAAGGGCCCCCGCGCCGAGCTCTCGCCAAACGCGCCGCGCTTCCTCACCATCAAGATCCGCCCGGAGAAGATCCGGGAGATCATCGGCCCCGGCGGCAAGGTCATCCGCGGCATCCAGGAGAAGACCGGGGCCAAGATCGACGTGGAGGACGACGGCAAAGTGACCGTGTTCTCCCCGAGCGCCGAGGCGGCCCAGATGGCGATCGGCATCATCCAGGACATCTGCCGCGAGGCCGAGCTCGACCGCATCTACGTGGGCAAGGTGAAGTCGATCAAGGAGTTCGGCGCCTTCGTGGAGATCATCCCCGGCAACGAGGGGCTGCTCCACATCTCCCAGATCGCGGAGAGCCGCATCCGCTCGGTGGGCGACGTGCTCTCCGAGGGCGACATCGTCGCGGTCAAGGTGATCGAGATCGACGGCAACGGCAAGATGCGGCTCTCCCGCAAGGCGGCCCATCGCGACCAGCCGGCGATCGCGGAGCAGGAGAAGCTCAAGATCGCGCCCGCCGCGGCGGGGGGCTCTGCCTAGTGTTCTACCCCAGGACGGCCGGGGGCTCTGCCTAGTGCCCGATCGCAAGAGCGCGCTGCCCAACGGCATCCGGCTCGTCACCGAGACGATGCCGCATGTGCGCTCGGTGGCGGTGGGGATCTGGGTGGAGACCGGCTCGCGGGTGGAGCCGGAGCCGCTCGGGGGCATCTCGCACCTCATCGAGCATCTGGTCTTCAAGGGCACCGCCTCGCGCAGCGCGGAGGCCATCGCCCGCGCCATCGACTCGGTGGGCGGCCACATGGACGCGTTCACCTCGAAGGAGCACACCTGCTTCTACGTGCGGGTGCTCGACGAGCACCTGCCGCTCGCGGTGGAGCTGCTCACCGATATCCTCCGCCATCCGCTCTTCGCGGCGGACGACATCGAGAAGGAGAAGGCGGTCGTCCTCCAGGAGATCAAGATGGTGGAGGACACCCCGGACGACCTCATCCACGACCTGTTCGCGGAGCGGGTGTGGGCCGGCCACCCGCTCGGGCGGCCGATCCTCGGCCAGTGGGAGGTGGTGAAGGGCTTCGACCGGGACACCGTGCTCGGCTACTTCGAGCGCGAGTACGTCCCCAGCCGCATCGTGGTGGCGGTGGCCGGGAACGCGGAGCACGAGCGGGTGGCCGATCTCTTCGCGGCCGGCTTCGAGGGGTGGAACCGGCCGGCCGAGCCCCACCGGCTCACCCCGCCCGCGATCCACCCGGGCGTCCACACCGTGCAGAAGCCGCTCGAGCAGGTGCACCTCGTGATGGGCCTCCCCGGGGTGCCGGACACCGCGCCGGAGCGCCACGCGCTCTACCTCCTCAACGACATCCTCGGCGGCAGCATGTCGTCCCGGCTCTTCCAGGAGATCCGCGAGCGGCAGGCCCTGGCCTACTCGGTCCACTCCGGCCAGCAGGCCTACCGGGACACCGGGCTCTTCTACGTCTACGCGGGCACCGATCCGGCCAACTTCGGGAAGGTGATGCACGCGCTGATGAAAGAGATCCGCAGCCTGAAGAAGGACGGGGTCACCGCCGAGGAGCTCCGGCGGTCCAAGGACCACCTCAAGGGAAGCCTCATGCTCTCGCTCGAGTCGACCTCGTCGCGCATGGACCGGCTC
>Ga0075434_100002300_pt1 | contig 16718 bp, 15 predicted proteins | sample RhiMethybrSRZTD3_FD_75298 | JGI IMG/M metagenome (GOLD analysis project Ga0075434, IMG submission 75298) | Populus rhizosphere microbial communities from Tennessee, USA - Rhizosphere MetaG P. TD hybrid SRZTD3 | ecosystem: Host-associated > Plants > Roots > Rhizosphere > Soil | place: USA... | reverse complement strand
AACGACAGAAGTTGCTGCAAGAACGACAGAGGCTGCTTCTCCGGAGGCCGTCACAAAGCTGAAGACCGCTCTGAGGCTCAAGAATCAGGAGATCGAAGTCTTGCACCAGATCAGCCAGGCGATCAGCGGTAACCTGAATCTCGAAGAGGTCCTTCACCACATCATTGACCTTGTGACTCAGGTTACCAAAGGAGATTCCTGTCTCCTCTATCTTCTGGACAAGACCAACGAAGAACTGGTGCTGAGGGCGTCCAAGAATCCGCATCCCAAGATTATTGGCCGCATAAAGGTGAAACTGGGAGAAGGCATCACGGGATGGGTTGCTAAAGAGAGGCAACCTGTTGCCATCCAGAAGGACGCCAGCAACGATCCACGTTTCAAGTTCTTTCACAATCTCCCGGAGGATCGCTACCAGGCCTTTCTTTCGGTTCCGGTGTTAACGAAGAATGAAGTCATCGGCGTCGTTAATGTTCAACACCGGCGGCCCCGCCGGCACACCGCCAGCGAGAAAACGTTGCTCATGACGATCGCGAATCAGGTGGGAAGCGCGATAGAAAATGCGCGTCTCTACGAAGAAACCAAGAAGAAAGCTGTGCAGATCGAGACACTGTCGAAGGTTAGCAAGACCATTACCTCCAGCCATTATCTAGATGAGATGCTACACCTCATTGTTTCCATGATGGCGGAGACCATGAATTCACCCATCTGTTCGATCATGCTTTTGGACGAAAAAAAGGAGGAGCTGATCATTAAAGCGACTCAGAGTTTGAGTCGTGCCTACTTCGAAAAACCTAACGTTAAGGTTCACAAGAGTCTGCTCGGCCGGGTGGTTTTGGATCGACGGCCGCTGGTCATCCGGGATGTGACTCAGGAAAAGGGCTATATGTACCCGGAATTGGCGAAGCAGGAAGGCCTGCGCTCCCTGGTGTCGGTGCCGTTAATGATCAAGAACAACGTCATCGGCGTGTTCAACCTCTATACCTCCCAGGAGCGACAGTTTTCGCAAGAAGAAGTGCAGCTTCTCTCCACAGTGGCCAATCAAGCTGCAGTCGCGATTGAGAACACCAAACTCATGAGCGAAACCATCGCGATGCAGGAAGCCCTCGAGACTCGCAAGCTGGTGGAGCGTGCCAAAGGGATTCTCATTCGAGAAGACAAGATTTCCGAGGACGAAGCCTATCGCAGAATCCAACAGAAGAGCATGAAGTTGCGAAAGTCGATGCGTGAGATTTCGGAAGCCATCATTCTGGCTGCGGAGATCAAAGAGCAGTAGCAGATTCAGCTGGCGAAGCGATCTGTTGCCAGGACCCAGGACGAGGAAAAGAAGGAAGAATTCCCGAAACGGGGCGCCTGTGAAGGGGCACAGGTCAGCCGGAAATCTTCCTTGACAAAGAAATTCCTTTGCTTAATAGTAGCGGAGTTGCTCGACGGGCGCTTTTCTTCATTTACAGGCAATTTATGAAGTCAGCTCACTCCATTCAGCTTGACCAGTCTCTTCGAAGTGGATGGTTCTTTGCCGTCGAGTATCAGGAGAGCTTCGGATTTTTCTTTGACTTCCTGTCCTACCCCTGGTTTTTGGACAGGTGGGCAGGTTGAATTAGCAGCGCGAACAAATTCAACGAGCCCGCCATCATGGCGGGCTTTTTTATTTTGGGTCTGTTTTTAGACTGAGCATCGGTCCTAGACAGGTGCAGGCAAAAAGGAGATTGTAATGATCATTTCGATGGTTCCAGGAGCGACCAAAGATCAAGTAGAGCACGTGTGCGAAAAGATCAAGAGTTTTGGCTACGCCGCACATCCAATCTACGGAGAGGAGAGAGTGGTGATTGGGGCGATTGGCGACGGTCGAGACAAGGATCGCATCATCTCAGTTATGGAATCGGTCCCGGGGGTTGAGTCTGTGATCCCAATCCTGCAGCCGTTCAAGCTGGTGGGGAAAGAGCTCAAAAAGGACAGGACGGTCATCAAGATGGATGGTTTTAGTATTGGTGGGGATCAATTCGTGGTGATGGCGGGCCCCTGTTCAGTTGAATATCGCGAGCAAATTCTCACGACTGCGGAGAGAGTTAAGGCCGCTGGCGCCAAAGTCCTGCGAGGCGGAGCTTTCAAACCTCGGACTTCACCCTACGACTTTCAAGGGCTCGAGGAAGAAGGACTGAAATTGCTGGCCGAGGCCCGTGAGGAGACCGGGCTGAAAATCATCACCGAAATTATCACCCCTGAGAATATAGAGCTGGTTAACCAGTATACCGATATCTTCCAAGTTGGCGCCCGGAACATGCAGAATTTTGCTTTACTGAAAAAACTGGGCAGAGTCAGCAAGCCCGTATTGCTGAAGCGTGGAATGATGTCCACCCTCAAGGAGTTTCTGATGTCCGCCGAATACATTGTCTCTCAAGGCAATCCGAACGTGATATTGTGTGAGCGAGGCATTCGAACCTTCGAGACCTACACCCGAAACACGCTCGACATTTCTGCAGTACCTGCTCTGAAACAGCTTTCCCATCTGCCTGTCATGGTTGATCCGAGTCATGGTACTGGAAAGCGTTCCCTCATTGCGCCAGTGTCCAACGCCGCTGTGGCAGTTGGAGCAGACGGTCTCATTATCGAAGTCCACCCGAACCCGGAGGAAGCTTATTCGGATGGCCAACAATCCTTGTTGCCGGAGGAATTTTCTGACCTGATGAAAGGGGTCAAAAAATATCTGGCGGTGGAAGGCAAGGTATTGTAATCGGCCCGCAAGGAGCCGCGGGCGGAGGCAATCGGTAACAGCCGACCAACGGTCAATTCACGCTACTTGAACTGGGAATTGATTATCTCCTGGGAGCGCGGTTCATCTTTTTGATTGACGAGCACATGCATGGTGCCGCCAGCAGGAGAAGCCTTGGAAGATCTCGGTTGTTCAACTACACAAAGAATTCCATTTCGCTCCAGTAGTTGCTTAACCTTTATTGCCTCTTCGGAAGAAGAGGCCGATTTGATCAACACGAGGTTTTCTTCCTGGGAGTCAAACAAACTTGGATCCTCTAGTTCTTCTAATAAATCAACTTGGCACTCCGGGCAACGACGAATCTCGGCGTGAAATTCAGCGCCACATTCTGGGCAATAAGCCATGCGTCCTCCAACCGCTTGGGAAAAAGGTTTTGCCTCTGAGAATCGGCACAAACATGTGACTTGTTGAGGTTCATTTTCCACTTGAAGCTTCTTTTTTGCAATAGCTTTTGTGAGTTTCCTAAGAAGTCAAGGTCGCTTCTAGAGGCAGGATGAATTGGAGATGGGTAGTTAGTCCGGCAGAACACTCCCCGGTTTTGATCGACGGATCAAGATCATCTGGGCTACAATGCTGACCGCAATTTCTTCTGGCAGAATAGCGTTGATGTCAAGACCCATCGGGGAAAAGACACACGAAAGCTCCTCCGAAGAGATTCCTTCCGCCATCAGGTTTTGAAAGATGGCTTTCTTTTTGAACTTGCTTCCGATCATGCCGACATAGCGGGCCTGTGTCTTGATTGCCCAGCGGAGCACGTTCTGATCCTCCAAGTGTCCGCGGGTCACGATAATGAGGTAGGAAAACTCGTTGGGTTTGATCGCTTCGAAGGCCTCTTCAAAGCTGCTGGAATAGATCTCCGTTGCTTCAGGGAAGCGTTCTTTATTCGCATATTGAGGCCGATTGTCGACAATCACGGTGTTGAAGCCGGCCAGCGTCGCCATCTTTGAAATGGCTTTCGAGATATGGCCTCCCCCGAAAATATAGGCTGTGGGAGTTGCGAGAATCGGTTCGACAAAGATCTCGACCTTGCCACCGCAGATGAGACCCGCTTCCAGATTCGATGAGTCGGTCAGGTCGAACAATAGACGTCTTGGCTTTTCTTCGAACATCACTTGGCGAGCAGCTTTCCAGACGTCGTTCTCCACGCACCCGCCTCCAACAGTCCCAACTGTAGATCCATCGTCCCGAACTAATATCTTAGCTGTTTCAAAACTGGGAACAGAACCGCGAATCTGGATGATTGTTGCCAGTGCAGCCCTTCGTCCCTCTTTCCGCAAACGGGCAATTTCTTCAAAGATGTCGATATTTTTCAGCAGACTGGTCATTTTTCGAGCATGTTCTTGACAGAATGATTTTTTGGAGGCGACGCCTCGACCCGCCGAACGAAGTGTTGTGACTCGGCCCACTGAAATCTTGGATATCCGTCACACGAGAGGGATCACTCGCGTCCCTATAATAGCTTAAAGTCACTCCTCAGTCTGACGATAATTTAGAACGCGGATGCAAGAAAGCGTGGTAAGCCCAGCGGCTTAGAGGGGCTCAAAGGCGCCGTGAACAAGCCTTCAGAGAGTTTTCAATTGTCTTGACAGCCCAACAATTTCTTGTATACTTTCGCCCTTGTTGTAATGTTTTTAGGGATTTGATGTCGAAAGCATTGTCGAAAATGAGGTTGCCACATCATGATGACTCATGTGCAAGCTTAGTTTTCGAGGCTTCTTCAAGTTATAAAAACATGTACGACAGAATTTTTATTATTTGAAAGGAGTCTCGGAAACAATGAGTAGAGAGACAGGGAGAGTAAAGTGGTTTAACAATGCCAAGGGTTACGGTTTCATTGAGCGCAGCCAAGGTGGAGATGTCTTCGTGCATCACACCGCCATTCAGGCGGAGGGGTACCGCACCTTGGAGGAAGGACAACAGGTCGAATTTACTGTTGTTCAAGGTCCCAAGGGCTTGCAAGCTCAGGAAGTAACCAAAGCGTCTTAAGACACTCAACTCCGACCATCAAAAAGCCCTGAAGCTTGAAGTCTTCAGGGCTTTTTCTTTTTTTGCGTCCGTTTCATGCGCCTGGCTCAAGGCTGAACGGGTCTGAAAATATAAAAAAAGGCGTCAGAGATCAGATCAAATTCAGCCGATTTTTCAAATCCTGCGCTCTTCGTCCAACTCAGTAATTCTTCGGTGCTGAACTTCATTTCCTCATGACCACGCGGCCAATTGGCTTTGTAGTCAATGATGGCGAGACGACCTTCAGGCTTGAGATAGTGCCGAACGTTTCGCAAATACACCTCGCGATGTTCGATGTGGTGGACTACGTCACAGATGAAAATCAGATCGCAGCTGTCAGGCGGCAATCTCGGGTCGTCAAAGCGGCCCAGAACGAACTCGACGTTATCGCTGAGGTTGGCCTGGCGAATCTTTTCCCGGTTGTAGTCTAACAATTCCTGGTCAATATCTACGGCGAACACCATCCCGTCGGGAGCCACGGCCTGAGCCAATTTTCGCGTGAACACGCCGGAACCAGCTCCTATGTCTGCGACTATGTTTTCATTCTTAAGCTTCAGTCGAGACATGACTTCAGCCGTTTTGAGTCTTTCGATACGCTCAGGATTCTCCAAAACTGCGATATAGTCCTTGGCAGGCCTTTTTCCCAGCTGAGCTTGCACCAGCTCCGGAACAAGGGCGAGTCCGATCAAGATGAGATAGCTCAGCGCAATGTTCAATGCTCTCTTGGACGGAGTCATGAAGTCCTCCTACTGAAGATCGTCCTCGGCCCGCACTCGATTGTTACGACCAGGACGCGAACGATCAATCTACGTTTTCATCTCTTCGTGATGCCGCGACATAAAGTCCTCTCCTCTACAAGACCCGGGGGCAGTCCAATCTTTGAATGGGATTTCCCGCACCCGCACTCTTTGGGTGATTGCGCTTTTGGAACGGCATTTGTCGAAAGCTCGGCAGATAGGGGCCGTGCCGAAATAATTTGACGACATGAGCTTATCTTTTACCTTAAGATAACGGCACGGATCAAGTTGTTTGATCCAGACCATGACCGCCAACAACTTCTATTTTTTGCGGCTGAAACCGTTGCTTAGCGCGGCAGTTGCTCTGCTGGCGATTCGATTTTGCGGAGGTCAGGGAGGTTTTGTCATGCCACAAGATGTGAGCTCCAAAGCCATGGGATTGGTGCCTTTGCCTGCAGGACTGGTGGACCCGAATTCGAAGGTAGTTTCGGCGACGGTCATTGCCTTTACTGAAGGCCCCGCCGCTGATGCCGATGGCAACATCTACTTTAGCGATATCATCAACAGCCGCATCATGAGGCTCTCAACGGATGGCCAGCTGTCAGTCTTTCGAGCTGATAGTGGCCGCACAAACGGAAACCTGTTTGACCGAGAAGGACGCCTGGTGAGTTGTGAAGGCGCAGAGATGGGCCCGGGTGGCCGCCGGCGCATGGTTCGCACTGATATGAGAACAGGTGAAATCACGGTGTTGACAGAGAGGTACGAAGGCAAGCGTTACAACAGTCCTAACGATTTGGCCATCGATGGTCAGGGGCGGATTTACTTTACTGATCCCCGTTATGGGGATCGGTCCGACATGGAAATGGACATTGAGGGTGTATACCGCATCGATCCCAATGGCACAGTGACACGGGTACTGCAACAACCGACCGTTCAAAGGCCCAATGGCATCGCGATCAGTCCGGACGACAAGAGACTCTATCTTGTGGACAGCAACCCTGGTCTGAACGGCAACAGACGGATTTGGGCATTCGACATTCAATCGGACGGAAGGCTGGACCACCAGCGGTTGGTTTACGATTTTGCTCCAGGACGTGGCGGCGACGGGATGCGGTTGGATGTCGAGGGCAATTTGTGGGTTGCTGCAGGAATTAGTAGTCCCAGGGGTACAGCCGAAACTACAGACAACCCTCCCGGCATTTATGTCATTACTCCGGCGGGCAAGTTGCTGGGGCGTATTCCTATTCCCGAAGACCTGATCACCAATCTCACCTTTGCAGGCCCAGAAAAGAAGATGCTCTACGTTACGGCAGGCAAGAGCCTTTACAAAATCAGGGTCAATGTATCAGGTTGGAGTGTCTATCCGCCCTTGAAGTAGAGCGAAATGGTTCACCCCAAGCCGTACCCACAGCTCCCGGTTCGCACCTCATCAGAGAGGATGGCCTGCTGATGGCCTGGCATGAGGAGAAGATCCATCTGCGCCCTGCCATGGGTTTTGCGGATTTGCTGTTCTTCTTCATCATGACGGGGTTCAGCATTCGCTGGATTGCGGTGGCCGCGGCTGCGGGTCCAAGTTCGATTGTCATTTGGGGTGTCGCGCTGGCTGCTTTCTATGTTCCTCTCGTCTTCTGTGTTCTCGAACTATCTTCGCGCTATCCGGATGAAGGAGGCCTGTATGTGTGGAGCAAACATGCTTTCGGGGAGTTCGCCGGGTTCATAACGGGCTGGACCTACTGGTCATCCAATCTGGTTTATTTCCCCGGCATACTCTATTTTGCCGCCGGGAATGCTCTCTTCGTCGGAGGCAGCCGTTGGCAGGGTCTCTCAGATAGTGGGGCCTACTTTGTAATCTGGTCGCTGATCGGCCTCGGGCTCGCCACGCTTCTCAATGTTGTTGGGTTAGACGTCGGCAAATGGCTTCATAATGTTGGCGCCGTCTGCTTGTGGGTACCGGCGCTGAGTCTGATCATCATGGGTGGTATAGCATGGGGCCGATTTGGCTCGGCCACAGATTTCTCCTTGGTTCACATTTGGCCTGGCACTCGTTTAAAAGACATCGCCTTTTGGTCAACGATTGCCTTTGCTCTGGCGGGGGTGGAGTCCGCTTCTGTGATGGGAGAGGAAATTAGAGACGCACGTCGCAACATCCCGCGCGCATTGCTCGCGGCCGGCGTGGTCATCACCTTGACTTATACGTTGGGCACGATCTGCGTGCTGCTAGCCCTGCCTCGCACAGAGGTAAACGGGCTTCAGGGAATCATGCAAGCCATCGCTAAGGTCGACGATCGGGTTGGTCTCAGCGGCTTTACTCCCCTCGCTGCCCTCTTGATTTCGATTAGCGGACTCGGAACGGTCGGGGCCTGGTTAGCCGCGGTCGCTCGCCTGCCCTTTGTTGCGGGGGTTGATCGCTTTCTTCCCCCAGCCTTTGGTCGCCTTCATCCAAAGTGGGGTACTCCCTATGTCGCTTTGTGGACGCAGTCTTGGGTGGCGGCTATATTTGTTTTGCTGGGTCAGGCGGGCACAAGTGTAAAGGGGGCCTACAACGTCTTGGTAAGCATGGGAGTCACTACTTACCTGATTCCCTTTCTCTTCATATTTGGCGCGATGATTAAGGTGCAAAGGGAACCGACCGGGCCAGACGTAATGCTTGTCCCGGGGGGCAAAGGAGTGGCTGTCTTGCTGTCTGTCCTTGGATTTAGTGCCACTGCTCTTGCCATTGTTCTGGCGCTTGTTCCGTCTGAAGACGAACCAAACCAACGTCTTGCTGTTGTGAAAGTGGTCGGCTTTACTCTGGTACTGGTTCTCGTTGGAGCAGTCTTGTACGTCCACGGCAAGTGGAAACGATACCCGGATCCAGGCACGAGCGAGTCTCGTGAAGATGTCAGGAACAAAGTCCGTCGCTGAGCTCCAGAAAGAGATCACCCAATGCTCGAAGTGCCCGCGCCTCGTCCAGTGGCGCGAAGAAATCGGAAACAGAAAGGTGGCCAGGTTTAGAGAATGGAATTACTGGAGCAAGGCGGTTCCAAGCCTTGGCGAGGCCACTGCAAAGCTACTCATTGTCGGCCTCGCCCCGGCCGCACACGGGGGGAACCGTACTGGACGGATGTTTACCGGAGACCGCAGCGGGGATTGGCTCTATAGATCGCTACACAAGTTCGGCTTCGCCAACCAACCCACGTCTACCGACCGGAATGATGGGTTGAGACTGGTCAACTGTTACATCACGGCAACTGTTCACTGTGCCCCTCCTCTGAATATGCCTAGCCCTGCTGAGATCCTGAACTGTCGATGTTTTCTGCATCAAGAGTGGGAGTTGCTGAGTCGAGTAAGAGTGATCGTCGCCTTGGGACGGTTGGCTTTTGATCAAATCTGGAAATTAGAAAACAAGAGTACAAACCTAAGATGCCCGATTTTTCGCCACGGGTTGGAACTGCCGTTGGGTGAGACAAAGACGCTTTTGACATCTTTTCACCCTAGCCAGCAGAACACTTTTACCGGAAAACTCACCGAGCTCATGTTTGACCGGATTTTTGAGCGGGCCAGACAGCTGATCACACGTGAATCGCCAGCCTGAGAGCCATCCCACCAGGAAAGGACGGCCGGATGGCTTGACATTTCTCACAAACCCTGGTCTATCTCTTTCGTTGGACATCCGCTCGAAGAGCCTGGCCGAACCCCGGTTCGCAACGCTGCTAGCGCGCCCAAGATGGAACAGACAAGGAGGTAGAGCCATGAAGGACAACTCACCCTTTTCGAAAACGATGAAACGCCGGTCGCTGCTTAAGAATGCAGTTTTGGGTGCCGCCGGGATTTTGGCCACCGACAAACAGGCGGCAACTTCTGACTCCGTCTTACCAGCCTCCCAACAAACAGCTAATACGGAAAGACGTCCAGTAACCAAGGAGATTATTAAGATCACAAAGCTGGAAACTTTTTTGGTCAAGCCTCGCTGGCTCTTTCTGAAGGTTCATACGAATGCCGGGATTACAGGGTTAGGGGAGCCGATCACAGAAGGGCGGGCTCTCACGTGTGCCCAGGCGGTCAAGGAGGTTGAACCTTATCTGATCGGAAAAGACCCCAGGGCCGTAGCACATCACTGGCAGGCTATCTACCGCCACGCGTTTTACCGCGGAGGTCCAATTCTGACGAGCGCTCTCAGCGGAATCGATCAGGCTCTTTGGGACATCAAGGGCAAAGCGCTTGGTGTGCCGATCTACGAGCTGTTAGGAGGGCCTACCCGGCAAAGAATCCGAGTCTATGCACACGCTGAGACCTCGGAACAAATGAAGAAACTGATGGACCAGGGTTTCACGGCCTTCAAGACAGCGCCGGCTCACAAACGACCGGCCCGCATAATCGAGAACAAGGCCTTTGTGGACAATGTGGGTGAGCAGTTCGCCAAGCTGCGGGACACGGTGGGGCCTGAGGCAGACATCGGCATCGACTTCCATGGAGCTGTCTCCCCGCAAACAGCCAAGCTGTTGATCAAAGTGTTGGAGCCTTACCAACCCATGTTCGTAGAGGAACCGGTCAATTGCCAAAATGTCGACGCCATGGCGGACATTGCTCGCGGAACCTATCTCCCGATTGCCACAGGCGAACGAATATTTACAAAGTGGGGATTTCGCGAAATCCTGGAGAAGAAGGCGGCGGGCATCCTCCAGCCGGACCTTTGCCATGCGGGAGGCATTACGGAAGTCCGGTTGATTGCTGGGATGGCCGAAGCCTACTATGCGTCGATTGCTCCTCACAATCCACTGGGACCGATTTCATTGGCGGCGGGAATTCAGATTGCGGCCGCCATACCAAACTTTCTGTGCCAGGAGCAGGTAAGCTTGGGCGAAGGCTACATAAGGAGCCCGTTCAAGGTCTCGCACGGTTACTTAGACCTGCCCACAGGGTTGGGACTTGGGATTGAACTAGACGAGATTGCGATGGCAGACAAGATCGGTCATGAGTGGCGAAATCCAGAATCCTACGATGCTGACGACGGTGCTGCGGTGGATTGGTAACGCAGAGACTCCGTATTTTCTTTTCAGGATTACGGCGGGCAATGTGAGTAAAAAAGAACTCAATCGCAAACGTCAAAAGGTTCTCGCAGATCGATGCTGAGACCACGCGGCACGCGGTCGCCTGTGCGATGGCTGTCGGCGTCTTTAAGCTATTGATCAAAAAGATCTTAATCAATGGGTGATCATGTGGTTCGGACCATGTGATCGTGTTTCCGGGTCACTGCTTTCTTCTTCTTCTTGACTCTCGCATTGGTCAAGTTACAATAATTAAGGGTAGTCAGAGATGCGTCTCGCAGCGCGTTGTTCTCTCCTCACTACCTAAACACGGCCAGCTCAAGCTGGCCGTGCCTGTTTATCCCCACCTCCATCTCACCCATTTATGATTTTCAAAATGGTGGCAATTGACATCGATGGGACCCTTTTAGACAGTGAAGGTGAGCTGCCCTTGGAAAATGCTCGCGCGATTGCAAGGACGCTCGAAAGAGGAATCACTGTCGTTCTTGTCACCGGACGGCGCTATGGGACTGCCAGACGAATTGCAGATCTCTTGCAGCTCAGGTCCCCCCTCATCACTCACAACGGGGCATTGATCAAATCTCCTCTGGACGACAAACGGATCGCATCCTGGTTCTTGTCTCCTGCGATTGCGTCCGAGATCCTTGTGGCAACCGCGTCTTTCCTGCCGTACGTTGTGCTTCACAAGGATACTCATCCAGGAGGCCAGATGGTTATCCACCCGCTTTGCAAAGATAACACTCCTTTGCAAGGATACCTTGAGAAGCTACCCCACGAGGTATGCCAAGAAGAATCTTTGCAGGACGCATTAGATGGTGACTTGATTCAAATCATGTTTAGCGGGACTCTTCCCGCTATGCTGGAGATTGAAAAACATCTCAGCGAAAGCGCGTTCCTCACAAACGTAAAAATGACGAAGACCTATTATCCTGAAAAAAATCTCGGCATCGTGGACATCCTAGACAGGCGTTGCTCAAAACGGCGTGCCCTGGAATTCCTGACGGAGGCCTTCGGCTACCGACCTAAAGAAATGCTGGCGATTGGCGATAATCACAATGATTTAGAGATGCTTGAGTACGCCGGAATCGGAGTCGTGGTAGGTAACTGCGTGGCAGAGCTCAAAGGACGCGGGTTTGAAGAAACATCGAGCAACAACAATGGCGGTGTGGCCCAGGCGCTTGAAAGGTTTATCTTGCGGAACTCCAGGCCTTGAGGCTATGACCATACGCATCGAATGGAGTGGAGGGAGATGAACTGGGCCACGTTTTCCAAAGCCCTCTTGCTGCTGGTTGGCCTTGAGATGTTCTGTGCTAAATCCAGCGTTAGCTCGGAGGTCGCAGTTCTGAAGAACGGAAGAAGCCTGTCGGTAGAAGCCCATGAACTGGCCGGAGACAGGGTTGTGCTGCTGCTGGAGGGTGGTGATCGTTTGGAGTTTGACTGGCACTGGATCGAGAGTATCACCTCAGCGGATTCAACAACTCCGGAGCTGCCTCGCAGCACGCAAACACCACTTTCTGTGAGCTCCCGGCAATACAGTCAACGTGAAATAGCGCAGATCGTCAAGGACGCCGCTCAAAAGAATCATTTGACGGAGAGCTTGCTCTCGTCCATGATTCGCGTCGAATCCAATTTCAATCCCGGGGCGCGTTCTTCAAGAGGGGCTCAGGGATTAATGCAGCTGATGCCTGCTACTGTCGCTCTTTATGGAGTGAAGAATACTCTGGATGCGAAAGAGAATGTGGAAGCTGGAGCGAGATACCTGAGGGATCTGCTCCAGCAGTTTAATCAAAATCTGGCTCTTGCTTTGGCAGCCTATAACGCCGGGCCCTCGGTCGTGAGCAACTACGGAGGAGTTCCACCGTTTGCTGAGACTCAGAGCTACATTCGTAGAGTTCTGGGCTTACGGCGATAATCGTCACAGTCCTACTTCGAAGCTACCACTGTCGTGTCATTCTTGAGCAAACGAATTTCAACTCGACGGCTATTCGTGCTATTCACCTTCCCGTTTTCGTCCTGGACGGCATTGGCCTGTCCCATTCCCATGGTTCGCATGCGAAACAGTGGAATTTCGTGTCTCTCGCTCAGATAGCGAACGACACTGGAAGCACGTTGGCGGCTCAGTTCCAGATTGACTTGCAGTGAACCGCTCGGATCTGCATACCCTTCCACTTCTACGAGGTAACCTTTGGAATCTTTAAGCTCGCTTGCAAATTCATCCAGAGTGCTTTGGGACTGTTCGTCCAGCTTTACCTGGTTGAGCTTGAAATTGACTTGCAGCGTTTTGACGACTTGGTAATTGTCGACGTTACTCAAGCGGCTTTGGAGCCTGGTTTCAGCATCCTTGGCATTGGAATTTGCCTGCAAGGCCGACTTGTTCGCTTCAGTTGCCTTTTCATCCGCCACCTTTGCCTTGGCATCGGCTTCTTCGGTCTTGCTCATGGCCAGTCGGATTCCTTCTTGCGCCTTCTCGTCTACCTCTTTTATTCTACGCTCTTGCTGACGATTGATTTCTTCCAACTCGCTGACGCGGCCGGTTAGAGGGTCAACCTGTCCCTTGATGTGCTTCTTTGAAGCGAATGGCCAAAGTCCGGCTTCAGCAGGCCTGATGAGTCCAGTGCCCATGAAGCCCACTACCAGTGCTATCGTTCCAATTCGTCGAATGCTGCTCATTAGCTTTTCTCCTATCTATTCTGTCTATGGTCGTAAGGCACACCCGTCAGAAGCACGCCATATGCCACTTCGCGGCCGCAACCAAGTGGTTGGGATTCATGCTATTAACAAGCCAATTTCAACAACATTCTTCCCGAACGGGATAAAAAACTACAAGGGGATGTGGATTTTCTTCACTTCTTGAAAACCATTTCTCGGCTTTGCAGACGCTGTTTGTTCTTGACATAGAGTTCGGGGTAACTCTGAGTAACAAAGTCTTGGAGCGTGTACCCCAGTTGCTCAGAAATCACTCGAATACTCTCCCGTGGCCCCTCGAGCTCGAGATAATCCCCAATAGGAGTCTCATCGATACAGATGAGGATTCGCTTTAACCGTCCAGATCCAATCTTCTCGAAGATGGATCGATACTTTTGGTATCGAAAAACTCGTATGAATCCCAATCGCTTGAGAATCCGGTGAAACTTCGTACCATCAGCTACCTCGGTCTCAAGCTCTTCGCGGATCTTGAAGTGGTGCGAAGCCGTTCTCGGTCCTTTAAACGTCAACAGCGCCCTGCCTTCAAAGTAACGCAGCCGCAAAAGACAGTGTTTCTTGAACAAATTCCTCCTCGGAAAATCCAGTATCCAGTTATCTTCAAATTTTCGATGGCAGAGCTCGCGAAAGCCCAGCGCCTTGAGCCGTGCTCGAAGCCCCCGCCGTCTTGCGATTTTCAGCTTCACTTCGATTTCAAGGTTCTTTCTTGCGTGTGATGTGGCAGTTTTCATCGAGTCGTGCTCTCCCGGACTCGGGTGCGTATGGATTATCCACAAACCACCATGAGTTTCACAGACCTTTTGAGCGCGACGGAGCCATGGAAAAATCCGATCTATTCGGATAAACTCCTGCCATGCAATCCGAGACTTGGCGAGAAGGAGCCGCTGCCGAGATTCGGTCGGCCGTTCAGAAACGCCACCGTGAAGTTCAGCAGACTTTCCCAGACGTTCGACTCGACCTGCAAGTGCTTGTACAAAAGGTCTTGGCGATCCTAGGGACGCGGTTGCCTCAGCGATTAGATGAAGCCCAGTTCAACGTGACTGCCACCCAGTTCTTGAACGATCTGAAGTGGGAAGCGCTCTTTCTTACCACGGCGTGTGCTTCCGGCGACCAAGCAGCTTGGAAGATCTTTGACTTGCGCTACCGCTCAGTCATTCAGAAAGCGGCGAGATACTGCTCTGAGAACTATTCGGAGGCGCGGGAGCTGTCCGACTCCTTGCTGTCGGAGCTGTTCTTGCCCTTTTCAACTGAGTCCGGAGAGAAGACGTGTAAGATTGGGCAGTACGATGGGCTTGGCTCTCTAGAGGGTTGGATCAAAGTCGTCGTATCACGTCTGGCAATCGACCAGATCCGACGTTCACAAAGACAAGTCTCGTTGGAAGATCTGGAGACTGACCCCACCACTCTGAGAGGCGGAGTACGGGAGAGTGGAACCGACGGTGAGATGGATCTGCCGAAAGCGTCGAAGATGTTTATCGCAAGTCTGAATCACGCCATGGAACAGCTGAACGCTCAGGAAAAACTGATTCTTAGTTTGTATTACCTTAGAGACCTCAGTCTTAAAGAAATAGGCGACATGTTACGGGTGCACGAATCCACCGTGAGCCGAACCCTCAACCGGCTGAAGAAACAGCTTCGTAAGTCAGTGGAGAGACACTTGCGGGAACATTTTCAGGTTCGGTCAGGGGAAGTATCGCAACTTATTGAAATGGCACATCTCGAAGTCGATGTTGATCTCAAGAGGATACTGACTCAGTAAGGCATGTTGCGGATCATCCCGTAAATAGCGTGCAACATTTTGCGAGTTTCTCGTCTTAGGAGATGAGGAAGAGCATGAAGCAGGACGGTGAAAAGATCTTTCAGGCACTCCTGAAAAGGCAATTGAGAGACGGTCTTGCGACAACTAACGTCTCAACGGAGTGCCCGGACGAGAACTTGGTTTCGGCTTATTTGGAACACACGCTCGCTGAGAATTTGCGGACGGATTTCGAGAGGCATGCCTCGATGTGCGCTCGATGCCAGGAAGAACTAGCGGTCCTAGTGAAATCACAGGGCGCAGCCCCTGCTTCTTCTGCAGTGACCCAGCCCGTAAGCGCAGCCAAAAGCGGTTGGCTCGCAACCCTTCAAACAGCTCGGATCTGGTTCTCAAACGCAGGGCCCAAACCGGTTCTGGCTGTTCTTGTTGTGATGCTCATCAGCGGATATGTTGGTGTTGAGTTATTTCAACGAGAGTGGCAGGGGAGGCAGTCAACCACTGACGTGGCTCACACCATTCCGCAAGATCGTAGGGTCGCGGAACCAGACAATCATGAGGGTTCAGTCCTCGAAGTGGAAAATGGAGCAGCCGAAACAAGGCCTGTTCTACCCTCAACGCCAAAAGAGAAGCTCAAAGCGAATCAGGAAGGGTACTTGACAAGAGCCAAGAGAGTGGTCGGAGGGGACTCTCCAGCTGCCCGTCCAAGCGATGGGCTCTCCAAGGACGCGAGTCGGGAGAAGTTGTTGCGGGACACATACTCACCGGCTCGCACTGCGTCATCGGCAAAGGACAAGACGACACGGCTTCAAAGCAGCCAGTCGGAGAGTCTTCCCAGGCAACGCACGATGGCCGGGTTGCCGGAGACTCCTTCGCCAGATCCGTCGTCGACGGTCGTTAGACGGGATAATACGGCTGCAAAAGCTCCAGAGCGACAATTGCCGGCCTCGAAAAAGACCGCGGTAACGGCCTTGGCAGCCCCCGAAAGTCGGCGGGCTATGATGCAAAATCAACGTGCGGCTCCTGATCAAGATCACGTAAACACTAACGGTCGTGACAAAGAAGATTTCTTCAAGAGGCAGGCCAATGCTAATGACCTATCGGCGAGTCGTGCGGCAACGGGAAAGTTGAAAGAGGAAGCTTCGATCAATCCAAAGGTGGAAGGGTCAGGCGAACAGGGTGGCAGGGAACCACTTCGCCTTCGGGCGGCTGGAAAAACCTTCGAGCTTCGGAACGATGTGTGGACAGACCTTTCGATCAAAGAGAGCGAGGCCGGGCAGGTTGATGTCACTATCTACAAGGACTCTTCGGACTATCAGCAGCAAGTGAAGCCTCTATCAGCTTACAATTCGGTGCTTTCCCGTTACGAAGACTGTCTCGTCGAGCATGAAGGAAAAATCTACCTCGTCAAAAGCTCTCGCTAAGTGGAGCTGACCCTAAGTGCACCAAAGGGATTCGCCGATAGCTGTCGCGGCCTCTAATGGCCTTGACAAGTTCTTGCGCCCGAGACTAGTATTAGTTCTTTTTTGAACGGCCTGCGCCGCCCGACTTGGGAAGGTCCACGCAAATTTCCTGCTCTGCTCAAACCCCCGAAATCTATGGCTAATATCTCATGGGTACGGATAGCTCTTTTATAGGTGCGGGAGCCCGGCTGAGAGGGTGCCTCAGGCTAATCTGGCAAAGCCGATAAAACTGTGAACTCACTCTTTTTCGACTGCTTTTCG
>Ga0075434_100002298_pt1 | contig 16722 bp, 14 predicted proteins | sample RhiMethybrSRZTD3_FD_75298 | JGI IMG/M metagenome (GOLD analysis project Ga0075434, IMG submission 75298) | Populus rhizosphere microbial communities from Tennessee, USA - Rhizosphere MetaG P. TD hybrid SRZTD3 | ecosystem: Host-associated > Plants > Roots > Rhizosphere > Soil | place: USA... | reverse complement strand
GCGCCACCATTTCTTCATTGAAAGCCCAGAGGTCCTCCAGGGAACCGCCGCCGCGGCCGATGACCATCACATCGACGCCGCCCAGCCGATTTAAATCGTAAATAGCGCGGGCGATTTCCCGCGCGGCGCCGTCGCCCTGAACTTTCACCGCCCGAACAACGACCCGCCGGTCGGAATACCGATCGTCGATAATGCGCAGCATGTCACGTAGAGCGGCGCCGCCGTCCGATGTCACAATGCCGATCGTCGTTGGCAGAAACGGCAACCGTCGCTTGCGCTCCTCGGCAAATAGGCCCTGAGCAAGCAACTTTTTTTTCAGTTGCTCGAAAGCGATGTAAAGGGCGCCCTGTCCCTGCGGTTCGATTTCCTCAACGTACAGTTGTAAATCGCCACGAACCGTATAAAGGCTCACTCTCCCGAAACAGAGAACGGCCATGCCGTTTTCGGGAGTGAAGCGCAGATTTAAGCCTTGGCGGCGAAACATCACCGCGCAGATCTGGCTCCGATCATCCTTAAGCGTGAAGTAACAGTGGCCGGAAGGCGGCACTCGAAAATTGGAAATTTCCCCTTGGACCCAGACGGTGTCCAAGTGCGATTCAAGCGAGCCTTTAATCAATTCGTTGAGCTCGCTGACACTCAAGAATCGCCTAGCCGCCGCTGCAAACAACGGCAGATCGGCCTCGTCGTTTAGCACCCGTACCATATTAGCTTCTAGCTTTTAGCACAAAAAAATTAGCCCTCCGAGGGGAGGGCTAATGAAGGATAATTATGCCAGACGGTTTTTGGGCCGGTTAAGCCGCCTTTTTTTGCACGATTTGTTTGAACACATCCCAGCTCTTCAACAGGTCGAGGGCGCGCTTGAGTTGCGCGTCGTTGTCGATCGTTTCGTCACCCGTAGGACCGGACGACGGAATCTGCTTTTCCTTATCGAGCTGCTCCTGTGGAGTCCCGGGAGACTGCTGCGGGTTCTGTAGATGACCCGGCAAATTTTCTTCCCGTAAGCCCGGCCGACGCGGCGCGTCCGGCTTCTCTTGCCCTGTTGTGTTCTCAACGGTGATGTCGGGTACGATGCCGGTCGCCTGTATGGACCGGCCGTTGGGCGTAAAATAACGCGCGGTGGTCAAGCGCAGCGCCGAGTTGTCATCCAGCGGCAGAATAGTTTGCACCGACCCTTTGCCGAATGTCTTTGTTCCCAGCACCACGGCGCGCCGATGATCCTGCAGCGCGCCCGCTACAATTTCCGAGGCGCTTGCGCTACCGCCGTTTACCAGGACGACGATTGGGAAATCGTTCCAGGTCCCTTCCTTCTGCGCAAAGTATTTCTGTTTTTGCGCTTCGATCCGGCCTTCGGTGTAAACAATCAAACCGGACTCCAAAAACATGTCACTGACGCGCACGGCCTGGGTCAAAAGGCCGCCGGGATTATTGCGCAGGTCCAGAACTAGGCCCTTTATCCCGGTCTTTTCTGCAGCCATCTTTTCCAGCGCACGCTGCATGTCGCGGTCGCTGCGCTCCTGAAACTGAGCCAACCTGATGTAACCGTAACCCGGCTCTAGAGTGCGGCTGCGCACGCTCTGCACTCGAATGATGTCCCGCATCAGACTTATCTCGATCAGGTCCGAAACACCTTCACGCTTGATTGTCAGGTTAATTTTCGTCCCTCTTGGGCCGCGCATTTTCTTCACCGCGTCGACCAATGACATATCTTTGGTGAATTCTTCTTCGATTTTGAAGATTTGATCTCCCGGCTTGACGCCCGCCTTCGCCGCCGGGGTATCTTCGATTGGCGAGACAACAGTCAGAATTCCCCCCTTTACGGTGATTTCAATGCCCAACCCGCCAAAGCGGCCCTGGGTATCGCTTTGCAACTCCTTGTAGAGATCGGGTGTCAAATAAGCGCTGTGCGGATCGAGAGAGCTTAACATGCCATTGATGGCACCGTTGACTAAACTCTTGGTTTCAACATCCTCGACGTAATTCTTTTTCACGATGGAAAGAATGTTGCTGAAGGCCTCCAAGCTTTCATAATCCTGCCGCCCTACCGCGGAGACGTTCGGAACCCAGTGAGCCGACAAGAAAAAACCCAAAGCCAGGCCCACGACCAAGAGCAGAAACGGCGTTCCATGTTTACGAACCATTCGCATCGCAATCTCCTATCACTCGAAACCAAACATGACGGCTCAGTTTATCGTAAGAGAAATAAAATAGCTATTGCTTACGGAACCATGGTAGCGGATCGACCGAGTGGCCGTCTTTACGCATTTCGAAATAGAGTTTCGGTCCCGCCAAAGAGTCGCTGTCACCCGCCTTACCAATAACTTCTCCTCGCTTTACGCCAGCACCGGTTTGTTTAAGAATTTCGGATAGATGTCCGTAAATAGTGTAGTAACGCTCGCCATGGTCAATGATCACCATTTTACCGTAGCCAGCGAAGCGATCGGAGTAAACAACGGTGCCTTGTTCCACCGCCCTGATTTCTTCCCCTACCGCGGCATCGATGTCAATACCTTTGCGAACAACCTCAGCGGCGAATTCCGGATGCTTGAATTTGCCGAAAGGCGCGATCACCTTGCCCGATACCGGCCAATCCATTTTCCCCCGCAGCGCTTCAAGACCCCGAGCCGGACTTCCAGGAAGGACGCTCTCGCGCGGCTTGTTCAGAGCGCGCTTCGAGATCTCCTCAATCACTTTCTCGAGCCGCGCGGCAGCGGCTTCCATTTCGCGCAAAACCTTCAATCGGGTATCTTTTTGCCGCCGCAGGCTTGCGAGCAAAACCCGCTTGTTTTCGGCTTCGCGTCGTACCGCATGCTTAGCCGCGCTGAGCGCTTGCTGCTGCTGATCGAGCTCCTGTTTTTTCGCCGTGAGCTCGCGGCGAAGATTTTCCTGATCGTCGCTTTCCTGCTGCAACCTAACCAAGAGCTGACGATCAAACGAGAGCGCGGTGGTTAAGTATTTGCGGCGCTGCAAAAGTGCACTCAACGAAAAGTTTCCGTTAAAAATTACCAACGGGCTGCCCGATTTGTGCCACTTATAGAGCGCCGCGGCGCGTCGATTTAGAATGGCCGTTCGGGTAACGATGGACCGATCGAGAGAGCGCGCTTCAGACTCCTTGAGTGCCAGCTCGTCTGCAACCGCAGCTAGTTTCGTGTTCGCGCGCTTTAGCTCCTCAGTGCGCATGTCGAGCTCGCTTTGAATCTTCCCCAAAGATTCGAGCACCGACCCTTCTTTGACTTGAAGTTGGGAAAGCCCCTTTTTTTCAGTGTCGATCTTTTTCCGGATTCCCTCGAGCTCGCGATTGGCGGCCGCACCGCGCGCCGCACCCGGTAAACCAAAAACAATCCCGAGCAGAAGAGCTAAACTGGCACTTGCAAACCGCGCCATGTCTTCACGATCCTTCGGAGAGAAACAAGGCTGCCCCCAGCGCCTAGAACCAAGCCGATCGCGACGAGAAAAAACGCTGCTTCGAGATTCAAGAACCGTACATGCCCGTCCGACCATAAAGCGCCGGCGAATACTTCGATCTGCTCGCGTAAAAGAACGTAGCCGGCCCAGAGCGCCGCCAGAGCCAGCGCCCCGCCGGCGACTCCCTGCAGCATGCCCTCCAGCACGAACGGGGCTTTGATCAACGTTTCCGACGCACCGACGAGCTGCATGATCTCGACTTCGTCCCGCCGGGCATAAATTGCCAGCTTCACCGTGTTGCCGACGATAAAAAAAGTGGCCAAGAAAAATACCCCGGCGACGAGCCATTTCACCCACGCCAGAGCGAGCACTATCAAAGCGAGCCTTTCCACCCACTCCTGCGGATATTCAACGCTGGCGACCTCGCTTTTCTCTCTAAGCTGCTGCGCCAGTCGCTCCACCGTGGAGCTATCGCGCTGACCGCGTTTGACGCTAATCTCGAGCGACGCCGGTAAAACATCGTGCGGCAAACCCTCGAGCAATCCGGACTGCGCACCCAGAACGCTCTGAAACTCGTTCCATGCTTGTGTCTGACTTGTATACCGCACCCGCTCTACCCCGGGCAGAGTTTCAACGCTCTTTAATAGTCGGTCAAGCTCAGCCGGTTCGAGCGCACGGCCCAAATAGGCGGTGATGTGAATTTGGTCGCCCCATGCGGTAAGCAGCTGCTCCAAATTCGCTTGCAGCATCATAAAAGCGCCAAATACGAACAGGGTCAACGCCATCGTCATGGAGGTCAGGATATGGCTCCAAGCGAGATGGCGCAGACTGCTTCGCACCTGTCTAAAGACGAACGTTATCAACGAGAGTTTCACCAGGTATACTCCGGCCTCGAGATGCGACCTGATGAACCATCAATGATAAATCCGCGCTCGATCTTGATCACGCGCGCGCCATAACGCTCCATCAAGACGCGATGATGGGTCGCGATCACAACTGTAGCACCGCGGTCACGGATCTTCAGGAAGAGTTGCATGATGCCGTCTGCAAGTTCCTCGTCAATATTCCCCGTGGGTTCGTCGGCAATGACTAGCGAAGGATCATTGATCAGTGCGCGAGCGATGGCGACCCGTTGTTGCTCGCCGGCCGAGAGCATGAAAGGTTTCGCGTCATACCGATCTTTCAATCCAAGCTCCTTGAGCAACTGGTAGGCTTTCACCCGGCTTTGTTTTTTCGAAACCCCGAGCACCTGAGCGGCAAGCGCAACGTTATCGATCACACTGAGAGCCGGCAGAAACCTGAACTCCTGGAACACCAGGCCCATTTTTCTTCGCAATCGAGCCACACCGCGACTGCTTAGCCGCGTCACGTTACGCCCATCGATCAAAATCTCTCCTTCGCTCGACTCGAGCTCTCGAAATAGCAGTTTAAGAAGCGTTGACTTGCCGGCGCCGCTGGGACCCGAGATGAAAACCAACTCGCGCTCGCCAATTTCCAGATTGATATCGGCCAAGGCCTGTTGGCGCGGTGGAAATGTTTTCGAGACGTGTAGCAGCTGGATTCTCAAAACTGCAAAATTCCCAGTGAGAATCGATATTTAAAAGCAGTTTTACCTTGACACGCAGGGGGGCGGTTGTTACAGTTCCCAAAACTCTGCTTGCCCCCGCTATCTATAAAAGATGGACGGCCGACTTACAAGCATTCGGAGGAGAGAGCACTGATGCTGGAGCGCATCGAGAAATTCCATATCGTTTTAATCAAGCCCTCGAAATACGATGATGAGGGTTACGTGATTCGCTTTTGGAAAGGCGTGCTGCCGAGTAATACGCTGAACGTGCTGCACGGGCTGACGGAGGACATTCGCCAGCGACGCGTTTTCGGCGACCTGCCGATCGAAGTGACCACCTTCGATGAAACCGCGGAAAAAGTTCCTCTGGCAAAGATCGTCCGGTGGAGTAAGACGCCTGGCGTCAAGCTGCTGGTGTGTCTCGTCGGCGTCCAGACGAACCAATTTCCCCGTGCCCTAGATATGGCGAGAATTTTTAAGCGCGAAGGAGTTCCGGTGATCGTCGGCGGGTTTCACACCAGCGGCACGATCAATATGCTCGGTGATCAGGAACCCGATATTCAACAGCTCTATCGGGAAGAGATCTGCATGGTATCGGGTGAGGTGGAGGGGAAATGGGAAGGCATCCTCGCCGATTTTCTGCACGACTGTCTGAAACCACTCTACAGCTTCGCCCAGGACTTGCAAAATCTCGTCGATATCGATGAGGCACCGCTGCCGCAAACCAGCGCAAAGACAATGAAACATTTTGCCTATCCGAGTTTCGCGACGGCCGATACCTCTCGAGGCTGTCCGTTTGCCTGCACCTTCTGCACGATCATCAATGTCCAGGGAAGAAAGATGCGCGAGCGCAGCCCGCAAAGTATCGCCGCGATGATGCGCCGCAATTATCTCGAACACGGCCTATCGTTCTACTTTTTTACCGATGACAATTTTGCGCGCAAAAAACTCTGGCGCGAGACATTCGAGGAAATTATCAAGCTGCGCGACGAAGGACTCGACGTCTCGTTCATGATGCAGGTGGATTTGGCCAAGAAACCCAAGGACTTCGTGACTTTGGCGGCCAAGGCAGGTTGCACCCAGGTTTTCATCGGCATGGAAAGCGTCAATCCGCAAAATCTCGAAGCTGAAGGCAAGAAGCAAAACAAAGTCGACGAATACCGCAATATTATCAAAGAATGGCACGACGCCGGCGTCTTGGTTCATACCGGCTACATCATCGGGCTTCCCTGGGATTCCAAAGAACAGGTCGCGCACGACATGCGGTTTCTGATTGACGAGGTGGGTCCCGATCAGGCGTCGTTTTTTATGCTGACGCCACTGCCCGGCTCGCATGACCATCGCGAAATGAAGAAACGCGGCGAGTGGATGGACCCCGATTTCAACAAGCGGGATTCTTTCCACGCAACCATCAAGCACCCGCTGATGAGCGCCGAAGAGTGGAGCGACGCCTATGAGAACGCGTGGAAAACCTTCTATAGCAAAGAAAACATGATCCGGAACTTGGCCCGCTGGGTGGATCGGCCAAAAAACTACTGGAACCTGATGTCGATTTTTTTCTGGTACAAGAATGCCGCGCTGATTGAAAAGCAGCACCCGATGATTGCCGGGTTTTTCCGTTTGAAAGATCGGACAACCCGCCGGCCTGGATTTGCCATCGATCCAATTCCGATGCACCTCTGGAAACGCGCCAAAGAAGTCACCCGGCTGCTCATCACCTGGGCCAAGTTTGTCAAGGAAATGGAAGAAGTCTGGCTGCAAACGCGCAAGAAGACCGAAACCGAAGAGCGCTGGCTCGAACAGATCCAAAGAATCCAATCGGACATTTGGCAGGCCTTGCGCATCGGCGAGATCCAGAAGATCTATAACAACGCCAAAGAAAGCTTGCCCGAGCGGTCGCGAGCTTTGCTCGAACCGTTGGAAGACCTCTCTTCGCGAGTGGTTTACAGTAGGAATGATTTAAACCGGTTCCTCAGGCAATGGGATGCCTTGCGTTTAAAAATCCAGGAATTTCGCCCGCGCGAAGGCGAGGCGGTGCGCCGGCTCTTGGACGATATTCATCACATTCAGGCCAGCATACGGTTCGGCGATCGCATTCACGAATGGCAGGAAGCGTATACTCGGTTACGCGAGAATCTGCCCTCCCGGCCTCACTTGAGCTTCATCACTTTCGATGCCATCAACCATCGCATTGTTTACTCACGCCAGGGGCTGGAGCGCAGGTGGTCGCAAAGCCTGCGTAATCTGCGCCGTTTCAAGCTGTCGAAGATTCACCCGTGGCGCTGCGCGACAGCGATGGCCAAGGAATTTTCACTCACCACTTCCTTTGCCAGTAGCTTTCTTCAGTTTTCGAAGCAATCGGGATCTGAATTCGGCCCAGGTTAGTGCAGTAAGCGCGGCTGTTTTTCCAGGTTGGAGATCTGCTCGCGCACCATTGCTGCATCGTGCGCATTCGGCGCCAAGCGCAGATACGTGTCGAAGTCTTCGCGCGCCTGTGTGAAGCATCCCATCCGCAGATAGACCGAGCCGCGATCACGGATCTCCTCCGCTCCGGCGGGATCCAGAATGATGAGATGGTCAAATATCGAGAGCGCTTCGCCTACCGAGTTGTTTCTCAGATAGATCGCTTTCAGATTGGCGAGGATCCGTTTCAAAATTTGTTTTTTACCCACCGGCTCGAGAAATTGCGGTCTAAGCGCTACTTTCCCGCCGTATAGCTTCTCGAGCATTTGGCCCAGATCCTCGGTCAGTTTGATCTCGCCGCGATGAAACGGGTCGATGAAAATCGACTCTTCCCCATCATGAGATTTTACGAGAAAGTGACCGGGAAACCCTATTCCGTCAAGCGGCACATCGATCCGCCGCGCCACCTCCATGTACAAGACGGAAAGGCTGATCGGAATGCCGACCTTTCGATCCAGCACTTCATTCAGGAAACTATTGCGCGGATCATAATAATCGTCGCGGTTTCCACCGAACCCGTGTTGGCGAAACAGCACGTGGTTCAATGCGGCCAGCGCATGATAAACATCGCCGGCAGGATCGCGCCGATCACCGACTTCCCGCGCAAGCTGATCGATGCGTCGCAGATACTTCGAGACGTCGAGATGGGGTTCAGCGGATAATCCGATAGTCAGCGCCGCATAACCCAGGTCGATCGCGTGTTCCGGGCGATCCACGGCGGCGCGAAATTCGCGATAAAGATCCTGCGCCAATTGTTTGGCCCTCTAGCGCGGCTCGGCCACGACATCCACGAGATAAGGCAGCTGTTTTTCTTTTACGTACTTCACGCCCCGTTCCACGGCGGAACGCAAATCCGCCGGATTTCGCACCGGGCCTTCACCGCTGACTCCGAAAGAGCGCGCCATGGTCGCGAAATCAATCGCCGGATCGTCGACATGGGTGCCGATACCGGCATTTTCCACCGGCCGTTTGCGGAATTTCGCAACCTCGATGCCGTGCTCCTCGGAATTATAGTAACTCTGGTTATTGTGCATCACCATGAGCAATGGAATGCGGTGCTTCGCGGCGGTCCAAAGCGCGCTGGAGGTCATCAACATGTCACCGTCGGACTGAATTGCCACCGCGAGCTTACCGCTATCTTTAAGCGCCAAGGCCGCGCCGATGGACGCGCCGGGTCCATAGCCCAAACCGGCTCCGCCGCTGCCGCCAAGTGATTGGTTCGGCTTGGTGAAATCCCACAGCCGGCGCGTCCAGCCGTTCGCTGTGCCGTTGACCAAGACCCAGTCTTCACGCTTGACCGCTTCGCCGATTTCCAGACCCAGCCAGGCCGTGGAAATTTCCTTTTGCGAACCTTTGGCTTCGGCATCGGCGCGCCACTTCGCGCGACGCGCCCTGTGTTTTTCGTCCAGCTCTTTGCGGCGCGTTTCAATCGCGGCTTTCTTTTTATCATCGCTGCCGAGCAGTTCGCGGCACAAGCGCGTCAACTCGGGCACCGCGACCGCGGTATCGGCGCTCATCGGAATATCCACGGGCTGCAACGCTTGGTAATCGTTCGCCCAAGAATGGACCAGCATATCGTTCATCGAAATGCTGGCGATCTTCACTGACGGGGAAGTTACGTACTCGCAGTTGCGCGTCTGCTTGCTCACGGTCGTCAGCGAGCCGAACAAATCGGGCACATCGAGAGCCAAAATAAAATCCGCTCGTTGCAGAATTTCACGGGCGCCGTCGGTCACGTCCAATGGATGCGTCGACGGAAAGTTGAAGCGGCCGCCTTTGTCGACCACGGGAACGCCGAGCAGTTCGGCGAGCTGCACCAATGCCGGTACCGTTTTGGGATTGCGGCCCAGGGTGTCGGCAATAATCAACGGGGTCTGCGCATTGACCAGCATTTCGGCCGCGCGCCGCAGCGCTTCGAGGTTCGCCTGCATGGGCGCGGGAGCGGCGTAACGATTGACGTTGGGAATTTCGAACGCAGCCGTGAGCGCGTCCTCCTGAATATCCGCATCGTAATTGATATAAACCGGCGCCGTCGGCTCGGTCGTGGCAATGCGATAGCCGCGGATAAAAGAATCCGGCACATCGGCCAAGGAGTACGGCTGATCGTCCCATTTCGTGTAGTCGCGCACCTGATTGCCTTGAACCAGCGCCGTATGAATCCAATCGATGCGCGGGCGACGCCGCTTGGAATTCATCGGTCCGGTGCCGCCGAGCACCATCATCGGCACTCGATCGATGTAGGCGTTGAAGATCGCCATGCTCGCATGCTGCAAACCGACCATGTTATGCACGATCGCGATCATCGGTTTGTTTTTCGCTTTGGCGTAGCCGTGCGCCACAGCCACGGAAATTTCTTCATGATGGCAAAAAATCACTTCCGGCTTATAGTTGCCGCCGTAATTGACAATCGAGTCATGGATGCCGCGAAAAGTCGCGCCGGGATTGAACGCAGCGTACTCGATGTCAAAAGCCTTCATTAAATCGACCACCACATCCGAGCCGTATTGAGGCTGTTTCTTTTCCACACGGGACACAGGTTATTCCTCCCTCAATTTTGTGTTTTGCACTGCATACCAAGAATCCAGATTGATGGCCAGAGCTCCTCTAGGAATTCTCATCATCCGGTGAGTTTCGCAGTAAACCCATTTCATAAAAGCGTTCCAAGGTCTCGCTGAGATCGCCTGCGCGGGCGCCGCTGACCGACGCCTCGCGACGCGGCAATGCGGCGATCGCTTCCAGCACTTTCTGCGCCGCCGGCGCCATAAAAGATCTCATTCCGAAATGATCGAACGTGCGCGTGAGCTCGTCCATTTCCTCGGCGCGCCGTGCCGCGTGAATATTCAAACCGACGATGCTGGAAGAAACTTTTTCTAATAAACCGGGAAAGCTTTCATCGTATTGCGCGCGAATCTCCCCGAGTAAGCCGAAGCGACGCGCGCCCATCAAAAGCTCACAGAAAAGTCCCTGCAGTCCTTTTGTCAGTCCGGCGTAAACCACTTTGAACGCCGAAGCCTGATTCGTGCTCGCGCCGAGAACCTTGACCGGAATATTGAACTTCTCCAGAGCCTGCATGCGATTCGCCTCGGGGCCGGAAACATAGACAATCGTCCCTTTTCCCATTCTTGCCGCAGAGCCGATGATGCAGCCGTCGATAAAGTTGACCCCAGCCGGCTCCAAGTTCTTGCCGATCTCTTCCGCGGTCATTGGCGAAATCGCGTTTGCGTCGAGGAAGATAAGATCCTTTCGTCGGGCGGTTTTTACCGCTTCGGCGACTTTTTTTGCGACGTCGATGGCCGCCGACGGCACAACGATCGAAACAATTAACTCGGCCTCGCTGACCAGATCGCTCATTGAAGCAACTGACTTGACGCCGGCGTTTTCACCGCGTTTGCGGCTCACCTCGGCGCGGTCCTTGTCATAGGTTAACACTTCCAGCCCATGGGCCTTGAGCAGTTTCGCCCAGTGAAAGCCCATCTCGCCGATGCTCATGAGACCGATCTTTGCGAAAGTCACCGTTTTCTCCTTGTGCAATACAAATCTGAAATGGGATTTATCTTGCGTGGGTCTCTTATGACACACGGCGCCGTTTTTAAAGCCGCCGGCGTGATCAAAATTTTCCTTCCTTCTCCAGTTTTCGCACCATCGTGTCGTCGACCAGATCTTCGGCTTTGAGGCGGCGGATTTTTTCGTTGCTCATGCCGAGAAGGCGGATAACGTTGCGAATGCCGTCAACGCTTGGATAAATTTTCTTCTCGTACAGATCGATCATGCTGTGATAGCCGTCTTCGGCATCCTCGGCGCGCTTGAAGCGCAGCGCACGGGCAAGACTTTTGGTTACCTGCCCTTTGTTCTCCGGATTGCGAATGAATGCCGCGCTCTCGAGCAGGGCACGCAACAGACTTTCCAAGGACGCCGGCGAAGCCGTTACGAAACTTCGTTTGGCGATTACCCCTGACCCTTGATACGGAATCGGCAATTTCTCGCTATCGGCGAGGACGCGGAATCCTTTGCTCTGGAGCATTTTTCCGAACGTGTAACCTAAAAAGGCAGCGTCCGCAGTGCCGCTCAGTACACCCTGCGCCATAACCGCCTGATCACCGAGCGTACGGAACTGAATGTGATCGCGGTCCGGCGAAAGCCCCCAGTAATCGAGCATCAGCATGGAGAAGATCCACCCGCCACCGCTCAAACTGTTCACGGCCACGCTCCGCCCTTTCAAATCGGCGGGCGTGTTGATTTGCGGATTGACGACAAACATTCCTGCCAGGCGGTTAATGAATCCGGCGACAAAAACGAGATCCGCGCCCTCGGCAATGGCGCCCAGATTGGCTCCCGATACTGAGCCCCAATGAAATTGCGTCTCGCCGGAGCTAAGCGCCGACATGGCAACCGGACCGTTGCGCACTTGCACGAACGTCAAATCCAGACCGTGTTTACGGAACAGCCCCAGATCCTGGGCCACGTAGATGACCCCGTCTCGCTCACTCGCCGAACCGGAAGTCATCACGAGCTTGACCGCGCTCGACGCAGCGTTCGCCACGGCGGGAACGGTTACAAAAACCGCCGCCCATAGGACAAGTGCCGTGCAGATCCGGTGAGAAATCACGCAGAGCTCCTTTACCGTATGATGACTGGCAGACACGCTATTCGCCTTCAGTATTCAACGCGGCTTTGAGCCGGCGCTGACGTACCGCCTCGGCTAAACGATCCAACACGGCGCGGCTTTCCTCCCATCCTACACACGCATCTGTAATGCTTACGCCATATACCAAGGGCTTACCCGGGAGTAAATCCTGTCGCCCGCCTTTCAAATGGCTTTCCATCATCACGCCGAAAATGATTTCGTCACCCCCCGCAACCTGCGCCGTGACATCGCGCGCGACAACGATTTGGTGCTGGGCATCCTTGCCGCTGTTGCCGTGGCTGAAGTCGATCATCAAGCGCGCGGGGATTCCCGCCTGGGCCAGAGTTCGTGCTGCAGCCGCGACATTTGCGGCATCATAGTTGGGCTGCTTGCCTCCTCGTAAAATGATGTGACAATCCTCATTTCCGCTCGTAGCAGCAATCGCAGAGCGGCCGGCTTTGGTCACCGCCATGAAATGGTGCGGCGCCTGCGCGGCGCGGATCGCGTCCACGGCAATTCTGATATTGCCGTCCGTGCCGTTTTTAAATCCGACCGGGCACGACAGACCCGAAGCGAGCTCGCGATGCACTTGGCTCTCAGTCGTGCGCGCGCCGATCGCTCCCCATGCGACGAGATCGCTGATGTATTGCGGCGTGATCATGTCGAGAAATTCACATCCGACGGGCATACCCAACTGATTCAAGTCGCGCAGCAATCGGCGCGCAATTCGGAGACCCTCGTTGATATGGTAGCTGCCGTCCAGATCAGGGTCGTTGATCAAACCTTTCCAGCCCACCGTCGTGCGAGGCTTTTCGAAGTAGACTCGCATGACCACCAGTAGATCCGCCGCGAGCTGGTGCTTCATCTCGTATAATCGTTCCGCGAACTCTAGGGCGGCTTTGACGTCGTGGATTGAGCACGGCCCGATGATCACCAGCAAACGGTCGTCGGCCCCGTGCAGAATTCGATGAATGCCTTGACGCGTTTCCCAAACGAGATCCGCCGCTTTGGCGGTTACCGGGAATTCACTCAGCAATTCTATGGGAGTGACGAGTTCTCTGATGCTTTTGATCCGCAAATCGTCGGTTTGACGTTCCATGACCTCACCCGGCGGAAAATCGAGTTATAGGCTAAACTGGATTCCAACGCGAACGCGGGGTCGTCGAAGCTTCGATCAATGCGAACACCAGGAAGTCCACGGCAAGGACGCAACCAGACGGGTAAAAACGGCTGGAGGGAGGGATTTTAGTCCAGCCCAGTCACTCGTGAGCTCACGACGGCTTCGCTGCCGCTCACATTCCGCCGGCTCCCGGATTGGAGTTGGCCAGAAGGTTTTTTTCAATCAGAGCTCGGGTAATGGCCGATACGTAGCTCTTAATGGCGCTTTGCACATTATCGGGCTCGATGGTCCGAAGCGTACCGGACCAAACAACCTCGTTTTTAGCGATGTCATATAAGGTCGCTTCCGGCGTGTATTCGTTATAGCGATAAACAGTCGGTAGGCCGTAGCCGCCGTACCAGCTCGCGCCGAAATGCGGACCGAAATAACCAAACCAGGGAACGGGGAAATAGCTAGGGCCATACTCGGTTTTTCTTTCCACCTGTATCGGACGCACAACGAGCGCTGCATCCGCGCCGTGTTTTTGCGCCGCCTGCTTGATACTCGCCTCGTCCGGCTGCTCGTCCGCAAGTGTTGAGTAACTGGGTAAAGCATCGATACCGGCCGCCCGTAGCTGAGCGACAATTTCATCTTCGAGATTACGTCGAATGCTGGTTGCGAACCCTGGAGCACTGACAAGCATGCGCTTGAAATTAGCCGAGCTGTAAGCCGGATTCCGCCATTCGCTAATTACCGGGTTGGCGGCCGAACAGGCGATCAGGGCCCAGCCCGTTAGCAACACTGCCATAAGGCGCAAACCCCACCGTTTCATAATTCGTCCTATGAACACCCCGGCATTCACGCGAATCAAATTCGTAAGCCACGGTTTATCTCAGCATAGCACCGGAGGCCGGGCTTTCCAGGCAGGCAGTCGAAAGCGATTGCAGGAAGAACACTTTCTTCGGCAGTGTGTGTTCGGGAATGATCCGCTCAGCGCCAATTGCGCAGGACTTATGTCAGCCGAAAAATTCTTTTTGTATTGCGTGAAAGAATGTTGGCTCTATCGTCTTCGGTGATCTTCGCCGCTTTAATCTCTTCAAGAGTCGCGCAATGCTCATAGCTCGCCGGGTAAGAGTAAAACAGGCTGCCGAAAATCAGTCGATGCGAGCCGACGGTCTCGACAAATTGTTTGACGTAACCCGAGCCGCGTATGTGCGCCGTATCAAAAAAAATGTTCGGCGTTCGCTTGGCGATATCGAGCGCGAGCTGACTGTTAGTATTGGTCGTTAAGGCGTCCAGCGCAACGAAACGAAGATCGGAGAATTCCAACGCCAAACGCTCCAAACGCCACACCGCTTCGAGGTTCGACTCGGCATTAGTATGAATCACAGGCACCAGACCAAGCTCTCTGACTTTCTTGAGCAATGGTCGCATCAACTGATGGTCGACAGCCAGCCCTTGAAAGCGGTGATGCCAAACGACGCCGGCCATCCCCAGCTTCTGTTTCATGCGCTCCAGTTCCCCCAGCGACCGACTCCCATGCAACGGTTCCACTGTCCCGCAGGCGACCGGAAACCGCACAGGATCTCGCCGTTGATAGCCGGCGACTGTGTCGTTCGAGCGCATGGTGTCCTTGATACCATCCGCCTGAATATAGCCGGTCGCCGCGAGTATTGCCGATTGCGTAACACCGTTGGAATCCATAATGCGCACGCGATTCGCATAATCGCGGTCTTGCCAACCGTCGGCCTCCTGGAGGCTTCCGCCGCTCAGTGAACCGAGGTGATGATGAACGTCAAAAATTTCCATATCCTCTCCTAAAATCGCTGACGCGAATCAAAGCGATGTAGCGCCTTCGTACTCAATGCTCGTAGGAATAGCTTGCCTGACACTCGACGTTTATCAGCCCACAGAAGAAATCTCGCACCGCTGGCTCCTGCATGAATCGATCGTAGTCGTAGCGTGGTCCGTAGCTCGTCCAAATTTCGGCGCCCGGTTCGATATCCTCCAATGCGACGAAGACAAAATACGGATACTCGCAAAGTTGCCGGATCGCGGCATTCTGAAAGTGAGTTTCAACACCATTGATCCGGCTAGGCGCAAAATTCGTCCGGCTCACGTTCCCGCCGAAATCTTTGCTATCGAAATATTTATATGGCTGGGTTTCCTCCCACGCGCACTGCGGAATAGAGGCGAGATAATGGTTCCCTGCAGGATAGTCTTCGGCGGTGACCAACCGGCCTCCCAACTCGCCGATGATTTCATCCTTTCTGATCGGCTTGAGAGCGAACAATCCGTCGCCTGCGTTCGGAATCGTGGACGGTTTGATGACGGTGCGCTCGTCGTATTCTTTGTTGATCTTTAACACGGGAACGAGCTTCACCGGCTCATCGGCAAACGTACCGCCACCGAACATCAATGCGAAAAGAACGGCGATCGCTACACTGCTCTTGGTCATGTAATGCATTCCGCCCTTTGCTCGAGGTTCTCCCACTAGGATCATGCGTCTGAGCTCTTGTCAATTTCAGTGCGAGGCGTTCACAGAGCGTTCAGTAGAGCGGATTCACAGCTCATGCTGCAGCCGTATTCCGAGCGTCCTCGATCTGCTAACGCAATGGAGTGATTTTCGGAATTCTCGGCGAACGGCTTCGTAAGGGCCTGTTTTTTCGACATGAGCAGATTGGCATGGTTGTTGCCCCTATCAAGACAAGAACGATAACCCTGGGAAAGGAGATATTTATGAATGGCTCGAACAGGAAGCCGCTGATCGCATCGATTGTTTTTGCAGCATTCGCTTCAACTCTCTTATTCGGCTGTTACTACGATCGTGACGACGACTGGAGATATCATCGTTCACAAGACTACAGCTACTATGATCGGGATCGCTACTATGATCGTGACCGGTACGACCACGACCATTATTATGATCGTGACTGGCGCAGCGACCGGTACGATCGCTGGAATGATTACCGCGATCGCGACGATAGCCGCCGCTGGAGTCGCATAGACCCATCGATCCTCTGAGATCCCACTACAACGACTAACCGCGATCTGCCAATTCCAAGCGGGGATCTTCGAGCCCCGCTTCCCTACTCGTTACAGGTGCGGGCTCGCGGACTCGCCGCCGCTGGCAAAAAAGGCTATGGCGATCGAATAGGCGCTCTGGCCCACTGATCGAAAAGCGCTTACTGGGCCGTGAGCACACACGCTTTTCGTCGTGAACTTGCACAAAATTGTCAACCGCTGCCCAGTTCTTTCCCTTTCGAAAGCATAGCGACGAGATCACGCTTCCAGTGCGCAAAATCGTCCAACTCGGCGTGAGGACTGGAAATATATCGCCCGTCCGCGCCATCGCGCCTTATGGGCATTGGCCTTGCTACCACTCCGCCCGACATCCCAATAGTTCAATACGAAATGGAGCAAGGAACGATGATTGAACCTGATCAGTTGACCGATCCAGAGCGGAAATTGTGGGCCAACGTGCTACTTCAGGCGCAAAGCGATATCAGCGCGCGAGATCCGATTGCTCGTTCGGCGCGACGCTGGTTTTGTTCGAGGGAAGATTCC
>Ga0075434_100002297_pt1 | contig 16724 bp, 17 predicted proteins | sample RhiMethybrSRZTD3_FD_75298 | JGI IMG/M metagenome (GOLD analysis project Ga0075434, IMG submission 75298) | Populus rhizosphere microbial communities from Tennessee, USA - Rhizosphere MetaG P. TD hybrid SRZTD3 | ecosystem: Host-associated > Plants > Roots > Rhizosphere > Soil | place: USA... | reverse complement strand
TGTTGCAGCCGATGCGGATAAGGTGTGTACATGCGCGCACTGTGCCTGCCTCCGCCGCATGCCTCAAACGGTTTTTTCTGAGGCCGTGCATGCGAAACAGGAATGCTGCGCGCTAGAAGACGTGGACCGAAGTCGGGGCGAAGAAGCCGATCAGGCAGAACGCAACGCCGACCACGCCGAGCCCCGCGCCGATCCACGCGAGCGCCATCGCGCCGGTGACGATGGCGGCCGAGGCGAGCACGATGGCGATCTGCACCGCCGCCGAGGCGAGCTCGTACTGGTGGTACGCCGCCATCGAGCGGTCGCGCTTCTTCTCGGCTTCCTTGGCGCGTGCCATGAGCTCGTCGCGACCTTCGCCGGTCTCGGGCTCGGTCTGGTAGCGCTGCGCGGTCTTGCGCCAGGCTTCGATCTGCTTTTTCGCCTCCTCGCTATTGCCTGTGAGCGAAGTTTGCTCGGCGGCGGTCCTAACGACCGTCTGGCGGATGGTCTTCGCCTGGAAGAACGACCACAGGTTCGAAGCCTCGATGTTGAGGCTCAGCGCGTTGGTCTGGGCCGACTTGCCCAGCGTCTCGGAGAAGGCGAGCACCAGCGCGAGCACCGCGATCAACAGCGCGATCTTCTTGTTCGACGGGTCGATGTGACCGTGTCCTGCCGACATGCTGAGTTCCTCCTTGCGTTGAACGTCATGCCGCGTCGGGTTGCGCGGCTTCCCGCGGCGGCGCGCCGCCGCCGAACTGCGCATAGGCCACGCCGGCCATGGTCACCGCCGCGCCCGCGATCTTGAGCCAGGTGAAGGCTTCGCCCAGCGTGAGCCAGGCGACCAGGCCCGCGATCGGGGGCATAAGGTAGCCGAACGGGGCAGCGCGCGCCACGCCTCGCACCGCGTTGACCCAGCTCCACGCGAGCCAGCCGAAGAACGACGACACCACCAGCGCCCAGGCGAGCCCAATGCACACCGACGCGGTGTACGCGCTTGCCGGTGTGGCGAGGAAGCCAGGCAGGGTGGCGAGGAGGATCGGCGGCGCCGAGAAGAGGAGCGTGTAGCAGAGGACGATGAGCGGTCCGTAGCGCTTGGTGAGCGGCTGGACGAGCACCGTGTACAGCGCGAACAGGGCCGCGGCGAGAAGCAGCACCAGGTCGCCCACGCCGGCGCGCGAAAAACCCGCGGCGAACTTGTCGCTCAGGAACACCACGATGCCGCCGAGCGCGACCAGGGTGCCCGCGACCTGGCGCACTCGCAGGCGCTCGACCTTCAGGATGGCGAGGATGATGAGCGTGAAGAGCGGGCCGCTCGTCAGCACGAGCGACGAGGAGAACGGCGTCGACAGGCTCATGCCGTACATCACGACGCCGATGTGCGCAGCATGGCCGATGAGCCCCGCGACGACGAAGCGCGACAGGTCCCGGCGCCGCGGCCAGGTGTGCCTGATGCGGCGGCGGAAGATGACGAGCAGGAGCGCGAAGCCGAGCAGCGGCAGCACGGCGAAGCGCACGAACATCAGCGCCTCGACGCCGATCCCGTCCAGCACGTGCTTCACGAACGCGAAGTTGACGCCCCAGACGAACATGGTGGCCAAGGCGGCCGCGAGCGACAGTTGGGCTTTTGACCACGGTTCTCCGGAACGCATGGCCCGGCAGTCTAAAATATGCGGCCTGATGAAACCTGAAACACCCATTGCCGCCCGCGCCGCGGTGCGCGCGCTCACCGCATCCAAGATCCGCGAGCTGTACAACGAAGGCATCGGCCGCAGCGACATCCTGGCTTTCTGGGTCGGCGAGCCCGACGAGCCCACGCCGCAGTTCATCCGCCGGGCCGGCATCGATTCGATCGCGGCCGGCGAGGTGTTCTACACCCACAACCACGGCATTCCGGAGCTGCGGGAGGCGCTCGCATCCTACGTGACGCGGCTGCACCGGCCGGTGTCCGGCGCGCAAATCGCCGTGACGAGCGCGGGCGTCAACGCGTTGATGCTCGCTTCGCAGCTCATCGTCGACCCCGGCGAGCGCGTGGTCGAGGTGGTGCCGCTCTGGCCCAACCTCCAGGAGATCCCGAAGATCCTGGGCGCCCGCGTCACGACGGTGGCGCTGTCGTTTTCTCCGTCGGGCTGGCGGCTCGAGCTCGACCGCCTGATCGACGCCCTCACGCCCGGCACGCGCGCGCTGTACCTGAATTCGCCGAACAATCCGACCGGCTGGACCATCACCCGCGAGGAGCAGAAGGCGCTCCTCGAGCATTGCCGGCGGCACGGCATCTGGATTTTCGCCGACGATGCCTACGAGCGTCTCTATTACGGACCGGGTGGAGTCGCACCTTCCTTCCTGAAGCTCGCGGACGAGAACGACCGCCTGATCAGCGCGAATACGTTTTCCAAGTCCTGGCTCATGACCGGGTGGCGCCTGGGCTGGCTGGTGGTGCCGGCCGGCCTCGCCGCCGACCTGGGCAAGCTGATCGAGTACAACACCTCTTGTGCGCCCGTGTTCGTCCAGCGTGCGGGGCTTGCCGCGCTCGAGCAAGGGGAGCCGGTGATCGCACATACCCTCGAGCGCTTCCGGCTCGCCCGCGATTTCCTGATTGGGAAACTCAAGGGGATAAAGCGGGTGCGCGTTGCCGAGCCCGATGGAACCATGTATGCGTTCCTCGGCATCGAAGGGATGGACGACAGTCTCGCGTTCTGCAAACGCCTGGTTCGCGAGCATGGACTCGGCCTCGCCCCGGGCGCGGCCTTCGGGCCCGAGGGAGAGGGTTACGTGCGCTGGTGCTTCGCGTCCTCGCAGGAGCGGCTCGCCGAGGCGGTGCGCCGTCTCGCCCGGGCACTGGAGAGCGCATGACCCGCCTCGTCGCAAAACTGAAGACCTCGCGCACCGCCTACAAGCTCGAGGTCAAGGGCAAGCTCACGCTGCCCTATTCCGCGCGCCAGCTTGCCAAGGGGGAGGCGCTGAGGAGCGGCGACCTTGCCACCGGCGAAGACGGGCAGGTCTACGAGATCGTCGCCCAGCCGGAGAAGCTCCTCCATATAGAGTGTCCGGCGCCCCGCGAGGCGGCGATCGTGGGGTACGTCCTGGGCAACGGCCACGTCCCGGCCCAGATCGGGAAGGGGTTCGTGCGCATCCTCCACGTCCCCGAGCTGGAAGCGGCCTTCCCGAGCCTCGGCGTCAAGGTGTCGCGGGTCGAGGCGCCGTTCGAGCCCGACCTGGGACAGGCTCCGCACCACCATCATCACCACCACGATCATGACCATGACCACGATCACGGCCATGATCATGATCATGGCCACGACCATCACCACGGGCACAAGCACGATTAACGAGCCGGGCCTGATCGGCCCCAAGACGCCAGTGAAGATCGTCCTCGCCATCGTCAGCGACAAAGTGCGGCTTTGGCGGCGGATCCTTGAAGGTCACGAGCTCGTGTTCGTCATGACTCTCGGCGAGGCGGTGCACTGCCTGGCCGAGGAAGACGATCTTCGCATGGTGATCATCGGCGTTCACTTCGACGAGTCGCAGATGTTCACGCTCCTTGGCGACATCCGCGCGCATCCGAAGTATCGGCACATCCCGACCCTCGTCGTCCTGTCGCCGGGCCAGTACGCTTTTTCCAAGATCGCAGTCGAGGGCATCGAGCGTGCTGTGATGACCTTGGGCGCAAACGGCTTTCTGAACCTGGACCACTTCCCCGACAACGCGGACGGGGAGGCGAGCATTCGGCGTATCGTCGATTACGTGATCGCTACCGGCGGCGGTTTGCCGACTTAGGAACCAAGCTCCTCTGCCACCGCGCGCTCGACCGCGGTGCCGGCGAAAAAGCCGGGATTCCCGCGCGTGTGCAGGCGGGCGGCGTTGGTGAAGGTGAACTCGCGGAAGTCCCGCGCGCTCATGAAGCCGCGCTCGAGCATCTCGAACGCCTCGGGCATCACTTCGTCGAAGTCGGGCACGTCGAAGTGGGTGAAGTCCGAGCTGAAGATCGGCCGCAGCCGCGCGCCCAGGCGCTCGTCGAACGCCCACATCGTGGCGCGATCGTCGGCCTCGCAGCCGAAGTAGTAGTGCTCGAACGCCGAGCGCACGTCGTTCTTCGATTCGACGCCCGAGGCGGCGAAGTCGTCGTGGACGTGCTCCGGCCGCGAAAGCTCCTCCAGGCTGCACTCGGGGCGGAAGGCATCGAGGCTCTGCATGATGGCCTCCGCGCTCGCCTTCAGCCGGTCGTCTCCGTAGTCGCGGATGAGCCGGTGGAGCTCCGCCACGTCGGTCGCATCCGGATGCTGCAGCCCGGCGCGCCGGCGCTTCTCCCAGTGCTCGACCATGTCGAGGTACATCTGGCACGCCCAGCTCACGCCGCCTTCCATGAAGCCGAAATTCAGGCGCGGATGCCGCCGGACGACTCCGCCCAGGAAGACGCCGCGCGCGAAGGCATGGTTCGCCTCGGCGAAGTGCCCGACATGGTTGTAGGTGAAGTTGCTGATCGAGGCGCGATCCTGCCAGCGCGGGCTGCCGGAATGCTGCGTCACCGCGACGCCGAGCTCTTCGCAGCGCTGCCAGAAAGGCTCGTAGTCGTGCGGGCTGTCGAGAGCGATGTTGTCGCAGTACCACGCTGCCTTTTGCGGATCGATCCCGGCGGCGGCGGGAATCACGCGTTCCTGATTGCCTCGAAGCATGATCACCCGGAAGCCGAGCTTGCCGACCGCGTAGTCGAGCTCGGCGATCGCCTGAGCCGGAGTCCGAGCGGGGATGATCGCCGCGGGCGCCAGGCGGCTGCGGTACGGGCCGAACATGTCGGCTGTCATCGTGTTGTAGGCGCGCGAGGCGTGGCCGTGCAGCTCGTCCGGCTGGATGCTGTTGATCGTGAGGCCGAAGCTCGGGTAGATGATGGCGAAATCGATGCCCAGCTCGGGCAGGCGCTCGTTCAGCAGCGCGGGGAGAAGCGCGGTCGCCTTGTCGCGCGTGTTGGCCGTCACGCCCCACCAGATCGCGCGGCGCAGCCTCTTGTGGTGGCGCTCCTGCCAGTCGCTTCGATACCACTCGTCGTTGCGTCGCCACAGCGCGCGGACCTCGTCGACGGCCTGCGCGCCGCCCACGTCGCGCAGATAATCCAGAAAGACCGGGATCGGCTCGAGCCAATGGCCGTCGCCGTCGATGACGGGATGCCCGAGCTGCGCCCGGATGTCCGCTGGGGAACGCTTCATGGCTTCCTCCTCCCTGCTACTCTACACACGATGATACTCAATAGCCGGCGGCGTCAATTGCTCCTCGGCGGCATTGCCGCAGTGCTTGCGCGCCCGTTCGGGGCACGGGCGCAAGGCCTGTCGAACCGCCCGGTGCGCATCATTCTCGGCCAGACGGCGGCCACGACCCCCGACTTGCTCGCGCGTACCATCGCCCCGCGCATGCAGGCGAAGTGGAACCAGCCCTTCGTCGTGGAAAACCGCGGCGGGGCGGGCGGCGCGATCGGGCTGGACGCGGTGGCGAAGGCGCCGCCCGACGGCCACACGATCACCATCAGCGTCAACTCGACCCTCACGCTGCCGCTGTTCTTCAAGATCGACTTCGACGTCCTGACGAGCTTCACGCCGATCTCGGTGGTGGCGCAGAACATCTTCGCGCTCGCGGTGCATCCGTCCGTGCCGGCGAAGAACTTCGCCGAGTTTTTCGACTGGGCGAAGCGCGCCGGGCCGAAGGCGAACTACGGCTCGCCCGGCAACGGCACTCACCACCATCTCCTGATGGAATCGCTCAAGCTGCGGACCGGGCTCGAGCTCACGCACATCCCGTACAAGGGCTCGGCGCCCGCGTTCACGGACCTGATGGGCGGCCAGATCGCGACCATGTTCGTGCCGCTCGGCACGGCCCTCACGCTCGGCGGCTCCGGCAAGATCCGCCCGCTCGCCGGCTCGGCGCGCGAGCGCTCCCCGCTCGCGCCCGAGCTGGCGTCTCTGCACGAGCAGGGCGTCAAGGATTTCGACTACTACTCCTGGTTCTCGGCCTGGGGCCCGGCCGGCATGGCGCCGGACATCGTCGCCAGGTACAACGCCGCGTTCCGCGAGATCCTGGGCGAGCCGGAGGTGCGGGATCTGCTCGCCAAGCATGGCGCGACGCCGCGGGTCAGCACGCCGCAGGAGCTCGACCGGCTGAACCGGGACGACTACGCCGCGCTCGCGAAGCTCGTCAAGGACGCGAAGATCAAGGGCGATTGACGCTCCGCTTTTCCCCGGTTAGTCACCGGTGGAGCGCCGCCGGGCTGAGCTTCCCGCCCTCTTCGTGCTCGATCAGGACCCGTTCCGGAGCGTCTGCCTCTTCTGGCGTCTCGCGATCGAGCATGCGGCGCATCCGCTCCTCGTCCAGCTCGCCGCACCAGCGCCCGACGACCACCGTGGCGACGCCGTTGCCGATCAGGTTGGTGAGCGCGCGCGCCTCGGACATGAAGCGGTCGATGCCGAGGATCAGGGCGAGCCCCGCAACCGGCACGTGGCCCACGGCCGAGAGCGTCGCCGCGAGGACGATGAAGCCGCTGCCGGTGACGCCGGCCGCCCCCTTGGACGTGAGCAGCAATACCCCGAGCAGCGTGAGCTCCTGGACGAGCGTCAACGGCGTGTTGGTCGCCTGCGCGATGAACACCGCCGCCATCGTGAGGTAGATCGACGTCCCGTCGAGGTTGAAGGAGTAGCCGGTCGGGATCACGAGTCCCACGACCGACTTCTTGACGCCCAGGTTCTCCAGCTTGGCGATCATGCGCGGCAGCACCGACTCCGACGAGGAGGTGCCGAGCACGATGAACAGCTCCTCCTTGATGTACTTGATGAACTTCCAGATGCCGAAGCCGTGCAGCCGGGCGATGATTCCCAGCACCACGAAGATGAACAGCAGGCAGGTCGCGTAGAAGGTGCCCATCAGCTTGGCGAGCGAGAGCAGCGTGCCCACGCCGTACTTGCCGATGGTGAAGGCCATGGCGCCGAAGGCGCCGATCGGCGCCACGCGCATGATGATGCCGACGATGCCGAACAGGATGTGGGACACCTTGTCGATGAACTCGAACACCGGCTTGCCCTTGGCGCCGAACGCGTGCAGGGCGAAGCCGAACAGCACCGAGAACAGCAGCACCTGCAGGATCTCGCCCTTGGCGAAGGCGTCCACCACGGTGTTGGGAATGACGTTCAGCAGGAAATCGGTGGTCGACTGCATCTTGCCCGGCGCCGCGTATTGCGCCACGGACCTGGTGTCGAGGCTCGCCGGATCGACGTTCATTCCGGCGCCGGGCTGCAGGACGTTGATCATGAAGAGTCCCACGATCAGCGCGAGCGTGCTCACCGCCTCGAAGTAGAGCAGCGCGTAGCCGCCGGTCTTGCCGACCGTCTTCATGCTCTCCATGCCGGCGATGCCGACCACCACGGTGCAGAAAATGATCGGCGCAATGATCATCTTGATGAGCTTGATGAAGCCGTCGCCGAGCGGCTTCATGGCGGCGCCGGTCTCCGGGTAGAAGTAGCCGAGCAGAATGCCGATCACGATCGCCGCGACTACCTGGAAGTAGAGGCTCTTGTAGAGGGGCTTCTTCACGTTCTTCTCCACGGAGGGATTCAGTCGGTCGGCAGGCCGTGCACTCGAAACAGCTCTTCCAGGTGCGGGCTCATGGGCAGGTCCAGCCGCACGCCCGAAGGCAGAGGTTTCAGGAACCACTTCTCGTAAATCGCGACGATCTCGCGGCTCTCGGCGAGCCGGGCGAATGCCAGCTCGATCACGGCGGCGAAGTCGGGGTCGTCCTTGCGCAGCATGAGGGCGTAATCCGCGTAGGTGAGGAAGTCGCCCACCACCCGGTACGCGCTTCCCGATTTCGTCTCGGCGAGCATGCCGTAGAGCTGGACGTCATCGTTGGCAAAGGCGTCGGCCTTGCCGGCTGCGAGGAGGTCGAAAGACTGCTTGTGGTCTTCAGCCGTCACGAACTTGATGGCGAGCTTCTGCCGCTCGGCGAGCTTCGGGATCGCCTGCGCCTGAACCGTGCCGCGCGTGAGCACCACCGTCTTGCCCCGCAGGTCCTGGAAATAGCGGATGCCGCTCGCCCGGCGCACGAGGAGCTTGGTGCCGGTCACGAACATGGTGGGCGAAAACGCGGCGAGCCTGCGGCGCTCGAAGTTGTTGGTGGTGGAGCCGCACTCCAGGTCGATCGCGCCGGAGTTGAGCAGGTCGAAGCGGTTTTCGGGCGTGACGGGCCGGTACTCCACACGGACGTCGTTCCGGAGCTCCGCGACGATCTCCTCGATCGCCGCGGCGCAGAGATCGAGCGCATAGCCGATCGGCTTTCCCTTGGAATCGAGGAACGCGAACGGCGGCGAGTTCTCGCGATAGCCGATGCGCAGCACCCCGCTCTCATTGACCTTCTTCAGCGTGCCGGTGTACGGGACGACGAATGCGTTGCTCTGTCCCAGGACTGGTTCAAGCAGGCAAAGCGCGAGCGCCGCCGCAGTGAGCGCTTTCAGGACCGGCGAAAGCATCGGCAAATACTGGCATTATTGGTTTCCATGCACAACAGCTTTGCACGCAAGCCGCTGCCGGAGCGCTTCTGCAACCTGGAGCGGCTGCTCGCGGCGATGGAGGCGCGCGGGCTCGATGGACTGGTGCTTTCGAGCCCGCTCAACGTCTTCTACCTCTGCGGCTTCAACGGCATCGCGCACAAGGCCGACGAGCCGCGCCCGTATGCGGCGGTGCTCTCGCGCCACGCGCCCGACCATCCGATCGTGGTGCTGGCCGACTACTACCTCGCGAACTTCCTCTCCCAGCCGAGCTGGGTGCGCGACATCCGCCCGTTCCGCGCGGTGATGATGCCGCTCGACCGTGCGCCGCAGCGGCACGACATCGACCGGTTCATTCCCCGTGCGGCGAGCGAGGTGGAGTGGGTGCGCACCGCGCGTGCGCGCTACGCCTTCGACATGACGTCGGCCCTGCGCGGCGCGCTTGCCGATCTTCATCTCCAATCTGGCCGGATAGGGTTCGACGATCTCGCCTTGGCGAGACGTCTAAATATGGACGGCGCGGATGCCTACGACACTCTGATGTACGCGCGTGCGGTGAAGACGCCCACGGAGATCGAGCTTCTGCGGCGCGCCACCGCGCTCAATCGCGAGGCGATCGAGCGCACCGTGAAATCCTGGGAAAAGGGCATGCGCTGGCGCGAGCTGAACCGCGCCTATCATCGCGCGGTCGTGGATCTCGGCGGCTTCGTGCGCGATCCCGGCGCGATGGTGTGGGGCCATCCGCGCGGCGGCGACGCCGCGCTCACGCTGCAGACCGGCCTCGAAGACTTCGAGGTGGAGCGCGGCATGCACGTCATGTTCGACTGCCACGGCACGCTCGACCTCTATTGCTGGGACGGCGGCAAGACGTGGGTGGTCGGCGGCGAACCGCAGGGGGAAGGCAAGCGCAATCTCCGCGCCACCGCTCAGGTCGCGGAGCAGCTCGTCGCGGAAATGAAGCCGGGAGCGCGGCCCAGCCAGCTGCAGGGCAGTGCGCGGGAGCTCTACCGCAAGGCGGGCGTTGCCGACGCTGACGCGGCCATCGCCTTTTTCCACGGCCTCGGGCTCTCGCACATGGACGTGGAGCAAACGAGCGCCGATTGGCGGTTCGAGGCGGGCATGGTGGTGCCGCTGCACATGGTGGTCCCCGGGGGCGAATCGAGCAGGGCGTGGCTCGAGGAGGTGGTGCTCATCACCGAGCAGGGCGGCGAGCCGTTCTTCGGCTGGGGCTACGAGCCGCTCCTCGCATAAGCGAAGCGACAAAGAACGAAAACCCCGGTGCTGGGGGCACCGGGGTTTCGCCTTACCGACTACAACGGGTGCTGCGGGGTACTGCCTACTACTAGGGAGCCTTTACGCTGCGTTGCTGACGCGGCGGGGCGCCGCGACGGCGCTGCGGTCGAGCACCTGGAGGTCGCCCGACAGCTCGGCGCCTTCCTCGACCTTGATCTTGGCGTAGCGGATCTTGCCCGACACGCGTCCCGTGGCGTGGATGATGAGCTGCTTGCGCACGGTCAGCTCGCCTTCGAACTTGCCGTGCACTTCGGCGTTGTCCACCGCGATCGTGCCCTGGAACACGCCGTTCTCGGTGATCTCGAGCACGCGCGAGTCGAGCGTCGCTTCGATGCGCCCCTCGACGACCAGGGTGTCGCAATCGCTGATCTCGACGCCCTTGATCTTGATCTGCGGGCCGACGACGAGCTTGGCTTCCTTGCGCTCGTCGGGCGCGGGGCGCGCCTCGGCGCGGGTCTCGGTGGGCAGGGGCGCTGCGGCAGTGGGAGTCGCGGGCGCCGGGTTGATTGGTTGGTTTTGTGGCCGGAACTGACCTTCTTCGCGCCGGCGGAAGAACCCGTCTTTCTGTAGCACTGTGTACTCCCTAGTCGTAGTAAATGATGGGACAGCGAGTCCCTGGACGCACGATCCATGCCTGGGGATAACTCTTTGACTGAAAACGCTTAGGGGTTTTCGATTCGCGAACGCTGTCGGTGTGCGGCGACAGCGAACTTGCGTCGCAAACCTAAACCTTTGTCTAAACTACGGATACGCCTGTCGTGGGCAAACTACGGTTGGCTTCCTCAAAGTAGCGAAGCGTCCTCGCCGAGTCGTAGGGTTGCTCGGCAAGCGTCTCCGCGTCCCACTCGCTGCGCTGGGCGGCGAAGAAGTCGCCGCCATAGATGTGGATCGCACCGGTGAGGCGCGCGATCGGGTTGGTCACCGAGTGGATGATCTCGCGGCCGAGCGGCGCCGCGTCGCGCTCGCCCAGCGACTGGGCGCCGGCGGCTTCGACCCTGCCGTCGGGAAGCCGGCGCCAGAAGATGTTGTCCTCGCGTCCGGTATAGATCCCGATCACTGCCCACATGTGATGGTTGTGCGGCGGGACCGTCATGCGAGGCGCCCAGACCACGTTGAGGATCGTCAGCTTCGCCGAGCGGTAGAGGGTACCGATGGCTGCCCGAGTCGGTTCTCCCAATCCTTTCAATACGCTGCGCGGCTCCTGGAGGGTCCGGGCGAGCACCTCGCGCACCGCCCTATGCGAGGGGTCGGCTGCATGCGCCGCCTGGCAGTCGGCGATGAAACGCTCCAGCTCGAACATGGCGGGCGAGTCTACGCCGAAAACTCGCGAAGCAGCCGACCAGGGCGCGCCCGTCCGTCGAGGCGTACCCCGTTCACCCACACGCCTTCGACCCCCACCGCCGCGGTCGTGAGGCGAGGGTGGCCGCCGGGGAGGTCGAACACGCGCTGCTTCGGGCCCCTGTTCACCCTCGCGGGGTCGAAAAGCAGGAGGTCGGCGTAGTACCCAGGTTTTAATGCGCCGCGCTCCCGGATGCCGAACACGGTTGCGGGATGGCTGGTCAGGCGCTGCGCCGCCTCTGCGAGCGTGAGCGCGCCACGTTCCCGTACCCAGTGGCCAAGGAGGTGCAGGCCGAAGCCGGCGTCGTTGAAGAAGGTGAGGTGCGCCCCGGCGTCGGAAAGCGACACCAGGCTCGCCGGATGGCGCAGCATCCGGCCGACCGCCTGCTCGTCGGAGTTCAGCAGCAGGGCGCTGAACACCGTGCGCAGGCCTTCCTCGAGCGCGAGGTCGAGCATGTAGTCGAGCGAGTCGGCGCCGGCTTCCCGCGCCAGGTCCGCGACCGAGCGCTGCTCGACGCCGCGGCGAGCGGACTCGATCACGTGCACCTTGTCCCATTGGGCGTTGAAGAGCCGAAAGTGCGCCGGCCGCGCGAGCTCCTCGCGCACGCCGTCGCGGAAGCGCTTTTCGCCGAGCTTCGCTTCGTAGGCCGCGCCCTTCAACGCGAGCGCCGGTTGCCAGGACTCCAGACCCTCGAAGGTGTAGGGGGAACGCAGGGTGAAATCCATCGCGAGCGGGCAGCACGACACCGCGCCGACGAGGCGCCGGCCGCGCGCGTTGGCCTGGGCGATGGCGTCGAGGTCCGCGAACACCGCGTCGGGATTGGTGCTGCTGTGAAGCAGCGCCGCCACCACCACCGGCCGGGTCGATTCGGCGGCGAGCTCCTCGAGAAAGGAGATCCTGGTGTGCCCGCCCTTGGTGAGCATGAAGAGGCCATGTCCCGCCTCCTTCAGGCTCGAGACCAGCGTGCGCAGCTCCGCGTCGTCGGCAAGGCGCGACGGCATCGGCAGCCCGCCCTCGCCGTTGTGCGCGGGCGAGGTGCTGGTGGAAAACCCGATCGCGCCCGCGCGCATCGCCTCCAGGAGAAGCTTTCTCATCGAATCCACCTCGGCCGGCGTCGCCGCACGGCGGGTCGCCGCTTCGCCCATCACGTAGGTGCGCAGCGCCGAGTGCCCCGCGAATACCGCGACGTTGACCGCCGCACCCTGGCGCTCGAGCATGTCGAGGTACTCGGGGATCGTCTCGAACTGCCAGCGGATGCCCTGCCGCAGCACTTCGAGCGACATGCCTTCCACCTGGGTGAGGTTGCGCATCACGAGCTCGCGGTCGCGGTCGCGGCACGGCGCGATGGTGAAGCCGCAGTTGCCGATCACCGCGGTGGTGACGCCGAGCTCCGGAGAGGGCGCCACGCCCGGGTCCCAGGTGATCTGGGCGTCGTAGTGCGTGTGGTTGTCGACGATGCCCGGCATGAGCGCGAGGCCGCCGGCGGCGACCGTGCTCGTCGCAGGTCCCTCGACCTTGCCCACCGCGGCGATGCGATCGTCCTTGACCGCCAGATCGCCGCGCACCGGCGCGCGACCGAGCCCGTCGAGGAGCAGCGCGTCGCGGATCACGAGGTCGTACATCGCGGCCAGTATACTGTCCTGAATCTCGATGGATTTGCTCGACTTCAAGGACACGACTGCCGTGGTCACGGGCGGGGCGCGGGGCATTGGCGCCGCCACGGCGGCGCTGCTGCGCCGGTGCGGAGCGCGCGCCGTATCGCTCGACCTGAGCGAGGGCTGCGACGTCACCGACGAGGCGGCGGTCAAGGCGGCGTTCGAGCGCATCGGCGAGATCGACATCCTGGTCAACAATGCGGGCCGCGCCGCGCGCAAACCTGCGACCGATTTGTCGGTCGAAGAATGGAATCAGGTCATTGAGCTGAACTTGACTGCCACCTTCACATGCTCGAGGCTCGCGCATCCCTACATGAAGCGGCGCGGCGGCGGCGCGATCGTGAACCTCGCCTCGATCATGGCCTTCTCCGGCGGCATTTTTCCGAACGCGTCCTACCAGGCGTCCAAGGGGGCCGTCGTGAACCTCACCCGCGCGCTCGCGCTCGAGTGGGCGCAGGACAACATCCGCGTCAACGCGGTCGCGCCGACGTTCGTGCGCACCGATCTCACGGTGCCGATCTTCGGCAATCCGCAGATGCTCGAGAAGGTGATGGCGCACACGCCGCTCGGGCGGCTTCCCGAGGTCGAGGACGTCGCCGCGGCGATCGCCTACCTGTGCAGCCCGGCGGCGCGCTGCATCACGGGCGTTACCCTGCCCGTCGACAGCGGGTATCTCGCAAGATAAGGAACGGTAATGCAGATGATCGAGCACGAGCAGAAGGGTCACAAGGGCGCCTTCTTCGTCGAAGAGGAGGGCAAGCGCGTCGCGGAGCTCAGCTACACCATGGCGGGGACCAAGGCGATCATCGATCACACCGACGTCGACGACGCGCTGCGCGGCACGGGAACCGGAAGGAAGCTCGTCGCCGCCGCCGTGGACTGGGCGCGCGAGGAGGACCTGCTCCTCCTGCCGTTGTGTCCCTTTGCCCGCTCGGTGTTCGACAAGACGCCCGAATACGCGGACGTCCTGGTCCGATGAGATCCCTCTTGATCGGCGCCGTGCTCGGCGCATTCGCGAACGTTGCTGCCGCGCAAGGCCATGCCGGCCACGACGCGGCCGAAAAGGCCTTCGGCCAGAAAGGCGATCCGAAGAAGGTGTCGCGAACCATCGATCTCGACATGAGCGACGCCATGCGTTTCGCTCCGGCGGAGCTGGCGGTGAAGCAGGGCGAGACGGTGCGCTTCCGGTTGAAGAACTCGGGCAAGGTGATGCACGAAATGGTGCTCGGCACGATGCAGGACCTGAAGAACCATGCCGATACGATGCGCAAGGAGCCCGGCATGGATCATCACGGCGAGGCCGGCATGGTGCACGTCGCGCCTGGAAAGTCCGGGTCGCTGGTGTGGCAGTTCACCCGGCCGGGCGAATTCCACTATGCCTGCCTGGTTCCCGGCCACTTCGAGGCGGGCATGGTGGGCACGATCAAGGTCGGTCCGCCCTAGGAACGGACCGGGCGCGCCGGCTTGACCTTCCCATCGTAGGAAGGTTCACAATGCGGCCATGAACATAGGCGAGGCGTCGGCCGCTTCCGGGGTGTCGGCCAAGATGATCCGCCACTACGAGGACATCGGCCTGGTCAGGCCGCCCAGGCGCAGCGCATCGAACTACCGGACCTACTCCGGCAACGACGTGCACGTGCTCCGCTTCGTCAAGCGCGCCCGCAGCCTCGGCTTCTCGGTGACCGAGATCAAGGCGCTGCTCGCCCTTTGGCAGAACAAGAGCCGCTCGAGCGCCGCGGTGAAGAAGATCGCGCGCGGGCACATCGACGAGCTCAAGCGCAAGATCGCCGAGCTCGGCTCGATGGTCCAGGCGCTGGAGCACCTGGAGCGTCACTGCCACGGCGACGGCCGGCCGGAATGCCCGATTCTCGAGCACCTGGAAGGTGGCGCGGGAAGAGGTGAGGGCTGATGGCGCTCGATCCCGTTTGCGGCATGACCGTCGATCCGGCGAAAGCGGCCGGAGAGTTCGAGCACAAGGGAACGAAGTATTACTTCTGCTCCAAGCACTGCGTGCATGCCTTCAGCAGCGATCCAGAGCGCTACTTGAGCAGGAAGGCCGGCGCTGCGCATGCCCACCGCGGCGCGCACCATGCCATGCCGGTCCAGATCGTCGGGAAGCCCGCGGCACGCAAGGGCTCGGCAAGATCGCAGTACACCTGCCCGATGCATCCGGAGATCGTGCAGGACGGGCCGGGCTCGTGCCCGAAATGCGGCATGGCGCTGGTGCCGACGGTGCCGGCCGCGGGCGGCGAAGAGGACAAGACCGAGCTCTCCGACATGACGCGCAGGTTCTGGGTGAGCGCGGTGCTGAGCGCACCGCTCGTCGTGCTCGCCATGGCGCCTTACTTCGGATTCGCCGAGCCCTTCGGCCTTGCGCCGAGGGTTCGCTCGCTCCTCGAGTTCCTCCTCGGCACGCCGGTGGTGCTGTGGGGCGGCTGGCCGTTCTTCCAAAAGTTCTGGCGCTCGCTTACCAATCGCAGCCCGAACATGTACACCCTCATCGGCCTCGGCGTCGCGCTCGCCTACCTCTACAGCGTCGTGGCAGCGTTCGCGCCGGGGCTCTTTCCGCACGAGCTGCGCATGCACGGCGGCGAGGAGGTCGGCGCGTATTTCGAGGCTGCGGCCGTGATCGTCACGCTGGTGCTGCTCGGAGAGGTGATGCAGCTCCGCGCCATAAGCGAGACCGGCCAGGCGATCCGCCGGCTGCTCGCGCTCGCACCGAATACAGCGCTTCGCGTCGAGGCGGACGGTCGCGAGACGGAAGTCCCGCTTGCGGAGGTCAAGGTCGGCGACCGGCTGCGCGTGCGTCCCGGCGAAAAGATCCCGGTGGATGCCACCGTGCTGGAAGGCTCGTCGCACGTCGATGAGTCGATGCTCACCGGCGAACCCGTCCCCGTGCAGAAGAAGGCCGGCGATCGCGTCACCGGTGCCACGATCAACGGCAAGGGGACGCTCGTGATTCGCGCCGAGCGAGTCGGCTCGGATACGCTCCTCGCTCGAATCGTGCAGATGGTCGCGGAGGCACAGCGCACCCGCGCGCCGGTACAGCGCCTCGCCGACCTCGTCGCCGCCTACTTCGTGCAGACGGTGATCGCGATCGCGGTGGTCACGGCGCTCGCATGGTGGTTCTTCGGTCCGCAGCCGCGGCTCGCGTATGCGCTAGTCAATGCGGTGTCGGTGCTGATCATCGCCTGCCCCTGCGCGGTGGGCCTCGCCACGCCCATCTCGATCACCGTAGCGATGGGCCAGGGCGCGCTCAACGGCATCCTGTTCCGGAACGCAGAGGCGGTCGAAAAGCTGCGCGAAGTCGATACGCTCGTGGTCGACAAGACCGGCACGCTCACGGCGGGCCGGCCGGAGCTCGTCGATTTCATGGTGGATGGAATCGACGAAAGCGAGGCGCTGCGGCTCGTCGCCAGCCTCGAGCGCGCGAGCGAGCATCCGCTGGCCCAGGCCATCGTGCGCGCCGCGGAAAGCCGCAAGCTCAGGCTGGGGGCGGTGGAGAATTTCCATTCGATCACCGGCCAGGCCGTCGAAGGGCTCGTCGCCGACCGCAGGATCACGGTCGGCAGCGCGCGCGCGATGGATCCGCTCGGCGGCCTGCCTCCCGCCTTTTGCGAAAGAGCGGACGCGCTGCGCGCGCAGGGCAAAGGGGTCATGTTCGCGGAGATCGATGGCCGCGTTTGCGCGCTGATCGCGGTGGCCGATCCGGTCAAGGAGACGACCGCGGAGGCGGTACGCCAGCTGAAGGAGCAGGGTATCCGCCTGGTCATGCTCTCGGGCGACGCGCGCGCGACCGCCGAAGCGGTGGCACGCCAGCTCGGCATCGACGAGGTGCTGGCCGAAGTTCTGCCCGAGCAGAAGGTGGAAAGGATCCAGGCGCTGCAGGCGGAAGGGCGCATCGTCGCGATGGCCGGCGACGGCATCAACGACGCGCCGGCG